>ERZ857969.167-NODE-167-length-111096-cov-13.463631_pt1 | contig 111096 bp, 107 predicted proteins | sample MGYA00519864_ERZ857969 | MGnify/ENA primary metagenome ERZ857969 (study PRJEB31778, sample SAMEA3449382) | human gut metagenome | biome: human gut; feature: human-associated habitat; material: faeces | place: United Kingdom | collected 2010/2012 ...
GAGGAAGAGGAAGAGGAAGAGGAAGAGGAAGAGGAAGAGGAAGAGGAAGAGGAAGTGGAAGAGAAGGCGGATGTGGATAAGGGTGTGGAATCGAACAGGGAAATGCAAATACGGAAGAAGTAAAAACAGGGGTACGGAAACGGAAGCAATGCAAGAAAACCGGGGGCATAAGCGGTAGTAAGGCTGAAAGTATGAAAACGGGAGAGAACAGAAATGCGGGAACGGAAACGAGTGTGAAAAAAAAATGAAGATGAAACGGTGATGGCAACAAGAATGAATACCGGTATAAAAACGGCAACCGGAACAAAGCCGGAAAACCGGGTTCGGCCGGAATGAAGCAGGCATCGGCGGAAAAAACGCCGTCATTCCTTGCCGAGGTTGGTATCCTTGTTGATATAAACGGCCATAATCACGCCGAAACTGGCACAAACCGACAAAATAACCGTTCCGCCGTAGGAAATCAGCGGCAGCGGCACTCCGACCACCGGCAGCAGTCCCAGCACCATCGCAATATTGATGAAAACGTAAAGAAAATAATTGGTGGCCAGCCCGATAATCAGCAGCTTGCCGAAATAGCTGGTGGTCCGCATGGCAAAAGCGTAACTATAGGCAAGAATAAGCATGTTGACCAGAATGATGACAACTCCGCCGATCAGCCCGAACTCTTCCGACAGCATGGTAAAAATAAAATCGGTATGTTTTTCCGGCAGAAAATTAAGATGACTCTGAGTGCCTTTCAGAAAACCCTTGCCGAAAACGCCGCCCGAACCGAGCGCGATTTTGGACTGCATGATATGATAGCCGGAACCCAGCGGATCACGCTCCGGATCAAGAAAAGTCAGCACCCTCAACTTCTGATAGTCATGCAGAAAATGCCAGCCGATCGGCATCAGAACCGCCGCCATTCCGCCCAGCGCGACAAACTTCCACACCTGCACGCCGACCGCAAACAGGATGACGCCGGTGGTAAACAACAGCATCATTGCCGTGCCGAGGTCCGGCTGTGCCATGATCAGCGCGGCCGGCACCAGCGCCATCATCAGCGGCGGCACGATTCCGCGGACGGTTTCAATACTTTGCAGGGTCGAAGTGTGGAAATATTTGGCCAGCGCCATCACCAACGCGATCTTCATCAGTTCGGAGGGCTGCAATTTGATAAATTTCAGATCAATCCAGCGGGTGGCGCCCATACCGGTATAGCCGGCCACTTCAACCACGATCAACAGCGCCAGGGTCGCAAAATAAAACGGATAAGCATAGCGCAGAAACAGTTTGATGTCGACCATCGACGCGGCAAACATTACCGCAAATCCCAACGCAAAACGCAGCGCATGGTTGACCGCCCAGCCGTCCCATCTGCCGTTGGCGGCGGAATAAAGCATCATCACGCCGGCCACGGCAAGCAGGGAAATCAGTATAAAATAGGTAAAGTTCAAATGACGGAGCTTTTCCCGAAAAGTAAGGTTCGGATTATGCAATCCCAGTTTATAGGGTTTATACATCATTTGCCGTTCTCCTTGTCAAGTTTCAGCGCTTCCCGCAGAAGTTTTGCTCCGATCGGCGCCGCCACCGAAGAACCGCCGCCGCCGTGTTCGACCAGCACCGCCACCGCATATTTCGGCTTGTCTTGCGGCGCATAGCCGACAAACAGCGCATGATTGCGATATTTCCACGGCAGGTCTTCCTGTCTAACGATGCCGCTCTGGCGTTCTTTCATGGTAATCCGCCGCACCTGGGTGGTGCCGGTTTTGCCGCACATTTCCTGCCCTTCAAAATTAAAACGCGAACCGAAAGCGGTGCCGCCGGGGCGGTTGACAACCGCGCACATGCCTTCCTTCACCCAGTCGACATGATTTTTGTTCAAACGCATGTTTCTGATCTTTTGGCGTTCCTTTTCGCCGGTTTTGACGAAAGTCGGTTTTATTTCCCGCCCCCCGTTGGCGATTCTTGCCGTCATTACCGCCAGCTGCAGCGGCGTGGTCATGATATATCCCTGACCGATGCCGGCAATCAGCGTTTCGCCCGTTTGCCACGGCTCGCCGAAGCGTTCCAGCCGCCACTTTTTGCTCGGAATCAAACCGCCCTTTTCTCCCCCGAGTTCGATTCCCGTCGGCAGCCCCAGTCCGAAACGGCGGGACATGGCGGCAATTTTTTCAATCCCCAGCCGCTGGGCAACGTCATAAAAGAAAATGTCGCAGGAATGTTGCAGAGCCTCCACCACGTTCACCGCGCCGTGCCCGTATTTCTTCCAGCAGTGGAAAAAGTGGTTGCCGAGCTGCATGCGGCCGGAACAATACACTTTTGTATCCTTGGTAATGATGCCTTCCTCCAACGCCGCCAGCGCCACAATCATTTTGAAAGTGGAACCCGGAGAATACAGTCCGGCAATCGCTTTGTTCAAAAGCGGACTTCTTTCGTTGGCCAGCAGGGCATCGTATATTTTGGAACTGACGCCGTTGACAAAGTCGTTGGAATTGTACGAAGGCGTCGACACGAAAGCCAGCACTTCCCCGTTTTCCGTGTCAAGAAGAACCGCGGCGCCGCTTTCTTCACCGTACAGTTCATAAGCCTTTTCCTGCAGTCTGGCGTCTATCGTCAGTTGCAGCCTTTCTCCCGGCACGCCGTCCACCCGTTCGATTTCCTTCATTACCCGGCCGAGTGCGTTCACTTCCAGTTTCAGGTTGCCGCCGGTGCCGCGCAGTTCTTTTTCAAACCGTTTTTCGATTCCGTCCTTGCCGATTTTAAAACCGGGCACTTCAAGCAACGGATCGTTATCCTTTTTCAGGTCTTTTTCCGAAACCGAAGCCACATAGCCGAGCAAATGTGCCGTCCGTTCCCCGTATGGATAATAGCGGCTGAGACCGTCGTCGATAACGATTCCCGGTATGTCCGGCGACGCCAGCAGGATCCGCCCGGTTTCCTCCCAGTTAAGGCCGTCTTTGATCTTTATCGGCACAAAACGGCGGTATTTCTTCAAATCCTGACGGATTCTCTCTTCCTCGTCCTCGGAAATCGGCAGAATCTTCTTCACCTTCTTAAGCGTGTCTTCAATGCTGGTTGTCTGCTCGGCCACAATCATCGCCTGAAAATTCTGCCTGTTGCCGGCCAGAATTTTGCCGTTGCGGTCGACGATTTCTCCCCGCGGCGGAATCAGCAGCCGGGTCGAAATCCGGTTTTCGTCCGCCATGGTGCTGAACTTGTCCGCCTGATAAACTTGCAGATAGTAAAGCCTGACGATGATCAGCAGCAGCATCGCAAACTGAACGCCAACCCATACCAGCGTCCGTCCGATCAAAATCTTGCCTTTGTCATTGTCGCGGTTCATCTATTCGTCATCCTGCAAAAACCGGTTCAGAACCAAAGCGTTGAGACCTCCCACCAGCGGATAGCAGGCAAGGCTTGTCAGATAGGAAAAAAACAGCAGCGAAAGCGGCAGTGCCCGTTCATGGTAAAAGGAAAGCAGCATCCATTCGGTCAGCAGACAGACCGGCAGCAAAGCGGCGATTCCAATCCACAAAACAATAAAAATGCGGCCGTTCAGATACCTGATCAGATTGGTCACCAGAAGATACATCACCAGCATTGCCGTCAGTCCCGCGCCGAACGGGACGGCCGAAGCGGCGTCGGCAATCATGCCGAGAACAAACACCACCGGCAGGTTGAACAGGTCCGGCCGGTAAACCAGCCAGAAATAGGCGCACATCAGTCCCACCGCCGGCCGCGCGTTGTCGGCAATTTCGGATTTGAGCGGCAAAAAGGAAAACAACACCAAAACGGTTGACACCAAAAGCGGCATTCCGCGGTAAAACCAACTGCCGGCAATTTCCCGCCAGTCTTCTTTCATTGCGCCTCGTCCCGTTCGGAAAAAACCAAAGCCGGATCCGGCAGCTTATAGTCTACGATCTGCACGTATTCCAGACTGCTCAGATTGTCAAAAGGTCTGACTTTTACCCCTTCGCGGTCGACGGAAACCACTTTTCCTACCGGCAGCCCGGCGGGAAAAACGCCGCCGATTCCGGAAGTGATAATCCGGTCACCGACTTTCACCCCGGCGTCAAGCGGAATAAACACCATCTTCGGCAGCAGATCGTTTTCCCCCGCCAACACGCCGCGAATACGGCTTTTTTCCGTCATTACCGGAATTTTTGAGTTGATGTCGTTGACAAGAAAAATTTTGGCATAATCGGCGCCCGTTTTTTCTACCCGACCGATCACCCCCTTGTTGCCGACGACAACCTGTCCCTTGCGCACCACCGGACTGCCGGCCGTATAAACCGTGATCGCGTGAGCAAAAGCGCCGCCTTCTTCCGCCACCACCTTGGCAGTCACAAAAGAAGCCTCGGGCGGCGGCGTATAATTCAGCAGCTGTCTCAACAACACGTTTTCGACCAAAAGCGCGCGGCTTTCGGCGTTGGCAATCGTCAGCCGCCGGTTTTCTTCCCTCAGGGCGCGGTTTTCCAAATCTATTTTCCGCAAGCTGCGAAGATATTCGTAGCCTTTCACCAAAACCGCGGCCGGCATCACCAGCACGTCAACGGCGGAAGAAACGATTTCTCCGGCAGTGCCGGAAGTTTTTTCAATCAGGACGTTTTCGCTTTTGCTGAGCAGCATGAAAACAAAAGCGCAGACAAAAGCCAGAACGACCGCGAATTTTTTGATTGTTCCGCGTATCTGGCTGATATGCAAAAAAGTTTCCCGCTCTCTTTTTACCAAAATTCCGTCCCGAAAAAAGCTTAAAAAATCTCCTTAAGTAACTAACATATAAAAAAAATTATGGCAAACAAAATATCACCGGGCCAACCTCTTCGTCAACAGCTTTTGCCCGCGCTTTTTCCGCTTTCCGTCCGTCGGGGAAACGAAAAAACAAAAAAAGAGCTCCGCGCATGCAGAGCCCTTTTTCAAATATGCACCCCTAACGGGCAGCCTTAAAAAGGCTACTTGTTAAGGTTAATGAACGGGGTGGCGCCTCCCAGCATATACTGAGGAAGCTTACCGTCCCATTTCTGAACGGCCTCATACTCGGTCAGGCCCTTGTTCTTGGACAAAGCCTCGGATTTGATCTCCATGGCTTCGGCCTCGGCCTTGGCGGAAATAACCTTCTGTTCGGCCTCTTCCTTGATACGTTTCGTATTGTTGACTGCCTCCTGAGCTTTCTGCTCGGCAATCACTTTATCTTCGATCGCACCTTCGAATTTTTCGGAATAGTCGATGTTGATAAACTGGAACGTAATGTTCTGGAAGAAACGCTTGTCGAGACGGTTTTGCAAACCGGCAACGATGTCTACGCGGGCCTTGTCGCGGTTAGCGACCAAATCCTGCGCCTGCCATCTGCCGATCACATCCTTGAGGACGTCGTTGAGCACCGGAATCAGCTTTTTGGCCTCATAATCCTGTCCGACCGTTTCATAAAGGATATGAACGCTTTCCGGATTCAGATCGTAGGTAAAAGTATACTCCAGTTCTGCCGTTTGCACGTCGGACGTGTAAGTTGCCGTCTTTTCGGTCATCTTCCGGGTTCTGACGTCCATTTCAATCATCGACGAAATGAACGGCCATTTGAACCCGACGCCGTTAACATACGATTTTTGATCAACCTTTCCCAAGGTCACCAAAACACCGCGGTATCCCGGGCTGATGGAATAAATTCCCGAAAAAATCAGAACAAGCAGAATGATTGCACCGAGCACGGCTCCTGCCCATTTCATGATTTTTTTTACGGTCCAGGTACTTTCTTCGCGTCTTTCTTCGTATCCGTACATATTTATTTAATTTAAAGAAACAAAACTTTTTCTTTGAAAAATCCCCGTATTTTAACCGAAGCGCCTTGATTTTATATGCTGATCCCTGAACGCGTGGTTCAAACTGCGTAAGCAGCGGGCGGTCATTGCGATTGACTCTTTGATCAAAACGTTTCAAGTGATTAAATGATGCCTAGACAAAATTTAATCTGCGGTTTTTGTTCCAAATCCGAAGTTTTGCCGGTTAATTGTTACTAAAATAATTACTTGTGTTTTTAAATGTACATTAATTTTCGACAAAAATCAAGTCCAAAATTCAACGGAAAACAAAACCTCTGTCCGCCGCAAAAAAACGTACCTCAAAATGCGGCGGCCCGAAAGTTATGAAAACAACCTTCCCGCCGCCGGCCGGATACAAAAAAAGGACGCGTTGCAACGCCCTTTTTCGGATATTCAAAATAAGGTTAAAAGCTTTTTAAAATATATTCGCTGATTCTGGCCGCATAAAACGACGGATCGGAGATTGGTTCGCCCTCGGCGATTTTGGCCTGATCCAGCAACACTCTCGCCACTTCCTCCACTTTCAAGCGCAAGGCTTCGTCCCCCATGGCCTCGCTGAGTTTTACAATCAGCGGATGATAAGGGTTGATTTCCAGAATCCGGGTCGAGGCAAAAGCCGTCTGCTGCTGGTGATTGCGCATCAGCCGCTCCAGGTGAATGCTCATCTGTCCGTTTTCTACCGTCAGGCTGACCGGGCTGGTCGTCAGTTTTTCGGTAACCGTCACTTTGCCCACTTCGTCTTTGAACAGCTCCGTCATCAGTGCCGTCAGTTTCTCCAGACTGCCGGCCTCCGCCCGCCGTTCCCTGCGCTCGAAAGAAAGGTCCGCTTCGGCCTGCGAAACGTGCTTGACCGCTTTGCCCTTGTAATTGACCAGCGTCTGGGTCCAGAACTCGTCGATCGGATCGGTCAGCAGCAGCACTTCAATTCCCTTCTGCCGGAAGGCTTCCAGCTGCGGATTGTTGGCCAGCACCCTGACGTCGTCGCCGGTAATGTAATAAATTGCCTTCTGATCCTCTTTCATGCGGGAAACATACTGGTCAAGCGTCGTCATCTTTTCCGCGTCCGCGGTCGAATGAAACAGCGAGAGCGAAGCCACTTCCTCACGGTTGGCAAAATCTTCGTAAATGCCTTCCTTGAAAGCGACGCCGAAAGCCTGCCAGAACTTCAGATAATCTTCATAATTTTCGCTTTTCTTTTTCAGTTCTTTCAGCAGCCGGCCGACAATTCCGTGGCGGATTTTGGCCACCAGTGCGTTTTGCTGCAGCATCTCGCGGGAAATGTTAAGCGGCAGGTCGGAAGAGTCGACGATTCCCTTGACAAAGCGCAGATAAGAAGGCATCAGCTCTTCTACCTTGTCGGAAATGAACACCCGGTTGACGTAAAGTTTCAGCCCCTGTTTTCTGTCCGGCTGGAACAGATCGTACGGCTGGGTGGAAGGAATGTACAAAAGCCCCGTGTACTCAATGCTGCCTTCCGCCTTAAAATGCAGTGTCAGCCACGGATCGTCGAAATTGTGCGAAATATGCCGGTAAAAATCCTTGTACTGTTCTTCGGTAATTTCCGCCTTGTTGCGGGTCCATAACGCCGACGCCGAATTGACCGTTTCTTCTCCGGCCTCGCCCAGATTGAGCACAATCGGATAATTAATATGGTCGGAATAGGTGCGGATCAGATGGCGCAGGTAAATGGTATCGGTGAAATTCTTGTCGTCGTTTTTCAAAAACAGTTTGATTTCGGTACCGATGCCGGCCTTTTCCGCCTCATTGATTTCAAACCCGTCAACACCGTCGGAAATCCAGCGCCAGGCCTGTTCCTCGCCGGCTTTGCGGGTTACAATCTCCACTTTTTTCGCCACCATGAAAGCGGAATAAAAACCGACCCCGAACTGCCCGATCAGATCGGCGGGAGAACCGTTTTCCTTCATGTTGGCGACAAAGTCGGCGGTACCTGATTTGGCAATCGTTCCCAAATGATTGATCAGATCGTCCCGGTTCATGCCGATGCCGTTGTCGGCAATCGTCAGGGTGTTTTCCTTCTCGTCCGGGGTAATCGTGATTTTCAGCTCGCCGTTGCCTTTGGCGGCATCGGGCTTGGTCAGCTGAAGATATTTCAGTTTGTCGCAGGCATCGCTCGCGTTTGAAATCAACTCTCTTAAGAAAATATATTTTTCCGAGTAAAGGGAATTGATCACAATCCCCAGCATTTTGTTGACTTCGGCCTGAAAATTAATTTTTTCGCTCATAATCGAATTCTCCGTTTCTTCCCAAAAAGTTTCGTTACCTTATATATGGGGAAATATTTGCGCTTTCGCAAGTTTTCCCCTCCGATTTTTCGGTAAAAGACACTTTTTGCTTGATTTTATCGCAAATACGGCTAGATTGGGGGCTGAAATATTTTAAGCAACTCTTTTTTAGGAGACAAACAATGGTTTCTGTCGTTAATGACAATTGTATCAAATGCAAATCCTGCGCCGACGTATGCCCGGTAGACGCTTTCCGTGAAGGCGACACCCAGCTGGTCGTTGATCCGGATACCTGCATCAGCTGCGGCGTATGCATCTCCGAATGCCCGCAGGAAGCGATCCAGACCGAAGAAGAAGCCGACCCGCACTGGGTTGAGTTCAACGCCGAAAAAGCAAAAGTCTGGCCGAACGCCAACGAATAAATTTCGGGATTTTGACCTCCGCCCGCCGGCGGAGGTTTTTTTTTATGTTTTCCCGTCCTTCGCCCCGCCTGCCCGGCAGAATTTTTTCCTTGAAATCGGCCGAAGTTGTGCTATTGTGCGCTCAATCCGTTTACAAATTTTATGAAAGACAATGCAATGGAGCTGAGAAACATAGCGATTATAGCTCACGTTGACCATGGCAAAACCACATTGGTCGACGCCCTGTTAAAACAAAGCGGCACTTTCCGCGACAACCAGAAAGTTCAGGAATGCGCCATGGACTCCAACGAGCTGGAAAGAGAACGCGGCATTACCATCTTGTCCAAATGCACTTCGGTCGAATGGAACGGTACCCGCATCAACATTGTCGACACGCCCGGCCACGCCGATTTCGGCGGCGAAGTCGAACGCATCCTGTCAATGGTTGACGGTGTCATCCTTCTGGTTGACAGCTCCGAAGGCCCGATGCCGCAGACCAAATTCGTGCTCGGCAAGGCCTTAAAAGTCGGCCTGAAACCGATTGTCGTCATCAACAAGGCCGACAAGCCGGACGCCCGCGTCGACGAAGTCTTAAACGAAATCTTTGATCTTTTCGTCAGCCTGGATGCCGACGACGAACAGCTCGATTTTCCGGTTCTTTACGCCTCCGGCCGCAACGGCTGGGCGGTCAAAGACCTTGAACACGACGAGAAAAAAGACCTGAAGGTTCTTTTTGAACTGATTCTGTCCCATGTGCCGGCGCCGGTCTGCTATCCGGAAAAACCGTTTACCATGCTGGCCACCACGCTGGAAGCCGACAAGTTCATCGGCCGCCTGCTGACCGGCAAAATCCTCTGCGGCAGCGTCAGACCGGGCGACACGGTTAAAGCTCTCGACGGCAAAAACAACGAAATCGAGCGTTTCCGCATCACCAAAATCCTCGCTTACCGCGGCCTGGCCCGCCAGAGTCTGGAAGAAGCCCATGCCGGCGACATCGTCGCCATAGCCGGCGCGGTAAAAGCCACCGTTGCCGATACCGTCTGCGACTTTTCCGTCACCGAAGCGCTTGAGGCTCAGCCGATCGACCCGCCGACGCTGGTGATGACCTTTTCGGTCAACGATTCTCCGCTGGCCGGCCGCGAAGGCGACAAAGTTACCTCGCGGATGATTGCCGAACGGCTGAAAAAAGAAGCGGAAGGCAACATCGCGCTCAAAATCACCACTTCCCCCAACAACGATTCCTTTGAAGTTGCCGGCCGCGGCGAACTGCAGCTGGGCGTTTTGATCGAAACCATGCGCCGCGAAGGCTTCGAACTTTCCATTTCCCGTCCGCGGGTGGTTTTCCACAAGGGCGAAAACGGCGAAGTGCTGGAACCGGTTGACGAAGTGGTAGTCGACGTTGACGAGGAATTTTCCGGCACCGTGGTCGAAAAACTCGGCTCCCGCCGTGCCGAACTGGTGGAAATGATTCCCTCTCAGGCCGGCGGCAAAGTCCGTCTGATTTTCCACGCGCCCACCCGCGGCCTGATCGGTTACCATTCCGAATTTCTGACCGACACCCACGGCACCGGCGTCATGAACCGCAGCTTTTACGATTATGAACCGTTCAAGGGCGAAATTGAAGGCCGCCGCAACGGCGTATTGATCTCAAGCGAAAACGGCACCGCCATCGCCTATTCGCTGTGGAAACTGGAAGACCGCGGTCCGATGTTCATTGACCCCAACGTTCCGGTCTACGTCGGCATGATCATCGGCGAACACACCAAGCCGAACGATCTGGAAATCAATCCCTGCCGTTCCAAACAGCTGACCAACATCCGCGCCGCCGGCAAGGACGAAGCCATTTCGCTCACCCCGCCGCGGCGGATCACGCTGGAAGAAGGGCTCTCCTACATTCAGGAAGACGAACTGCTGGAGGTAACGCCCAAAACCATCCGCCTGCGCAAACGGATTCTTGACCCGATTCTGCGCAAACGTTCGGCCAACAAGATTGCCTGATATTATTATAAGCAGCCCGCATAAAAGGGCTGCTTATATTTTCTAAAAATTCTTGCGCCGGATTTTGAATTAGCGTATGTAAAGTATATATTGCAACAGAAGGGAAAACCATGCGTAACACCAACAGAAAAAACAACCAGCTGCGTAATATTGAGCTGATTTGCGACTACAACCCCTACGCGGAAGGTTCCTGCCTGGTAAAATTCGGCAACACCCACGTGGTCTGCACCGCCAGCGTCGAGGAAAAAGTGCCGAACTGGCTGAAAGGCCAGAACAAGGGCTGGATCACCGCCGAATACGGCATGCTTCCGCGCGCCAACCGGGTGCGGGTGCCGCGCGAGTCCAAGTCCCCCTCCGGCCGCACGCAGGAAATCCAGCGGCTGATCGGACGTTCGCTCCGGGCGGTGGTTGACTTAAGCAAAATGAAAGACATTTCGGTCTGCATCGACTGCGACGTCATTCAGGCCGACGGCGGCACCAGAACCGCATCAATCACCGGCGGCTTTGTTGCCCTCTATCTGGCGATGGAAAAACTGGTTGCCCGCAAAAAACTTGAAGTTAACCCGATTCGCGAGTTTGTTGCCGCCGTTTCCTGCGACATTTTCGCCGGAGAAAAAATTCTCGACGTCGATTATGAGGAAGATTCCCACGCCCAGGTCGACATGAACTTTGTGCTGACCGAAAGCGGAAAAATCGTCGAAATTCAGGGTACCGCCGAAGAACTGCCGTTTGCGGAAGAAGATTTCGGCGAGCTGATGGCCCTTGCCAAAGAAGGAATTAAACAATTGATTGCCGAACAAAAGAAAGTTTTAGGAGTGAAGTAAATGAAATTAACCAAATTGGTCGTTGCCAGCCACAATGACGGCAAAGTTGCGGAAATAAAAGCCCTGCTTGCCCCTTTGCATATCGAAGTGCAGTCCGCCAGGGAACTGCGGCTGGGTGACGTTGAAGAAACCGGAAAAACTTTTGAAGAAAACGCCAAAATCAAAGCCAACGCGCTGAGTTTGATGTGCGGCCTGCCCTGCCTGGCAGACGATTCCGGCCTCTGCATCGACGCGCTTGACGGCCGTCCGGGCGTTTACTCCGCCCGCTATGCCCCCGACCGCGATTTCAAACAAGGGATGGAAATGTTGTTAAAAGAAATCAGCGAATCCGGCAAAGAAAGCCGCAAGGCACATTTCTCCTGCTGCATGGCGCTGGCCTGCCCCAACGAGAAGGTAAAACTGTTTGAAGGCCGGGTTGACGGCGAAATTGCCGAAGAACCGCGCGGCGACAAAGGATTCGGCTACGATCCGATTTTCATCCCCGAAGGTTATCAGCAAACCTTTGCCGAACTCGGCGACGAAGTCAAAAACCAGATTTCCCACCGCCGCCGTGCGCTGGAAAAATTCATCAGGGAAATAAAATAACCCGGAAAGAAAAAAATTGGCTGTAAACGTCCGCAACATCCCGGCCGGTTTCAGCCCGGTCGACACAATCGCCGCCCTGCTGCTCGAAGAGAGCGGCGGCTGTGATCTGACCGACACGTTGGTATTGCTGCCCAACCGCCGCGCCTGCCGCGAACTGAGCGACGCCTTTGTCCGCTTAAACGGCATGCAGCCGACCATCCTGCCGCGCATTCAGCCGCTCGGCGATCCCGATGAAGACGAATTCTTTTTTGCCGACAGTCTGCCGCAGGCGGCAGAGCTGACGCCGGCCGTTTCCCCGGTTGAGAGAACGCTGTTGTTTACCCGGCTGATCGCCGCCCGCCAGCAGGAACTGACCGGCGGCGGCGGATCGCTGGCGCAGGCGGCTTATCTGGCCGGCGAACTGGGACGCCTGCTCGACGCCGTCGAAAGCGAAGAACTGGCTTTCGACGCATTATCCGATCTGGTGCCCGAAGAATATGCCGCCCACTGGCAGAAAACGCTGGATTTCTTAAAAATTATCACCGAATATTTCCCGCAGATTCTGGCCGAACGGGGTTTTTCCAACCCGGCGGCGAGAAGAACCGCGCTTTTGAAAATGCAATGCGCCCTGTGGCGGCAGACGCCGCCTTCCGGCCGCGTCGTCATTGCCGGCACCCCCGGCGCCTTTCCCGCGGTCCGCGAATTGATCAAAACGGTTGCGGAAATGCCTTCCGGAACAGTGTATTTAAACGATTTGGACCGCTGCCTGGACGAACATTCGTGGCAGCTGATCGACGAATCTCACCCCCAGTACGAAATCAGGCAGCTGCTTGATTATCTCGGCCTGACGCGGGAACAGGTTGCCGATGCCGTACCGGCGACCGCTTCGGGACGGGAAAAGCTGATTTCGGAAACCATGCGGCCGGCCGCCGCCACCGACCGCTGGCGGGAAATCTCCGCGCAAACCTTTCCGGCAGAAGCTCTGAACGGTGTTCACCTGATCAGTTGCCGGGAATTCCGCGAAGAAGCGCTGACGGTTGCCGCAATTATGCGCCACACGCTGGAAACGCCGGAAAAAACCGCCGCACTGGTCACCTCCGACCGCAACCTGGCGCGCCGCGTGGCTGCCGAACTCCGGCGCTGGGACATAAACGTCGACGATTCCGCCGGCCGGCCGCTGACGCAGACCCCCGTCGGCATTTTTCTCCGGCTGGTCGCCGAATGCTGTGAAAAACCGGACGACGACGTTTCCCTGCTCGGCCTGATGAAACATCCGTTTGCCGCCGCCGGCGGCAGACCGGCGGTCTTCCGCGCCCGTATCCGCGAATACGAAAGAAAAGTTCTCCGCGGCGGCGAGAAAGACGAAACGGCGGAATCCTTCATCCGGGAAAAAAAGGAACTTCTGCGCCCGTTGTTCGAACTCTGCCGGCAGCCGCAGGCCGATTTCCGGGAACTGCTCCGCGCCCATCTGCAAACGGCGGAAAGTCTGGCTGCCGACGACGAAAAAGGCGGCGCCGAAAAATTATGGAAAGGAGATGACGGCGAAGCCGCCGCCCTTTTCTTTTCCGCTCTTCTGGAAAACGCGGAAACTCTCCCGATCATCAAACAAAACCAATACGGTGATTTTATTGCTTCGCTGATGTCGTCGGTGACCGTCCGGCCGAAATACGGCACTCATCCGCGGCTGAAAATTCTCGGTCCGATCGAAGCCCGTTTAAGCAGTTTTGACACCGTCATCATCGGCGAAGTCAACGAAGGCGCCATGCCGGCAGCCGCCCCTGCCGGTGCCTGGATGTCGCGGCCGATGAAAAAGCAGTTCGGCCTGCCGCTGCCGGAAAAAGCCGTCGGCGTTACCGCCCGCGACTTTGCTCATCTGCTGGCGCAAAAAGAGGTTTATCTCACCCGCGCCGAACGCGTCGGCGGCACCCCGATGACCAAATCGCGCTGGTGGATGCGGCTGGAAACCGTACTGACCGCCGCCGGCATCAACCCCGCCGTTCTTGCCGACGACGTCTACCCGCAAACCGCCGCTTTCCTCGACCGGCCGCGTACTTTTGCGCCGATCAGGCCGCCGATGCCCAAGCCGCCGCTCGCCGCACGGCCGCGGGAACTGTGGGCAAACGCGATCGAAAACCTGATGCGCGACCCCTATATCATTTTTGCCAAACATATTCTCAAGCTGAAACCCCTGGAAGAACTCAACCGCAAACCGGGCATTATTGACCTCGGCATTATTGTTCACGCGGTGCTGGAAAAATTCAACCGCCGTTTTCCCGGACAGCTTCCCGACAACGCGGAAGAAATCTTAACCCAAATCGGCCGCCAGGAATTTGCCGCTGCCGGCATTGACGAACAAACGCTCGCCTTCTGGCAGCCGGCGCTCGACAAGATCGTCCGCTGGGTATTGGACAAGGAAAACGGTTACCGCCGGGAAATTTCCCGCGTCTTCTGCGAAGCCGAAGGCCGTTACGACTTCGAAGCGCCGGGCGGAACTTTCACCGTCGGCGCCAGAGCCGACCGCATCGACCTGACCGTTGACGGCAAAATCAACGTCATCGACTACAAGACCGGCCGCGCGCGGACCAAGAAGGAAATTTCCGCCGGCTATGCCCCGCAGCTGCCGATTGAAGGCATTATTGCCTTAAACGGCGGATTCGCCGGAATTCCCGCCGCGGAAGTCAACTCTCTCCGTTACTGGCGGCTGGGCAAAGAAGAAATCTGCGTCGACGAAAAAATCAACGAAATTCTGGAACGCAATCTGGAAAACATCAAACGGCTGATCGCGGTATTTGACAACGAAGACAAACCTTACCTGACCCAGCCGAACCCGAAATACGCGCCGGCTTATTCCGATTATGAGCATCTGTCGCGGATCAAAGAATGGGGAGCAAACGACCGCCATGACGACTGAAGCCCAATCAACCGAACAACAACGCCGAAAACTGGGAGAGCTGGCTACCGCCGAACAGCGCCTGGCGGCAGATCCGACGCTTTCGGTCTGGGTCAACGCCTCGGCCGGCACCGGCAAAACCAAAGTGCTTTCCGACCGGGTTTTGCGGCTGCTGCTGGCAGGCGTTAACCCCGGCAGACTGCTGTGCCTGACTTATACCAAAGCGGCGGCAGTGGAAATGAGCGCCCGCGTTTCCAAAAAATTGAGCGGCTGGGCGGTCGCTTCCGAACAGGAACTGGAAAACGAACTGGACAAGCTCTACGGCACTCTGCCGCAGGATCAAAAACAGGCGGAGGAACTGAAAGCCCGCGCCCGCAAACTGTTTGCGGTGCTGCTCGACACGCCGGGAGGCATTAAAATCCAGACCATTCACAGCTTTTGCCAGGAAATACTGAAAAGATTTCCGCTTGAGGCCGGTGTTTCCCCGTATTTTGAAATTATGGACGACCGTGCGGCGGCTGAGGCGGCAGAAGAGATCAAAAACCGGCTGATCGCGGAAATCCGCGGCAATCCCGGCAGCCCGGCCGCCGAAGCGATGGCCTTTCTGACCGAAAACGTCAGCGAACTGAAATTTCCCGAAATCATCGGTACCATCATCAATGAGCGCGGCAAAATCAGCCGGCTGTTCAAACGCTGGTCATCAGCCGGCGAACTGCTGGCCGCCCAGGCCGCCCGGCTGGGCGTTGCACCCAACGCGGACGAACGGGAACTGAACCGTCTCTTTTTTGACGCTCTGCCGCGGGAAGAGCTGAAAACTCTGCTGGCCGCCTGGCTCAAAAGCGGCGTTCGTTTTGCCCGGCGGGCGGAAAAACTGGCCGCCGCTTTGCAAAATTCCGCACCGGAAGACTTTACCGACTATGCCGGCGCTTTCCTCGGCAGCGACGGCGAAGCCTACAAAACCGTTGCCGCCAAAGCGGTGCTGGAAAACAACCCGCGGCTGGCGGAAATTTTTGCCGAAGAAGCCGCACGGGTACGGGAACAAACCGAAAAACAAAAAGCACTCAGGGTTTTTCTGGCCACCAAAGCCGTCGTCGTTCTTGCCGGAGAACTGACCAAAGGTTACGAAAACTATAAACAGGCACATGCCCTGATGGACTACAACGACATGATCCTGCTTACCCGGCGGCTGCTTGACGACCGGGAAGCCGCCCGCTGGGTACTGTTCAAACTCGACGGCGGCATTGACGACATCCTGATTGACGAAGCGCAGGACACTTCTCCCGACCAGTGGGCGATCATCCGCGCCGTCAGCGAAGAGTTTTTTGCCTCCGAAGACGGCCGGCGCCGCACCGTTTTTGCCGTCGGCGACCGCAAACAGTCGATTTACAGTTTTCAGGGGGCGGATCCCGACAAGTTCGACGAGATGCGCCGCTATTTCGCGCAAAAAACCGACAAGTTCAAACAGGTTGACTTACAGGTTTCCTTCCGTTCGACTCCGGCGGTGCTGGACACCGTCAACCGTTTGTTTTCCGATCCAAAAGTTTCCGCCGGCGTCGCTTCCGCGGACGAAAAACCGGTTCACGTTCCCTTCCGCCGGGGAGAAGGCGGCGAAGTCGAACTGTGGGAACTGGTCGAACCGGAAGAAGGCGAAAACGCCGACGAATGGCAGCCCCCGGTCGAACACGAAAACGCCCCCACCACCGGCACCCGGATGGCGCGGATGATTGCGGAAAAAATCCATGCCATGGTTGCCGGCGGCGAAATGCTCGTTTCCCGCGGGAGGCCGCTGCGTTACAGCGATTTTCTCATTCTCGTCCGCAGCCGCGACGCTTTTTGCGAAGAACTGATCCGCGAATGCAAAAAAGCGGGTGTCCGCATCGCCGGCATCGACCGTATCCGCCTGCTTGAGCAAATTGCCGTGCAGGATCTGGTCAGCCTCGGCAAATTTCTGCTGCTGCCGGAAGACGATCTCAGTCTGGCCGAGGTTTTGAAATCACCTTTGTTCGGGCTTGACGACGACGACCTGTTCAAACTCTGCTACCGCCGGTCCGGCAGCCTGTGGAAAAGCCTTGAACAGTGTTCGGATTATGCTGCGGCGGCAGAAACCTTAAAGCGGCTGATGAATATGGCCGACTATGTACGCCCGTTTGAGCTTTATTCGGAAGTGCTCGGTGTTTTGCATGGCCGACGTCTTTTTGCCGAAAGAATGGGCAGCGAGGCGGAAGACGGACTGGACGAATTTTTGAACCTGGCCGCCGCTTTTGAACAGAACCATATCGCTTCGCTGCAAAAATTCATCGAATGGTTTGAAAGCGACGACGTCGAAATCAAACGCGAGGCGGAAGCCGGCGGCGGCGATCTGGTGCGGCTGATGACCGTCCACGGATCAAAAGGCCTGCAGGCGCCGATAGTGATCCTGCCCGATACCGCGCGGGTGCCTCAGTGCAAAAGGGAAGCCGGCATTCTCTGGGACGACGACGGCCTGTTCTTCTACCCCTCTTCGTCCGCCGACTACGAAAAAAACTGCGACCGGATGAAAGAGAAGCAAAAGCAAAAAACCGCCGAGGAATACCGGCGGCTGATGTACGTCGCCCTCACCCGCGCCGAAGACCGGATGATCGTCTGCGGCTGGCGAAAAGCCCGCAAACCGGCCGACGACAGCTGGTACAACCTGTTTAAAAACAGCTTCGAAAGCATCTCCGAACTGAACCCGGCCGACGGCATCCGCCGGCACGTTTCGCCGCAGCTGATCAAAACCGCGGAAGAAAAACAAACGGCCGCCGCGGAAAACGCCTTTTCTTTCGCGCCATGGACCGAAACGCCGGCGCCGGCCGAAAGTCTGCTTTCGCGCCCGCTGACGCCTTCCCGGCCGGAAGAAGACGAACCGGCGGTATTTTCTCCGCTTGCGGCGGCCGGCCGCGGCAAACCGTTCAAACGCGGCTCGCTCATCCACCGTCTGCTGCAGTTTCTGCCGCAGACGGAAAAAAGCCGCCGCGAAAGCGACGCTTCCGCCTTCGTTGCCCGCCATGCGCCGGAAGCAAACGACGAAGAACGCGGCAAAATCGTCCGCGAAGTGCTTTCCCTGCTGGACAACCCGGATTTCGGCAGCGTTTTCGGTCCGCAGTCAAAAGCCGAAGTGCCGGTGATGGGCGTGGTCGGCGGCAAAATCGTTTCCGGCCGTATCGACCGCCTGATCGTAGAACCCGGACGGGTCGTCATCGTCGATTTCAAAACCAACCGGCCGGCCGCCGCCTGCCCGGCCGAAGTTCCGGAAATATACCGCCGGCAGCTTGCCGCCTACCGTTCCCTGCTTGAACGAATTTATCCGGACAAGAAAATTATCTCTCTGATTCTGTGGACAAATACCGCCCGGCTGATGGCGGTGGAATAAATCTCGGAAAATTTAGGGGTTGTTTTTATATTATAAACCTTTAATATGACTTTTATCGTACCTATATAATGAACACTACAGTATCAGAGAAAGGAAAAAACATGCAATCGATTAATGATTCCCAGTTTGAAAACGAAGTCTTAAACAGCAAAGGTCTGGTTCTGGTTGATTTTTGGGCGGAATGGTGCGGCCCCTGCCGTCAGCTCGGTCCGATTCTGGAAGAAGTCGGCAAAGCCATGGGCGACAAGGTCAAAATCGTCAAAATGAACGTTGACGAAGCGCCCGACACCGCCGCCGGCTACGGCATCCGCAGCATCCCGACCATGTTTCTGTTCAAGGACGGCAAACAGATCGACACCAAAATCGGTCTGAATCCGCAGTCGGCAATCGTTTCCTGGATCGAAGCCAACAGCTGAAAACGGCTTTTTTCAATAAACCTCAAACAAAAAAAGAGTCGGCAAGGCTCTTTTTTTGTTGCCAATTCCGACAAATGTCTTAAGCTTAAAAAAAAACAAACGGAAAAAACGGCCATGGACGGACAACAGCAGATAAAACGGCAGCCGGCGACAGGCGGAACATTCGCCCGCTTTAACGTACGCGCATTCATTTTCAATTCGTTTTACTATTTTTATCACGGCATTCGCAGCGACCGGTTCTGGCTTTTCTTTTCGGCAACACCGGCCTTGACATATCTGCTGCTGAAAACCGGCCTTCCCGTCATTGCCGCCGCAACCGCCGCCGTTTTGTCCGTGCGTATCATCGCCGCTTTTCGCGCCGACGGAGACATTCAGCGGCAACGGGAAGAAAACGCATATCCGCCAAAAGAAACACCAACTCCCTGGTTTTCCGTTTCCCTCACCAGAGTGCTGCTTTTTTCCGTCGTCACCTTTGACCTCTATTCGCTTTATCTGGCTTACAAAAACTGGCAGGCCGTCCGCGACGGCAACCGGCAATATCATATCTCGCCGTTTCTTCGCGGCTGGCTCCTCGGCATCGTTTTCGTCATTCCCCTTTTTCTGCGGATGAGAAAAAGCTTTGTTGCCGTCAAGCGGAAAACGACCGTTTTCGACGTCTGCGCCTTCTTGTACATTACCTTGACAGTCGCCGCTTTTGCCGTCCGCCACTACATGATCGTCAACGTCAACTTTTCTCTTTTCAACCTCCTGATCGTCCTCCGGCTTTTAAAAATCCTGTGCCTGCTGCCGCTGCAAAAAAACATCAACGATTATAACCTTATTCTTGATCCCGAAAGCCGTCCGCTGAAAAAGTTTCTTCCCGGAGAAATCACGCTGGCAGCGGCCGCGGCGGCATTATTCATAAGCTATTACAATTTCAGCGACCGCTTTGCCATTCGCAATTTTTACCGCAACTTTGACCGCCAAACCAGAAACGAAATCATCAACAGCTATATTTTCAGGCGGGCCTACCCGGAAATCTGCGAAAAATACGGCTATCGGCTGAAAAACTACGGTCAGACCTTTGAGCGCGTTTATCAAAAGGAACTGGCTTCGCTGGCGCGAAAGCTGAAAGACAAAAACATAACCGTGGAAGAGGACGTTATATGCCCGAAATCATGAGCCGGCGGCTGGAAAAAGAACTGATCGACGTAAGCGGGGAAATGTTCGGCACCCCCTCTTCGGACACACGGAAAAACATGCGCCATTTTTGCTCTTTCATTGACATGAGCGCCGAACTGGTCATTAAAAAACAGCTGAACAAATGACGTCCCGGCTTTTGTCCGGCAAATTATTTTTTACAGCCTTAAAACTACAAAAAAAGGAAAATTTCCATGAAACTGCAGGAAAAATTGAAATTATATCAGGAAACATTGAAAAAAGACGAACCGGCAAACGTTTTCAACCCCCGGGCTTTCATCTTCAACTCCTTTTATTACTTCTACCATGACGTTTCTTTCGGCAAATTTCTTGCCTATTTTCTCGCCACGCCGCTCTTGTTTGCCCTGTTCGTACTCCTGAAAGCAACCCCTGTCGCGGCCTTTTTTACGGCCGTTCTCGCCGTCCGCACCGTTGCCGGCTTCCGCGCAAACATCGACCTGAAAAAACACATGAAAGAATTTGTCGACGAATATAAAGACGTCGATTTTAATCCCCAACCGGTCGTCTATTTCTCAGTTCCCCTTACCCGTCTGTTTTTCGCCTCGCTGATCAGTTTCGGCCTTTATGATGTTTATTGGGCTTATAAAAACTGGCAGGCCGTCCGCAGCTGCGGCAGGGAATACAACATCATTCCGTTCTGCCGCAGCTGGCTTTTCGGCATTTTTTTCATTTTTCCGCTGTTTTTAAGAATGAAAAAAAGTTTTGAACAAACCGTACCGGTCGGCAAAGGTTTCGTTTTTTGCGCAACGGCATACTTTCTTCTTTACATCGCCGGCGCCGTCGCCGGCCAAATATCGAACAATTCCGACACCGTAACCGTCGCCATGGTCATCTCAGACTTTACGCTGGCGCTGCTTTCCGCACTCTGTCTGCTGCCGATACAAAAAGCGGTCAACCGCCACAATCAAAAACTAAGTCCCGGCAACAAACCTCTGAGCAAATTTTTATTCGGAGAAAAAATAACAATATCCGTTTCCCTTCTGTTGACAGTTTTGTCTTTCGTTATCGGCTATAAAAAAGAAAGCGGGGAATCTTTTTTCAACCAGACTGAAAATATGTTTCTTACCACCATGTATGTTCACGAACAGGTATATCCGGAAATTTGCAAAAAACACGGTTACGAAATGCGCCGATATCCTGAAATTTTCCGCCGCATATTTTCCGCCGAACGCTCACGTATTGAACAAACATTGAAGAGCAGGGACATTTCCCCGACAGAATTTTGGAATCAGATTCCCGAAAAATATCGGACGAAAATCTTTGCCCGACTTGAACAAACCATGCTTGAAATCAGCCGGGAAACAAAAGCGCAATATCCGCAAAACCTTTTAGCGACGGTTACCGGACTTTGCACCTATATGGATGAGAACGCCGAACAGGTCATCCGCAAACAAATTTCAACAAACTAAAATTCAAAAGGAAAGAAAAAAAATCTTCCTCTTTTTTTTGCCGGTTTTGTTCATATATACAAGCAAAACGGGGAACATTCATGCTTTGGATCATCGACGGGCTGATTTACGGCTTTTTTACGGCTGTTTATACCATTTTCAACCAGCACTACAAGCTGAACGCTTACCTGCTGGGCATGTGGCGCGGCTGGGGAATCGCCTTCTGTTTTGCCCCGTTTCTTTACTTTCTGGGTTTTCCGTCTTCCGCTTACTACTGGTTTCTGCTCATCATGCAGGGACTGATGATTGCCGTTTACGATTCTCATTTGTTTTTTGCCTCCGCACGATACGGCGCCGGTCCCACTTCCCGGGTCATGGCGCTGACGGCCATGGTTACCACCCTTTTCTGGTGGTTTCTGACGCCGGAAAGTTTTCTCAAACTGCTTGACAACGGCACTTTGGTCATCACCATTATCCTGCTGCTGTTCGGTTTCACCGTCTGTTATTGGCAGATGATCAAATCCCCGGTTTCCCAAGAGCTTGTCAACTATATGATTCCCGCCATCCTGTCGCTTTCCGGCATGAGTATCGCCACCAGGGAAATCGCCTCTTTCGGCACCACCGCCTGGAGCGGCATCACCTATTATCTGACAATTGCCGTTTTCGTCAGCGGCAGCGTCAACGCCTGGTGGTATGTCCGAAGCGTCAAGCCCGGTTTTTCCGGTTTCTTCCGCCAGGTTTTCTCGCCGCGTATGATCAGGATCGGTTTCTACGTCGTCAGTTTCAGCGCGGCGCTCATCACCGCCAAAAACCTGGCGCTGAGAACGGCCCCCAACCCCGGCTATGTCATCGCCCTGCTTCTCACCTCGCCGCTTTTCGTTTTCGGCCTCAACAAATACAACAAAATCCCCGATGACATTTCAATCAGGGAAGGCTTTCTGATGATCGCCTTTCTGGCGGCGCTGATGATCCTCGTCACCGGCAATTTCGGCGTCAACGATTGACAAAAGTCTTTGTTTTCTGATAAAATTCAATTTAATCAAAATTAACGGAAAGCACCGGCAATGACTGACAGAAAAATATCGGAACAAAATATGGAAACTTTGCTGAAACATGGGTTGGAAACCAAAAATGACAAAGGACAGACGGCTTTGCTGCTTGCTTGCGAAAACGGCAGTTTCGAAAAAGCCCGGGAACTGATCGGCAAGGGAGCAAACGTAAACGTGCGCGACAACAACGGCCGCACCCCGATCATGATCGCCTGCGAAAAAGGACAAACCGACTTGCTCATATTTCTGTTGTCCAACGGCGCCGAAGCTTCGGTACTTGTCAATTCTACCCTGCTTACCCGGGAGTTTTTGAAGGAACATCCCGAACTGGTCAAGTTTCTCGTCAACGGCGGCGACAAAGCCGAAACTCTTTCTGCCGCACCGGCTTTTCTTTTTTCTTCGCAGGCGGCCGATTTCAAAGCCGTCAGCGAATATCTCGCCAGCGGCGGCAACGCCGACGCCGTCAATGCTGCCGGACAAACCGCCCTGATGCTGACGGCGGCAAACGACGACGCCAAATGCGTCGAATTGTTGATCGGCAACGGCGCAAACGTAAACCTCCGGGACAAAGACGGCCGTACGGCATTAATGTACGCCGTACAAAAAGGCTGTGACAAAGCCGGCGAACTGCTGCTTAAAAACAAGGCCAACCCCAATCTGCAGGACAAAGACGGAAAAACGGCCCTGATGTTTGCCGCGGAACAGGGAAAACTGACTTCAACAGAAATGCTGGTCAAATATGAAGCAGACATCACCCTGACCGACAAAAACGGGCAAAACGCATTAATGATCGCCGCTGCCGAAGGACAAACCGACATTGTTCGTTTTCTGGCCGAAGACTGCCGGGAAGAAAAGGCAAAAGACGCCGCAAACCGGCAACAGGACACTCCCGGCAATAACAAACCGCGTCCCGCATATGCCGTTAAAAAAGCCGTTGACCTCAACGCCCGCGACAACGACGGCAATACCGCCCTGATGCTCGCCGCCCGCAACGGACATGCGGAAACGTTTCAAATTCTCGCCCGGCAAAAATCCGTCGATTTTACCGTAACGAACCGTGCCGGACAAAACATCGTCGACATTATCAAAGCAAGCAACGACAATCGTCTGAAAAAACTGCTGGAAGAAAACGAAGAAATCAAACGTCAGACGACGGAGAAAAAACAAGCCGCCGTCCTCAAAGTCGAACAGCACTTATGCAAAATCCGCCAAAATCTGGGAATCCAAAAAAATCAACCGGATTACCCTGCAGAGGAAAACCGGCGGCAAACGGCCGACAACCGTTTGAACTTCCGGACAAACGGCGGCGAATTCGGCGACAGACAAACAACCCGTTAAAAACATACCGGGCATTCGGCCGCACATTTTTCCGACAAGGCAAAAAAATTACGCACCAGAGTCCTGCTCCTTTATAAAAAGAGGTTCATGACTTATTAAATTTTTCGTTCTGAGATTTTCAACTGACGTTTTATCAACTGATAGTCATAAAATGCATGAACCGTTTCAATACGTTACAATTTAACTTCTTTAACGGAACAGAATAATCCGTTTTCACGGGTATCCCCGATAAACCGGAGGATCCAAAACAGCCGCCGGCCTTACGGACTGACCATGATCAAAGGCATGGGGCGGCATTGTCCCGGCGCTAAAGCGTTCGGCCCCGGGAAAACCCGGGATTTTCCGTCAGACATGCAACCCGGCTGACGCAAAAGGCGCTAACTGTTCCGAGCCGCGTTCACGCTGTCCGAAGGCTGCGCAAGCCTGACCGGAACAATACGTCTTGCATCCGCCTGCCGGCGCAGACCTTTAACACATAAAACAAACGGGGAAATTTTTCAACTCCCCCGTTTGCCGCAATTCCCGGTTTACAGTATCTCGCGTTTGCCGGTATGGTCGGCCGGCGACAAAACGCCTTCCTCCTCCATCCGCTCAATCAGCACCGCGGCACGGTTGTAACCGATCCTCAGACGCCGCTGCACATAGCTGATGGAAGTTTTTTTGTCGTTGCGGACAATCGCCACCGCCTGATTGTAAAGGTCGTCGTCGCTGCTGCCGCCGCCCATCGCCGTCTTGTCGAAGACCGAACCGCTGTCTTTGACGTTCAATTCGCCTTCGGTCACGCCCTCAACATACTCCGGCTCTTTCTGCGCTTTCAGGAACTCGACGATTTTTTCCACTTCCTGATCCTTGACGAACGAACCGTGTACGCGGATCGGTCGTTGACCGGCCGGCATATAGAGCATGTCGCCCATGCCGAGCAGCTGCTCCGCTCCCTGTTCGCCGAGAATGGTGCGGCTGTCGATCTTGGAAGTGACCTGAAAACTGATACGGGTCGGGAAGTTGGCTTTGATTACGCCGGTAATGACGTCAACCGACGGTCTTTGCGTCGACAAAATCAGGTGAATGCCGGCCGCGCGCGCCATCTGCGCCAGACGCTGAATCGCCGCTTCCACTTCCTTGCCGGCCACCAGCATCAGATCGGCCATTTCGTCGACCACGACCACAATATACGGCAGCGGAGTCAGATCCAGCTCCTGCTCTTCAAAAAGCGGCGCCCCGGTGTCTGGATCAAAACCGGTCTGCACCGTGCGCACGCAGCGTTCCCCGCTGGCCCGCAGTTCCGCAAGCTTTTTGTTGTAACCGGAAATGTTGCGGACATTGAGCTGAGCCATCGCCCGGTAGCGGTCTTCCATTTCCTTGACCGCCCATTTCAAACCGAGAACCGCTTTGGCCGGATCGGTAATCACCGGCGTCAGCAGATGCGGAATGCCGTTGTAAACCGAAAACTCCAGCATTTTCGGGTCGATCATGATCAGTTTGCATTCATCCGGCCGCATCCGGTACAAAAGCGACAGAATCATCGAATTCATACCCACCGATTTGCCCGAACCGGTGGTACCGGCTACCAGCAGGTGCGGCATTTTGGCCAGATCGGCATAAACGTTTTCGCCGCCGATGTCTTTGCCCAAAACCACGTTAAGGGCATTCTTGCTGTCCTGAAAACCTTCGCCCTCGAACAATTCGCGCAGCCAGACGATCTCGCGGGTAGTGTTCGGCAGTTCGATGCCGATGGTGTTGGAACCGGAAACCACCGCAATCCGCACCGAAACCGCGGACATCGAACGGGCAATGTCGTCGGCCAGGCCGATCACCCGCGCCGTTTTGGTACCGGGCGCCGGTTCCAGTTCATAGAGGGTAACCACCGGACCGGGACGGATCTTGACGATTTTGCCGTTGATGCCGAATTCCTGCAAAACGTTCTCCAGATCCTGAGCGATTTTCTGCAAATCCTTTTCGCTCATCGCGGTACCGGCGGATTTGACTTTCGGCGCCGTCAGCAGAGAAACATCCGGATAGCGGTAACCGTCGTCGCTTTTTGCGCTTTTCCCCGCCGTTTTGACCGTCTGAGCCTTAACCGCGGCGGCCTTTTCAACCGGCGCGCCCGCCGTCGAGGAAGTATCTTCCTTTTCATCCCTGACTTTCGGCTCCCGTCTTTCCTTTTTTGCCCTACCCGCCGGTTTCGCGGCTTTCGGCGCCGGTATCATTCTTTTGACCAAAGGCGGCAAAGCGGCCAGCATCCGGCCGGTCAGACGAATCCCCCGCCAGACCAGAACCGCCGCGTTTTTAATCCCCCGCCGCCATTGTCCGGCGGTAACGTCCACCGTATAACTGAAAGCCGCCAGCATAACCAACGACGCGACGGCGGCAACGGTTTCCCGGCGAAAAGGAAATTCAGGCACGACCGCAAACAGACGGATATTGAGCATTCGTCCTATCACGCCGCCCAAAGGCATTGCAAAACGGACAAAATCAAAACACATCATCGCCGCCGCAATTCCCAGCAGCCAGACGATAAAATGCAGCCAGAACAGCCTGATGTCTTCAAGCAGGCAAAGACGATAGCCCCATACCATCACCGGAATCACGAACAACGGCAGCGCCAGTCCCGAAAAGGTAAGAATCACGGCCGCCGCGCTGGCACCCGGATAGCCGAACAGATTGCGGATATTGTCGGCCGCCAGATTAAAGGAACTGTCTGCCGGAGAATAAAAGCACACGGCCGCCAGCAACAGCCAGCCGGCGGCAATCAGCAGCAGCCCGTATACCCGCCGGCTGAACTTGTTCAACAGGGTTTTCTCTTTTTCCTTCTTTTTTTTAGCCATAGCGATACTTTCGCCTTCCCAAACGTCAGTGCTGGCAGAAGCGGCCGTCGGCCATTTTGATCATGATCGAACGCTTGATGTCGTTGATCACCGCTTTTTTCTTTTCCGCTTCGTAAGGTTCCGAATGTCCGTCCCACACCGTCCCCGGCCAGTCCGGATCGCCTTCGAAACGGGCGATGACATGGACATGCAGCTGCGGCGTTTTGTTGCCGATCATTGCCACGTTGGTCTGCGCGGGTTTAAACAATTCGCTCATCACCTCTTCGCAAAGGGCTATTTCCCGCATCAATTGCAGCCGCTCTTCCATGGTCAGAAACGTCATATTTTTAACCTTTTCCCTCCGCGGAACAAGGAAAATCCAGGGATAGTGACGGTTGTCTTCAAACAACACCCGGCACAGTTTCATGTCAACGACAAAATCCTTGGCGGCCAGACCCGGCACTAATTCAAACATAGTCATTTCTCCGTATTTTTTGAGCAAATCCTTTTGCCCGGAATTATAGTCGTTTAAACCTTTATCTTAAGTTAACAAACCGTTTTTAAACTTGACTTTTTTCGCTTTATACGTTTAAAACTCGAAAAGACAACAACAAAAGAAAGGCTTTTTTTATGAAAAACGCTTTTGTTTTTCCCGGACAGGGTTCCCAGTTCGTCGGAATGGGAAAAGACCTGGCCGAAAACTTTGCTTCCGCACGGGAAGTTTTTCAGGAAGTTGACAATACGCTTAACCAAAATCTGTTTGCCCTGATGACCGGCGGTCCCGAACACGAGCTGACGCTCACCGCCAACACCCAGCCGGCTCTGATGGCCGTTTCAATGGCCGTCGTCCGCGTTCTCGAAAAAGAATTCGGCATTGCCCTGAAAGACAAGGCGGCATTTGTTGCCGGTCATTCGCTCGGCGAATATTCTGCCGCCTGCGCCGCCGGCGTCTTTTCTCTTGCCGACACCGCGCGGCTGCTCCGCGCCAGAGGCGATGCCATGCAGAAGGCGGTTCCTTTCGGGGTCGGCGGCATGGCTGCGGTTATCGGCGTTTCTTTCAAGGACATCAACGCATTGGTTGAAGCCTGCTGCGACGAAAACGCCCTTTGCGTGGCCGCCAACGACAACTCCGACGGACAGGTGGTTCTTTCCGGCCACATGGCAGCCATTGACAAAGCGGTCGAAATCGCGCCCGAATTCGGTGCCAAACGCTGCATCAAACTGCCGGTTTCCGCGCCTTTCCACAGCCCTCTGATGCAGCCGGCGGCAGAAACCATGGCCCGCGTGCTGATGGAGGTGGAAGCCCGTCCGGCCGAAATTCCGCTGATTTCAAACGTTCTGGCAGAACCCGTCAGCGACGAAAAGGAAATTATCAAACGTCTGGTCGAACAGGTCACCGGCACCGTACGCTGGAGAGAAACCATGAATTATTTAAACGACCGGTCGGTCACCGACGTTTACGAACTGGGCGCCGGCAAAGTCCTTTCCGGCCTCTTCAAAAGAAGCTTCAAGGAAATTCATGCCGCTTCCGTATGCACGCCGGCGGACATTGAAGAACTGGCCAAAAACCTGTAACAACACAACTCTCATTAAAAAGGAAACACGATATGTTTGAGATTAAAGACAAAGTTGCTCTGATCACCGGCGCCAGCGGCGGCCTCGGCGACAAAATCGCCCGCACCCTGCATGCTCAGGGCGCAACCCTCGCCTTAACCGACCGCAGCGCGGAAAGAATGGAAAAACTGAAAGAAGAACTCGGCAGCAACGTTGAATGCTTCGTTGCCGACCTCGGCGATTCCGAAGCCATCAACCAACTGGTCAAAGACGTGGAAGCCAAATTCGGCCGCATCGACATTCTGGTCAATAACGCCGGCCTCACCCGCGACAACCTTTTCATCCGCATGAGCGACGAAGACTGGCAGCTGGTTCTGGACGTTAACCTCACCGCCGGTTTCAAACTGGCCAAAGCAGCCGTACGCGGCATGATGAAGCGCCGTTTCGGCCGCATCATCGGCATCGCTTCCGTCGTCGGCGTTACCGGCAATGCCGGCCAGGCCAACTATTCCGCTTCCAAAGCCGGCATGATCGCCATGAACAAATGTCTGGCTCAGGAAGTCGGTTCCCGCGGCATCACCGTCAATTCGATCGCACCGGGCTTTATCAGAACCCCGATGACCGACGTTCTGCCCGACGATGTCAAGGCCGCCCTGCTGGCCAAAATTCCGGAAGCCAAACTCGGCGAAGCTCAGGATATTGCCAACGTGGTTGCTTTCCTGGCCTCTGACGAAGCTCAGTACATCACCGGTCAGACCATCAACATCAACGGCGGTATGGCCATGATTTAGTCGCAAAAGCGATAACAACGGTAAAAAAACCCTTGTGTTATACGCAGGGGTTTTTTGTTGTTTTACATATATTAAAGGAAAATTATCTTTTACATTATGCTTTTATTCTCAAAAAAACACCGCAAACGGAGATATAAAAAAGCCTGCGCCTGCAAACACCGCAAACAGATGCTTCTTTTGAATATATTTTCATAACTTCCGTTGGCTGACGCAAGTGGTATTAGCTGTTCCGAACAACCTTCGCCCAGCCCAAAGGCGGGGCAATGCCTAAATCTACCTGCTCATGCAGATAGTGTTACGCTCAAATCATAAATCCGCTCCGCAAATTTGGATAACAAAATTTTTCCCTGCAAAATATAACGCACAACATAAGGCAAAATATACATTGGGGTATTTCAACAGAGGATTGACCGGAGATTCTTTCTTGGCATTTTTACCGGGCATGGACACCATGAAAACAAAAAGTGCTATATAAACATAAAAGATAATATCAGAAAACACGGGAAAACAGTTCGGTACCGCTTTGTCCACTCTCGGAATAAGTGACAAATGAAAAGCGGTAACAATCAACGTCACCCAAAAACCCTGCATGCGCAAATCTCTGCATCTTTTTTCAAATGCGCTTAACACAACATAAAAATATCCAAACCAAGCGATGACCTCGTAAGAATCCAAAGGCAGCAACTTGAATGAAGAACACATATAACCGGCGAAATCTAATGTAGAACGCACAGCATGAGCAAAAAGAAAACCGCCCCAAAATGCCGAACGAGGAAAACAACCTTTGAACGAAAAAAAATAAATACAAAAATTTTTAAATACTGCCAACTCGGCCAGTATTTCTTTCGTCTTTTTCATCTTTTCCCTTTAGCCATATGTTTATCAAAACCGCATCTTACTTTCTGCATTTTTTCTTAAAAAATGCCACAATCGGAGATAAAAGAAAGCCGACCACTGCAAAAATTCCAAGCGTAAGAACAGATTTTCCAAACAACTCTTGTTCATAACCAAAAATAACATGTGTACAAACCAAAAGAAGAAACATCACCGCTATAAAATAAGGCACCCAACCAAAACTGCACAAATAATAGGACAATGTTTCGTGCTTATTCAAAATATAGTCTATAAACTTAAATTTTACGTTAAAAAAGAGCAGTATACCCGATATGACAAAAACGATAAAAAGAATATCGGATATTACGGAAAAACCCAAAAGGGAAAAGGGTGTCGCCAACACCATATATACCCCGCCCAAAATCAATGCTTCTTTTGAACATATTTTCATAAATCCGCTCCGCAAATTTGGATAACAAAATTTTTCCCTGCAAAATATAACGCACAACATAAGGCAAAATATACATTGGGGTATTTCAACAGAGGATTGACCGGAGATTCTTTCTTGGCATTTTTACCGGGCATGGACACCATGAAAACAAAAAGTGCTATATAAACATAAAAGATAATATCAGAAAACACGGGAAAACAGTTCGGTACCGTTTTATCCGCCCATGGAATAAGTGACGCATAAAAAGCGGTAACGATCAACGTCACCCCAAAACCCTGCATGCACAAATCTCTACATCTTTTTTCAAATGAGCTTAACATAACATAAAAATGTCCAAACCAACCGATAAATCTGAAAGAATCTGACGGCAGCGACATTAATTCAAAACATATAAAACCGGCAAAATTTAATATGGAACATGCAAAACCGGCAACAGCAAATCCATACAAAAATTCAAAACGGGAAAAACAACCTTTGAACGAAAAAAATTTTTTAAATTCTGCCAACTCGGCCGGTGTCTCTTTCATCATTTCCATTTACCCATGATAAATTTTAAAAGTCCTATGTTTTTTATAAATTCTACTTTTCCGCCGGTATCAATAGCGTAATTTGCCAATTTGTATTCCCGTCCTAAATTTGCGCTTTCTGCCAGTTTTTGCATTTTTTCCTGTCTTTTTGCATAATCATTGTTCATATATGAGTAACTAAATACATCATAAGCACCGCCTGTCAATGCATTAAAAAAAGCAAGCGATCCGTTTTCAATTCCTTCTCCAAAACCTTTTAACCCCTCAATCACAATATCCCCTGCAGTCGGCTTTTGAGGGGTAGGATCAGCATATACTCGTTTTTGTATTTTAGGAGATACTTTATAAGCATAATTATCCGGAACAGGGGTAAATTGTCTTTTTTTGATGTTGTTTTCTATATTTGATCTGCCGAAACCGTAATTATCGGCGGAATCTCCCCAAAAGTTTGAGCCAAACTGCGGATAATCAATTCCCCGCTGATTGTAGTTTTTGACAAGCTCTTGCTCTCTTTTGTTTCTTGTCGTTTGATACAACAACTCGTCACGGAGGCTGAAACCGCTGTGATCAACACCGTAGCCGTCCGTCTGATCGTCTTGATTGAAATATCCCGACCGCGACTGATATCGCGGATACATATCCATATATTTTCCCCTTTTGATTGTTAATATACATATAATGTATCATTTTTTACAAAAAATGCAATTATTATTTGTTTAATTGTGTAAAAAGCATCATATCTGCCGAATCATTAACAATTATAAACATCAGTCAACACATCCGCTGCCGTAAAAAAACATGCCCCGAATTCAAAATCGGGACATATTTCAAAACTAAATATTTTTATCTTCCGACCGGCAAAATTGAGCCAAAAGACATTCGGTACATTTTGGTTTTTGCGCCTTGCACACATAGCGGCCGAACAAAACCAGCCAGTGGTTGGCATACATCAGATATTTTTCCGGCAGTGCTTTGAGCAGATCCTTTTCCACCGCTTCGACGGTTTTGCCTTGGCTGAAATCGAGCCGGTGGGCAATGCGGAAAACATGGGTGTCGACCGCCATTGTCGGCTTGCCGAACCATACGTTGCGCAAAACGTTGGCCGTTTTGTGGCCGACGCCGGGCAGACTTTCCAGCTTTTCCTGCTCTTCCGGCACTTCGCCGTTATAATCGCGGACAAGGATTTCGCTCATCGCAATCACGTTTTTGGCCTTGTTGTTGTAAAGTCCGATAGTTTTAATGTATTCTTTCAGCTTTTCCACCCCGAGCGCGGCCATCTTGGCCGGCGTATCGGCCACCTTAAACAGCTCTTTGGTTGCCTTGTTGACGCCTTTGTCGGTGCTTTGCGCCGACAGTACGATCGCCACCAGCAGCGTGAAGGCGTTGGAATATTCCAACTCGCTCTTCGGCGCCGGATCGTTGGCCGAAAGAATATCGAATATTTCCAGAATTTCCTTTTGCGGCCTCATGCTTTCACCCCTCCGGCACCCGCCGCCTTCGGCGCGGTTTCGTCAAGCGGCCAGCGCGGCCGCGGTTTGAAGTCCAGCCCGTCGCTCAGCCCTTTGGCAAAGCGCTCCAGTCCCGCCCAGGCGATCATCGCCCCGTTGTCGGTGCACCATTTGAGCGGCGGCGCGGCAAAAAGCAGGCCTTTTTCTTCCGCCAGTTTTTCCAGCCGGCGGCGCAGATAACCGTTGGCCGCCACCCCGCCGGCAGCCACCAGATGTTTCCCCGCCGGATATTTCTGTCTGAAAATGTCAGCAGCTTTAGCCAGCTTTTCCGTCAGGCACTCGGCCGCCGTTTTCTGAAAACAGGCGCAGATGTCGGCCGTGTCTTTTTTCGACAGGATCACATGTTCGATATTGCCGCTTTCGTCATAGGATTCGATGATTTTACGCACCGCGGTTTTCAACCCCGAAAAAGACAGGTTGCAGTCGTTCGAGTTTTTCAGCGGGTGCGGCAGCACAAAGCGGTTTTCATCGCCGATTTCCGCCATTTTTTCAATCATCGGTCCGCCCGGATAGCCCAGCCCCAGCATTTTTGCCACCTTGTCGAAGGCCTCGCCGGCGGCATCGTCGATGGTGGTGCCCAGCCGTTCATAGTCGCCGACGCCTTTAACCGCCAGAATCTGGCAATGCCCGCCGGAAACCAGCAGCAGCAGATACGGATATTCGACCTCGTTGGTCAGCCGCGAAACCAGCGCGTGCCCTTCCAGATGGTTGACCGCCACAAACGGCTTGCCGAGGGCAAAGGCCAGCGCCTTGGCGGCCATTGCGCCGACCACCACGCCGCCGATCAGCCCCGGCCCCGAGGTGGCGGCAATCGCGTCAACCTCTTCCGGCCGGATGCCGGCTTTGTGAAAAGTATGTTCGATCACGTCGTCGATATGGTCGAGATGCGAACGGGCGGCAATTTCCGGCACCACGCCGCCGTAAATTTTATGTTCTTCCTGCGAAAGCACCGTTTCGGCAAGAATTTCCCTTTTTTCGTTCACCAATGCCGCGGCGGTTTCGTCGCAGCTGCTTTCAATTCCCAAAACAATCATTATTTTATCTTTGACAAATTTTTAACCTTTGGCCGCTACTATATACCAATAAAGCGAACATTACAAAGGAAAAACAAGCAATGGGAAAAGATAAATCCGCCGCCGCGGACAAAAGGGAACAGGTTTTGCCGGCAAAAACGGAAAAAAATGCTGCAGCCGACACTGCCGCCGCCCCGGCAAAAAAAAGCCGCGCAGCCGGCATGTTGCGCCTTGCCGCCGCCGTTCTGCTCATTCTCGCCGCTTCGGCAGCCGCCCTGCTTTATTACCAGAAATTCGGACTGCCGGCAGCCGGCAGCGACACCGAAACAACGAACCAAACCGCTTTGACCCGCCGTCCGGCCGCCCGCCGCGCGGCAAAACCCGCTGCCGAACAGCCGCGGGAAAAAATAACCGAAATCAAATACGTTATTCCCGAAAGCGTTACCAACGCCATCAACGGTTTGCATGACAAAGTCGGCAAAATGGAAACGCTGACTGCCCAGTACATGAACATCAAAGCCGACTCTTCGGCCGTTATCAGTCTCGGCGAACGGCTTGACGAACTGGAAAAAAGAACCCGCAGACTGTCACGGATTTCAAACGACGGCGCCCTTGTTCTCACCGCCGCGCTGATGATTCGCGAAAACGCCGCCGCCGGACAGCCGGTACGCTTTGAGGCGGAAATGCTGAAACAGCTGGCCGCCGGCCGGCCGGAAATCGAAACCGCCGTCGACTACGTTTACAACAATTCCTCCCGTCAGTATCCGTCAAACAAAAATCTGACCGAAAGCTTCAACCGCATCAGCGGCCGCATCGTCTACGACCTCAGGCATCAGGGCAGCTGGAAAGACCGCCTGCTGCGCAAAATCAACGAATATATCCACATATCCTCCCCTGCCGCCGACAGCCGCGAAAACGCGGAGATAACGGCGCTGGAAGAAATCAAAGGCTATGTCGACGAGGGGCAGTTCGCGATCGCCGTGGAACTTCTTTCCCGTCCGGAAAACGAAACCCTGCTGGCCGACGAAGCGTTGAACAAATGGTTTGCAATCACCGATTCCAAACTGAAGTTCAACCGCGCCTTGTCGGAAATTTCCGCCTACTCGCTGGCATTGATGAAAACCGAGGGATTAAAAAATGCCGCTCTCCCCTGAACAAATTGCCGGCTGCTGGCGGCAGGAATATGAAAAAGCCCCGGCAACGCTTGCCCGCATGAGCGAAATCAACACCCTGGCCGCCGCCTTCAACGCCAACGTCGATTCCGTCGTCAAAATTTCCGGCGCCGAACTGCAAAGGCGGATCAGACAAACCGGCATGACGCTTGCCGAACTGAAAAACGACGCCGACCGGAGCATCCGCCGGCCCGAAGACGTTCTCCGCGGCATTTTCCGCTGTTTTACCCTGGGCATTGCCGAAGAATGGATTGCGCAAGATAAAGAAATTTACCGCTGGATGAAAAAAGAACTCGGCACCGAAAAACTGCAAATGGGCGCCCAGGCCGGCATCATTGCCAACACCATGTCGCTGACCGGCATCGGCAGGGTCGTCACCCATGTGGGTGCTCTGCCCGAACTTCAGGCACGGCAGTTTTTCAAACGCGACAACCTGCTTTCCTTCGACCAGAACGGCACGCTCAAACCGGCTCACACCGTCAACCGGCCGAACGAGGAAGCCTCGATTCACTGGATTATAGAATTTGACAAAGACGACCGCCTGGAAGCGGAAGGGCAAACCTTCGTCTGCCCGAAGTCCAACCGTTTTATTGCCACTTATGACCCGGTGCTGTTTAACCTGGTCATTGACCCGCACTTTGTCGACTACACCTGCCGCGAAAACGCCGACTATATCATTCTTTCCGGCTACCAGGCCTTAAGCGAAAGCAACCGCGGAACCGAACTGGTAAAAAAAACAATTCCCGTCATTGAAAAATGGCGGCAGAAAAAGCCGCGGCCGCTGATCCATCTGGAAATAGCCTCCACACAGGACGCCGCCGTCCGCAAAACCGTCGCCCGGCAGATCATGCCGCTGGTCGATTCCGCCGGTTTCAATGAACGGGAAGCGATTGACCTACTCGAAGTTCTCGACTGTCGGGAAACCGCCGCAAAATGCCACAGCGCGCCGCGGCCGGCCGAAATGTTCGAAGCGCTCGCGGCAATCAAAAGGGAAACCGGCTGCCCGCGTTTGCAGCTGCATATGTTCGGTCTGTACATGACAATGCAAAATCCGGATTTTCCGGTGTCCCCGGAAGCCAACCGCTGCGGCATGGTGCTGGCGGCCACCGCCGCCGCTTCCAAAGCCCTGCTCGGGCAACTGGCGGATTACAAAGACTTTACCGCGGCTGCCGGCCTGCCCGTCAGCGCCTGCGGCATCGACGGTCTGAAAGAACTGGCGGAAACGCTCGGCAATCCGGAATTTGCCTGCAACGGGATCGGAAAATACCGCGGATTTGACTTTATCGCGGTGCCGGCCGTCATCATCGACCGCCCGAAAACGCTGGTCGGCATGGGCGACACCATTTCCGCCTTTTCGCTGCTCGGCGCACGCTGACATTAACCGATCAGGCTTTGTTTTCGCTCTCTCCCGCCGGTTCGCTCAGCCACAGGGCGTTTTTCAGCTTGTTTTGCAAAAATTCCAGATGTTCGGCTTCTTCTTCCGGCGTAATCGCAAAAACCCTCAACGGCCGCACCTTTCGTTCGGCGGCAAAAACCATGCCGGCATCCGCCGCCGGTTTACTTTCCTCTTCCGGTTTGAGCAGCATGCTCGGCTCGGCGCCGCCCAGCAGTTCGAGATAGACGTCGGCCAGCAGTTCGGCGTCAAGCAGCGCCCCGTGTTTGGTGCGGTGGCTGTTGTCAATGTTGAACCTTTTGCACAACGCATCGAGGTTGTTTTTGGCGCCGGGAAACTTTTTCCGCGCTATTTCCAGCGTATCGACCACCCGGTCCCACTCATATTCCGCGCGGCCGAGCTTTTTCAGCTCAAAATTAATGAACTTGATATCGAACGAAGCATTGTGCGCCACCAGAATGCCGTCCTCGCCGACAAACTCGACAAACGCCGCTGCCACTTCGGCAAACACCGGATAATCTTTCAGAAATTCTTCCGTCAACCCGTGCACGGCAACCACTTCTTCCGGCACGCTGCGTTCCGGGTTGATATACTGATGATAAGTGCGCCCCGTCGGGATATGGTTAATCAGCTCGACCGCGCCGATTTCCACCAGACGGTCGCCGTTTTCGGGCGACAAACCGGTTGTTTCCGTATCAAACACAATCTCGCGCAAAACCGTCTTCATTTCAGTCTTTCTCCAGTTCGTTCAAAAGCGTAATCACCTCAAGCTTCAGCACATTTTTCGGCTTGTCGGTGTCAATTACCGCATCGGCCATCTGCTTTTTCTTTTCGTTGCTCATCTGTACGTTGTTGATCTTGTCAAAGTCTTCGCCGGCAACAAGGTCGCGTTCCATCACGCGCCGTTTCTGTATTTCGTAATCGACGTCGGCCACCACCACCCGGTCGCAGTAGATTTCCCATCCCATCTCGAAAAGCAGCGCCACGTCAAGAAAAAACAGGTCGTCACGGCGGCTGTTGCGGCGGATGACGGATTTAAGGTAACGGCGCAGAAACGGATGCGTCATCTCCTCCAGCGTTTTCAACCGGGCGCGGTCGTTGAACACGATGTTGCGCAGCTTGCGCTTGTCCACCGTCCAGCCTTCGACCGTTCCCGGAAACACTGCGCGGATGCGGTTGATAAATTCCCTGTTAAAATATAAGCGCCGGACCCAGGCGTCTACGTCAAAAACGGTATATCCTTCTTCTCTTATCATGCGGGCGATGGTGGTTTTGCCGCAGCCGATCGAGCCGGTAATTGCAATCAGTCTCATTTTCTTAAAAAACCTGAACTTATTAACAGCCCCTGTGCATAAACGGGGTTCACCGTTTAGTTATACTAGTTAATCCCGGCAATTCAAATTTAATAAAGCAAGATACTAACAGGTTGATAACTTTTATCAACGTGTTTTAAAACTTTGGATAAGGCGATTTATTAACAAATTGTAAATTTTTTTGTTTACAAGCCTGACTCGCGGCGGTTAAAGAAGTTAACGACAAATTAAAATTCCGTTAACAAATTTATTAACAAAAAATTAAAAATCGGATAAACCTGTTAATAAAATTTAATCCACGGATTGCCCCGGGATATACAACCTGCAAAAACCTTTTTAAAAATAATATGATAGGGCGGACCGGGTGTTGAAAACTTTCCCGTCAACAATTATTTGACAAGCGTCGCTTTATGAATTATAAAAACAGGTGTCTTACGTGCCGTCCGGGCACAAAATTTCTTAACCCGAAGACAACTTTAATTTCCAACCATATCACGGACACTCCATGCATTTAAACGATTTGAAACAAAAATCCCCGAAGGATTTATTAACCGAAGCGGAAGCGCTCGGTATTGAAGACGCTTCTTCCATGCGCAAGCAGGATCTGATGTTTGCCATTTTGAAAAAAGTCGCTTCCGACGACAATGTCATTTACGGCGAAGGAACCATCGAAGTCCTGCAGGACGGTTTCGGCTTTCTGCGTTCGGCTCAGTCAAACTATTTGGCCGGTCCCGACGACATTTACGTTTCGCCGGCCCAGGTTAAAAAATTTGGACTGCGCACCGGCGATACCATCGAAGGCGAAATCCGCGCGCCGAAAGACAACGAACGTTATTTTGCCCTCACCAAAATCAACCGTATCAATTTTGACGACCCCGAAAAATCCAAACTGCGAATCAATTTTGACAACCTGACCCCGCTTTATCCGACCCAGAAACTTGATTTCGACGTCATTTGCGGCGACAAGGACTATACCACCCGCATCATCGATCTGGTGGCACCGCAGGGCAAAGGACAGCGCGGGCTGATCGTGGCGCCGCCGCGTACCGGTAAGACCGTAATGCTGCAAAACATTGCCCATGCCATCTCCACCAACCATCCGGAAGTTTACCTGATGGTGCTGCTGATCGACGAACGGCCGGAAGAAGTGACCGACATGACCAGATCGGTCAAGGGAGAAGTCATTTCCTCCACTTTCGACGAGCCGGCCACTCGCCATGTTCAGGTGGCGGAAATGGTGATTGAAAAAGCCAAGCGCCTGGTCGAAAACAAAAAAGACGTGGTGATCCTGCTTGATTCTATTACCCGCCTCGGCCGCGCCTACAATACGGTCGTTCCCTCTTCCGGCAAAGTTCTGACCGGCGGTGTTGACGCCAACGCCCTTCAGCGCCCGAAGCGTATCTTGGGGGCCGCCCGCAACGTTGAGGAAGGCGGTTCGCTGACCATTATCGCCACCGCGCTGATCGATACCGGTTCGCGCATGGACGAGGTTATTTTTGAGGAATTCAAAGGCACCGGCAACTCGGAAATCATTCTTGACCGCAAGCTGACCGACAAGCGTCTGTTTCCGACCATTGACATCACCCGTTCCGGCACCCGCAAGGAAGAACTGCTGGTCGACAAGGCGACGCTGACAAAAATGTGGGTTCTGCGCCGCGTGCTGATGCAGATGGGGATGACCGACGGTATGGAGTTCCTGCTCGACAAGCTCAAACAGAGCAAAGACAATCAGGATTTCTTCAACAATATGAATTCTTAAAAAAATTTCTGAAAAACGAAAAACCCCGGACGATTGCCGGGGTTTTTCGGCATCAACGCCCTTACGGAGAAAATATCCGTTCCGAAAATCTCAGGCCGTGGTCTGTCCGGCTTTTCAATGTATATTACGAAAACCTCCGGAACTTTTTTTACCGGTCCGAATTTCGGGGGACAGTTCAGTCCCGGCGGAGCTTTTTCGTGATTTCCGGTTCAGGCCGCCGGCCGGAGATTTTATTGACAAAATTTCGCAAAAGCTTATAATCGGCATAAATTTAATTTTGCTGTGTATTATTAACCTTAAATCTTTTGTCTTATGAAAAACGTTTTTATTTGGGCGGCAATGCTGTCCCTGCTTACGGTTTCGTGCGGATCGGAAAAAGCCGGAAACTCGGTTGACGTTGAAGACGCGGCGGAAGCGCTCTATGTCGTGCAAAACGAAATCAACGGCCTGTCGTCTTCCGCCGGCATCGGTTACCTGGTTTATGCCGACGCCGATCATCAGACCCGGGTTGACTGCGATACCGCCGGCGTGCCGCAAACGGGAATCCGGCGGCATGTATTTTACAAACACAAGTGGCATTTTTCGATCGGAGAAACGAACGAAACGCCGTTTGTTTTTTTCGGGCAGATTGACGGTCATGGTCCTTATGAGCGGCAAAACGCTTATTTTTACGGCCTTTTGCGCGAACTCAACGAAGGCTTCCGCCGGTTGGAGAAAAATAACGGCCGGGAGAATTTCAGCCGTGACGGTTTTGTTTTTTCGCTTGAGCGGTCGGAAAACGGAATCCGTCTTTCGGTGAAGCGCTATTCGCCGGACGGCCGGGAAATCGTCGGCGCTTTTACGGAAGAAAGCCGTCTTCGCCGAAATTTGGCAGCGTGCCGGAAATATGCGGCGCTGATGGCGGATTCTCTTGCCGTTTATGAACGACGGGAGGCAGAACAAAGGACTTTTCTGCGCAATGCCGGGCTGTGTACGGAATATCGGAAAAGACGACGGGAATACAACCGGCAGAGAAAACTGATTTTCAGCGTTTATGACCGTCGGCCGTACGAAAAAATTAAAAAGATCGTCGACGACAATCCCGAGATTCTGGCAAACGAAGCTCTCTATACGCCGGAAAATCTGGAGCGGGCGCGTGCGGAAGCCGAAACGGCGGAAAAATGCGCGGCTCTTTTCGGACGCCGGCTTGAAAAGGCAAACATTGCGGCCGACAGCATGCGGCTGCGTCTTGCCCGGTCGGGCGAATAAAACGCCCGAAGTTGAAAGTAAAAAAATCCTCCTGTTCAAAGGAGGATTTTTTTTGTGTTAAAGAAAGCTGCGGGATCCGTATTCCCTGAATGCGCGTCAGTTCAATGCCGGTTAAAACGATAATCGGTTGTAAGACAGTTATGCTTTGGCTGACAGGTGCCTGAGCCGTTTCCTAAGTTGAAAGTTAAATTATGAAATACGGCGTTTTGTTTGTTATCGCTTAAAAAAAATCTCCGCGTCGCTTTTTGTGCAACACGGAGATTTCTTTTATAGCCGGAAATTATTTCAGTTCCAGCTTAAAAGGCTTTTGTAGGCCGTTGACTTTGTAATCGTCAATGACATACTTAACCTTGTTTTGTTCGTTTGCCGTCCTTATTTCCGGATATTTGCGGGCATCGACGCCGAAGATTTCTCCGCTTTCGGTAACGACCACATAATAGGTGTTGCCCCGGTAGATTTCTTTGGTAACTGATTTTATTCCCACAAATTCGGTTTTGGCATATTCCGCTTCCATTTTTTCCTCTTTTTTCGTGTCGTTTTCAACCAAACTGACAAGAGAAAGCAGGCTAAGGAAGAAAGCCGTCCAAAATTTTATTCCGTTCCTGCCGCAGTCATAGCCAAAATAATCCAATTTCATTTTTTGCGTTAAAACGGAACTGAATGTATAAACCAGCATAATGATCGTACCGGCCGCTATTATCCGGCATACGTTGCCGAATGGGAACAACATGCACAATACGAATATCGAATACGTAATCATCGCCCATCCGATTTTAACGAGTGTACTTTCAATTTCGTATTCGTCTATTGACAACTTGATGTAAGTTATCACGGCGATAATGAACCCGAGAAGCATAACGGATGCGTTTGCGCTGATTAAACTTAATATACCTGCAGCCACGATGGAAACGGCGGCAAAACAAATTTCTTTGAATAATATCTTTTTCATAAATAAATAATTTAATTTAACAAATTTATTTTAGCTTGTTTTTGTCAATTGTTCAACAATAAATTTTTCAACCTCTTCCATCGTATAAGAAACGTGTTTTATTCCGAGTGCCTTAACCTGTTTGAGATATTCCGTGCTTTGGTTCATTTCAAAGCCGAGGAAAGCGATGACCGTCATTCCCGCTTTCAACCCGGCGGTCATGCCGGCCAGCGAATCTTCAATTACGATGCAGTCTTTCGGCTCAAATCCCATGCGGCCGGCGGCCAGCAGAAACAGATCCGGTTCCGGTTTGCCGTGTTCGACCATATCGGCGGTAAATATTTTGTCTTCGCCGAAATAACTGCCGATGCCGACCGACTTTATCTTGGCCAGCGTCTTTTCCTTGATGCCGCCGGTAGCGATGCATTGCCGCAAACCGGTGTTGCTGAAGATATTTTCGATTCCTTCCGTCAGTTCTATGCCTTCTTCCAGCAGTTCGTAATCTCTGTCCAGCGCTTCTTTCCAGAACGCGTCGTCGGTGACAATGCCGAGCCGGTCAAGTTCTTCTTTTTTGGTTTTGTCGCTTCGGCCGCCGAGGTAACGGTTGGCGGTGGCAAAGTCCCAGTTAAGGCGAATTTTTCGTTCAGCATCCGGCGGCGGTTTTCCACCCACAGCTTTTCGGTGTCGGAAATGACGCCGTCAAAATCCCAGATGATCAGTTTTTTGCTCATGGTTGAATCTCCTTTTAAAAAAATCGAGCCCGTAAGAAAGCCGCTGAGAGCCCTTTCGGACACTTTACGATACAAGTGTTAAGATTAGATAAAAAAACGCCTGACGGGCAAAAAAACGGCCTTTTTAAAAACTTGCAAGATTGTCGGTTTGCCGTTATACCATATTAAAGAACAAAGGAGTTTTTATGAGCGATAACACCGTTTATGCCTTATCCACCGCGGCCGGAAAGTCCGGCGTTGCCGTTTTCCGCGTTTCCGGTTCCGATGCGCTTGCCGTCGTCCGCTGTCTGACCGCGCTTGATGCCAGTGCCGTGGTGCCGCGTCATGCTTATTTTACCTCTTTGCACGATTTGGCGGGCGAAGTGCTGGATCATGCGCTGGTGCTTTATTTCAAGGCTCCCGCTTCCTTCACCGGCGAAGACACGGTGGAAATTCACTCCCACGGATCCCGGGCGGTGATTGCCGCCGTGTTGGAAAACCTCGGCCGGCTGGATGGTTTTCGGCTGGCCGAACCGGGCGAATTTTCCAAACGCGCGTTTTATAACGGCAAAATGGATCTGACCGAAGCTGAAGGCCTGGCGGATCTGATTGACGCGGAAACCCGCGAACAGCAGAAATATGCGCTGCGGCAGATGGAAGGCGGGCTGAAAAACCTTTATGACGGCTGGCGGGAAAAGCTGGTGGAAATTCTTGCCTATTTGGAAGCTTATATTGATTTTCCCGATGAGGAACTGCCGTCCGATCTGGTGGACAAGCTGGAGAACACCGTATTTAAAGTGAACGGGGAGATTGCCGCCCACCTCGGACAGAACAATGCTGGCGAGCGTCTGCGCGAAGGTTTCCGGGTAGTGATCGCGGGCGAACCGAACGCCGGTAAGTCCAGCCTGCTCAACGCGCTTGCCCGGCGCGAGGCGGTCATTGTGTCCGACATTGCCGGCACTACCCGCGACGCAATCGACATTTATATGGATCTCAACGGCTATCCGGTGATTTTTACCGATACCGCCGGTTTGCGCGAAACCGACGAGCAGATAGAGAAAAAAGGCATTGAAATCGCCTATGACAAAGCAGCTTCGGCCGACCTGGTGATTGCGTTGACCGACGGACAAAAAGTTGACTTTTCTCCTTTTGAAAAACTGAAAAGTGTTTGTAAAGACAATATAATTTATGTTGTCAACAAGGCGGACAAACTGTCTGAAAAACGATGTTCGGAACTGGCCGGTGCCGGGTATATGGTTATTTCCGCCAAAAATCAGTCCGGATTGGAGAACTTGCTGGCGGAAATCAGCCGGCGGATTGCCGAAACCTTTACCGCTTCTTCCGGCGCATTGATTACCCGTCGTCGTTACCGCGAAGTTTTGAACAATGTATTTAAACATTTGGAACGTTTCAGCTTAAACAAACCGGTCGAGCTGGCGGCCGAAGATGTTCGTCTGGCCGCGCGCGAAATCGGCAGGATTACGGGACGTATTGAAGTCGATGAGATTCTGGACAAGATTTTCGGCAGTTTCTGCATCGGCAAATAGCCCGGTTCAAATTTTGTAAATGTAAACGTTGTTGAATTTGTAAAAACCTTTGACTTCGATCACTTCCGCCGCTTTTTCTCCGGGAATGTAAAAGCTGTTGGAATAAACGGTCGTTCCCGGCCGGCATTCCTTTTTCAGTTTGGTACCGAAACGTTCCATCAGCGGCTGCATCAGAAAACAGGCAATAATGTCAAATTCGGCAAAAGAAAAGTCGAACATGTCCTGCCGCAAGATTCTGACGTTTTTGAGTTTGCGGGTGCGGAACGAGGCAATTGCCGCGGTAATGCGGTTCCACTCAATGCCGGTGAAATTATGGTCGGGAAATTTGCCGGCCAGAGCAATCAGCAGCGTGCCGGTGCCGCAGCCGGGATCAAGAACGTTGAGCGGCTGCCGGTTTTGTTTCAGTTCGGCGGAAATTTTTTCGATCATTACCTTTTTCTGCCGTCCGAAACTCGGAACCAGCGGCGGACACTGACGGTACCTGCGGCTGATAAACAGCCGGATGATGTCGATCCACACGTAAACGAGCGCCAGCAGAAGAAGCGCGTAAAGAAAAATGGCAAACCAGATAAGCATGTGTCCCCCGTCGTTTGTTTCTGTCGGATTTTAAACTTTTTATGCTAACTATTGGTTAATACCGCCGTTTTTTGCTTTTTCGGGCAAAAAAAACTTGCTAAAACGGCAAAAAAACGCTAAACCGCAAAAAGATGAAAACGAGGTGTAAATGCAGACTGAAAAACACTATAACGTAATTGTCGTCGGCGGCGGCCATGCCGGCTGCGAAGCCTGCGCGGCGGCGGCCCGCACGGGGGCTGAAACCCTGCTTGTCACCCACAACGTAAACACTGTCGGCGAAATGTCCTGCAATCCGGCGATCGGCGGTCTGGGCAAAGGCCATCTGGTGCGCGAAATCGACGCCCTCGACGGCCTGATGGGGCGCGTAATTGATAAAGCCGGCATTCAGTTTCGTATGCTCAATATGTCAAAAGGTCCGGCCGTCCGCGGTCCCCGGGCGCAGGCCGACCGTGAGCTTTACCGCAAATATATGCTGGAAGCGCTGAAAGAACAAAAGAATCTTGATATTTTGGAGGCCGCGGCGGAAGGGCTTGTTTTTGACGGCAGCCGGGCGGCCGGCGTCATTCTGTCCGACGGCCGGAAAATTTCGGCCGACGCGGTGGTGCTGACCACCGGCACTTTTTTGAACGGCGTCATGTTTACCGGTCATCAGGCCACCGTCGGCGGTCGTGTCGGCGACGTTTCCTGCACCGGTATAACACCGTATTTAAACCGGTGTCGGTTGCGTTTGGGGCGTTTGAAAACCGGCACCCCTGCCCGGCTTGACGGAAAAACGATTAACTGGGATATTCTTGACGTTCAGCACGGCGACGCTTGTCCGCAGCCTTTTTCTTATCTGACGGACAGGATAACCAACCCGCAGATTGACTGTCGCGTTACCCACACTAACCCGGAAACTCATAAGATTATCCGTGACAATTTTAACAAATGCGCGCTTTTTTCCGGGCTGATCAAAGGAGTGGGTCCCCGTTACTGTCCGAGTATTGAAGACAAGCTGGTTAAGTTTGCCGACCGCGACAGCCATCAGATTTTTCTTGAGCCGGAAGGTTTAAATACCGACGTCGTTTATCCCAACGGCATTTCCACCTCGCTCCCGGCCGACGTGCAGGAAGCGTTTATCCATACCGTCAAGGGGTTGGAAAATGTCCGTATTATCCGTTACGCTTATGCGATTGAGTACGATTATGTCGATCCGCAGGAACTGGATCACTGTTTACAGCTGAAAAAGGTGCCGGGCTTGTTCCTTGCCGGACAGATTAACGGTACCACCGGCTATGAAGAAGCCGCTGCCCAGGGACTGCTGGCCGGCGTCAACGCCGCCCTCAAAGCGGAAGGCAAAGGCCGGGAATTTGTCATCGACCGTTCGGAAGCCTATATCGGCGTAATGGTTGACGATCTGATCACCAAGGGTGTGGACGAACCTTACCGGATGTTTACCTCCCGTTCGGAATACCGGTTGTACCTGCGTGCGGACAATGCCGATCTCCGGCTGACGGAAAAAGGCTATCGGGCGGGGATCGTCGGTGAAGAACGCTATCAAAAGTTTGCCGCCAGGCGCGAGCGGATCGCGGAATTGCAAAATACGGCGGAAGAGCTGACGGTCAAATCTTCCGAGCTGGATGCCTTCGGTATAAAAAACAAGAAAGACGGCGTCCGCCGCACCGCTTTTAATTTGATGTCTTATGACGATGTTTCACGTGAAACAATTCTTTCAATCTGGCCGCGGTTAAAAGAATATTCACCCGACGTATATGAGGAAGTGGAAATAGAAGCCAAATATTCCGGCTATATCAAACGTCAGCTTGCGGACATTGAAGTTTTCAATAAAGACGAAAAGCTGAAAATTCGTGACGATATCAATTATGCTGAAATCGGCGGTTTGTCGAACGAAATGGTTGCCAAGCTGAGCCGCGTGCGTCCGGCTACCATCGGTGAAGCTTCGCGCATTTCCGGCGTTACCCCGGCGGCGATCATGGCCATTCTCGGTCATCTGAAAAAATAGGGAGGAGAAAGAATGGCTGGTTTTCCGTCCCGCAAAAAAGCAGAGGAAATATGGGAACAGGGTATCGGATATCGGCTATCCCGCCCCTACCCTTACCCTTTGGAGAAGGAATATCGTTTTCACACTCGCGGTGTAGCTGCCGCAGCGGAAAAAATTGCCGCCCGCATTCCCGGTATGAACGGTGAAAAGGCATATGTCCTGGGTCTTCTTCACGATTACGGCAAACGCATCGGCGAGAGGGAAGAAAACAGGTTCCACGGGCAGGAAGGATATGAGCAGATGATGTTTCTCGGTTATCCGGACGTGGCGCAGATTTGTCTGACCCATACCTTTCCCGATAAAAACTTTGACCGCGGGCAATATTCTTTCCCCGACGAATGGATAGAATGGGCGCGCGAAAAGCTTGCCGGGACGGTTTATACCGATTATGATTATCTGATCGCTTTCTGCGACAAGCTGTTTGAAGCCTGCGAAATGGTTTCGATCGAAAAAAGAATTGAGGCGATCGTTGAACGATACGGTTTGAATGCAGATCAGCGTGACCTTCTTTATCGGGAAAGTATCGGTTTGAAGAAATATTTTGACGAAAAGACCGGCGATGACGTATACCGGATTTTGGAAATTGAGGATTAACGGACATGCAGAAATTCAGCTATCACACCCATACCAACGCTTTGGGCATTTTTGACGGCCATCATTCGGCGGCGGAAATGATTCGCCGGGCGGAAGAGATCGGTTACGAGGAAATCGGCATATCAAACCATCTGGTTTACCACCCTAACCTGTTGACGACCAGTCCGATGTTTTTCAACGACTTTGACTTGCTGAAAAAAATGATGCAAAAAAACGTTGATGATATCCGTCGGGCGGCGGAAAAAGCGTCCATCCCCGTTTACGCCGGGTTTGAGGTTGATTTCTTCCCTTCCGCCATGTGGCGGAACGCCTTTGAAAAACTGACGGAAACTCTCAATGCGGACTATTATGTCGGCTCATTTCATTTTCTGTGCAATGCCGACGAAAGCCGGGTTTACAACATGTATCATTATAAGGAGTCCGGTTCGCCTTTTACGCCGGAGGAACTGGCAGACGCCGTTCGCAACTACTGGCGCAACGTTTGTCTGGCGGCGGAAAGCGGTTATTTCGACTTTATCGCCCATTTGGACGTTTACAAGATTTTTCCCGATTTTGCGCCGCTCGGCACGGACGAAGACAAACGGGCGGCGGTCGAAACCCTGAGCCGCCTCCGTCATCCTTATGAACTCAACACCAGCGGCTGGACCAAATGCGGCGAACAGCATCCGTACGGCTGGATGCTTGAAGAACTGAATAAAAGCGGCGTGCCGGTGGTGATAAGCGACGATGCCCATGACGTTGATCATCTTGCCCGTCATTTTGAACGGGCAGAAGAACTGCTCGCAAAAATGAATTATACCAACCGCTGGAGGTTGAAACGCTGATGCAAAACTTCAGTTATCACACCCATACCGTTTTTTCCGACGGGCACAACACGATTGAAGAAATGCTTGACCGGGCCGAAGAACTCGGCTGGCGGGAGATCGGTATCAGCGACCACCTGATCGTGCACAAAAATATTACCCGCAGCCGTTCTTTTCCGCGCTGGATGAACAGTCCCAACAATCATGTTTACCGCACCGGTTTTGTCGCGGCGGCGGAAGATTTTGCCCGTCATGCGGAAAATGTCCGCCGGGCTGCCCGCGGGCGCCGGCTGAAAGTAAAAGTCGGCGCCGAAGTCGACTGGTTTGTTTATGACGGCTGGGAAGAAGAGTTTGCCGCTTTCCGTAAGGAATCTGGACTCGACTATTATATTTCCGGCAATCATTTTTTGCAGCCGTCGGAAGGTGAAATTCTGGATATCAAGGATCTTTCCCTGCTTGCCGGTCCCGAGCGGGAGAAAGCGCTGAAGAATCATTTTGCCGCAATTTGCCGGGCGATTGAAAGCGGCGTGTTTGCCTTTATTGCCCATGTTGACTATATCCGCAAATCCGAATTTTGCCCCGACGAAGCTTTTTGGCAGGAAAAAATGAAAGTCGTCGATTGTCTGGAAAAATGCAAAACGGCAACCGAACTGAGCAGCAAGGGCCTGCGCAAACGGGGCGACTTCTATCCGGCCGACAAACTGATCCGCGAAATCGTCCGCCGGCAGATTCCGCTGGTTGTCAGCGACGACGCCCACCGAACGGGCGAACTGGGGTTTGAATTTGCCAAAGCCGAAGAATATCTGCGGGAACTCGGCTGCCGCCGCCGCTGGCAGTTTTAGTTTTTTTGCCGACAAACTGGTTCGCGAAATCGTTTGCCGGCAGATACCGCTGGTTGTCAGCGACAATGCCCATCGAACGGGCGAACTGGGGTTTGAATTTGCCAAGTCCGAAGAGTATTTGCGGGAACTTGATTGTCGCCGCCGCTGGCAGTTTTAATTTTTTTGCTGTCTTTGTCCGCATTTTTACGGTTCAGACCGGTTTTACCCGTTCGTGAGATAAGTTTGCGGTAATTTTCGCAAGTCCTAGGATCGTTTCTTTTGGTTGTTTTGGCGACTAATGTTGTCTTGAATACCGTCTTTTCAGCGTTCTGCCTTCGGCAGCCGTTTTTTCATTTGTACCCGCTGCTCCCGATCCAACCGGCGCAAAAAAAGAACTGATCGGCTGTCCCGCACGAATTTGCCTTAAAAGACGTCATTGTTTTTTGCTTTTGCTCAAGTTTAAGTAAAGATTCCGGTTGTGAGTTTATTTGTTTGTAAAACAATGTTTTTAAATACAGAAATATTTTTTGAAAAATTTAAGTGTTCATAACTGCCATTTTTGTATTTTAAAAAAGCTTTTATATATATATAAATACATCCATGGAAAATTTTATGATGACATACAATGTTTCACGTGAAACATACGACCGTTTGGAACTCTGCCGGCAGGCGCTTTCGGAGTGGCAGAACAAGTTTAACCTGGTCAGCAGAAAATCTCTGGAAGACGCCTGGAACCGCCATTTTCTTGATTCGGCACAGTTGTATCCGCTGTTGCCCCGCGGTGCGCGGACGCTTGCCGATCTTGGCAGCGGTGCTGGTTTTCCCGGGATGGTACTGGCAATCATGGCTGCGGAAAAAACACCGTATTTAAAAGTGACGCTGATTGAAAGTACAGGTAAAAAAACGCTGTATTTAAACCATCTGAAGAAAATTACCGGCTGCACTAACGTGGAGATTCTGAACAAGCGAATCGAGGATGTGGAAGGACGGAGTTTTGAAGTGATCACCGCCCGCGCGGTTACCGCGCTTTCCGATCTTTTGGCCTACGCTTTTCCGCTGCTGAAAAAAAACGGTATCTGCATTTTTCCCAAAGGACGCAGCTACAAAGACGAAATAAAGGCGGCCGAAAACAAATGGAATTTTCAATATGACGCGGTTTCGAGCGCAACCGATTCGGAAAGCGTCGTTCTCGTCATCCGCAATTTAACCAGAAAAGGGAGATCGTAAATGCCTCGCATAATTGCAGTAGCCAACCGCAAAGGCGGCGTCGGCAAAACCACTACCACGGTTAACGTTGCGACCGCTATGGCTGCGGCCGGCAAAAAAGTTTTGGTCATAGACCTCGATCCGCAGTCGAACGCCTCGACCTCGCTCGGCATTGACAAACACGGAGAGATGGTTTCTTCCTACGAAGTCATCATCGGCGAACGCAAGTTGAAGGAAGCCGTCATTTTGACCGAAATTCCCGATTTTTCGCTGGTGCCCGCCACTCCCGACCTGGCCGGCGCGGAAGTGGAACTGATCGACCGGCCGCGGCGCGAATTTGCCTTGAAGGACGCCCTTGCCGAAAGCGCGCTCGATTATGACTATGTCCTGATCGACTGCCCGCCGTCTTTAAGCCTGGTAACCATCAACGCGCTGGTCGCCGCCGACGCGGTAATCGTGCCCCTGCAGTGCGAATATCTGGCGCTTGAAGGCATTACCGACCTGATCGGCAACATCAATCAGATCAAGCGGCGTTTTAATCCCCGGCTGGAACTGCAAGGGGTGGTGCTGACCATGTATGACGGCCGCAACAACCTGACCCAGATGGTGGAGGAAGACGTCCGCAGCTTTTTCGGCAACAAGGTTTATCAGACGGTTATTCCGCGCAACGTCCGCGTGTCGGAAGCCCCTTCTCACGGCAAACCGGTGCTGCTTTACGATTTTAAATGTTCGGGATCGCAGGCCTATATCAGCCTGGCCGGCGAAGTGCTGAAAAGAGAAAAGGAACTGATTGCATGCTAGACGACAGCCACAAAAGGAAAAGTCTCGGCCGCGGCCTCGGCGCCCTGCTCGGCGGCGACATGGATTTCATGACTTCGGAGAACGCCGTTCACGCCGCCGGCGAGAAAAACGTGAGCCTTGCGGACCTCAGCCCGAGCCCCTATCAGCCGCGGCTTGATTTTGACCGGGAAGCGCTTGAGGCTCTTTCTCAGTCGGTCCGCGAAAAAGGCGTATTGCAGCCGCTGCTGGTGCGCGAACGGGAAAACGGAAAATACGAAATTATCGCCGGTGAACGGCGTTTTCGCGCCGCCTCCATGGCCGGTCTGACGGAAGTGCCGGTAATTGTCAAAAGCATGGACGACAAAGAGGTGCTGGAAGTTGCCCTGGTCGAAAACCTGCTGCGCGAAAACTTGTCGGCAATCGAAGAGGCGGAAGGCCTTCAGCGGTTGATCGACGAATTTTCCCACACTCAGGAAGCCCTCTCTCAGATTATCGGCAAATCGCGCAGTCATATTGCCAACACCCTTCGTCTTTTGTCCCTGCCCGCTTCGGTGCGGCAGATGATTCGCGACGGCGTTCTGACGGCCGGGCAGGCGCGGCCGCTGGTCGGACTGCCGGAAGCCGAGGCTTTGGCGAAAAAAATCGCCGAACGGGGGTTGAACGCCCGGCAGGCGGAAGCACTGGCCGCCAGGGCAAAATTGCCGGAAACGGAAAAAAGAACCGCCGAAAAAGACGGAGACCTGGAGGAAATATCTTCTTTCATGACCCGCAATCTGGGGCTGAAAGTTAAAATTTCGGCCGGTCGCGGCGGCGGCGGAAAAGTTGTCCTGCAATATGCGAACCCGGCCGACCTGGACAAGATTATTGACATTTTGCGGCAAAAGTCTACACTGACAAACGACACCCGGCCGGAATTTGCGGCAGAAGCCGCCGACTGAAAGGGAAAGCGATGACCATATTGGAAAAAATGCTCGGCAACTGTGAAAGTTACGGTTTGAAACCGACCGAAAACATCGAAAAGGTGGCAAAGGCAAAAAGCAGGATGTTCGGCGAAGAGGCCTGGCGGCGTTGTCCCTGCGACGGCGAAAACGAAAAACGTTACTGCGTTTCCGAACTTTGCCGGAGCGACATTGAACGCAACGGCGTCTGCCATTGCCGCTGCTATGCCAAAGCCAAGTGAGCCGCGGTAACCGTATTTTTACCCTTGCCGTTTACAATGGCTGAACAATTGAAAAATTTTTTTTAAGGAAACCGTCCCATGTTTTTTATTAAAAAGTTATTTCTCGGTCTGGCAGCGGTCGTTTTGATATATTTGGGCGGCAGCGGTACCCAGAGTTCCAACATGCTGTTTCAGGGGGGCGGTTTTATCGGCATTATTGTCGGTTTGGTGGTTCTCTACATTTTCGGCAAAATGGTCTGGCGGGCAATGGGCTGCCTGCCGGTTTTGCTTATCATTTCCCTGATTGTCGGTTTTATCCTCTATGCCATCGGCGCTTTTAACGGCGGCGTTGACAAGGTGGTGCCGAACGTTATGAATTTCCTCGGTCGCGGCAGCAGCGCCTTTTCTTCGGCGGAAAACCGGGCGGTCGCCTCGCAGGCGCCGTCGTCCGAAGATTCTCAGACGGCCGCGCCTTCGTCGTCGGCGCCGCTTCTGAGCGAAAATTTTGACGACGTCGGCGCTGCGGTTCAGGAAACGGCGGCGATGCAGCCGGCCCAGGCGCCGGTGCGGGCCGCGCCGCAGCCGCTTGAGGAAGAGAGCGGATTGAGCCGGCTGCTGAACAGCCTGACCGGCGGCGGAGAACCGGCGGCGCCGGCCGAAGCCTTCAATCCCAACAATTACCCGGCGGTTTACGGCGTAACCAGGGTCATTAACGGCGATACGCTGGAAATGCGCGGCCGCTACATAAAAATTTACGGCATCGACGCGCCGGAATCAAACCAAACCTGCGCCGACGGCAAAGGCCGTGCCTACCGCTGCGGGCAGGAAGCCGCCCGCTGGCTGAAGAGCTGGATTTCCGGCCATGAACTCGAATGTCACGTGTTAAAGCAGGATTCCAAGGGCAACATGGTGGCCACCTGCGCGCTCGGCCAGTATGATATCGGCGCGGCGCTGGTCAACGCCGGCTGGGCGGTTGCCGATCCGAAACAAAGCGCCATTTACGTTCCTTACGAACAGCAGGCGCGCGACAACGGCCGCGGCTTGTGGCAGGGACAGTTTTACAAGCCCTGGGACTGGCGGGAAATTCAGTCGAAAAAGCCCAAGATCAAAGTGATTAAACCCAAACAGCCGAAGAAGAGCATTCTTGATTTTTAAGGAGAGGCATGAGCGAATCTAAAACCTGGTTTTGCAGAACGGAAGAAGATACCGCGGAAATCGGCCGCAAGCTGGCGTCGATTGCCCGCCGCGGCGACTGTTTTGCCCTTTACGGCACGCTCGGCATGGGCAAAAGCGTTCTCTGCCGGGCTTTTATACGCAGTCTTGCCGATGCCGGAGAAGTGCCGAGCCCGACCTTCACCCTGGTTCAGAGCTATCCGGCGGAAGAATTTGAAATTTATCATTTCGATCTCTACCGGCTGAAGTCGCCGGAAGAAATTTTTGAACTGGGGATGGAAGAGGCTCTTTGCGAGGGCGTCTGCCTGATCGAATGGCCGGAAAAAATGGGCGCTTATCTGCCGCGCCGGGCGTTTAGGGTGGACATCTCGGCGGAAAAGGACTGCCGGCGGATTACGGTGACCGGGCCTGAAAGGCTGAACGCCCTTGAGTAAAACGAATATCCACGCCACCTGCATCAGTTACCGTGACAACGGTATTCTGCTTATCGGCCCTTCCGGCAGCGGGAAGTCTGACCTGGCGCTGCGGATGATGATGAACAAAGGGGCGCAGCTGGTGGCGGACGACCGTACCGACGTCGAGGAAAAGTTCGGCCGGCTGCGGGCGACTTGTCCGGAAAACATCCGCGGCATGATGGAAGTGCGCGGCATCGGCTTATGCCGTTTTGAGCCCTGCCCTTCTGTTTTTGTCGAACTGGCGGTCGAACTGGTTCCCGCCGGGGAAAAAATCGAACGTCTGCCGGAAGCAGAAACGGCCGAATTCTGCGGAGTGAAAATACCCAAAATCCGTCTCCACGGCTTTGAAATTTCGGCCATCGACAAGATTATCCTCGCTTGTTACCAAAATAAATAGCCCTTGCTTTCTTGCCTGCGGTATTTTAATATAATCCCGGTTAACAGATTTTAGGAAAAAACGATGCAACGTCACAGATATCTGGAGAATTTCCTGCGGGCTCTCGGCAAACCGCTGGCGGCTTTTGTTTCCCGCGTGGGGGAACTTTCGGAATTTATTGCCAAAGCGCTTTATAACTGCGTCACCCCGCCCTTTTATCCCAAGCTTCTGCTTCGGCAGATCGTCGACATCGGTTTTTATTCGCTTCCGGTGGTAGCGCTGACGACGATTTTTGCCGGTATGGTGATCGCGCTGCAAACCCATGCCGGTTTTTCCAGCTACGGCGCGGAAAGCGCCATCGCCTCAGTGGTGCTGATTTCCGTTACCCGTGAGCTGGCGCCGGCTTTTGCCGGTCTGATGGTGGCCGGCCGCATCGGCGCGGCAATGGCAGCGGAAATCGGCACCATGCGGGTAACCGAACAGATCGACGCGCTTTCCACCCTTTCAACCAACCCTTACAAATATCTGGTGGCGCCGCGGCTTTTGGCCGGTGTGATCGTGCTGCCGCTGCTGGTTCTGGTCGGCGACGTCATCGGCATTTTCGGCGGCTATATCGTTGCCGTTTATCAGCTGGATTTCAACCCTGCCAACTATATCAACGCCACCGTCAACGAGCTGCAGCCGATCGACGTTTACACCGGCGTGATCAAAGCGGCGGTATTCGGCTTCGTGATTGCCCTGATGGGCTGCTACAACGGCTATAAGTCAAAAGGCGGCGCCCAGGGCGTGGGCGAGGCGACAACCAACGCGGTAGTCGCTTCTTCAATCATCATTCTTATTTTCAACTATATCATCACCGGTCTCATTTTCACCAAATAGCCGACGGAGCGCAAAGATATGGACAAGGAAAACAACAAAATAGAAGTGTCGGATCTGCATAAGGCCTTCGGCCGCAAACGGGTGCTGAACGGCGTTGACCTGAAGATAAAAAAAGGCGAGTCCCTGGTTGTGATCGGCGGTTCGGGTACCGGCAAATCGGTACTGATAAAATGTATTCAGGGGCTGATCAGGCCGGATTCCGGGTCAATCAAAATTGACGGATTTGAAACCGTCGGCGCCGCCCGCAAGGAAAACGAAAAACATTATGCCAAAATGGGCATGCTGTTTCAGGGTGGGGCTCTGTTTGACAGTCTGAGCGTATGGGAAAACGTTGCTTTCGGCCTGCTTGAAAATCAGAAAATGCCGCGTCGGCAGGCGCGGGAAAAAGCGGTTGAAGTGTTGCGTCAGGTAGGACTTGGTCCGGACGTGGCCGACCTTTCGCCGTCCGAACTTTCCGGCGGTATGCAGAAAAGGGTAGGGCTGGCGCGCGCGGTGGCCACCCGGCCGGAAATCATCTTTTTCGACGAACCGACCACCGGACTTGACCCGATTATGGCCGACGTCATCAACGATTTGATTATCGATTCCGTCAAAAAGCTCGGTGCCAGCGCGCTGACGATTACCCACGACATGGCTTCCGCCCGCAAAATTGCCGACCGCATCGCCATGCTTTACCAAGGAAAAATCATTTGGCAGGGAACGGTGGCCGAAATGGATAAAACCGACAACCCTTATGTCTGCCAATTTGTCAACGGCTGCTCGAAAGGGCCGATCAAAGTGGAGGTATAGGGCATGGTGAAAAAAAACGGGAGCGAATACGTCTGCCAGAACTGCGGCGCCGTTTACCCTAAATGGCAGGGCAAATGCGACGCCTGCGGCGAATGGAACACGATCGTTGAAGAAAAGGTCGGCGGCGAAGGGTTTTCCAATTTCAATCCCAAAAGAAAAGGCAGTCTGCTCGACTTTGTGTCTTTAAGCGGTTCGCCGCAGGTGCTTGAGCGTCTGCATACCAACATCCGCGAGCTTGACCGCGTTTGCGGCGGCGGGCTGGTGCCCGGTTCGGTCATTTTGGTCGGCGGCGATCCCGGTATCGGCAAATCGACTTTGCTGCTGCAGGTCTGTGCCAGCATCGCCAACCTGCCCGAACGGCCGGAATGCTACTACATTTCGGGCGAAGAGGCGGCCGATCAAGTCAAAATCCGCGCCCGCCGGCTGGGGCTGGAAACGGCGCCGGTCAATCTGGCCTCGGCCACCGACGTCAAAGACATCGTCACCACGCTGGAAAAGACCAGAGCAGCGGTCGTGGTAATAGATTCGATCCAGACCATGTATCTGGAAGAGGCGGAATCGACCCCCGGCAGCGTTGCGCAGGTGCGGGCCTGTGCCTATGAACTGATCAAACTTGCCAAAAAGAAAGGGTTCGTGCTGTTTCTGGTCGGCCATGTCACCAAACAGGGCTCGATTGCCGGACCGCGGGTTTTGGAACATATGGTTGATACCGTGCTTTATTTTGAGGGCGAACGCGGTCATCATTTCCGGATTCTGCGGGCGGTTAAAAACCGTTACGGCGCCACTGACGAAATCGGCGTGTTTGAAATGCAGGACAAGGGGCTGGCGGAAGTGGAAAATCCTTCGGCCCTGTTTTTGGCCGAACGGCAGGGCAATATATCCGGTTCCTGCGTGTTTGCCGGCATTGAGGGGTCGCGTCCGGTGCTGGTGGAAATTCAGGCGCTGGTCAGCCAGAGCGGCTATTCCAGCCCCAAACGGGCGGTGGTCGGCTGGGATTCCGGCCGGTTGTCGATGGTGCTGGCGGTTTTGGAAGCCCGGGGCGGTTTAAACCTCAGTTCTCAGGACGTTTATCTCAATATTGCCGGCGGGCTGAAAATTTCCGAACCGGCGGCCGATCTGGCGGTGGCAATGGCGATCGTTTCGTCGCTGACCAACCATCCGCTGCCCGCTGATATGGTCATTTTCGGCGAAATCGGCCTGTCGGGCGAGATTCGCGCCGTCAGTCAGCCGAACCTGCGTTTGAAGGAAGCGCACAAACTCGGCTTCAGAAGCGCAATCGTGCCTTCACAGTACAGCAAAGACAAAAAGAAAAGCAACCTTGACATCAACATCCACGAGATCGGCAACGTGCAGAAGCTGATCAACTGGTTTAATTAGGACAAAAACATGAACAGTCTGGACGTCGTTATTTTAATCATTGTCTTGATTTCCGCCCTGATTGCGTTAAACCGCGGTCTGATCAAGGAAGTCCTTTCCATTATCGGCTGGTTTTTGGGCGTGGTTGCCGTTATTTACCTTTTGCCGTACGTGCAGCCGCTGATGGAAGAGCATGTTGAAAGCGAAATAATGGCGATCGTCGCTTCGGCTTTTGCCGTTTTGATCGTGTTCTTTGTCATTTGGATCTACCTGACCTCGATAATTATCGGCAAGGTGCGCGACAGCAAACTGAGCGGCATGGATCGCGTTTTAGGGCTGTTTTTCGGCCTGCTGAGAGCCTTTTTGCTGGTTATCCTGCTCAACATACTGATCGGCTGGATTATCCCGCCGGAAAGCCAGCCGGATATGTTTAAACAGTCGAAGTATTTTCAGCTGGCGGGGTCTTTTGCCGAACCGATCGAAAAGCTGATTCCGCAGTCTGCCCGCGACAAGGTGCACATGCAGGCCGGCGTCGAGAAGGAAGTCGCTCCCGGCGTCGAACTGAACAGCGATCTGGACGATCTGTTTGAAAAGCTGACCCGGCCAGAGATAAAGAAAAAGAAGAAAGCGGAAGAAAAAGAAGACAAAGCCGTCGGCTATGACAAGTCGGAACAGAAAAGCCTTGACCGGCTGATCGAAACCATCGAATAAACGGGTATTCGCGAACGGATTTTCCTTATTTATTCGCAGCTCGCCCGAAAATTTGACTTTACAGCCGTCATAACGACGGTGTTCATGGTGCTTTGTTATTCATCCGTCATCAAGGCGTCGGCTTTGGTGAAGGTTCAATTGACATAAAAGTAGCTTTTGGAATACCTTTTTATTTAATCTTTTGCTTCAGCCGATACGAATGTATTTTTTTGAATACCGTTTTTTTATTTAATTTTTTCAAATCGCGGATTCCCGCCTTTTATTTTTTTTCCGCATTTTTCTTTCCTATTTTTCCTACCGGATTTTGCCCGGTCTGTACCAAATTTTTCCTTCAGGGAAATCAACAGAAGCGCTGCCGATGCCTGTAAGCTGATAATAACGGTCGTTTTTATAAAGTTTGTAAATTGCATTGTTTTTTGGTGTGATAAAAAACTCCTGATCCGACGGTTTATAAAAAGTTCTAAAAAGACATATCCGTATCGGTTGAGCTTTTGCGAAACAAAAACCCCGCAACCCCGCGCTCGGCGTACGGTTGAGGAGCATTTATGGCTCTTTCGTTTCCTCTCCCTGCCTTTTTCCTTTCTCCGCCTTTTCGTCCCATCTTCCTTTCTCCCTTTTTCCTCTCTCTTTCTTCCGTCCTTCCGCTCTATCTCTTTTCCTTTCCTCTTCTTCTTGTTTATCTTTTTTCTTCTCCTTCTTTTTCTTATCTTTTAACCTCTTTTTCTTGTTCTTTTCCCTTTCCCTTTCTTTCCTATTCCTTACCTTTCTTTTTCCACTTTACTCCCTGTTTATCTATCTTTCTTCTTCTCCTTCTTTTTCTTTTCTATTTTTCCTTTTTTTTAACCTCTTTTCTCTTTTTCTTCTTTCCCCCTCTCTTTCCTTTTCTTTGTTTGATTTCCCTTTTCTTCCTTTTCACCTTCTTCTTTTGTCCTTTCCCTTTCTTCTTTCTTTTTCATTATTTTCTTTCTTCGTTTTTTTCCTTTTCCTGTCTCTCTTCCCTTTTTTTCCGGTCTCTTTCCTTCTCCCTTTTTCTTTTTGCTCTTTTTTTCACTTTCTATCCCTTTTCTTCTGTGATTAAACACTGTTCGCCTGTAACAGAAACGTCCTGACGATTGTCTGAATAAAATAAAGGCGCTGTTTTTATTGTGCGCCACATAAAAAACTGCTTTTTTCGGGATTAACCAAGATGTGTCAAATGCCGCTTGCTGCCGGCGATCCGTTCAAACATTGAGTTTTACTGATGTTCCGGAATTCTCTGATTACTTGGGAATATGTGTTTATCTATATGATTTTCAGGGAAAAAAGGAAAACAAAAGAGAAACCGGCAGATAAAGCAGGTTGTACGCGTTGCCGGTTTGTGCCGTATAGTCCAGTTCCCGCTGGATGATGCCCATCTGCCGGTCGGAAACATAGCCGGAAGGGGAATAATAGCTGCCCGGCGCCGGCGTTCCGGCCGGCGGCGTATATTGGTTGCGGGCATAAACGACAATTTCGTCGGAATTGATAAATTCTTCATATTCGGCACGGTTGATGCGGGCAAGGCAGGGCGGGTTGGTGCGTGCGCCGGCCTGCACGAAAGCGTTGTATGCCCGGTAGTCCTGACGTTTGACCGCCGCGCAAACGCCGGTGTCGCCGGAACGGTTGACCGCGTCAATCCTTAAACCCCGGTGCATGGCTTCCCGCAAAGCCGGAACGTCGCCTCGGGCTGCGGCTGCATACATGGAATCAAAAGTGCGGGAAGAAACTGCTTTTGCCGTGTCGGGAAGTAGCCAGAAAACGGCGGCAAAAAAGACAGTGAACGCTGTTTTAAACGGCATTGCCGACTGTTTTGCCGCCTGCTTGTTTCTTTTGTTTTGCAAATCCGTCATAAGCTGCCCGCCGTTTGTTTGGTTACATTTCCTTGCGCGAATTAATGGCCAGCTGAATGGTTCCTTCGTCCATGTAATCAAGCTCGGCACCGACCGGAATACCCTGTGCCAGGGTGGTGATTTTGACGTTGTGTTCTTTCAGACGGCTGACCAGATAATGGGAGGTTATCTGCCCGTCGACGGTTGCCGGCAACGCCAGAATCACTTCTCCGATTTCTTCTTTCGGAAGTCTGTCCAGCAGTTTGTCCACGTTCAAATCATCGGGCGAAACACCGTCGAGCGCCGACAGCACGCCGCCCAGAACATGGTATTTTCCCTTATAGAAGCCGACCCGCTCCATTGCCCACAAATCGGCGACGTCCTGCACCACGCAGACGGTATGTCCGTCGCGTTTTTCCGAACAGCAGACGGAGCAGGGGGAAAGAGTGTCGTAATTGCCGCAGACCTCGCAGGTTTTGACGTTGGCCGCCACTTCCTGCAAAGCTTCGATCAGCGGCAGCAGCGCGGTTTCCCGCTTTTTAAGCAGATAAAGAACGATCCGCCGCGAAGAACGGGTGCCGAGCGCCGGCAATTTGGCGATGATTTTCGCCAGTTTTTCAATTTCCTGTCCGGACAAGGCGAAATCTCCTTAAAACGGCAGCTTCAACCCGCCGAGATTAAGTCCGCCGGTGATGTCTTTCATCCCGTCGCTCATCATGGCGTCTACTTTGCCCTGAGCGTCGTTGAAAGCGGCCAGCAGCAGGTCTTCAAGGATGTCGGTTTCTTCCGGGTTGACCAGGCTCTTGTCAATTTCCACCTTTTTGGCCTCGAATTTGCCGTTTAAGGTCACTTTGACCATACCGCCGCCGCTGCTGCCGGTTACTTCGCTTTCCGCCAGTTTTTTCTGCGCTTCTTCCATTTTTTTCTGCATCATCTGCGCTTGTTTCATAAGTCCCTGCATGTTCATCATGGCAATTTAATCCTCACTGTTAAAGTAATCTTCGCTGTTGGTGTTGAAAATGTCTTCGTTTGCGCTTTCGTCCCCGTCATCTTCTCCGGCTTTGACCTTGCGGGTCAGGTTTTCGATTCTGGCGCCGCGGAACTCTTCCAAAATAGCTTTTACCAGCGGGGTTTCTGCAACGTTTTTCTTGTCTTTTTCCTTTTGCTCGTTTTCAATGTCGGCAACGGTGCGGCCGACTTCGCCCGGTACGATGTCGAGCGCCCATTTGCCGCCGGTCGTTTCTTCGAGAATTTTGTTGAGTGCGGCCAGCGTGTCGTTGCCGACCCGGTCGGCGGCTTTGAATTTGATCTGTCCGGGAGAAAATTCCACCACCTCGACGTCATGACGCAGAGCATAAGCCAGCCGCGGCTGTTTTTGATTTTCCAAGTGTTTGATCAGCCCGTTGATGTCGGAAAAAGGCGCGTTGACGACCGTTTGGGCCGGAGTTGAAACCGCTGCCGGCGCAGAAACGGGAGCTGCCGCCGTTTGCGCTGCCGCGGACGGATTGCCGGCGCTGAAGTTTGCCGGTCTCAGGGTACCTGATTCAGATTTTTTTTTTACGCTTTCCAGCAGTTCGGCGGGAGAAGGCAGGTTGGCGGAGTAGGCGATACGGATCAAAATCATCTCCAGCGCGTCGATCGGCACCGGTGCGGTCTGCATCTCATTCATTCCCTTGATCAGCATCTGCCAGATTTTGGAAAGTGTGGCAATGCTCAGCTTGCCCGAAGTTTCCTTCAGGAAGTTTCGGTCGTTTTCCGACAGCGAAGCGTCGTTGACAAACCCCGGCAGCAGCAGCGTCTTGGTCAAAGCATGGGTCAGGTTGATCAGATCGCCGATAACGGCCGCCGGGTTGGCGCCGTTTCTGTACATTTCCTGCAATTTGCCGAGCAGCGCCTGCATGTCGCCGCCCACCATCTGATTGAACAGTTCAAAAGTCTGGCCGCGGTCGGCCATGCCCAGCATTTCCTTAACGATGTCAATGCGCACTTTGCCGCCGCCGAGCGAAATCGCCTGGTCGAGCAGCGACAGTCCGTCGCGGGCGGAACCGTCGGCAGCCGTTGCAATCATGTGCAGCGCCTCGTCGTCGGCTTTCAGGTCTTCCGCCGCAATAATTTTGTTAAACAGTTTCAGCAGGTCTTCGATCGACAGCCGCTGAAGGTCAAAACGCTGACAGCGGGACAATACCGTAACCGGCACTTTGCGGATTTCGGTGGTGGCGAAGATGAACTTGACATGCGCCGGCGGTTCTTCAAGCGTTTTCAGCAAAGCGTTGAACGCGCTTTTTGAAAGCATGTGCACTTCGTCGATGATATATATTTTATAGCGGCAGTTGGTCGGTTTGTAACGTACGCCGTCCAAAATGTCGCGAATGTCGTCAACCCCGGTGCGGGAGGCCGCGTCGAGTTCCAAAACGTCGATGTTGCGGCCGGCAGCGATCGATTTGCAGTTTTCGCAGATGCCGCACGGATGGGTGGTGGGGCCGCCGCTGCCGTCGGGACCGGTGCAGTTGAGGGCTTTGGCAATCAGCCGCGCGGTGGTGGTCTTGCCGACCCCGCGGATGCCGGTCAGAATATAAGCGTGGTGAAGGCGGTTGTTGTTGATGGCGTTGGTCAGGGTTTGCACCAGCGCATCCTGCCCCAGCAGATCTTCAAAATTCTGCGGGCGGTATTTGCGGGCGAGAACCACATACTGTTCCTGTTTTTCTTCTTCTGCCATCGATAATCTTGTCTTTATCTAAAAAAGGCGGAGGGCGGCCGACCTCAGGCGGTTTCGTTACGGCTGCTTCCTTCCGGACCTGACCGGGTTGGCGAATGCCTGACCCGACGCCCTCCGTGATACATCAGTTACTATCGTCAATTTCCGTCCGACTTGCAAGCAAAAAATGTTTCATTAACATGATTAAAACGAAAAACCGTATCCGCCGCCGTTGTCCTGTCCGTCGGCCGGCGCGCCGTAATCATAATTGCCCGCAAGCGTCCGGCCGAAAATCAGGCGTTCGGCTTCCGACTTGTCTTTGCCGAAAATCATCGGCGGAACGGCGTCGTAAGCTTGGGCGGCGCTTTCCGGCGAGTTTTCGGGCAGGGCGGCAGAGAATTTCTTTGCCGCCGGATCGACGACCACGTCGCCGGAACGGGTCACCTCAATAATGTCCAGACTATGTTCGTTTTTGCCGTCGGGCAAAATGCGGAACATGCCGCTGATGCCGACAAAACCGTCTCCGGTGGTGATGGCGGCGTCAATGTCGGCGGGGTTGTTTCTGGCCAGAGCCGAGGCCAGTGCCACCGCGTCATAGGCGAAAGCGTACAGGCTCTGCGGATATTCGTTGAAAAGCGCATGATATTTTTTGTTGAAATAGGCGTTGTGGGTGCGCGACATGGCCGGGTACCAGCTGCCGATAAGCGTCGATTCCCTGTTAAGGCGCGTATTTTCCCAAACCGAAGTGCCGAGGAATTTGACCTGCGGGGAAAATACGTCATAATAGCCGAACATTGCCGCTGCCGATTTCAGTCTGGCGCCGGATTCGGGAATCAGCACCGCATCAAAGTCGACGCTTTCCTCGGTGCCTTTGGCTGCCAGTTTTTTCAAAGCCCGGGCAGCTTCGGCGTCACCTTTGGCCGCCAGTGCCTTCAGCCGGTTTTTTTCCCGGTTGGTGCCGCCGGTCCGGCGGTCATAGTCGCTCAGCTGGCGGATGATTTCCGAAAAGTCGGTCGATTTCGGCGGATAAAAGGCGATTTTAACCACTCTCGCTTCGCTGCCGGCCGTGGCTTTGACCGCCGCCTGCGCTGCCGCAATGCCGGTGCTGTTGTCGGGCACCAGCAGGGCAAAACTGCGCCGGCCTCTGCCCGCGGCATAGGCGATGATGCGGTTGACCTGTTCTTCCACCAGCAGCCCGAGGGTATAGACGCCGTTTTGCAAAGCGCCGGAATCGGTCGAAAAAGCCACTACCGGAACGCCGCCGGCTTTGGTTTCGCCGGAAATCGCCCGCACCGAAGTGCCGGTCAGCGGCCCGATGATCATCTGCGCTTTTTGTTTAAGGGCGTTTTCAGCCGCTTCCTGCGCTCCTTCGGGAGTGCTCATGGTGTCGTAAAACTGCAAAATAAGATTTGGATTGTTCATGTCTTCAAGCGCCATCAACGCGGCCTGTTTCAGACCCTGTCCGTAACGGGCGGCGTCGCCGGAAAGCGGCAGCAGTACGCCGACGCGAAAACTCGAAGGCGCTTCAAAGGCGGCTTCGTCAATGTCGGAAATACTGTCGTAAATTCCGCTGTCGGTGGTGACGGAAGTTGAGCGGCAGCCGATCAGAAGCCCGGCCAGCGCCAGCGCACAAATCTTTTTAAACACTTGCATTTTTTCCCAAAATCGAAAACAATTATGCCGGTTAATTTAAATGAAAAAAGCTTTGTTGTAAAGGGGCAGAAGAACAATAAATGATGAAAAAGGGATTGTATGTGACAGCAACGCCGATCGGCAATCTGAGGGATATTTCCGAGCGGGCGAAAGAAGCGCTGAAAGCGGCGGAATACATTGCCTGCGAAGACACCCGCGTAACCCGCAAACTGTTTTCCCTGCTCGGCATCGGACAGGACAAAACCTTTATCGCCTACGAAGACCACAGCGAAGAGGAACGGGCGCAAAAGATCATTGATCTGATCAACCGCGAGGAAACGGCAGTGGTTCTCGTCAGCGACGCCGGTTCGCCGCTCATTTCCGACCCCGGTTACAAGCTGGTGCGCAAATGCCGCGAACAAAAGGTGCCGGTTTACGTGCTGCCGGGCTGCTGCGCCGTCATTTCCGCCCTTCAGCTTTCGGGGCTGCCGACCAACCGCTTTATGTTTGCCGGGTTTATTCCCAACCGCGAAAAGGCGCGCGCGGACCTGTTTGCCGAGCTGGCCGGCGTCAATACCACGTTGGTTTTTTACGAAACCGCGCCGCGGTTGACGAAAACTCTGGCTGCCGCGGCGGAATTTTTCCGCGGGCGGGAACTGGCGGTTGCCCGCGAAATGACCAAAATGTTTGAGGAATGCGTAAACGGCGGCGCCAAAGAACTGATCGCGCATTTCACGCAGAATCCGCCGAAAGGGGAAATTGTCCTGATGGTTGCCCCGCCGGCCGCGGAAAATAAGGAAAATATCGATTTGAACGGTGTTTTAAAAGAGCTGATGAAAACCATGCCGCTGAAATCGGCGGTAAACGAAGCGGTCAAAACCTATGGTTTGAACAAAAACGAGGTTTACCGCCGCGCGGTGGAAATTAAAAATGAAGGCTGACGCCAAAGGGCATTGGGCAGAATTTCTGGCGCGCCTGCTGTTTCGTCTGAAAGGCTACCGGATCGTTGCCGTCAATTATGTGACCGGCCGCGGCACCAACGCGGGTGAAGTCGATTTTGTCGCCTGCCGGCAAAATGTTATAGTGTTTGTTGAAGTCAAACAGCGTTCAAGCCTTGAAAAGGCGGCTTATGCGGTCAAATCGCGCCAGCAGCGGCGGATCTGGCGGGCGGCAGAGGCCTTTTTGCAGAAACATCCGCAATATGCGGCTTTTGACGTCCGTTTTGATGCGGTGACGGTTTGCCTGCCGTTTAAAATCCGTCATCTGCCGGACGCTTTCCGGTTTTGAAATTGCCGACGGAAAGCGTTTTCAGGCTTTGACGCAGACGTCCGGTGCGCGCAGGTAAAGCGGCTTGGGGTAATCAAGTTTTTTCAAACGGTATTTTTCGCTGCCGCAGGCTGCCAGCGCCTCAACCGGCAGACAGTCTTCCGTCCGGATGACATGCAGGCTTAAGCCCGACGGCCGGCTCAGAAAACGTTCGACCCCGTCGCCGGTCAGCGTTACCTTTTTATGCCGCAGGCGGTCGATGACGGCGTCATATTCCAGCGCTTCCGGTTCACCCGTTTTGTTTTTGCCGGCGTCAAAACACTGAAAATAAAAATCTTCCCGTTTGGTTTCGATAATGACCGCGTTGTAAAAGGCCAGCTCGTCCGGCGCCAGATCATGAATGTAAGCCTCAAAGGCGGAAACCCCGGTCAGTCCGGTTGAAGGCAGCGCCAGCCCGAGCGTGCGCGCGGCCGCCAGCGAAGAACGCACGCCGGTGAACGATCCGGGACCGGTGCAAACGGTGATCAGGTCGAGATCGGCCGGTTTCAGCCGGTTTTCGCTCATAATTTTTTCAATTGCCGGAAACAGGGCTTCCGCTTGGCCGAAGTCCATTTTTTCGATGATTTTGCCGACTGTTTTTCCGTCTTCGGTCAGTATGACCGAGCAGCTGCCGGCGGTGGTGTCAAAAGCTAAATTAAGCATCTTTTTTGTTTACCGTTTGGTTTTAAAATTTTACTTGTTGCTGCTTTTATATTATAAAAAGAGCCGACAGACAACGAATTTTAACTGGAAAAAGCAAAAAAATGAACAGCAGCCTGCTTTCCGACATGTTTTTTGCCGCGCCGGAACTGTGGTATTCGGTATTTGCGGTTTTTGCCGCGCTGATTTTTTGGGGGGCGGCGGAATATGTGCGGCTGTTGCAGGAAAAACGCAGAAACTATTTCATCCGCCGTGACCGCGACCGCTACGAGGAAACGCTTTATGCCTGCCGCGACGGCTATTTTGCCTTCATTTATCCCGATGACCGGGTGAACGATGCCGCTTCCGGCATTTCCGAGCGCTGTTCCCGCCGGCTGGCGGTGCTGCTTAACCTTGACGGCGGCGTGGAAACCCCTTTTGCCGAAGTGCTCAGAAGCTTTTACAAAGACGATGCCGACAAAATCGCGAAATACGTGGCGCTGCTGAAAGAGGACGGCGTTTCGTTTGAAGACCGTTTTGACTTGAAAAACGGCCGCAAGCTCATCTTGAACGGTGTTCGCATCAGCGGCGCGGACGGCAGCGTCTACAGTGACGTCGTGTGGTTCCGCGACATCAGCTATATTGCGGTAAAGATCGACGCTCTGCAAAATGAAAAACAGGAAGCGGAAAGAAGGGAACGCGACTTAAGGGACCTGGTCGACAATCTTCCCTATCCGGTGTGGATGCGCACGCCTGATTCGGAAATAAAAACCGTCAACCGCAAATACCGGGAATATGCCGGCGCCGGCGGAGAACTCGGCGGCGGCGAAATAAGGGAACTGGCCGTCGCGGCCCGAGACGCCAACAAAACCCGGCAGAAAAACGTTTACCTCAATCAAAACGGCGAACGCCGCTGCTTTGAGGTAATGGAAACGCCGTTCCATTATGAACAGGATCTGGATCGGATCGCCACCGTCGGCGCCATGATCGACGTCAGCAATCTGGACAATCTCCGCCGTAACCTCAAACAAAACCAGAATGCCCATCTTGAGATTCTGGCTTCCCTCGGTACCGCGATTGCGGTTTTTGACGCCGAATACAAGTTGGTTTTTTACAATCAGGCTTTTGTCCGTCTTTGGCAGCTGGAAGATAACTGGCCGGAAGAGCATCCGTCGTACGGCGCTTTTCTCGATTATCTGCGCGAACGGCGGCTGTTGCCGGAGGTGCCCGATTATCCCTATTTCCGCAGCGAGGAGCATAAAATGTTCGCCGCCGTGACCGCGCCCGGGGAAGACCTGCTCCATCTGCCCGACGGCCGCAGCCTCCGGCGCATCCGCGCGCCGCACTTGAAAGGCGGACTCATTTTCGCTTATGAAGATATTACCGATCGCCTGACCGCCCGCCGCGAATATAACGCATTGATGAACGTTCAGCAGGAAATTTTAAACAGCATTGAGGAGGCGGTGCTGATTTTTGCTTCCAACGGGAGGCTGCAGTTTTACAATCAGGCCTACGTCAATCTCTGGGACGCCGACGAAATCATGCTGCAAAAGGAACCTTCCTTTGCCGAAATTCTTGAAACCCAGAAAACTTTTTTCAGCCGCGTAAGCGATTGGGAAGAATTGAAAAAGGACATTTTAAACCATATCTTCAGCAGCGCGACCGAAGCTTTCAGCTTAAACCGCGGCGACGGGGTGCGGGTGGAGTGTTTTTCTTCGCTTCTTTCCAATGAGTCGATTATGGTGCTGATGCACAAAACCGCGTCCGCATAACGTTTGACAAAATTGCAAAAAAAGTCTAAATTAAAATCGGCAGAAAGGCTTGCATCAGAGGTAGTTTAATGGACGACATTTTTTCAGATCCGAAAGACGACGCCGAAAAGGAAGGCGATTCCAACATTGAGTGGAAAAAAAGCGGCATTGACAAGCACGAACGGCTGACTTTGAAGATCAACGTCAGGGAGGCCAACCTGTACAATGCCGCCAAGGCAAACGACCTGAAAGCCAAAAACAAGGCCAGAACGCCGCTTGACGTGCCCAAGGGGTTTAAGAAGGTAAGCCGCAAAATCCGCGATTCCATGGACGAAGAAGAAGACGAGGACGATTATATTCTGGTACCCGTTTTTGAAGATATGCGCGAGAGTTCGCTGATGCGCGCCCTAAGCGAAGAAGAAAAGAAGATTTTGCAGCAGAACGAAAACATCAACAATGTCCGTCTGCAGGAAAACATCGGCAGGGAAGCGGTGATCGAGCGGGCGGAAAAAGTGGTAATGCAGGCCGGTCTGGGCCGGGCGGACGCCAGGGTTTTGAACGAAGAACGCCTGAAGGCGGGAAAAGTTTCCGTCGACGAAGTGGTGGCCGAAGCGGTCAAGCAAAAGGCAGCCAAAAAATCGCGGACGGAAACGAAAAATCCGCGGAAAGAAGAACGCAGAGCTCGTACCGCCGCCAAGGAAATAGCCCAAAGCCGTGACGAGGAAAGCAAAAAGGCCGCCCGCCGGTTAAATGAGGCGGAAGCCGGGGCGGAAACAAAACTGGCGGCGGAAAAGAAGCGGGAAGCGGAGCAAAAAGCGGAAATCAAGCCGGAAGAAGCCAAGCCGGCGCCCGAAAACGCAAAGAATGAGGAAATCGTCAAAACCGAGCTTTCTTCCGTCAAGGCCGACGAAAAGGCGGCGGTCGAACGGCCGGAGCCTGAAATTGCCGCCGTCCGCGAGGAAAAAACCGAACCGGCGAAAGAAACCGGTGACAAGGTAAACGAAGACGAAATCAACAAAACCGAGCCGCGGAAAGAAGAGCCGGAAAAGGAAAATCCGGCGGCGGAAGAAAAAATGAAGGAACGACCGGCCGAGGCGGTGAGAGAAACGCGCGAAGCCGCTGCCCGCAACGAGGAGATCGTTAAGGAAAACGCCAGGGAAATCGTTGAGGAAAAGGCGCAAGAAAAACCGCAGCCGAACTCCGGAGCGGATAAGAAAAAAGACAAAGAGGTCAAGGAAATGATCATGGAAAAGAGCGGCCGCACCTACAACGACCGCCGTCCGCAAAAGCAAATCGACAAGACGCGGCTTTCGGAAAAGGAATACCAAAAGGCGCTGGAAGCGCAAATCAAAATGTATCAGGATCGCGAACGCTGAGGTGTTTTTTGCCTTAACTTCAACTGATATAAACGTACCTTTTGGAATACCGTTTTTTATTTAATCTTTTGGTTCAATCGATACGAATGTATTTTTATGATTCGAACGTCTGCGTAAGCAGGTAGATGGCAGACATACCAGCCCAGCCGTAAGGCTTGCGTAGCTTCGGGCCGGGCGTTTGAGGTTCGGAATGCTTAATACCACCGGTGTTAGCCGGTGGAAGTTTATTTGAATATTGTTTTCGATTTCGTTTTTTCAAATCGAAGATCCCCGCCTTTTATTTCTTTCCGCATTTTTCTTTCCGCATTTTGCCCGGTCTGCATCGAATTTGCCCTTCGGGAAAATCTGCAGAAGCGCATTGGGCATATTTTCTAAGCTTTCAGAATGTTTGTCGGTACCGATAAGCTGATAATAACGGCCGTTTTAATAATGTTTGCAAATTGCATTGCTTTCTGTCGTGATAAAAAACTCCTGATCCGACGGTTCATAAAAAGCTCTGAAAAAATATGTTCGTGTCGGTTGAGCTTTGTCTTAAGGCAGACGTAAAAAGCGGGCACGGTTTCGGACGGGCTTTTTGCCGGACGGGTATAAGCGCGAACGGTAAAAAAACGCCCCGAAAGGCGACGAAAGGAACGGCGGGCAAAAAGGACTATAAATAGCCGTTCTGGCGGAAGTTTTTGCTGGTAAACAGATTGTCAATGATTTTCTCAACGTTTTCAAACTGCTTGGTTTCGATCAGGTCGACGATTTTTACTTCCTGTTCGGTCAGCGGCCGGTTGACGCCGATCGAATCATAAAAGGAGTTGGCGCTTTTGAGCATTGCGGCGGCAATGTCGCGGCTGCCGATTTCGCCGTAATAGGAAGCCATCATTTTGTTGGCGTTGGCAATCTGCTGGGTATAAATGCCTTCGTCGGCGATGTTCAAGACGTTGCTGAAAGCCCATACCGCCTTTTCCTGCATGTCTTCACGGAAATACATGTCGCCGAGCCTTCCCCAGGCAGTGACGTTGCGGGGGTTCATCTCAATCGCCAGTTCAAAGGCGGCCGCCGCCAGCCGGTTGTGGCTGAGCGCGGCGAGCGAACCGAATATGGTGGCGCAGTTGGAAGCCTCGCACCAGGCTTTGTCCCGTTCCCGTCCTTCTCCCATCAGCCTGATCTTGGCGATTTTGCGGTCGATCAGCTCTTCCATCAGCACCAATGCCAGTGAACTGTCGCCGTTGGCCAGGTGAAACAGCGCCGCGTCTTCCTGCGGCAGCGTTTTGTGCGGGTTGAGGTTTTGAAAACGTCCGTTGACGCAGAGATAAATGAAAAATTTGATTGCGGTAATGGTCTGGATGATGTCGTCTTCACTGTTCAGATGCTGGTTCTTGTACATGATCGTCTGGGCGATTTTCGGTTCGTCGACGCTTCTTTCCAGCATGTCCATGATGAGCGCGGTCAGGGTAACCAGTTTTTGCGGTTTGAACTGGTATTGAAAAACGTCCGGCGCGGGAATTTTGGCCTCCTTGCCGGTTTTAACGGCGCTTTTTTTCCAGTCGAAATCAAGCGGCAGGGCGTTTTTGCCCGGTTTGGAACGGCGGTTGCCGGGCGTTTCCAGCTCGCTTTTGTCGATTGTCCGGACGTTTTCGCCGCCGGTTTCTTCTCCCGGCGCCAGCTTCTTGTCCAGACGATTATCGATTTTTGCCCGGTATTCGCGCTCAAGCATGCGTTCGCGCTGGATGGAGGCGACGACCGACTTGACGTACCAGACGAGGATCAGGCACATTGCCAGCACCAGAGTCATCAGAAAGAGGATGAGGGCGGTTGTTTTGACGCTGCCGAGTTCCGCCAGATAGGCGCCGACGCCGTCCTCTCCGGCCTGAAAAGCGGCGGCGATGCGGTTGAATATTGCGGAAAAGTCAAAGATCTCGTCTGTCATTGTTTTTTTCAAGGCACCATTTACAAAAGATTATTTTCGGTATAAACTGCATTTGCTCAAAAACATATTATATGCAAACAAGCTTTAAAAACAACAAAAAAGAAAAGTCGGAAACAATGGGTTATCTTGCACAGCGAAAAAAACACCTCCGTACGGATTTTATATTGAAAAGCCTGCTTGTCCTGCTGGCGTTTTTTTCGGCGGCGGCCTTTGCCGGCAACACCTTCGGCCAGTTTCTGAACCAATGGCGCTTTCAGTTTTACCTGCTGTCGCTGCTGGTAATGTTTTATGCCCTGTTCAACCGCTTTTTTCTCTATTCTTTTTTGGCGCTGCTGCTTTTGCTGCTTAATTTCTTTGTCGTTTCCTCGTCGGTGCCGGTGCTTTTTTCCGGCGGGGAAGGAAAGGGGAAAACGGCTTTCGGGATGATTTATCAGCCGCGTCCGTCGTCGCTGCTCGACATTTTTGAAACTGCCGACCGCCGGCGTGCGGATCTGCTGGCGGTGATCGATCCGGTTTTAAACGGCGTCAGTCCTTCCGGGCTGGTGCCTGCCGGTTATCACTTGGCCGACAATGACGAAGGAAAGAGTTTTATGGTTTCCTCCCGGCCGCCGCGTTCGGCCGGCCGCATCGGTCTCGGCGGCGGCCGCAGCGCGGCTTTCGTCAGTTTGGAAATCGGCGGCCGTGGCTATGTTTTTTTAAGCTTTGATTTGTCGGGCATGTCCCGCCGCAATAAAGAGAAAGCGCTTGGCTACGTCAATGCCTTCGTCGCCGCCGAGGACGATCCGGTAATCATTTTCGGCGACTTCGGCATGACGGCTTGGAGTCCCGCTTTCGGCAGATTTCTGGCCTCTAACCGGCTGGAAGTCAAAAACGACCTGTTTTCCCGTTTTGCCAATCTGCTGATGCCGCCGACCCAATACGTGGTCGGCTATCGCAATCTCGAATTTGCCGGCAGCCGCCGTCTGCCGCGCCTCGGCAATCGTTCCGCGCCGTCTCTGATCCGGCTTAAAATTTAAGCGGCCGGCGAAAAATTTACCCTCTGTTAGGGTTTATGGTTTTATACTTGGCGCAAATTTACCAACCTTTTATTTAAGCAGGACAGTCAAATGAGTATAACCAAACTGAAAGACCGGCAGCTCTATACGGTATGCGATCCGCAGAAATTCGATTTTGCCAGCACCGCGGAGCTGGAAGAAAGAATGTCGGCGCTGGGGCAGGATCGGGCCATCAGCGCGGTCAAACTCGGCATCAACATCAAGTCGAAAGGATACAACCTGTTTTGCTTAGGCCCCGAGGGCACCGGCAAAACCAGCCTGGTCAAACGCATTTTGGAAGAAGCGGCCAAAACCCGTCCCACCCCCCGCGACTGGGTTTACGTTTACAATTTCGACGAACCCTACAAACCGAAAAGCATCAGTTTCCCGGCCGGCACCGCCTGCGAGTTTGCCAAAGATATCGACCGTCTGGCAGAGGATTTCAGCGTTGCCATTCCGGCGGTTTTGGACAGTGACGAATACAAGGCCGGCGTCAGCATCATCCGCGAAAAATACAAACAGAAAAAAGAAGAATATATGCGGATTTTGCAGAAAAAGGCCAAAGGCAAAAGCGTTTCCCTGCTGCATATGCAGGTGGGGCTGGTGGTGGCGCCGGTCAAAAACGGCGAGGTCTTAAGTCCGGAAGCTTTTGACGAACTGCCGGAAAACGAAAAACAGGAACTGATCAACGACCTCAACCTGATGCAGGAAGAAATAGAAAAAGCGGCCAAGGATCTGCCCGAATGGGAAGACCGTCAGCGCCGCGAAAGCAGCCTTTTGCGCGAAAAATTCATTAAACTGGCGGTAAAAAATCCGATCGACAGCCTGCGGCAAAAATACAAAGGCCATCGCGAGGCCATTGAGTTTTTGAAAAACATTCAGAACCACATCGTCGGCAATATCGACGAATTCCTGCCCGAGGAAAACGCCGCGCCGGCGGAAGAAAGCGACGCGCTTTCCGCCCTTTTGTCGCGGATGAACAAACAGGAAGAAGACAAGTTTGCCAAATTCAAGGTCAACGTGGTGGTCAAAAACGAACCGGATTCCGGCGCGCCGATCGTCCATCTCGACCATCCGACCCAGGGCAATCTGGTCGGCCGGGTCGAGCGCATCCAGCAATACGGCGCCCTGCTGACCGACTTTACCCTGATCAAGGCCGGCGCCCTGCACCGCGCCAACGGCGGCTTTCTTCTGATAGACGCCCGCAAGCTGCTGGTTCAGCCCTATGCCTGGGATTCGCTGAAACGGGCCCTGGCCTCGAAAACGATCAAGATCGAATCGCCGGGGGAGGAAACCAGTTTTACCACCATTTCGCTCGATCCGGAGCCGATTCCCCTGGACGTCAAAGTCATCCTGACCGGCGACGAAGAGCTTTATGACCTGCTTTCCGAGCGGGATCCGGACTTTTCCGATTATTTCAAAGTGGAGGCCGATTTCGGCACCCTGATGGACCGCAACGAAGAAAACGAGATAGAATATGCCAGGCTGATCGGTTCGCTGTCCAACAAGAAAAAGCTGCGCACGCTGAACAAGCAGGCGGTTGCCCGGGTGATTGAATATTCCTCCCGGTTGGCGGAAGATTCCAAGAAGCTGACCGCCCACATTGCCTCAATCGGCGACCTTCTGCGCGAAGCCGACTACTGGGCGCGGGAATCGAACTCCAAACAGATCGGCAAAAAGCACGTCGATCAGGCGATTGCCGCCCAGATTTACCGCAGCGACCGCATTAAACAGGCTATGCTGGAGCAAATCGACGACGGCACCATCATGATTGACGTTGAAGGCGAAAAAGTCGGCCAGATCAACGGTCTGGTGGTTTACAACTTCTCCCGTTTTTCGTTCGGCAAGCCGGCGCGGATTACTGTGCAGGCGCGCATCGGCAGCGGCGAGTTCGTCAACATTGAGCGCGAAACCAACATGAGCGGCCCGATCCATACCAAGGGCGTGCTGATTTTGCAATCGCTGCTGGCCAACCGGTTTGCCAAAACCTCGCCTTTGTCGCTGTCGGCGTCGATTGTGTTTGAGCAGTCTTACGGCGGGGTTGACGGCGACAGCGCTTCTTCGACCGAATACTACTGTCTGCTGTCGGCCGTTGCCAACCTGCCGATTAAGCAGAACATTGCGGTCACCGGTTCGATCAACCAGTTCGGCGACATTCAGCCGATCGGCGGCGTCAACGAAAAGATCGAAGGCTTTTTCGACGTTTGCAGACATCGCGGTCTGACCGGGGAGCAGGGTGTGATCATCCCCCGCACCAACGTTGTTAACCTGATGCTAAGAGAAGACGTGATTGCCGCCGTGCGGGAAGGAAAGTTCCATATTTACGCGATTGATACGGTAGATGACGGGATCGAGATACTGACCGGTTTGAAAGCCGGCAAGCCTAATGCCAAGGGCGAATATCCGAAAGGTACAGTCAATTATCTGGTCAAACAAAGTCTGGAAAACTATCAGCGGCTGTATGCCATGTATGCCAAAGATTCTTTCGGCAGCATTTGCAAATAAAAACGAAAACCCCGGATTATCCGGGGCTTTTTGTTAAGCCGCCGCCGCTGTCCGTGCGTGCGGGCGGCAAGCCCGGTGACGCGGTCTGAAGCCGGACTTCGGGTTTTAAACGGCTGGCGGTGCCCGCGTGGGCCGGCTGGTTTATGCCGCCGCGCCTGCCTCAGGGTTTTATTTTGGCCAGCAGTTCGTCGCGGGTCAGTTCAAAACCGCTGTCGACCCATACCTGTTCGAGATATTCGCGGGCGGCGCCGATTTTGGCGTTGCCGGTAATGCCGTGACGGATGATGTCTTTGCCGCTGACCGGGAAAACCGGCACCGTGGCGTTTCTTACCGCGCGGACGGCTTCATCCGGATTTATTTTGCCGCCGCGGTTTGCCGAATCCCGCAGCAGAAGCAGGGAAAGACAAACGTCTTTGCCCAGCCGGTAAACCGCCTGTTTCAGCTTCGCCGCCGACGAAAAATCCCCGTCGCCGCCTTCCGCTTCTGCCAGCCGGATCAGGTTTTCCTTTTGGTTTTTGGGGAACTTCAGCCGTACGGCAATGTTTTCGGCCAGCGTTTTGTCCGGCCGGAAAAGGGCAAACAGCCGCCGTACCGGATCGGGCGCAAAACCGTGTTTTTCTTCCAGCCGGATCAGTTTTTCCAATTCGTCGAAACAGGGAGGGTCGGTCAGCCAATAGCCGAGAATGTCGTTTTCAAACATAAGCTTCAGGGTTTGGGCGGCCTTCGGCGTCAGCAGAATCTTGACCAGTTCGTCGCGGATTCTTTCCACCGGCAGGTTTTTTAGCCCGTTCAGATTGTCGCGGCAGGCTTTCAGCGCTTTGGCGTCGGCCGGCGCTTTGCCGAACAGCGAATAAAAACGGAAAAAACGCAAAATCCGCACATAATCTTCGCGGATCTGCCGGTTGGCGTCGCCGATAAAACGGATGATCCCGTTTTCCAGGTCTTCGATGCCGTTGTAATAGTCGAAAACGTTGCCGTTTTCGTCGGCGTAAACGGCGTTGATCGTCAGGTCGCGGCGGGAAGCGTCTTCTTCCCAGTTGTCGGTAAACTCCACCTCCGTTCTCCCGTTGCCGCCCTTCACCTGTTTTTTCAACGAGCTGATTTCAAGCAGGGTGCCGCCGACAGCCACCCCCAGAGTGTCTATTTTCAGTCCGATCGGCGCCGTGCGGATGCCGGCTTCTTCGCAGGCTTCCGCCAGTTCGTCGGGCGAAAGGTCGGTGGAAAGGTCGATGTTGGCGGCTTTCAGCCCCGCCAGCGCGTCGCGTACGGCGCCGCCGACAAAACGGACGACTCCGCCGTAGCCGCGGATGATTTTAAATATTTTCAGCACGCCCGGATCGGCGGTGATGCGGCTGATGTCGAGATAATTGTCCCTGATCATGGTCTGTCCCGTTTCATAAAAAATTTTATGCTTGTATTGTTAACCGTTTTTAGATAATTTTCAAATACAATTATGTCAGAAATTAACCCCCGAATGTGAGTATTGCAATGAAAAAACTGTTTATTCTGAGCGCCGTTTTCCTGTTCGGCGCGGCTGCCGCCAACGCCGGCACGCCGAAGCTTTTGGGCGAATACAACGACTGGTCCGCCTTCTATTATCAGGACGGCAAAAACGTCGTCTGCTACATGGCCTCCAGCCCGCAGAAGGACGAAGGCAAATATACCCAGCGCGGCGACATCTACGTCGTCATCACCCACCGCCCGGCGGAAAAAAGCTTTGACGTCGTCAATTTCGTTGCCGGCTATACCTACAAGCGCGACGCCAAAGTGGTGGTAAAAATCGGCAAAACCACCATTGACAAAATGTTTGTCGACAACGACAAAGCCTGGGCCGTCAGCGAAAAAACCGACAAAGAACTGGTTGCGGCGATGAAAAAAGGCGAACGGATGATCGTTACCGGCGAATCCTCGCGCGGCACGGCCACCAAAGACACCTATTCCCTTTCCGGCTTTACCGCCGCTTACCGCGCCATCAGCGCCAAGTGCAAAAAATGACGGACAAAATCGAACTGATCGGGCTGACGAAAAACGAGCTGGCCGCCTGTCTGCGGGAGATGGGCGAGCCGGCTTTCCGCGTCAAACAAATCTGGCAGTGGGTTTATTTTTACGGCAAAACCGATTTTAACGAGATGACCAACCTGTCCAAGGCTTTGCGGCAGAAGCTGGCGGAACGTTTTGTCCTTTCGCGGCCGAAAACGGTGACCGAACAGCTCTCGAGCGACAAAACCCGCAAATGGCTGCTGGAGTTTGCCGACGGCGAAAAAATCGAAACCGTTTATATTCCGGAAGCCGATCGCGGCGCGGTCTGCATTTCCACCCAGATCGGCTGCGCCATGGGCTGCCGCTTCTGTCATACCGGCAGCCAGAAGTTGACCCGCAACCTCACCGCGGGAGAAATCGTCGGCCAGTTTATGCTGGCGCGCGACGTTTACGGGGAATGGAACCTGGACGGCGAAAAACGGATGCTTTCCAACATCGTGCTGATGGGCATGGGCGAGCCGCTGCAGAATTACGAAAACGTGGTCAAAGCGGTGGAAATTCTGACCGACGGCGAAGGCATCGCCATTTCCAAACGGCGGATTACGCTTTCCACTTCCGGCATTGTTCCCCATATCCGTGACATTGACCGCGATATGGGCGTCAAACTGGCAGTCAGCCTGCATGCGTCAAACAATGAGCAGCGTTCGGAAATTATGCCGATCAACAAAAAATACCCGCTGCCCGAGCTGATGCAGGCCTGTCACGACTATCAGGAAAACCACGGCGGCTATATCACTTTCGAATATCTGATGTTAAAAGATTTTAACGATACGCCGGCACATGCCGACGAACTGGCGGCTCTGATGAAGAAATACAAAATCAACGCCAAGTTCAATCTGATCGCTTTCAATCCCTGGCCGGGCTGCAGTTATCAACCGAGTTCCAACAACCGGATCCATGCCTTTTCGCAAAAATTGCAGGATTACGGTTTCGCTGCGCCGATCCGCACCGCCCGCGGACAGGACATTCTGGCCGCCTGCGGACAACTGAAATCAAAAAAGAACGGAGAACAGACGGGTAAATAACCTGCTTCAAAAACCGGATTGTCAACAAACGGCCTCTTTTTAAGGGGCTGTTTGTTTATTAATTACCTGGCAGAAAATCCCGGGTTTACCCGGGGGCTGAATGTTTTGATGCCGGCAACATCAACCTGTACTTTTGATTATGGTTAAACCGCAAACTTAGAGCAAGTCACACCGGCCTGTGCTTTTGATCATAATCGGGCCGCGGGCTTGGCGGCCGTTTTGGAAAACCCGGTTTGCCGGGCTATCTGTTGCGTTTTTTCGGCTTGTCTGGGCCGGCTTAAAAGCTTAATCACCGTCAGCGGCGGAATAATATGCAAAAGTACAAACAGAGGTATTGTGTTGTCTTTTTCGAAATATATTTGAGCAATCAGATACAGCAAAACAAGCGTTATACCGCAAAGCCCCTTCAGATTCCGGCGGGAGGAAAAAACAAAGGGGCGCACAAGGCCGTCAGTAAAACGGAAGCCGCTCCCGCCATGCCGTTTGAAATGACAAAATTCCGGCAGACGAAAGAACCGTAAGCCAAAAGAACGGGAACAGCACTGATGAAGTAAAAGGTTTTTAAATTGTCCCTGCCGTGCATGCGGGCAATTGTATAAACCGATATGACAATTATAGAATACAAGGCTTCCGTGCCGATTTGCAAAAGCGGCAGCAGCCCTTCGGTTGATGCGTCGTAATTTCCGGCGGACGAGGTAAAAACGACGAAACACGCGAAAGATGTTGCGGCGGCATATAAAACAAGGGCGGAATACTTGAAGACCGCTGCCATCGCATTTCCCGCGGTTTAATCTTCGTCCTGCCGGTTATGGTACCGCCGGCGGCCGTTTGAACGGCGTTCCCGATTCCGATAGCCGATTTGACGCTGCTCGGGCGGCCTGCGTTCGATTTCCGGCCGGTAAGAGGCAGCCTGATTTAACAGCGAGTCGATGATTTCCATCGGGTTTTTGCCGGCGAGCAGCTGCTGTTTGGTCACTTCGGTTGCCACCGACTGAACGACGGCATTGCGGAAAGCGTCCTGTGCGGAAATTTTGCTTTTTTCTTCCTGGAGCTTCGTTTTTTCCGTATATTTGCGGTGAAAGCGGGCGAATTCGTACAGCGGATCGCCGCCGCGGATGTAGTTGTCCAGCCCCGCCAGATTGGTCTTTTCGTCCACCAGCGCCTTAATTCCGCCGCATTCCCGGTCGATGTAAAGCTTCCAGTCTTCGATGATGTCCCAGTAAACGGCCGCCTGTACGCTGTCCGGCGCAATTTCTCCGAAATCGATGAACTTGACGTTGCCGGGGCGCTGGTAAATGGTAATGTTCTTGTCAAAAAACTCTTTGTTTTCCCTCAGCTTGCGCCGCGGATTGACCAGCGAATAGGCCAGACAGATGGCCACCAGCGCTTCTTTCAGCCCCTCGTTGGTCTTATAAACCACCTTGAGCGGCTTTTTGATCACTTCCGGGTTGTGCAGAGCGGTGTTGACGCAATACTGGTTAAGGTTTTCCAGCGCGTCCAGCTGGTCGTCTTCCAGTTCGACCGAAGTTTGGACGACGGCGCTGAACGCCAGATCGATCAGTTCCTGAATGTCTTTTTCCGTTTTTGTTTCTTCCGTCATTTAACCCTCAACAACAGGCTTAAACTTCTTTACTGCTTCAATATAAACGTTTTTCTTGAATTCTGCAATTCTTTTGACCGCTTCGTCAATGTCTTCCCAGGCATAACGGGCAAATTCCGGCTCTTCGGTTTCAAGGTTGATCTCACTGTCTTCGCCGGTAAAGCGGAACAATACCCACTGCATTTCCTGTCCGTCATATCTCCACTTGCCGCCTTTTTGAATTTCCGGCGGAAAAGTATAGCGCAGCGGTTCGGTTACGGTATCTGCCGGCTCGACCGAAACGATCGAAGTTTCTTCTTTGAGTTCGCGCCGGGCGGCTTCGATCAGCCCTTCGCCGGCTTCGATTCCCCCCTGCGGAAACTGCCAGGCGCCGGGCAGGTCGCGCCGTTCGCACAAAAGAACCTTATGATCTTTGTAAACCGTGATGCCGACGCATTTTCGATAGTTGCCGTTCATTGTTTTGTCCTTGTTTTTTACTTTTAAAAAACAGAGCCGGAGCATGCGTGCTGCCGCAAAACTCCGGCCCGGCCGTCTTATTTCTTGTCGGCGGCGTAAATGCTCAGAGCCTTGATGGTATCAACCGCCCGCAGCAGCTGATAGTCTTTTTGCAGGTCTTCGTCATTGTCGCCGTTTTTGTCTTTGTCATCGGCTTTTTGATCTTTGCCGCCGGCCTCGACATTGTCGTTTTTCAGCGCGTTTTTCAGCTCGGCTTCGCTGATCGTCAGACCGTCGAAGTTAAGCAGTTCGACCTTGGCCGGCTTGACTTCGATGTCCGGTTCGATGCCCTTGGCCTGGATCGAACGGCCGGAAGGCGTGTAATAACGGGCGGTGGTCAGCCGGATGGCGCCGTATTTGGCAAACGGAATGACACTCTGGACCGAACCTTTGCCGAAAGACTTTTCGCCCATGATGATTGCCCGTTTATGATCCTGCAAAGCACCGGCGAGAATTTCCGACGCCGAGGCCGAACCGTCGTTGATCAGCACTACGATCGGCAGCCCTTCGGCCACGTCGCCTTTGGTGGCGTTATATTTGATGGTGTCTTCCTCGTTGCGCGAACGGGTAGAAACGATTTCCCCCTTGTCAAGGAACAAATCGGAAACCGCTACCGCCTGGTCCAGCAGGCCGCCCGGGTTGTTGCGCACGTCGATTACCAGTCCGCGGATGCCGTTTTTGTTTTTTTTCTGCATTTTGGCCAAAGCGTCTTTTACGTTCTTGTCCACTTCTTCGCTGAAGGAGGAAATGCGGATATAGGCAACGTCTTTGGCTTTGATTTCGCTTTTAACCGACTGGATTTTGATTTCTTCGCGTTTCAAGGTGACGTCAAACGGTTTTTCGGTACCGCGGCGGATGGTCAGTTTGATTTTGGTGCCGGTTTTGCCGCGCATTTTGTCGACCGCTTCGTTAAGCGTCATGCCGACGACGGTGGTGCCGTCGAGGCTGATGATGTAGTCGCCCGGTTTCAGCCCGGCTTTGAACGCCGGCGTGTCGTCGATCGGCGAAACCACTTTGACCACGCCGCTTTCCATCGTCACCTCAATGCCCAGGCCGCCGAATTTTCCCTGTGTCTGCTCGTTGAGATACTGGAAGCTTTTGGCGTCAAGAAAGCTGGAATGCGGATCAAGCGAGGAAAGCATGCCGTTGATGGCCGATTCAATCAGTTTCTGGTCGCTCACCTCTTCCACGTAAGACGCTTTGGTCCGTTCCATGATTTCGCCGAAAAGGTTCAGCATTTCATAGGTGTCGGCTTCTTCTGCCGAAGGCGCCTTTTTGTCGGCGGCGGTTACGCAGCCGGCGGTCAGGACGATGTTGGCGATTAATGCAAATGTCAGTAATTTTTTCCACATAACGTTTTTCCTGTTTTTGTTCTTTTGTTTTTATTTGGCAAACCAGGCTTCGGGGTCGATCGGCCGGCTGTCTTCCCGCAGTTCGACATAAAGCTTGGCCTCGGCGCTTTTCGGCATTTGTCCGATCGGTTCGCCGGCCAGAAGCATCTGCCCCACTTCGCAGTCGATGCTGTTTAAGCCGGCCAGAAGCGACATATAATGTTCGCCGTGTTCGATAATAATGATGTTGCCGTAACCGCGGAACGGGCCGGCAAAAATGACGGTACCGTCAAACGGCGAAACCACCTGCGCTTCGCTCCGGGTCTTGATCGAGATTCCTTTGGCGCTGACGCCTTTGGCGGTTTCCTGCCCGTAGGCCGCGACAATCGGCCCCCGCGCCGGCATCGAAAGTTTGCCTTTGGCTTTGACGAAGTTTTGCCCCACGTCTTTTATATAAGCGGTCTGCGATTTTATCAAGTCATCGCTTTTGGCCTGTTCCTGCCGTTCTTTTTCCCGGCGCTCGTTAACCGCCAGCGCTTCCTGTTCGGCACGGTATCTTTCCAGCTCCTCGCGTTCGCGCTTCAGCTTTTCCTGCCGCTCGCGCTCCAGCTTTTCCCGCGCTTTGCGTTCCTTTTCCAGCTTGACCAGCAGTTCCTTGATGTCTTTGGCCTGAGCCGCCAGCTGTTTGATTTTTTGCCGGGCGGCGGCGCTTTTGTCTTCGATTTGGCTGCGGATTTTCGCTTTTTTGCGGATCAGCTGCTTCATCTGCCGGTGTTCTTTCTCAAGCGCCAGTTTGTTGCTGGAGATTTTTTTTACCTGCTGTTCGATCTTGCTTTTCTTGGTTGCGATGTTGTCGAGTTTCTCCCGGATCTGGGCGGCCTCTTCCGCCAGGAACGGCACCGTTTCCCGAAGCAGCATCGCGCTTCTGATGATTTCGACCGGCGTCAGCGGCTGCACGAACAGCGCTTCCGTCGGTTTCAAGGCCAGATTCTGCAGCGCGTAAAGAGTCTGGATCAGGTTTTCGTCTTCTTTGATAAAGTCGTCTTCCGCCGTTTTCAGTTCTTTTTGCAGCCGCGCCAGCTGTTTTTCCATCGCCGAAATTCTGTCTTCGGTGTTTTGAATTTGCCGCGCCTTTTGCACCATTTGCTTGCTCACCGTCGCCATTTCGACGCTGATTTTGGCAGCCTGGGCCTGCAGGCGCTTGTGTTCGACGCTCTTTTGTTCCACCTGCATCTGGATCGCTTCCAGATCCTTGCGGGAAACGACCGCCGCCGCTGCCGACTGCACTGTCAGCAGGCTTAAAAGCAAAGTTAAAAAGGCGGTTTGTATTTTCAACGGCGGTCGTCTCCGAAGCAGGTTCTATTTGCGGACCAAAAGCGATTTGCCGGTCATTTCCGCGGGCTGCTTAATGCCGAGCAGGTCAAGCAGGGTCGGGGAAATGTCGGCCAGTTTGCCGTTGTTGAGCGCGGCAACGTCTTTCGGACCGTTGACCAGCACCGCCTGTACGTCGCCGACGGTGTGCGCGGTATAGGGCTGGCCGGTTTTTTCGTCGACCATTTTTTCCGCGTTGCCGTGATCGGCGGTAACCAGCAGCGCTCCGTCAACGTCTTTGATGGCCTTGACCACTCTGCCCAGGCACTCGTCAACCGCGGCCACCGCTTTCAGGGCCGCTTCCATAATGCCGGTATGGCCGACCATGTCGCCGTTGGCGAAATTGCAGATGATGACGTCGAATTTTTGCTTTTCGATGGCGTCAACCAGATGGTCCGTCACTTCGTAAACCGACATTTCCGGTTTCAGGTCATAGGTGGCAACCTTCGGGCTGGGAACCAGAATTCTCGATTCTCCGGCGAATTCCTTTTCTTCCCCGCCGTTGAAAAAGAAAGTGACGTGTGCGTATTTTTCGGTTTCGGCAATTCGCAGCTGGGTGAGGCCGTTTTCCGCCACCACTTCGCCGAAGATGTGCACCAGCGCTTCCGGCGGGAACATCGTCTGCATGAAACGGTTGTGGTCGACCGAATATTCGGTCATGCCGACCGCCATCGACAGCTCAATCGTCTTTTTCCGTTCAAAACCGGTAAATTCCCTGTCGGCCAGCGCATACAGGATTTCGCGGGCGCGGTCGGCGCGGAAGTTGGCCATCAGCACCGCGTCGCCGTCTTCAAATCCCTGATAGTTGCCGATTACGGCCGGAACCACGAATTCGTCGCTGACTTTTTCGGCATAAGAAGCTTTGATCGCCTCGACCGCGTCGGCAAAACGTTTGCCGTCGGCCATAACCATGTTGTTGTAGGCTTTTTCCACCCGGTCCCAGCGCTTGTCGCGGTCCATGGCGTAGAAACGTCCGGCCACGGTGGTGATTTTGACGTTTTCCATGGCGGCGGTATCTTTTTCAAATTCGGCGACGAAGCCGGCGGCCGATTCCGGCGGCGTGTCGCGGCCGTCCAAAAAGGCGTGGACGTCGGTTTTGATGCCGTGTTCGTTCAGAATGCCGGCCAGCGCGACGATGTGATGCTGGGAAGAGTGAACGCCGCCCGGCGACATCAGGCCCATCAGGTGGCAGGTTTTGCCGTTTTCTTTCAGTTTTTCGATCAGTTTTAAGAGGACCGGGTTCTTTTTAAGCGAACCGTCTTTGATCGCCAGGTCGATCTTCGGCAGATCCTGCATGACCACCCGGCCGGCGCCGAGGTTGGTGTGTCCCACTTCCGAATTGCCCATCTGTCCTTCCGGCAGGCCGACGGCCAGTCCGGAGGTCTGTACCAGGCAATGCGGATATTCTTTCAGGCACCGGTGCCAGTTGGGCGTATGCCCCTGTTCGATCGCGTTGTCGGGGGTAATTTCCTTGCGGTAGCCCCAGCCGTCCAAAATTAGCAGCATTACGGGTTTTTGTCTCATTTTGTTTGTCCTTTACCTTCTCTTTCGATTCTTGTTTTATGCTGATTATATATAATTACTTTCAGAATAAAAGCCCTAAATTTATATCTTTTTACAAAAAAAGTCACTCCTCGCTTTCCGCCGCCAGCATCACTTTTTTCCAGATTTCGGCCGGCAGGGTGCCGCCGCCGACGCCTTTCATCGGCGAGTTGTCGTCGTTGCCGACCCATACCGCTGCCACGTAACGGTCGGTAAAGCCGACGAACCAGGCGTCGCGGTAATCCTGCGAAGTGCCGGTTTTGCCGGCGGCAAAGAACGGCAGTTGCGCTCTTTTGCCGGTGCCTTCAAGGATCACTTTTTCCATCATCTCGGTCATGGCTTCAACCGTGTCTTCGTCCAAAATCCGCTGCCGTTCGTCTTCGTCGTAAAGACGGGTGTAGAGCGGATAGCCTTCGCGGGTGTAAATTTCGGTGATCGAATAGGGCCAGGCGGCATACCCGCCGTTGGCAACCGCGGTATAGGCCACCGCCATGTCCAGCACCTTGACCGCAGAACTGCCGAGCACCATTGCCGGGGTGTCGTCGATCGGGGTCGAAATGCCCATTTTGCGGGCGGTGCGGATAATGTCCCCGGACGGCAGTTTTTGCGCCAGGTTGACGGTGGCAAGGTTGAGCGAACGGACGAACGCCTCTTCCAGGGTTACCGTGCCATAATATTTTTTGCTGTAGTTTTCCGGTTTCCAGCTGCCGACGGTGATCGGATAGTCGTCGATTTTGTCGTCGGTGTCCCAGCCTTCTTCAAGGGCCGTCAGGTAGACGAACGTCTTGAATGCCGAACCCGGCTGCCGAAGCGCCTGGGTGGCTCGGTTGAACTGGCTTTTTTCGTAATTGATGCCGCCGGCCATCGCTTTTACGGCGCCGTTTCTGTCCAGCACCACCACCGCGCCGTTGGTGACGTTTTTGCTTTTCGCGTTGGCAAAAACCGCCTGCCGGAGGGCGCTTTCCGCCGTTTTCTGAATTTTCTTGTCAAGCGTGGTGTAAACGTTGATGTCGTTTTCCCGTTCGCCGATATAGGCGTTTACTTCCTGATAGACCCAGTCGGCGAAATATCTGCCGCCTTCGAGTTTGTCGTGAATGCCGGCGCCGATCGGCATTTTCAGCGCTTTGGCCTTTTGTTCCGGGGTGATGACCGCGGCGTTGACCATGTTTTGCAATACCACTGCCGCCCGTTCGAGGGCGCGCTCTTTGTCGGCGGCCGGGTTATAGCGTGCCGGCGCTTTCAGCAGGCCGGCGATGACGGCGCCCTCCAGCATGTTGAGATCGCGCGAGCTTTTGTGAAAATATTTCTGCGACGCTGCCTCGATTCCGTAGGTACCGCTGCCCATGTAAACGCGGTTGAGGTAAAGGGTCAGAATCTGGTCTTTGGAAAATTTGCTTTCCAGCCAGAAGGCCATCAGCAGTTCCTGAACTTTGCGCTTGATGTTTTTCTGCGGGGTCAGAAACAGGTTTTTGGCCACCTGCTGGGTGATGGTGCTGCCGCCCTGGGCATAGCGTCCCTTGATCAGGTTGGCGGTCATGGCGCGGGTGAAGGCGATGACGTCAAACCCGAAATGGGAATAAAAACGCCGGTCTTCGGTGGCAATTACCGCATTGATGACGTAGGGCGGCAGTTCGTCGGGATAGACCACTTCCGAATAAACGTTGCCGAAGGTGGTAATTTCCTGTCCGTTTTCGGCAATGATCGAAGTCGAGGGCTGCCGGGTGCGGGAAACCGCCTGTTCAATGTCGGGCAGAGTGGCAAAGCAATAGCCGACGTACAGCGCCAGCGCGGCGCCGACGGCAAGGGCGGCAAAGAAAAGCAGTTTCCACCAGCGGAAGCCGCCGGTCGTTTTTTTGCCGCGGGAAACTTTTTTCCCGCCGCCGGTTTTCTTTTTTGCTGCCGTTTTTTTGGCCGTCTGCCGTTTGCCGCCCTTTTTCTCTTCTTTTGCGTTTGCTGCCATCTGTCTTCCCCGGTTGCGATTCTTTCGCCGATTATAACCGGAAAATGTCACCAATAAGTTAAGCATAAGTATATTTCCCGGTTGGCTTATCGGCTTTGATGGTTTATATTGAGCGCAAAAGACGAAAACGGGAAAGGAAAGGCAATGACGGCAAAAAAAATTTGTTTGATCGACGGATCGGGGTACATTTTCCGGGCATTTTACGGCCTGCCGCCGCTTAATGCGCCGGACGGCACGCCGGTCAACGCGGTCTATGGTTTTACCAACATGTTTTTGAAGCTTACCTCCAAAATCGGCTGCGACTATACGTTGGTGCTGTTTGACGCCAAAAGGGAAAATTTCCGCAACCAGATATTCCCCGAATACAAGGCCACCCGGCGCGAAGTTCCGGAAGAGCTGATCCCCCAGTTTCCGATCATCCGCGAAGCGGTCGGCGCTTTAAAGCTCAATTATCTGGAGATGGAAGGCTATGAAGCCGACGACCTGATTGCCACCTATGCGCGGCTGGCGCTCGAACAAGGCATGGAAGCGGTGGTCGTGTCGGCGGACAAAGACCTGATGCAGCTGATCCGCCCCGGGGTTGAGTTTTACGATCCGATGAAAGACAAGTTTTTTACCCCCGAAGACGTCAGGGAAAAATTCGGCGTTTATCCCGACAAAGTGGTTGACGTGCAGGCGCTGTCGGGTGACAGTACCGACAACGTGCCCGGGGTTCCCGGCATCGGTCCCAAAACCGCGGCCGAACTGGTCAACACTTTCGGCTCGCTGGAACAGGTGCTGGCTCATGCCGGGGAAATCAAACAGAACAAGCGGCGGGAAACGCTTTTGGCCAACCTTGACAATGCCCGTGTTTCGCTGGCTCTGGTGCGGCTGCGCGACGACGTTCCGGTGGAAAAACAGCCGGAAGATTATCCCTGCCGCTGTCCCGAATTGACTCTGGTGGAAGAATTTGCCGCCAAATACGGCTTTAACAGCTTAAAGCCGCGGCTGGCTCGCTGGGTTGAGGAACAGTGCAAAAAGGTTTATCCCGAAGCGGCGCCGGCAAAAGAAGAAACGAAAGATTACCGGCTGGCCGCGGACGGCAAAACGCTTGCGGAATGGCGGCGGCTGATTGAGGAGAAGGGCGCTTTTGCCTTCAAGGTGCTGGCCGACGGAATCAACCCGGTTTTTGACCGGGCGGTCGGCGTGGCGCTTTCCGTCGGCGGCGGCCGTGCGGTTTATCTGCCGTTTGCCGCCGAAGCGGAAAAGGCGGAAGCCTTCGACCTTTTTTCCGCGGCTGAAAGCAAACGGCCGGAAGGTTTGTCTGCCGCGGCCGTTGCCGCTTTTCTGCAGCCGCTGCTGGCCGATCCGGGATTGTTGAAAATCGGCCATGACATCAAGCGCGATATGCATTTCCTGTCCCGTTTTTTGACCGGGGAAACGGCGTTTTCGCCTTATGACGACGTCGAGGTCATTTCCTACGTTCTCGATTCAACCTCGCACGGCCACGGCCTGGCGGAACTTTCAAACCTTTTTCTCGGGGTGGAAATGACCAACCCCGACAAGCTTTTCGGCGTCGGTCGGCAGAAGATAAGTGCCGGCGATTTGGAACCGGAAATTGCCGCCGCTTACGCCTGCGAACAGGCCGACGTTGTCTTCCGGCTGCACGGGGTGCTGCGTCCGCGGCTGGCGCAGGAGCGGATGGCGACCGTTTATGAACATTATGACCGGCCGCTGGTCGCCACCTTGTTCGAAATGGAGAAAAACGGGGTGGCGGTCAATGCTGCCGGCCTGAAGGAACTGAGCGCGGAACTGGAGAACCGTCAGCACGAACTGGAAAAGGAAATTTTTGCCCTGGCCGGCGAGGAGTTCAACCTCGGGTCGCCCAAGCAGATCGGCGAAATACTTTACGGCAAGCTGGGACTGAAAGGCAAGAAGAGCGCCGGCGGCGGCTATCAGACGGGGGCGGAAGTGCTGGAAAAAATAGCGGAAGAGCACCCGCTGCCGGCCAAAATTCTCGACTGGCGCGCGGTTGCCAAGCTGAAATCGACCTATACCGACGCTCTGCTGCCGCTGATCGACGGAAACGGGCGCGTTCATACCACCTACAGTCAGACCACCGTCAACACCGGCCGGTTGTCGTCGGTTAACCCAAACCTGCAAAATATTCCGGTGCGCAGCGAAGACGGCCTGAAAATCCGCCGCTGCTTTGTCGCCCGGCCGGGCTGCCGGCTGATTTCCGCCGACTATTCGCAAGTGGAGCTGCGGCTGATGGCGGTGCTGGCCGATGTGAAGGCCTTGAAAGAAGCTTTTGCCGCCGGCATCGACATTCATACCGCGACCGCCATGCAGGTCTTCGGCCTGCCGCGGGAAGAGGTGACGCCCAACGTCCGCCGCCATGCCAAAGCGATCAATTTCGGCGTTATTTACGGCATTTCCCAATACGGCCTGGCCAAACAGATCGGCATTTCGAACGACGAAGCGAAAAAATACATCGACGCTTATTTCGCCAAAATGCCAGAGATTAAGCGCTATATGGAGCAGACCGTCGAATTTGCCCGCAAAAACGGTTACGTGACCACGCCGTTCGGCCGCAAATGCGCGGTGCCGGGCATTAATGACAAAAACCAGCGGATCGCCTCCTTTGCCGAGCGGGCGGCAATCAACGCCCCCCTGCAGGGCGGTGCCGCCGACATCATGAAAAAGGCGATGAACGAAGTTTTCGCCCGGCTGAAGGAAAGCGGTCTCAAGGCCAGAATTCTGCTGCAGGTGCACGACGAAATGGTGCTGGAAGCGCCGGCGGAACAGGCGGAAGAAACGGCGCGCCTGCTTAAGGAAACGATGGAAGGCGCAGTGAGTTACGACGTCGCCTTCGTCGCCGATACCGGCATTGGCGGCAACTGGGCCGAAGCGCACTGAAAAAGCCCGCCGGAAACAACGTAAAATATGCACAAAAGCGTTAATTTTTCGTACTTTTCGCTTGGGTTTTGCGCGAAAATACTGTATGTTTGCAAATAGTGAAAACGTATCGAAAATAAATTGTAAGGAAGATTACTTATGGTAGACATGACACAAGCCGAAATCGACAGGGAAGAACAGGAATACAATGCCGATTCGATCAAAGTCCTGCGCGGGTTGGACGCGGTTCGCAAACGCCCGGGCATGTATATCGGCGACACCGATGACGGCACCGGCCTTCACCACATGATTTACGAAGTGCTGGACAACGCGATCGACGAGGCGCTCGCCGGCTATTGCGACAAAACCGAAGTCATCCTCAATCCCGACGGTTCCGCCACCATCCGCGACAACGGCCGCGGCATTCCGGTCGGCCTGCACAAGGAAGAAGGCGTTTCCGCGGCGGAAGTGATTATGACCCAGCTGCACTCGGGCGGCAAGTTCGACAACAATTCCTACAAGGTTTCGGGCGGTTTGCACGGGGTCGGCGTTTCCGTCGTCAACGCGCTTTCCACCTGGCTTAAGCTGCGCATCTGGCGCGAAGGGCACGAGCATGTGGTTACCTTTGCCCACGGCAACGTGGTCGAGCATTTGAAAGTTGTCGGCGACGCCCACGGCCGCCACGGAACGGAAGTGACCTTCCTGCCGTCGCCGGAAACCTTTACCATGACCGAATTTAATTTCGACACGCTGGAAAGAAGCATCCGCGAAAAGGCGTTCCTCAATTCCGGCGTTTATCTCAAACTGATCGACAACCGGGGCAGCGAGCCGCGGGAAGCGGTTATGCATTATGAAGGCGGCCTGACCGCGTTTGTCAACCACATCAACAAGTCGAAAGCGCCGCTGCACGAAAGCGTTATCGCTTTTGCCGGCGCCGACGGCGACAGTGACATTCAGGTCGAAGCGGCGCTGCAGTGGACCAACGCCTACAATGAAAGCATGCTCTGCTTTACCAACAACATTCCGCAGAAAGACGGCGGTACCCATCTGGCCGGCTTCCGCGCCGCGCTGACCCGCACCGTCAACAACTATATTGCGGAAAACAACCTTCTGAAAAAAGACAAGAACCTGATCACCGGCGAAGACATGCGCGAAGGTCTGACCTGCGTGCTTTCCGTCAAAGTGCCGGATCCGAAGTTCTCGTCCCAGACCAAGGACAAGCTGGTTTCCTCCGAAGTGCGTCCGGTGGTTGAGGGCGTCGTCAGCGCCAAATTGCAGGAGTGGCTGGAAGAACACCCGGCGGAAGCCAAAGTTATCGTCGGCAAGATCGTCGAAGCTGCCACCGCCCGCGAAGCCGCCCGCAAGGCGCGTGAACTGACCCGCCGCAAAGGCGTGCTCGATATTGCCTCATTGCCGGGCAAGCTGGCCGATTGTCAGGAGAAAGATCCGGCTCTGTCGGAAATCTTTATCGTCGAGGGAGATTCGGCGGGCGGTTCCGCCAAACAGGGACGCGACCGCAAAACCCAGGCGATTTTGCCGCTGCGCGGTAAGATTTTGAATGTTGAACGCGCCCGTTTCGACAAAATGCTCAATTCGGCGGAAATCGGCACCATGGTAACGGCGTTCGGCACCGGTATCGGTCGTGATGACTTCGACGCCGACAAATGCCGTTATCACAAAATCGTGATCATGACCGATGCGGATGTCGACGGCAGCCACATCAGAACTTTGCTTTTAACCTTCTTCTATCGTCAGATGCCCGAACTGATCGAACGCGGCTATGTCTATATTGCCCAGCCGCCGCTTTACAAAGCCAAACGCGGCAATTCGATCATCTACATCAAAGACGAACACGAAATGGAAGACTATCTGGTGCGCGGCGGCTGCGAAGACGCGGTTCTGAAACGTGCCGACGGCGAGCAGATTGCCGGTCCCGACCTGATTTCGATGGTGGAAAATACCCGCAAGGCTCGCAGCATGATCGCCGTTTTAAGCAAGAAAGCGCCGGAAAAAATCGTCGAGCAGCTGGCGGTGGCCGGCATGTTTGATCCTGCCGTCGTGCAAAATCCGGAAAAACAGAAGGCTCTGGCCGAAGCGCTGGCGGTTAAACTCGACAGCATGGAAGCCGAATACGACAAGGGCTGGAAGGCCGACCGGCTGGACGACGGTTCGCTCAATTTCCATCGCACGCTCCGCGGCGTGGAAGAAAAACATGTTGTCGGCAGTTCCGTTTTTGAAAGTCCGGAAGCCAAAGTTTTGAACGAGATGAAGGCTTTTCTGCATGAAAACTACAGTGCCGAACAACGCCTGATTTCACCCAAACTGGGAGAAGAAAAGAAAATCTACGGGCCGGTTTCTTTTGTCGACGCAATTATGGCCATGGGGCGCAAAGGCATCACCATCCAGCGTTATAAAGGCTTGGGCGAAATGAACCCCGAACAGCTGTGGGAAACCACTCTTGATCCGGAAGCGCGTTCCCTGTTGCAGGTTAAGGCGGAATATCTGGACGAAGCCGATCAGGTGTTTGCAACCCTGATGGGTGACGTGGTTGAACCGCGCAAGGAGTTTATCCAGGAAAATGCCCTGAACGTGGTCAATCTGGATATTTAGTCTTTGTTCCTGATTTAAGTTTCGGCCGGGATGTTTTCCCGGCCGTTTTTTATGTCTGCCCGCTGTTTTTTCCTGGCCGGATTTTCAGGCGGCAAAATCAGAAGAGGAAAGTTTTTTATATAAAAATCACGGTCGGTTTTTGCAAACCGACCGTATGCCGAAAGGATAAAAGATTGCGGCAAAAGTTATTTTCTCTAGGAAGTTGTCAGTTTCAAAAGCATGACATATTCTTCCAGCATTGCCCTGACGGCTTTTGCAACCGCGGTTTTCGCCAATACGGAATTTTTGTCCTTGCATTCCTTTGCGCCGCATTTGTCGGCCGTCGTGTACAGATAATCGTACATTTCGTTGACCTGTTTGATGTATTTAGTATGGGATTCTGTCAGTTCCGGTATAGATTCCGAATAATATTTCTTGATGATTTGATAAATAATATCCTCATAACAGGAAACGACATTTTGGTTGCTCTTGATCATCTGCCCTGTATTCTTGGCAGCTTTCGTATCCTTGTTAAGGGTTTGGTCGCATTTTTTCATTTCTTCGTTGTAAGTGTCAACGTCTTTTTGAATTATTTCATCGCTGAACGAAACGGGGTGATAACTTTTCGGCCATGCAAAAGCGTTGAAGCAAAACAGCAGAGCAAAAAGAAATGCGGTAAATGTTTTCATAAATCGGTCTCCGGGTTGATTTTTTTCATCATACCGCGGTTAATTGCAAAATCAAGTTGGGAAATGTAAATTTCCTTGACTTTTGATACATTATATGTTAATACATATTTTGTAATTAACGAAAGGCAAGGAAATAAAATGAGTGAAACAGGCGATTATCTGCGGGGCATTTTTAACGGAGAAATACCGGTTAAGCGGAAAAATCCGCAAACCGGGGAAACGGAAGAAGTCTATTACAACTATAACGACGACCGGGAGGAACTGAGGGAAGCCGCGGTTTACCCTGCACGGGCAACCGGACGTTTTTATGAGCCGATGGCTTTTGCTTCTGCTCAACCGGAAGAAATTGATTATACGCGCTATGGTAATGATATTCCGCGGAAATTGATTGACCGGATGAATGCGGATAAGAGATTTTGGAATGTCATGAATAAGTATACGATTCCAAGCGAGGGAGGATATAATAATGATCCTTATGACCATGGAGGAGAAACCAACTTTGGTATCAGCAGTAGTACGTATCCGCGTGAAGATATCAAAAATATGACCCGGGAAAGGGCAAATGCACTTTTATACAGAGATTATTGGAATTATAATGGTATCAAAACCTTGCCGGATGATGTTGTCGGAATCGTTTTTGAGTCGGCGGTTAATCGCGGCGGTCCGGAGACGATAAAAGACGTGCACCGGACATTGGGTATTGATCCGCCGGGAACCATTATAGGCAATACAACACATGAACATTTGCGCGGTATGGATCATGAACGTTTCAGAAATGATTTTGCTGATCGTATGCGAGCACATTATTTAAATCGTGTTGAAGAAGAGCCGACACAAGAAAGATATCTTGACGGTTGGTTAAATCGGGTCAATAACTCGGTTCGTTAAATTACCCGAGCATCCAAAGCCCGGATATAATCTTCAACAATTGTTCGGGCTTTGCGGGCTGCGGTATCTTTTCCGATTACGATGTACATGGTACCGCATCTTGGATGGCAGACATCGGCAGTTTGATAGATAATGTTGCTGATGTGATATGCTGCCTGAATATATGCGGTAAGCGCTTTTTTGTGCTCTTCCGCCCGTTTGCTGTATTGTTCATCGATGATTTTTTCGGTAAGAACTTTGCAACAGTTAACGAAAGAATATATACTTTCAACCATCTCTGCGGTTGAATAGGCTTTATGTGCCATTTCATCAAAATTCTTGTCGCATTTTTCCAGTTCTTTTCGATAAACAACAATGTCCTTTTTTAGTTTTTCCTGATCATAAACACCTTTGGTTCTGTCCGCGTTATCGGCAACAGCGTTAGAACAAAACAGCAAAGCAAAAAGAAATGCGGTAAATGTTTTCATAAATCGGTCTCCCGGTTGATTTTTTCTTTCATCATACCGCGGTTAATTGCAAAATCAAGTTGGGAAATAAAATGAGTGAAACAGGCGATTATCTGCGGGGCATTTTTAACGGAGAAATACCGGTCAGACGGAGAAATCCGCAAACCGGGGAAACGGAAAACGTTTATTATCAGTATGACGATGACCGCGAAGGGTTGGTAGAAATAAAAAATAATAATCAAAAAATAAATATTCAAAGTATTTTTGATGATATAATACCAATAGTAACCCCCGGGACTTATGCTCTGGGAAATCTTGCTGCAGATGTTCAAATAGCGTTCAATTATTATGAACAAATGAAAAGAGCAAATAGCCAATTGATTTCAAGATATGGAAGAAATACTGGCGCAGCAGATCACACTGATGAATATTATCATCCGCTGCTACAGTGTCATTTTGGTCAAATGGGAGATAATAACAAGATAAATGGCTTGTTGCTTGGGTACGCAAAAGAAGCTGTCATGGATTATGGCCCAAAAAGATTTAAAGGTATAAAACATGATGAAATCATGTCCGATAGTGGAAAAGATTTGTATTATAACGAATTAGGTAATAAAATGGGTGCAAACAATCGAAATCGACCATGTGTTGATTTAATGGACTTTTTGCGTACAGAGAATATGAGAAATGAGAATATCAGATAGATTTAAGCATTTTTTGTTTGAAGACAACCGGTTTGCTGATATCGCTTATAACATCATCAAAGTTTTTATTTCAATTGTTATATTAGGTGCAATTTTACTGCCTTTATACATGATTATATCGGAATTGATCCGTATTGAGATCGATGTGCGGAAATGTGTTGAAAACGGCAGAGATGAAAAACAATGCTATCAGGACTATGATGTTGATTAACCATTTTGGTTAAATCGTGTAAATAACGCGGTTCGTTAATTTGCCTGAGCTTTCAGAGCCCGGATATAATCTTCAACAATTGTCCGGGCTTTGCGGGCTGCGGTATCTTTTCCGATTACATTACCCGCACTACCACATCCTGTCGGATAACAGGCATCAGCAGTCTGGTAAATATTTCCGCTGATATCATATGCCGCCTGAATATATGCGGTAAGCGCTTTTTTATGCTCTTCAGCCCGTTTGCTGTATTGTTCATCGATGATTTTTTCGGCAAGAGCCTGACAGCAATCAGCTAAAGTATATGCGCTTTCAATCATTTCTGCGGTTGAATAGGCTTTATGCGCCATTTCCTTAAAATTCTTGTCGCATTTTTCCAGTTCATTTTGATAAATGCTAATGTCATTTCTCAGTTTATCCCAATCGTAAGCGCCTTCGGTTGTGTCTGCGTTATCGGCAAAAGCGTTGAAGCAAAACAGCAGGGCAAAAAGAAATGCGGTAAATGTTTTCATAAATCGGTCTCCCGGTTAATTTTTTTTCATCATACCGCGGTTAATTGCAAAATCAAGCGGGGAAATGTAAATTTCCTTGACTTTTGATACATTATATGTTAATACATATTTTGTAATTAACGAAAGGCAAGGAAATAAAATGAGTGAAACAGGCGATTATCTGCGGGGCATTTTTAACGGAGAAATACCGGTTAAACGGAAAAATCCGCAAACCGGGGGAAACCGAAAACGTTTATTACCAGTATGACGATGACCGCGAAGAACTGATAGAAACAGCATCAGTTGAAAAAGATACAACAACAAAAGCATATAGCAAATATTTAAAAGATATGAAAGAAACACAAGCGTTTCCGTTTTTGCATAGAAATAAATTCTTTAGATATATGAACTGTTTGCCCATAAAAGATGTAGGCATGTCGGCGTTAAATGCATATAAAACCTTAGAAAATAATAAAAGAGAGATGGATAAGTTGGGTTTAATTGACAGTGACAATTATTTTCATCGAAAAGGTATGTGTGAAGTTGCCCAAAATGGTATGGGAGATGCCATAATAGGCTTTAGCGGCGGCATTGTGAAAGAAGCGGCAGATTTTATTAAAAAAACGGCAAGAGGTAATCCCGTTTTGGATACAATAAAAGATAGTTTGAAAGATATAGGCAATAATTGGCAGGGTACCGTTTATGGTGTGATGAATCCCGATAAAGATTGCAAAGTATGGTTAGAAGATTTAGATTGGAAAAATAATAAATTCATTAGATAAAAAGGCTGTCTGTGCAAATGGAATTAAAAGTTTTTTTAACTTTTCTAACAAAAGTATTAAAATGGGTATTTTCTGTTCTGGCAGTAATAATACTTGGTTTTGTTACTCTTTTTACAATATGTTTCGTGCTGTATAAAATCGGATTAATAGAATATGATGCCAGAGAATCCTGTATTGATGACGGTAAGGTCTGGGACGGAAATTTGCAAAAATGCCGCGATGACTGCCTAACCTGGAATCCAAAAGAAGGTTGCGTTCCGTTGTAAATAAGAGCTCTTTTTTCAATTGCTACAAAGGAAAATAACACTTAATCTTTCTCCTTCGTTTGTTGGGCTGAGATGGATAGAATTGCTGTTTAGAGATTACTGAAATTATAATGATATCAAAGATTTGCCCGAGCATCCAAAGCTCGGATATAGTCTTCAACAATTGTCCGGGCTTTGTGTGCAGCGGTATTATTTCCAATCACAATAAACATGGTGCCGCATCTTGGATAGCATACATCGGCCGTTTGATAGATAATATTACTGATATCATACGCTGCTTGAATATATGCGGAAAGCGCTTTTTTATGGTCTTCCGCCCGCTTGCTGTATTGTTCATCAATGATTTTTTCGGCAAGAGCCTGGCAGCAATCTGCTAAATAATCTGAGCTTTCAACCATCTCTGCGGTTGAATAGGCTTTATGTGCCATTTCCTCAAAGTTTTTATCGCATTTTTCCAGTTCGTTTTGATAAATGATAATGTCATTTCTCAGTTTATCCCAATCGTAAGCATCTTCGGTTGTGTCTGTCTGCATTATCGGCAAAAGCGTTGGCGGCAAAAAGCAGGGCAAAAAGAAATGCGGTAAATGTTTTCATAAATCGGTCTCCGGGTTGATTTTTTTCATCATACCGTGGTTAATTGCAAAATCAAATCATAATGATAAATTTTTTTGCAAAATCACGATAATTTTCCCGGTTGGTTTCCGAGAACAAACAGATATTGAGGATATTATTGTTTGTTATCCAAAGCCTGCTGCAAAAATTGTATGTATTCTTCAACTGTTATCTTGACGCGCGTTGCAACGGCATCTCTGGATAAAACAGAATACATCGAGCCGCAACCGTTTGCGCCGCATACGTCGGCAATCATGTATATGGTATCGTAGGTATCATTTGATTGTTTGATATATTTAAGCAGAACCTCTTTATGTTCGGCGGCATTTTCCGAATAGTATTTGTCAATGATTTCATGCGCAATATCCATATAGCAGGAAACGGCATTATAAACGCTCCCGAGCATCCGTGAAGTGGTTTCGGCAGCTTGAGCTTCTTTTCTGAAATTTTGATAACATTTTTCGACCTCTTCATTGTAGGTTTTAATGTCTTTCTGTATTTCCTTGTCGTCATAGCGGAAAGAAGGATTATGATCACCTTGCGCACAGGCCTCAAAGCAAAACAGCAAAATAAACAAAAATGTGACCAATGTTTTCATCAAACAATTTCCCGGTTGATTTTTTTTCATCATACCGCGGTTAATTGCAAAATCAAATCGTAATTGCGTAAAAGTATAAAAAAATAGAAGAATGTACCAAGGGGTAAAAAATATCCTTGTTTTTTCAATTAATAATTTTGATAAAAAAGAACAGGCACAATAAACGTTGCATTTTTGCAAAAATTACCATATACTGACAAGCGGCAGCAGTTACCTGCTGTGTATTATTTCAGTCATGGGGAATCCAATCCTCAGTAGGAAACATCGCCGGTTGTTTATGGCGCAAGCTGGCACTCTCTTAAAGGGGAGTGTCACAAAATAAGGCATAGCCAAATATGTGGCTGCACCCTACTGTGTATTGGAAACTCCCCACCTTGGATTTTTTCAAGGTGGTTTTTCTTTACGAAAGGAGGGATGTACAAAATCAAATTGCTTTTTACCGAGAACTGATTTATGCTTTAACTGACAGCCGGTTTTCGGCTGTGGTTTGAAAGCATGAAAGCAAACATTATTATTATAAAAGCTATCGGGATTCCCTTCCCACATAACATAATAACAATGCGTTATATAGAAAAGTCATTGTGTCTTCTTATCTCCGAACGGAGGAGGGAGTACAATGAATAGCTCGCCGAAGTATAACTTCGGAGAGTAATAAGTTGTTACCGGTTATGTGGTATGGGAAGCTCCCTCCGCCTTCGGGCCTCGAATGGCGGAGAATTTAACCCCATTTCAGGAGAATTTTCATGCCCTCTGACCGTGAAACGGCAGCAACTGCTGCTCTTTCAAAAAATAAAAAATGCCGCGGTCGTATGCCGGACGGCAGACCCAACCCGATCGACATTCACGTTGGCAAACGCATCAGACTTCGCCGGTTGGCACTCAATCTCAGTCAGGAAACGCTTGCCGAATTGCTCGGCATCACTTTTCAACAAATTCAAAAATACGAAAACGGCGGCAATCGCATCAGTGCTTCCCGCTTGTGGGACTGTGCCTGTGTTCTTGATGTGCCGGTGCAGTTCTTTTTTCAGGATATGGATGCTGAAACTTGTATGCTATCGCCGCGGATGCGGAATTATACGCCGGAAAAGATCGCCGAACTGGCAGTCGGCAAGCCGTTGGCAGTCGCAAACGATATCATGAGCAGCAATGAAAGTATTTTGCTGGTTTCTTCCTACAATCGCATTCCCAATCGTCAACTGGCAAAATACCTTTTTGCTGTTATGGTCAATCTTGGGCGCTGTACGTCCTTTTCGGTTGAAAACGACGACACAGAAGAAGAACCACGGCGTGAAAAAAGTGAACAAAACCGCAAATTGCGGCGGAAAACGCTTTAACTGCCGACAAAGCCGTCTGCCTGCATGTTATAAAGTTTGAAATACAGCCCTTTTTTAGCCAGCAGCTCTTCATGACTGCCGCTTTCGATGATCCGCCCTTTGTCAAAAACCAAAATCCGGTCCATTTCCCTCAAGGTGGAAAGGCGGTGGGCAATTGCCAGCACGGTTTTGCCTTTCATCAGGTTGGAAAGGGATTTCTGGATGTGGCGTTCGCTCTGACTGTCAAGCGCGGAGGTCGCTTCGTCAAAGATCAGGATCGGCGCGTTTTTCAAAATTGCCCGGGCGATGGCAATCCGCTGTCTTTCCCCGCCGGAAAGAATTACCCCGCGGTCGCCCACTTTGGTTTGGTAACCGTCGGGAAAGCTGCGGATAAAATTGTCGGCACAGGCTTTTTTGGCGGCGGCGACAACCTTTTCTTCTCCGGCGTCGGTGTCGCCGTAACGGATGTTTTCCATCAGCGTGCGGTTAAACAGGCAGACGTCCTGCGGGATGACGGAAATGTTTTTGTGCAGCGAATTCTGGGTGACGCCGCGAATGTCAAAACCGTTGATCGTAATGCGGCCGCCGTTGACGTCGTAATAGCGGCTGATCAGTTTAACGAAGGTCGATTTGCCCGAACCGGAAAGTCCGACCAGTCCCACTTTTTCCTGCGGGGCGATTTCAAGCGAGAGGTTTTTAAACAGCGGATCGCGGGCATCGTAGCCGAAAGTGACATTTTCAAAACGGATGCCGGCTTTGCGGATTTTTAAGTTTCGGGCTTTCGGCGCGTCGGTAATTTCCGGGTCGACCGCCAGAGTTTCCAGCGCCGAAGTGATATTGCCGAAAATGCGGGAAATGTTATTATAACTCCAGGAAAGTGAAAAGGCCAGATGCGAAACGGTCATGAACAGCGTGTTGGCATAAATGAAGTCGGTTACGTCGATAATGTCTTTTTTCAGCATGTAGATTGAAAAAAACAGAAAACCGACCCCGGAGGCGACCGTTACCGTCTGCTGGATCATGCGGATGATGCCCATGACAAAGCGTTCTTTGCTCTCTGCCCGCCGCAGCTGCCGGAGCGTTTTCAAAAGGTTGATTTTTTCGAAATTGAAGTTGGCAAAGCTTTTGATCTCGCTGTAGTTGGCCAGGGCGTCGACGATGGTGCCGTTGGCGGCGCTGGTCTGCCGTCCGGTTTCGATCCCGAGCTGCCGCCGGGTTTTGCCCAGTTTGCGGCTGATGAGGACGATCGCGGCCGTCCAAAAGGCCATCAGTACGGTATAATACCAGCTGATCCAGCTTAAAACGACGGTTTTGACCAGCAGATTGCTGACCATGTAAAAAATCTCGTGGCTGAAGCCGGTCAGTTCGATCGTGTTGTTGGACAGGAGCTGTACTTTGCCGGAAATGTTGCCGGTCATCTCGCGGGAGAAAAAGGAAATCGACTGCCGGTTGACGTCTTCAAACGTGTCTTTGATCACCATGGTGCGCATTTTCGGCATAAAACGGGCAATGATGAACATGGCGGATTCCGCCACCAGCATTCCCGCCAGCATGACCGCCGCCAGCCGGAAGGCGTAAACATACAACTGCTGCCACGGCATGCCGCCTTCCGGCGCGGCGGAAACGGTTTCGTAAATCTTGGCCAGATACCAGGGGCCGATTGCTTCGGTAATTTGCCGGACGACGACCAGAAAACCGATCAGCAGAAAAGACCATTTGAATATTTTGACATAATGCCAGATGAAACGGGCGGGTGTTTTTTCCATTTTTACAAACTCAAAATTGACTCTTGGCGGCGAATGTATTACTATGCAAAACAAAGTCAATATTACCATAAAGGACCGCAAAATGGAAACACAATATTACACCGTTGTCGAAAAGCAGGATTTCTTTGAAATCATCGAGAACAAATACGGCGAACTGGCGATTTTTATCGACGCCCGCGACGGCAGCCCGGTCAACCCGGTGCTGGAGTTCGACGGCAAAAAAACGGCGCTGCTGAAACGCGACGGCCGGCTGGCGGTTCGTCTGGACAATATTGACGAGGAAACCAAAGGCCCGCTGGCAGAGGCGGAATTCGTCATGATCGTCGAACTGCAGGGCAAAATGGTCGAACGTGTTTATGCGGTGCCGGTCGACAACGTTGAGGAAATTATCTTCAAAGGCCGTCAGACCCGTGCCGATGAACTGGTTCTGGCCAAGAGCAAAGAAGACGTGATCAAAAGCTTCGGCGCCGTCAATTTCTGGACCGGCGGCAGCTCCGAGAAAAAATAAGAAAAGGCATATGATGATAGGTTTGGTTTTAGTTACGCACGGCAATCTGGCCAACGAATTTGTCGCGGCCATGCAGCATGTGGTCGGTCCGCAGGAAAATGTGGCCACCGTCTGCATCGGTCCCGAGGACGACATGGAAAGCCGCCGGCAGGAAATTTTAAACAAGGTCGGCGAAGTAGACAACGGCAGCGGCGCCATCGTGCTCACCGATTTGTTCGGCGGCACGCCGTCCAACCTGGCAATTTCGATCATGGACAAAGCCAGGGTGGAAATTCTGGCCGGCGTCAATCTGCCGATGCTGATCAAAATCGCTTCGCTGCGCAAGGAAAAGAACCTGAAGGAAACGGTTCTCGGTGCCCAGGAAGCAGGCAAAAAATACATCAACGTCGCCTCGCAGATTCTCGGGGTTTAGACCATGAGCGGGGAAAAACTTTCCGTCGAACTGGAAATCAAAAACCGCAAGGGGTTGCATGCCCGGGCGGCGGCCGCTTTTGTCAAAGCGATCGAAAATCTCGACGCCCGGGTGGAAGTGGAACGGATCGGCCAGGCGGTCGACGGCTGTTCGATCATGGGGCTGATGATGCTGGCCGCGTCCAAAGGAACGGTGATTACGGTTACGGCCGAAGGCGCCGAAGCGCAAAAGGCGCTCGACGAGCTGACCCGGCTGATAAACAATAAGTTCGGCGAAGATTAACTTTCGGACTATAGCCCTTGTTTTTCTCTTAGCGGTTCTTAAATAGACAAATGACTGCTAAAGACTTTCATTTTCAATTTAACAAGGAGTTTGCTATGAATAACGAAACCAAGAAATCCGCTTCTCAGGAAGAATCCTCCAACCAGCCGAAAAAAGGCGGTTGCGGCTGCGGCAAATAAGCGGAAGCAGCAATTTACCAAAAACCCCTTCCTTTGCGGGAAGGGGTTTTGCCGTTTTTTTACCAGGCATAACTGAAACCGGCGCCGAAAGAGAGGGCTTCGTAGTCACTGCCGAAAGTGTAGTTTGTCCAGCCGTAAGCCGACCATCGTTCGGAAAAGCCGTAACGGCCGCCGAGTTCAACCCGTCCCAACGTTGCGTCGTCAAGCCCCTCGGTCTTGCGCAGGCCGCTGACGGCCACATTGTCGCCACCGCTCAGAAGCTGAATGACGCTCGGTTTAAAATACAACTTGGCTGAACCGTTTTCCGCCGGCAGATATTTTTCCAGTTTGATCCCGGCCGTCAGTTCGGTTTGCCGAAACGTGCCATAAGATGCCGTTTTGCCGTACGAGTCGCGAAGATCGTCAAAATCGACTTGCGTATAGGCAATGCCGAAACGGCGGTTTGGAAAGCCGGAACGGGAGAAGAGAACTTTCATGCGGTTGTCCTTTTGATTGCACGGACCGTTTTTTGCCCGGGAAATTCAAAGACGGATAATCTGCCGCAAAAAAAATCGTTTTTTTTATTACAGGTCGGAAAAACCGACACGGCCGATAATCGGCAATTTGACGGCCGGCGGATAAAAGTCGATGCCGAAAGAAAGACCCAGCAGGCCGAGTTCGATTCCTTCTTTCAACCCGACAATCAGCGAAACCGCGCCGAGGATGGAAACCTGATAACCGGTGCCGCTCGGCGTCGGCGCATGAAATACCGTGTAGCCGAGAAAATCTTTGCCGATGGCCGTCGGCGGCAGCTCAACCGTCAGTTCGGGAACTTCCCGCAGAACATAAGCGACGAAAGTGTTGCTGTTCGGTCCCGGCCACAACTGGTAACGGTCGGCAAACGGATATTCCCTGACCGCTTTTTCGATTGCCGGAATGGCCTTTTGTGCCTCTTCTCCCTTTAATGTCTGCAAAAGCTGCGGCCGTTTGCCGTACCAGTAGCGGTCGGGAATGTCCCTCTCAATGGAAACGGCGCTCTTTCCGCGGTAGAGGTTCCAGGCGGTAACCTGATAAACGGTATAGAAGTTTTCGTTTTTCTTTTTTACCGCAATCCACGGATGAACGGCAAAATAGCCGCGCCAGTTGTAAGTGCGGGCGGCATAAACCTGAACCACCGCTTCTTTTTCCTTGAGCGGGGAAGGGGCGATGCCGGCGCTGCTGCGGTTGGCCGTCCGCCAGTTGACGTAATTGTATTTGGCGTCATAAACCACATAGGCGGTAATGACGGCCAAAGCCGCAAGAAATATGTATAAGGGGCGAAAGTTTGTCATCTGCAGGTTACCGTGTTGTTTTTCACTTCCCAAAATTCGGCATAGTTGCTGAATGAGGCGAACAGTTCGGGGTTGGTGGCGGTGATGAAAGCCTGTAAGTCCAGCTCGCGGATTTTTTCCAGCAGCGCTTCCCGTTTGCCGTCGTCCAGATGGGCGCAGACTTCGTCCAGCAGCAGAACCGGGGCAAAACCCTGATTTAAGATCTGGCATTTGGTCTGGGCTAAAATGATGCTGACCAGAAGCGACTTCTGTTCACCGGTCGAACAAAGTTCCGCCGGCATTCTTTTCTTTTTGTAATAAACTTTGAAATCGCTGCGGTTAACGCCGTCAACCCCGTCGTTGTAAAGGACGTTTTTGCGTTCGCCGGCCAGTTTGTGACGGTAGTAGTCTTCCGTTTCCACCGCCGGCAGGGTGTCAAGCGTCTGCTCAATGGTGCCGGAAAGTTCCAGCTGCACGTCGGGAAAAACGTCGTCCGGCGCGCTTTCGATAAAACGGTTCAGTCGCGCAATCTGCTCCCGCCGGGCGGCGGCGATGGCCACGCCGACGGCCGACATGCTTTCCTCCAGGCTTTCCAGCCAATGAGGATCGGCATGCCCGTTGGTGCTTTTGATCAACTGGTACCATTGTTTGTACAAATGCTCAAAAGTCGAGGTTCTTTTGGCATGTTCGGTGTCAAAGGCATATACCAGCCGGTCGAGAAAACTGCGCCGCGGCTGCGATCCGCCGCGAAACAGCCGATCCATCTGCGGCGTCAGCCAGATGGCGGAAACGTATTGTCCCAGTTCGGTCTGGGAAACGCCTTTCTGCCCGTTGATTTTGACGATTCTCCGGTCGGAAACGCGGGTTTCGTCCTCGTTCTCCTTAATGTTTTTTTCAACCGCGGTGCCGATCTCAAATTCCTCCCCGTTTTTGGCAACGACGGCGGAAACCGCCCAGCCGCCGTTGCCCGGCGTATAGTCTTCGCTGATCACCGCCGGAGTAAAACGTTTGATGTCGGCCAGTCTGGCGCTTCTCAGTCCCCGTCCCGGGGTGAGGAAAGAAATTGCTTCCAAAATATTGGTTTTGCCGCTGCCGTTTTCGCCGGTAATAATAACCGGCCGCAGTCCGGGAGTCATCCGCAGGAAGGCATAGTTTCTGAAATCGGTTAAAGTCAGGCGGGTAACGCCTGACTTTAAGGAAACGACTTCTTTGATGTTTTTGGCCAGACTGTCCAACGTTTATACCCTCATCGGCATCAAAACGTAAATGGCGCTGGCGTCGGAAGTGTCGTGAATGACCGACGGCGACGAAGCATCGGAAAAGCTGATCTGAACGTTTTCGCCTTTGATTTCGCCCAGAATGTCCAGCAGGTAGCGGAAATTGTAGCCGACCTCGAGCGATTCGTTGTCATATTTGGCTTCCAGTTCTTCCCAGGCGCTGCCGAGGTCCGGGCTGGAGGTGGTAATGACCACTTTGGCTTCTTCGGTGATCATCTTGATCGCGCGGGTCCTTTCCGCCACCACCGACACGCGGTCAACCGCGTTGGCCAGTTCTTTTACTTTCACTTCCAACAGTTTGTCGTTGTCGGTCGGAATGACCCGTTCATAGTCGGGGTAGGTACCGTCGATCAGTTTGGAAGTAAGCGTAACTTCTTCCAGCGTAAAGCGGACCTTGTTGTCGGAAAGCGCAATGTCGATGTTTTCGGCCTTGGTATCGTCAAGCAGCTTGCGCACTTCGCCGATGGTTTTCCGCGGAATGATGACGCCGGCAATTTTTTCCGCGCCCTGCGGCAGCGGCGATTCGACGCAGGCCAGACGGTGGCCGTCGGTGGCAACGACGCGCAGAACTTTGGCCGAGCCTTCGTTTTTGGCATGAACGTACAGGCCGTTCAGATAGTAGCGGGTTTCTTCGGTGGAAACGGCAAACTGAGTGCGGTCGATTACGTCTTTCAGCTCTTCTCTGGCAATGCTGAAATTGATCGGCAGCTGGTCGCCGGAAATGACCGGAAAATCTTCCACTCCGATGGTGGAAAGGGCAAATTTCGAGCGGCCGGAGGCAATGCTCAGCTGTCCTTTGTCGTCGGGGAAGGTAATCTCCACTTCCGCGCCGTCGGCCAGCTTGCGGACGATGTCGTAAAGCATGTGGGCCGGTGCGGTGGTGGCGCCGGTTTCAATGATTTTGGCGTCGACGATTTCGGTGATTTCGGTGTCCATGTCGGTGGCCTTAAAGCTGATGCCGTCGCCGAGCGCCTCGATTCTTACGTTGGAAAGAACCGGGATGGTGTTTCTCTTCTCAACAATGCTCTGCACGTGGTTGAGGGTTTTTAACAAAATTGCGCGTTCAATAACAAATTTCATGGCCTTGATTCCGAATAAATTGTTGCAACTAAAAGACGACCGCCTTTTTGACTGTGAAAAATGATAGCATAATATTGCCAAAGCAAAACCGAAAAAGACGAGTCGTCAACAGTTTTTTTATACCTGAAGCGGCGCTTCCGGCCGCTGTCCGGCAAGAAAATTCCGCATTGGCGGAAACAGGTTTTCCGTCAGTCCCGAAAGATTGAACCATAGCCGTGTTTTGCATTTTCCGGCTCCATAACCTGCAGCCGGCCGTTGACGACGCCGGCCTTCAAAATGACCGTAACGTAATGTTTACCCGATTCGGCGAAAAAATCGTTGTTGTGCCGGCAATTTCCGGCCGTTGAGGGCTGTTCCCCGTTTGTTTCTTCACGCGTTTCCCGAACGCCGGCCGCTTCGAAACTTTCGCCGTATTTGAGATGACCGCCCGGCGGACACCGGGTGCCGCCGCCGTGAGACGATTTGCGCAGCCCTGGTAAAAGCTGTTTTTTGTTATTGAAGATCAATACGCCGACCCCGGTTTTGACCGTTTTATCTTTCTTTTTTTCCCGTTTCCGTTCTCTTTGCCTATTTTATTTTCCTTGCCTTTATTTCTCCTTTTGCGCTCTCTCTCGGCCTTTTTTCTTTTTCCGTTTCTTTCTTCCCTCTTTTTTTTTTTTTTTTTTTTTTTTTTTTTTTTTCCCTGTTTTCCTCTTCTTTTCCTCTTTCCTCTGTTTCTTCTTTTTTTCTCTGTTTTTCTTCCCTTTTTTCTCTTTTTTTCTCTTTCCGCTGTTTCTTCCTTTTTTCTCTTTTCTCCCGCGGACTTTTGGATGTTCTCGCTTTCTTACCCTTTCACCTTTCTCTCCCCCGGCCTTTTTTGAAGTTCTTGCTTTCTTGTTCTTTCTTCTTTTCCTTCCGCGGCTTTATTTTTACGTTCTCTTTTGTGGCCTTTCACCTTTCTCCTTCGCGGCCTTTTTTGAAGTTCTTGCTTTCCTGTTCTTTCTTCTTTTCCTTCCGCGGCTTTATTTTTACGTTCTCTTTTGTGGCCTTTCTTCCTTCTCTCCCCCGGCCTTTTTTGAAGTTCTTGCTTTCCTGTTTTTTCTTCTTTTCCTTCCGCGGCTTTATTTTTACGTTCTCTTTTGTGGCCTTTCACCTTTCTCCTTCGCGGCCTTTTGGGATGTCCTTTTTTCTTGTTCTCTTTCCTTCTCTTCCGCGGTTTTTTTGCGTCTTGTTCTTTCTCTCCCCTTTTGTACCCCCTTTAAGCTCCCGTATCCTTCTCTTTTCTCTGTCCGATTTGTCTTGTTTGCCCTTTTTTTGCTCTTTCTCTTTCGGCCTTTTCCTTTTTTCTCCTCTTTTCCTTGCTTCCGCATTTTTTCCCTTTTTCCTTCCGTTTTTTGAGGTTTGAAGGGGCGGTTAATTATCGTTTGGGATCTTTTTTCCGTTACGACAAAAGCCGGTTTAAAACCGGCTTTTGCTTTGTTGCTAAGTTCTTGATCAGGCTTCCAGCGAACGGCGCAGACTGTCGACGTTTTCCGCCAGACTCTGGTCTTCGACGATCAGCTCTTCCACTTTGCGCACCGCATGCATGACGGTGGTGTGGTCGCGGTCAAATTTACGGCCGATTTCCGGCAGCGAACGCGAAGTCAGCTGTTTGGCCAGATACATGGCGATCTGCCGCGGCCGGGCAACCGTGCGGGCACGGCGGGAAGATTGCATTTCCTTGACCGAAATGTTAAAGTATTCGGCCACTTTTTTCTGGATTTCGTCAATCGTGGTGCGGCGGTCATAAGAACGGAGCATGTCTTTTAACACGTCCTGAGTCGTTTCCAGCGAAACTTCCTTTCCCGGCAGCAGCTGTGCGTGCGCAACCACCCGGCGCAGGGCGCCTTCCAGTTCGCGGATGTTGGCGGTAATCTTCTGTGCCAGAAACTCGGCCACTTTATACGGCAGTTCGCAGTTAAGCTGTTTGGCCTTGTCCTGCAAAATGCCGATTCTCAGATCAAAGTCGGTCGGATGAATGTCGGCGACCAGACCGCAGCCGAGGCGCGACCGCAGCCGCGATTCTATTCCTTCCAGATCGGACGGGGACTTGTCGGCGGAAATGATAATCTGCCGGCCTTCTTCGATCAGGGAGTTGAAGGTGTAGAAAAATTCTTCCTGAGTCGAGTCTTTGCCGCCCATGAACTGTACGTCGTCCACCATCAGCACGTCAACCGAACGGAATTGTTCCTTGAAAGCGGCGGTGTCCTTGTAGCGCAGGGCGCGGACGAATTTGTACATGAATTTTTCCGCCGACAGGTAGACAATGTTCTTTTCCGGGCAGCGCTGCTTGATATGCCAGGCGATGGCATGCATCAGATGGGTTTTGCCCAAACCGACGCCGGAATACAAAAACAGCGGGTTAAAGGGAATGTTGTCGGATTCCGCCACTTTGCGCGCCGCGGCATAAGCAAATTCGTTGGTTTTGCCGACCACGAAATTGTCAAAGGTGTATTGCGGGTTGAGCGGCACCGACAAAGATTGTCCGGATTCTCCGAAAGAGGCGTATTCGGCCGACTCGGCGGCGGCCTGTCCGGTTCCCGGCTGGTAAACGGTCTGCGGCGCCGGACTGGTGGCAATTTTTTTCAGCAGCGAACGGCAGGAAGAATTGTGCATGCCGACGGCCGGATCTTCGGTTGCCTGAACGACGAAGTTGATGCTTTTGATAGCCGGATTTTTCTTTTCCCAGATTTTGTGAATGCGGTCGGAATAATTGGTGATGACCCAGTTGCGCATAAAACGGGTGGGAACGCAGATATTCATGATTCCGTTGGCAAAGGAACCGACGCTCAAGGGTTTGAGCCAGCTGTCGAAAGCCTTTTCCCCCACTTCCGTTCTGAGCTGGCTGCAAATTTGTCCCCACTCGTTCCGAACCGCATCTTCATTATTCATTATTGCTTCTCCGGGCATTTTAGCGAAATCCTTCTTGTTGTTTTCAGTCTAAAGTTAAAACGGTCGTAAATAATTTTTTTCTTGAAAATTTTTGTCAGCCGGACTGTCGCCGCCTGCAAATTAACTAATTATTAAACACAGAACGAAATAAAAAACAACAGAACATTTATAGAACATTGTAATTAAATTTCTTGACAGGCGTTTTCCCGAGAGTCGGCCGGGATTCCTTAAAAATCGCCGTTTTAAAACAAAAGAAACCACATCCCCTTTCGTTGTTTTTCGGGGGATGTGGTTCAAAAGTCCGCGTTTCTTTATTTGCCGGATTAAAGAGCTTTGATCTTTTTCGACAAACGGGAAACGGTTCTTGCGACTTTGTTCATCGGGAAAACGCCCTTGCGGACGGATCTCATCAGTTCGGATTCCGCGGTTTTGAAAGCGGCAGCGGCGGTTTCTTTGTCGCTGGCGGCAATGGCGGCTTCCACCTTCTTGACGAAAGTGCGGACTCTGCTCTTGCGGGCGCCGTTGATAACGCTGCGTTTGCTGTTGCGGTTAATTCTGGTTTTTGCCGATTTATGATTGGCCATTTTATTTTATCCTGTACAAAATTGAGTTAATCACAAATATTTTTCTGATAAGCTTTATAAACTCGGAGTGGCTCTTTAGTCAACAACAATTTTTATTAAAAATGCTGATTTTCCTATTTTTTTGCCAGATTTGCCAGATTCTGGCGGAATTCGTCGGAAGCGATCGAGCTCTTGTAAACCTGTTTTTCGATCTCCAGCCCTTCTTCCAGGTTGGTGTTGCTGACGGCGGTTTTGATCAGTTCCTTCGAGGTGTTGACGGCCAGATCGGGCAAAGCGGCGATCCGTTCGGCGGTGTTGAACGCCTCGTCGAACAAGTAGCGCAGCGGGATGATCCGGCTGACAATGCCGGCGCGTTCGGCTTCGCGGGCGTTCATCGCCCGGCCGGTCAGGATCATTTCCATCGTTTTGGACTTGCCGACGGTGTTGGGCAGCCGCTGGGTGGCACCGAAGCCCGGTACCGTGCCGAGACTTAAGTCCGGATGGCCGAAGCAGGCGCTTTCGGAAGCAAACACGATGTCGCAGGCCAGAGCCATTTCAAAGCCGATTCCCAGGGCGTATCCGCTGACGGCGGCAATCACCGGCTTTTTGACGTCGGCGATTTTTTCAAAGTTCTCGTACATTTCTTCCAGCACCGAGGGATTGACGTCGGCCACGAATTCGTTGACGTCGACGCCGGCGGAAAAGGCTTTTTCCCCGCCGCGGATGATGATGGCCTTGACTTCGTCGTTCATGTCCATGGCGGTTGCCGCTTCGGCGATTTCCGCCAGCATCCGGCGGTTGACGGCGTTCAGCCCGTCTTCGGTTTTGAGCGTGATGATACCGGTGTGGTTTTTGATTTCGCTGATAATTTCCTGACTCATGTTTCTTGTCCTAATTTTTGCTTTTAAGTGTGATTCTGATCAACAGCGGCCGTTTTTTCTCGCGGACGATGTCCAGCCGTTCGCCGTCCCTTTCAAAACGGAGGCTGCCGCTTTCCCGTCCGGTCAGATGCCAGCCGAGCTGGGGCAGAGTTTCCTCGTAGAAGGCGGCGACGGCGGAAAAGTCCGTTTTTCGGCCGCTCAGATAGGCTTCGACAAAGCGGGACTCGTCGTTGCCGAATGAAATGTTGTCGTTTGGCAGCTGGCTCATGCCGGGCATTGCCGGCAGGTCTTCCAGCCCGTCGATAAACTCGGCGCCGCCGGCGTCGGCGGCCGCCAGCCAGAAGCAGAGCAGGGCCGGCAGCAGCTTTTTGAAACGTCTGGTGTCTGTCTTTGTCATTGTTTTCATTTTTGTTTCACCGGGCAGAAAAAGGTTGAACGTCCGTCCTGTACGATTTTGCGGATTCCGCCGCCGCTTTCGGGAGAGCAGCTGCAGCCCGGGCAGCGCTGTCCGGTTTTGTCGTAAACGCAGTGCAGATTCTGAAAATAGCCGAGACTGCCGTCGGGCTTGTGGTAGTCGTGCAGGGTGGAACCGCCGTTGTCGATCGCCTTGGTCAAAACGGCGCGGACGCTTTCCAGCAGGCGGCCGCACCCCCGGCGGCTGAGCCTGTCGGCCCGGCGGGTGGGCCGGATGCCGGCGGCAAACAGAATTTCCGAAGCGTAGATGTTGCCGATTCCGGCAATCAGTTTCTGGTCAAGCAGCGTCGGTTTGATTGCCGTTTTTCTTTTTTGCAGGCGCTCAAACAGCAGCTCGGGCGTCAGCAGCGGATCGAAAGGGTCGGTTCCCATGGCGGCAAAACAGGGCTGACGGTCGACTTCTGCCGTCGGACAGGCATAGATGAGGCCGAAACGGCGGGGATCGTTAAAGATCAGCAGCCCGGCCGAGGTTTTAATGATCACGTGATCGTGTTTTTCCTCCGGCGCGGCGTTGCTTTTGACGGTTTTGACCCGGCCGCTCATGCCCAGGTGCCAAATGATGCTGCGGCCGTTGTCGAGATCAATGACGATGTATTTGCCCTTGCGGCGGTATTCTTTTATTTTTGCCCCGCGGACGGCGGTTTCAAAGCCGTCCGGCACAACCGAACGCAGCCGCCGGTTGCGGACCGTGACGTCGACGATTTCGGCCTTGCCGGCAAATTGGGCAATGCCGTTTTTAACGGTTTCGACTTCGGGCAGTTCGGGCATAATTCTCCACCACGCTGATTAAAAGAATTTTTTCTTTTCATTATAAAGGGCCCGCGGATTTTTTCAACGACTTTGTGCATCCCGCCGGCAATTTTTGTTCAGGCGGCGTGGGAAGAAGACATTTCGGTGATGATTTCGCTGACAAACGACTGGCAGCCGATGCCGTGCCTTCTGGTTTTGATCCGGCCCAGCGGCGACTTGTTGTAAAAGTACAGCATTACGAACAGGCGGGTGTAATAGGTCAGCCCCAGGCCGGAACTGTTGCTGTTCTCGATCAGCTCAATGAAATCGTTGCGGGCGATATGCTCGTTTTTGCAGATTTCGTCAACAAGTTTCCATTCTGTCAGGCACAGGCGCATGCTGGTGCGGCGATTGTTGATAAACAGTACTTTGTTAACTAGTTTGGTCATTGAACGCTCTTCATTTTTGTTTGTCACGGGAACGGGTATAATGTTATTGCCATTAAACTGAGTTCAGAGTATATTATTAATAAGAAAGAAATACAACTAAAAAATGAAAAAATTTTATATCAAATGATAAAATATGCAAAAACGAAAAAATATTATGCGCCGCAAAACGATGATAAAGAACATCGGTGCGATTTCCCCGGCTGCAATAAGCCCGGCGAGTACCGCGCACCCAAAAACCGTGGTTTGAAAGAGTATTATTGGTTCTGTCTGGAACATGTTCAGGCCTACAACGCTAAATGGAATTATTACGAGGGGGAAGACGACGAGGAGGCGGCCGCGGCGGCGGAGGAGGAAAAGAAAAAGGCCCGGCAGCGCATGCATTTTAACGGTTTCCGTTCAAAAATAAATTACAGCTTCGGCCGCCGGCTGCGGGACGAGTTCGGTTTTTTCGGCGACTTCGGCGGCGACGTGCCGCCGGCAGAGGAAATATTTTTTACCGAACAGGAACGCCGTTATCTGAAAATTATGGAACTTGACGCAAAAGACCTCTCGTTGCCGCTGATCAAAAAGCAGTATAAGAAACTGGTGAAAAAATATCATCCCGACTTGAACCGGGAAAACAAGGAAGAAGCGGAAGAAAAGTTCAAACAGTTGACGATCGCCTATCAAGCGCTGTCGGCGCGCTTTGCCTGAAAAGTTTTGCCCTGTTTCCCGTCCGTTGCCGGCCGGCGGCGTCTTCGGGGCGGAAAAGTGTCCGTCTTTCGCGCTGCCTTCTCAGCAGAATGCGGATTACGCCGGAACCGCCCTGCCGGTGTTCGGGGTGATGCACCGCTAAAATAAGCGGCTGAACGTCGGACAGGCTGGGCGTCCGTTACCGGCCGGCGGCGTCTTCGGTCAAAAGAGTCCCTGTCTTTCGCGCTGCCTTCTCAGCAGAATGCGGATTACGCCGGAACCGCCCTGCCGGTGTTCGGGGTGATGCACCGCTAAAATAAGCGGC
>ERZ857969.169-NODE-169-length-110603-cov-14.569029_pt1 | contig 110603 bp, 105 predicted proteins | sample MGYA00519864_ERZ857969 | MGnify/ENA primary metagenome ERZ857969 (study PRJEB31778, sample SAMEA3449382) | human gut metagenome | biome: human gut; feature: human-associated habitat; material: faeces | place: United Kingdom | collected 2010/2012 ...
AAGAAGGAATTGGAAGAAAGAAAATTTGCGATATTCTAAATAGTAAATATAATTATCCAACTCCATCGGCTTACTATCAAATGAAACACCTAGAAAGAGGCAGAATATATAAACATCCTGTTCAAAAATTATGGTCCACATATATGGTAAGAAATATTTTAGATAATGATGTATATTGTGGCACACTTAGAACTCATAAGAAAAAGACTGTATCCATAAGAGGTAAAGCAATAAAGCTTCCAGAGGAAGAGCATTTTGTATTTGAAAATCATCATGAAGCAATTATATCTAAAGAAACATTTAACTTAGCTCAAGAAATAAGAAAAAGAAAACTAAATACAAAAAGTACATCAAGTACAAGAAAAAGAAATTATTACTTTTCAGGACTTTGCAGATGTGGTGATTGTGGTTTTGGAGTAAGTGGCATAACTATAACTAGAAAACAATCTCAAAAAGGCTATGAATGTTCACAATATAGAACTTATGGTAAAGCTAGATGTAAATGCCATGAAATTAAAGAATCAGACATAATTATACATTTTAAAGAATTTTTAAAATTTACTAAAAATAAATACATAGATGAAATAAATAAAATACAGCTCCAAACAAAAACTAATGCTAAAACAAATAATAAAGAAAAAATCAAATTTGAAATAGAAAACTTAAATGCTGAATACAAAGTTTTGATTAGTCAAAAAATTAAAGATTTAACTAACACTACAAATGAGTATCAACGAGAAATGATTGAAAATACATATAAAGAATTGGAAAAAGATAAAACTAATCGCATAGAACAATTACAAAAATTATTAGAGCAACAACAAGAAGATTTACACACAGAAAAAATAAAAAAATTAAAAACAGCAATAGAATATTTTGATGATATTCTAAAATCTAACGAGCCAAATAGATATATTTTAGAGTGTTTAATTGATAAAATATGGATTTATCACGATAAAAGTGTGAAATTCGAGCTAAAACCTGAAATTAGTCGATTAATATAATATCACCAAATTGAAGGCTTTTACCCCAGTTTGTACAACAGAAATGATTGCTTTTGCTAAGGCTAATCCATATTTCGAAAGATTAAATACATGTTTATTAGGTCTTAGTGTGGATAGCAATCCATCACACTTAGCGTGGATATATGATATTTACTGCAGGACTGGAATTGTAATTCCATTTCCAATTATTGCAGATAGAAATGGAGAAATTGCAAGAAAATATGGAATGATATCAAGTACTGTGAACAACACTGCAACAGTAAGAAATGTGTTTATAATTGATGATAAACAAATAGTAAGGACAATTTTAGTATATCCGATGAATATTGGGCGAAATATTCCAGAAATATTGAGAGTTGTAAGGGCTCTTCAAGTGGCTGATTGCAATAATCAAATGGCACCAGTAAATTGGATGCCAAATGAGCCAATGATTGTTCCTATGCCACAAACATTTGCACAGCTGCAAGAAAGAAATGAAAATATAATGAAACAACAAAATGGAATGAATTGGTATTTATCTTTTAAGAACCCTGAAAAATTATGTATAAATGAAAAATGTATGCAAAAGGAAGAAAACAGGATTATTGATGAACCGAAAAAAGTTGAAAAAACAAGAAAAGAAATAAGATAATTAGTAAAATATTTTTTCTAAAGTAGTAATTGAAAAGGAAGAATGTTTTTATTGAGTTTTATTTGGACTGACGAAAATACGTTTATATGAATAAATCAAAATTTTGTTATGAATAAAAGCCTAAAAAAGGGTAATGATAATAGAAAATGTTTAAGGAGGTTTTCTATTATGAAGCAGACTAACAAAGAGAGTCAAACAATAAATTGCACGGTAACATCATGTAAATATAACAATGGACAAAGACAATTATGTGAATTAGAGCATATTATTGTTACACCAGTTCAAGGTTGCCAAACTACACAACCAGATGAATCTATGTGTTCAAGTTACAAGAATATAGATAATAATAAATAAAATGACAAAAAAATAAAAAAATTAATTTTAATGACAGGTTTCGACAAACTTTTTGATTATAATGTGATATTATAAAGAAAAAGGAGTGTAAATAATATGAGGAACCAGACTTTAAAGAGACTAAAGCATACTGCGAAACTTGAATCATTAATTGCACAAGAAGCTGACTATGAAAAAATTTTAAAACAGAGTCAACGAATAGACAAATACATCGTCGAAGAGATGAAGAGAATAAACGATAAAGAAAAAGTTAAATGAATATTATTAAGCACAAAGGCATATGAACATTAATCGTTCATATGCTTCTTAATGTACATTTCCGAGTCCTTTTTCTTTAAATCTTCACGTTTATCATATAACTTTTTACCTTTTCCAATGCCAAGCTCTAATTTAACAATATTATTTTTTAAATAAAGAGAGATAGGTACAAGAGTGTATCCTTTTTGGTTAATTAATCCAGAGAGTCTGAATATTTCTCTTTTATTTAAAAGTAATTTTTTGTCACGTAAAGGGTCTTTATTAAATATATTTCCTTGTTCATATGGACTGATATGCATTGAATATATGTATGCTTCACCGTTTTTTATTCCAGCATAGCTATCTTTTAAATTGACTTTTCCGTTTCTGATAGATTTTATTTCTGTTCCAGTTAAAACAATGCCAGCCTCTAAAGTATCTGTAATTATATAATTATGCCTTGCTACAGGATTTTTTGCAATGTTTTTAATCATAAATAGCAAACTCCTTTCATAAAATTGATATAATTATAACATTTTAAATATGGGATTGCAATTAGAAAATATAAAGGTTATGAATAACTTATGATAAGATCACCCTGTAAAATTATTTTATGAAAAGTGATGATTGGGGAGAGTCTTTCAATCTTTGAGTGAACTATAAAAGCGGAACTAGTTTCTATTTTTATAAAATAAATCTAATTGTGCATTTTGAGTGAAGCGGAGCTCTGCGACAAAGCACGATGTATGCAATTTTACAAAAATAGAAACTAGTATTGTTTTAAAGACAAGCAAGCCATAGAAAATTAAATGCAAATAATTTTTTAATATTATTCTTCGTAATGTTGCTCAGATTGCTCTGTATTATCTTGTTTTGCGTAAAACCAAATCATTGCAACAATTGCTACTCCAAGTATAGCCATTATTAGCCATGTCCACATAGTAGCATCCATTCCAAGCCAAGTTGCGTTTGTATTTGTTCTTGTTGCAGTATAACCAGTGTTACCATTTCCAGAACGATTATTATTACCCATGTTTGTTATTCCAGTAGCAACATTGTTGCCAGCTCTCATTGTTCCATTAGCAACGTCATCAACAGTATTTCTAACAGCATCTACGCCAGTTGTTAAGACATTACCAGCCGCAGAAGTTACGTCTTCAGCAACATTTCCTATAGTATTTAATGCATTATTAGCAAAAACCGTAGATGCTGTAATAGATAAAAGAACGATTAGTAATGTAGAAATAAGCAAAAATTTTCTTTTCATGTTTTTCCTCCTTTTTCAAATAATATTATTAGTATTAAATTATAAAAGTAAAATATACATCAAAAAATTGGGAAAAATGGCAAAAAAAAGAAACTCTTTTTGAGTTTCTAGAATTTTATTTTTTTAATCTGATGAAAATTGCGATAGCTAAAAGTATTAATACAACACCAACAGCAATCAATAATATATTTAGAATATTTGTTAAACCAAGTTCAGATTCTGGTAATGCTTGTAATCTATCAGCAATATTGCTACTTGTTGTTGCATCGGTTTTTGAAGTATTTTGATACATCATGTTTGAAGTTGTATTTGAAGAATACTCTTCATCACCGAATTGATCATAGCCATCATCTAAAGTATTAGAATTTAATGATGAATTTGTTGAATTGCTATAACTAGATGTACTATTAGAGGCTACTGAACTTGTTGTATTGCTTGATGTGTCAATAACATTGTCAGATAAGTTCATATCTATGTTAACTGCTAAGCAACAACTGCTTGAAATAGCAAAAAGGCATATAAAGCTAAGTACTAATATTTTTAAAGATTTTTTCATTATTAATTCATCCTCTCTAGTTCAAAATTTATTTCTATATAATAATACACAAAAAATATAAAAAAGTCTAGACATTTGCAAAAAATTTGATAAATTATTAAATTTTGATTGACAAAGAAACAAAGGTTTGGTAATATATAATAAATTTGAATTATTTTTTATAAAATACATTGCAAAAATATAGAAGGGATTTGATTAAATGTTATTTGCAAGACCGGGAGAATATAAACCTTGTGGAATTTTTTCTTTGGAACATTTTGGGCTTATTGCTGTAACTATTGTTTGTATAGCAATTGCAATAAAAAATACATATAAAAGTAGCAAAGAAGAGGTTAAAAAAATTATAAAAAACTGTACTATTATGCTATGGATTATGGAAATTTTCATAATTATATTTAAATTATGTACTGGGGACCCTAGAAATGTAAATAATTATGTTCCATTATATTACTGTAGTATTTTATTATATGCGGGTACTTTAAGTAGCTTTGCTAAAGGTAAGATAAAAAGAATGGGAGATGTATTCCTAGCAACAGGAGGCATAATAGGGGGAATAGTATTCATTTTATTACCAACTACTTCTTTACCAGCATATCCAGCACTTCATATTGTGAGTTTGCATAGCTTTTTATACCATGGAATAATGGTTTATTTGGGCTTGCTTGTAAACATTACTCATTATATAGAAGTTGTGGCAAGTGATGCAGTTTATTTTGCTACACTTATAGGAATAATATGTATTTTGGCTCAGATTGTAAACAAAATATTTGACAGTAACCTGATGTTTATATCAAAAGACTTTCCTGGAACTCCAATTACAATAATTTATAAGCTCACAGGAAAGCACTTTACAGCATTTATGGAAATTGCACAAATGTTTTTACCATTTTATGCAGTTTATGGAATTCTAAAAATTAGAGATAAAAGAAAAGCAAAATTACAAGGATGATTCTAATTCTTTTATTTGGTCTCTTAATTTTGCTGCTTCTTCAAACTCCATTTTTTCTGCGTGTTGAAGCATTTCCTCAGTTAATTTGTTTATAATGTCTTCAACACTAGATTCTTTATCAATTTCATATTTTTCAGATGCTTCTGCAACAATGCTAGCTCGAATAGTATCTCTAACAGATTTTTTTATGGTTTGAGGAATGATTCCATGTTCTTTATTGTATCTCATTTGTATTGCTCTTCTTCTATTAGTTTCAGATATGGCTTTATCCATAGAGTCTGTAAGTTCATCGGCATACATTATAACTTTACCATCGGTATTTCTTGCAGCACGTCCAATAGTTTGAATTAAAGAACGTTCAGAACGAAGGAACCCTTCTTTATCTGCATCTAATATTGCTACTAAAGAAACCTCAGGTATATCTAATCCTTCTCTTAAAAGGTTAATTCCAACTAACACGTCAAACTCACCAAGACGCAATGACCTAATAATATCCATTCTTTCTAAAGCTTTAATATCAGAGTGCATGTATCTAACTTTAATATCAAGTTCAGCTAAATAGCTGGTTAAATCTTCAGCCATTTTTTTAGTTAGAGTAGTAACCAATACTCTCTCATTTTTCTCGACTCTTTTATGAATTTGGGTAATCAAATCATCAATTTGGTTTTCAATTGGTTTTACTTCAATTTCAGGGTCAAGTAGACCTGTTGGACGGATGATTTGCTCTACAACATTATCTTTAGAATGTTCTTTTTCGTATTCTGCAGGAGTTGCACTAACAAATACTACTTGGTTAATTCTTTGCTCAAATTCTTCAAATTTCAGAGGTCTATTGTCAAATGCAGAAGGTAACCTAAAACCATATTTTACTAAAGATTCTTTTCTTGCTCTATCACCATTATACATAGCCCTAACTTGAGGGATAGTAGCATGAGATTCGTCAATAAGCAAAAGAAAATCCTTTGGAAAATAATCGAATAGGGTGTATGGAGCACTTCCTGGCTCACGACCACTTATGTGTCTAGAATAGTTTTCTATACCTTGGCAAAAGCCAGTTTCCCTCATCATTTCTATATCAAAATTAGTACGTTCTTCTATTCTTTGAGCTTCAATTAATTTACCTTGTGATTTGAAATATTCGACTTGCTGTTTCATTTCTTCTTCAATAGTAGTAATTGCATGCTCCATTTTATCAGAAGTCGTAACATAATGAGAGTTCGGAAATATCATAATATGGTTTCTACTTGCAACAGTTTTTCCTGTTAAAGGGTTAATTTCAGAAATCTTTTCAACTTCATCTCCCCAGAACTCAACACGAATAGCACTTTCACCATAATCAGAAGGGAATATTTCAACAATGTCTCCTTTTGCTCTAAAAGTACCACGTTTAAAATCTAGTTCATTTCTGGAATATTGCATATTTATTAATTTCTTTAACATAGCATCTCTTTCGATCTTCATGCCGGGTCTTAAAGAAACAGTCATATGCTCATAGTCAATGGGGTCACCCAAACCATAAATACATGAAACAGATGCAACAATAATAACATCTCGTGTTTCAAATAATGCAGCTGTTGCAGAATGACGTAGTTTATCAATCTCATCATTAACAGAAGAGTCCTTCTCAATATAGGTATCTGAAGATGGAATATATGCTTCTGGTTGGTAATAGTCATAATAAGAAACAAAATACTCAACATTATTTTCAGGGAAAAACTCTTTAAATTCACTGTAAAGTTGTCCTGCTAATGTCTTATTATGAGCCAAAACAAGAGTGGGTTTCTGTACTTTTTGAATGATATTAGCCATAGTAAAAGTCTTACCAGAGCCAGTAACACCAAGCAAAGTCTGAAATTTTTTTCCTTCTTCTATGCCTTTAGATAAATATTCAATTGCCTGTGGTTGGTCACCAGTAGGTTTGTATTCGGAATGTAATTTAAACATTGTAACTCCTTTTTACTTATAAAAATATTAAACTATTGATATTTTATCATTTTTTTAGAAGAAATACAACATAAGTAATTAATTGGCGCAATTTGGAAATAAGAAAGAATCGTACGTAATGCTAAAACAATTTGAGCTGTTATGCAATATAAAAGTTAAAAGTTTTAAATTTTATTCCAAGTTTCTTTTATGAAAATGTTGAGATTTTAAGCCATTTGTGATAGGATATTGTAAGAAAAATGAAAGTAGAAAGGAATCAAAACATGACAGGAAATATATTTACCAACACGTTAAAACATTTTAATTTAGTCACAAGACATAGATGGGTAGTATTCAAGTTATGTTGCAAAGCTGGAATACCTTGGAGAGGATTAGTACACGATTTATCAAAATTTTCTCCAACAGAATTTTGGGAGTCTGTAAAATACTATAATGGAAGCATGAGTCCAATTTTATTTGCAAAGAGAAAACAAGGCTATTCGAAAGCGTGGTTACACCATAAAGGAAGAAATAAACATCATCCAGAATATTGGTATGACCCAATGTCTAGAAATCCAATGCCAGTAATTCCGTATAAATACATTGTAGAGATGATATGTGATAATTTAGCCGCTGGAATTGTATACAATGGCAAAAGATGGAGAAATGACACACAATTAAAATATTGGAATTCGCGTAAAGACAATATGCCACTTAATGAAAAAAATAAATCTATGGTGACAGAGGTTTTTACACAAGTAAGCATAAATGGCATTGAAAAAACTATAACTAAAAGCAATTTAAAGAGATTATATAAAAAGTACTGTGAATAAATTTATAGAGAGGATTGTGATTTAATATGAAAATTATATATGGAACTTCAAATCAGGCTAAAATAGCTCAAGTAAAGGATTATTTGGACTACAAGAATATTGATGTTGAAATTTTATCTTTAAAAGATATTGGATTTAACGAAGAAATTGATGAAAATGGAACTACATTTGAAGAAAATTCACTTATAAAAGCAAAAGCCATCAAGGCTTATTGTGAAAAAAATGATATAAATGAGATTATAATGACAGATGATGCTGGACTTTGCATTGATGCATTGAATGGAGAACCAGGAGTATATAGCGCAAGATACGCAGGTGACCATGCTCCTCAGATTGTTGCAATAAATAAGGTACTTTCAAAAATGGAAAATGTTAAAGATGAAGATAGAACTGCAAAATTTGTATGTGTTCTTACACTAATGATGCCAGATGGAAAAATAAATGTTGCAAGAGGGGAAACTCTAGGAAGAATAGTTAGAACTCCAGGACCTCTTGGAAAGCTTACATATGGGCCAATATTTATTCCAGAAGGATTTGATAAGACTATGAATGAACTTACAGAAGAAGAACTTGGAGTAACTCATAGAGAAAAGGCCTTAAAGCAGATATTAAATTATCTAAAGGAGGAACAATAATGAATATAGGATTTTATGCTGGAAGTTTTGATCCTTTTACTATGGGACATATGCATGTTGTAAAGACTGCTTCAAATGTATTTGATAAGTTAGTAATCGGAATAGGCATTAACAATAAGAAGGCAAGAAGATATGATAAAGAAATAATGAAAAATGCTATAGAGCAGGCATTAAAAGATGAAAATATAGATAATGTAGATGTAATTACATATGAAGGACTATCAGTCGATGCAGCAAAAGATAATGGATGTAATTTCCTTGTAAGAGGAATAAGAGACGACATGGATTACTACTATGAGGAAAATATAGCAGAGATTAATGAGGAAATATCAGGACTAGATACGATATATGTAAGAGCAGGAACACTTGGCGGTATAAGCTCAAGTACTGTAAAAGAAATATTTGATAATGGAAAAGATATTTCTAGGTATGTGCCTCAAGCAGTATTAAAAATAATGTAAATTAGGAAGGAACAAGAAAAAATGAAATTACACATAGTAATGGTAGAACCAGAGATACCACAAAACACAGGAAACATTGCAAGAACTTGTGCTATAACAGGTGCAAAGCTACATTTGGTTTATCCATTAGGCTTTAAAATAGATGATAAACAACTAAAGAGAGCCGGATTAGATTATTGGGACAAATTAGAGATTGAAGAACATACATCATTAGATGCTTTTTTAGAGAAATATAAGCCGGAGGAGCATAATATGTTTATGGCTACAACAAAGGCAAAACATTGCTATACAGATGTAGATTATAGTAAATTTAAAGATGAGGATGTCTTTGTGTTATTTGGAAAAGAGACCAAAGGTCTACCGGAAGATTTATTGCAAAAATATATAGATAAAACAATAAGAATTCCAATGAGACCAGTATTAAGGTCATTAAATCTTTCAAATTCTGTATGCGTAATAGTATATGAAATATTAAGACAGATTAACTTTGAAGGATTACAAGAAGAAAGTCAATATTTTGATGAAAAATAGTATGATTGACAAAGCATTGCAAAATGCATATAATATACACGAAAAAAATAGACTCATAAATGGAGTAAAATGTAAAATTTATAATTAGGAGAGATTTTGATGGATATAGAAAATACAATAAAAATAATGTTAAAGGGTGCAGCTGACCATACAGATGTTGAAGAAATTAGAGAAAAATTAAAAAAGGTAGATGCAGAACATAGACCACTAAGAATAAAATTAGGCTTAGACCCATCTGCACCAGATATTCACTTAGGACATGCTGTTGTACTTAGAAAAATTAAACAATTACAAGACTTAGGAAATGAAGTAATAATTATAATAGGTGACTTTACAGGAATGATAGGTGACCCTACAGGAAAGTCTAAAACAAGAAAACAACTTACAAAAGAGCAAGTAGAAGAGAATGCAAGAACATATCAAAAGCAAATATTTAAGATATTAGATCCAAGCAAGACAACAGTTAGATTTAATAGTGAATGGTTAGGAAAAATGGATTTCAGAGATGTTATCAATCTTTGCTCAAAATGTACTGTAGCAAGAATACTAGAAAGAGACGATTTCCAGAAGAGATATACAAATAATCAACCAATAGCTGTACATGAGTTTTTCTATCCATTAATGCAGGCATATGATTCTGTCGCAATTCAAGCAGACCTAGAAATGGGTGGAACAGACCAAACATTCAATGTACTTATGGGAAGAAATATACAGAAAGATTATGGACAAGATCCTCAAATTACACTTTTCATGCCTTTAATTGAAGGAATTGATGGAGTTGAAAAAATGAGCAAGAGCCTAGGAAACTACATTGGTGTAAATGAAGATGCAAATACGATGTATGAGAAGGTAATGAAGATTCCAGATAGTATGATAATAAAATATTACAATTTATGTACAGATGTACATCCAGATGATGTTGCAAAAATTGAAGAGAGACTAAATAATGGAGAGAATCCAAGAAACATAAAGATGGAACTTGCAAAAGAAATAGCAAGATTATATCATAATGAAGAAGAAGCTGAGCAAGCAGAAGAACATTTTAAAACAGCATTCCAAAAGCAAGAAGCTCCAGAAGATATTGAAAAAATCAAATTCGAAAATAATATATTAGACACATTATTAAAAACAAAGAAATGTGCTTCAAAAGCAGAGTTAAAGAGACTTTTCGAACAAGGTGGAATAAAAGTTGAAGGAGAAAAGGTAACAGATTATCAATCATTAAATAACTTTGAAGGTGAAATGATAATACAAATTGGAAAAGGAAGTTTCTTTAAAATAGTAAAATAATACAATAGAAAAAGTAGAAAGGAAGTAAATAAGATGGATTGGGCTAAAGAAACATTGCAAAAACCAATGTGGAAGGAAGAAATAAAAAATAGAGAGGCAAAAGAACAGGTTGCTAAAAAAATGGCAGAACGTGTACAAGATGGTGACATTATAGGATTTGGCTCTGGCTCAACATCTTATTTGACTGCTATTGAAATTGCCAAAAAGGTACAAACTGAACACTTGAATATTATTGCTATTCCTACGTCATACGAAATTAAAATGTTATGTACTTATCTTGGAATACCAACAGCAACATTGGAAGAAAAAAAGCCTGACTGGTGCTTCGATGGAGCTGATGAGGTTGACCATGACAACTGGATGATAAAAGGCAGAGGAGCTGCTATGTTTAATGAAAAATTAAATATTAAATGTTCAAATAAAACCTATATATTAGTCGATGAATCAAAAATAGTAAATAGACTAGGAAGCAAATTTCCAGTACCAGTAGAGTGTACTCCAAAGGCTATAAATTTGGTAAAAGAAGAGATATATAAACAAGGAGCACATAACGTAGAATTACGTTTAGCGCAAAAAAAAGACGGCCCAGTAATAACAGAAAACGGCAATATTATATTAGATGCTTGGTTTGATAACATAGATGAGACACTTGAAAGAAGATTGAAAAACATAACCGGAGTAATAGAAACAGGCTTATTTATAGGATATAATGTTGAAATTGTAGCTCAGTAAAAAGGAGAAGTTAATGAAAAAATTATTGTTTTCAGCAGTTTCGCTTGATATAGGTGGAATTGAAAACGCACTTGTTAATTTATTAAATTACTTAGCAAGGACAGATAAATATGAAATAACGTTATTTCTGGAGAAAAAAGAAGGAATTTTTTTAGATAAAATTGATAAGAAAATACAGATATGCGTGTATTGCCCAAATGATAGTAAGGTAATCATTTTAAGAAAAGGTATTAATTTTATAAAACAGACAATGTTTAGAATGAAATATAAAAATAAGTATGATTTTTCGTGTGCATATGCAACATATTCTAAGCCTGCATCTTTTGTGGCAAGAACTGCTTCGAAAAATAGTTGTTTATGGGTACATAGTGAATATATGCAAATGTTTGATAATAATAAGTCAAAATATGTTGAATTTTTTGAGGAAGTTAAAGCAAAAGACTTTAAGAATATTGTATTTGTATCTGAAAATGCAAGAGATATATTCGTAGAAAATTTTAGAAATGACAAGGATTTTATAAATAAAACGAGTGTTATCTATAATTTTATTGATGCAGAAGAAATTCTAAGAAAGTCTCAAGAAAAGGTTACAGATTGTTGTAAAGAAAAAACTTTTACTTTTTTGAATGTTGGAAGACATACTGAGGAAGACAAGAAACTAACGAGATTAATTGAAGTTGCTAAGAAGCTGAAAGAAGATAATCTAGATTTTAGAATTTTGCTAGTTGGAAGCGGGAACAAAACGCAAGAGTACAAAAAAATGGTAAATGAATATAAATTAGAAAATAATATAATATTCTTAGGGAAGAAACAAAATCCATATCCATACTTTAAACTTGCAGATAGTCTAATTCTTACATCTGAATATGAGGGCTTTCCAGTTGTTTATTTGGAGGCTATGATATTAAACATTCCAATAATTACAACGAATGTATCTGATAGCTTACGAATTATACAAAACAAACATGGTGTTGTCACACAAAAAAATGTAAATTCAATTTATAATGCGATGAAAAACGCAATAATTAACGGAATTTCTCAAAAAGAAGAGTTTGATTATAAAGAGTATAATCAAGAAATAAATGAAAAGCTAGAGAAACTTATAAATGCTTAGTCTGACATAAAAGCATGAAATATCAAAAAGAAAAGAGGAAAATATAAATGACAGAAGAAAAAAGTAAATTTTTATTTTCAATAATTGTACCTGTTTACAATACAGAAAAATACGTAGAAAAAACTCTAAAGTCAATATACGAAGCCATGGACAGAGACTGTGAGGTAATAGTTGTAAATGATGGCTCGAAAGACAATAGCGAGGAAATTATAAAAAAATTTATAAATGCTCTACCAGAAGAGTATAAAAATAATTTTGTATATGTGAAGAAAGACAACAAAGGGCTTGCAGACACTAAAAATGTGGGAATTGCAAAGGCTAGAGGCGAGTTTATCAGTGTAGTTGATTCTGATGATTACATCGACAAAAACTTTTATAAAATTGCAAGAGAATATGTGAAAGATAATGACATTATAATATACGATTTATATGTCGTATTCGAGAAGAATCCTCTTTGGAACTATACATCAAGAGCATGCAGAGATGATAAAGAAAATTTCTTGGATGGCCTTATAAATGGAGCAATGTCTGGTTCATCTTGTAACAAAATAATAAAAAAAGAATTGTACAATGGATTCGAATTTCCTGTTGGAAAACAATATGAAGATGTTGCTGTAACACCATTTATATTGACAAATGCAAAAAACATAAAATATATACCATATCCGATGTATTATTATTTACAAAGAGAGAAGTCTATAGTTGCAACAAATACATATATGTCGGCTTTTTATAAAATTTGTAGCAATATTTCAGAGGTTATAAAAAATCACGATAATGATTGTGAAAAATACAAGCTTATAATAAATGAGTTTTTTGTAAGAAGAATATTGGACATGATAACACAAGACTATAATGCTAATAAAAAAGAATTCGAAAAACATTTAGAAGGATTTGTAAAAGATAATAAAAACACAATAGAATATATTGTAAACACAAATATGGTAAACACTGAAAAGAATGATTATTCAGAAAGACAAAAGCAATTGGTTACAAATATGTTTATTGCATTTAAAAATGGTAATATAAAGAGTATAAAAAATAACTTAATAAAAAGAAAAATAATAAATTATTTTAGAAATATATTAGTTTCATTAAAAACATTCTTAAAATCTATTATAAATAAATAATTGGAGGGAAACAATGGTAAAAAAGATACATTATTGTTGGTTTGGAGGCAAAAAATTACCAAAATCGGTAGAAGATTGCATAAAAACTTGGAAAAAGTTTTTGCCAGACTACGAAATAAAACAATGGGATGAGAGTAATTTTGATGTTAACAGCTTTCCATTTGTAAAAGAAGCTTATGAGAGTAAAAAATGGGCATTTGTTAGTGATTATGTAAGAATATATGCATTATATAATGAAGGTGGATTGTATCTCGATACTGATGTAAAAATATTAAAAGATCCAACTGATGTTTTAAATAAAGAAGTTGTACTTGGATATGAAGATAGTGGATATGTCGGAACAGCAATGATTTATGCACAAAATCCACAAAATAAGTATATAAAAGAAATACTTGATTATTATGGTAAAATAAAACACTTTGAACCCGAAATTATGTATAATTTTGCAAACCCGGTAATAATTACAAAGATTTTGAAACAATATGAGAGCAAAGTAAATGAAGAAGGAATTCGTATATTTGATGATAATATTTATGTTTACCCAAGGGATTATTTCTATCCAATAAACTACAATTATTCTGAAAAGGTGTATACTAAAAATACGTGTATGGTTCACTTATTTAAAGCAACCTGGACCGATAGAGGAGAAAAAAGAACAATAGGAATATATAGAACTTTTGGACCAGCACTCGGCAAAACTTTAAATTCTATTATTGATGGAATATTTAATTTTAAAACAAGCATAATTGTTACATTAAAGAAAATTTATAGCTGGGCTAGAATGAAGGCTTCTATATATATTACAAGAAGTAGAAGAGTAAAGAGGATAACAAATGAGATAAACCAAATTCAAAAAGATTTCATTACAATTTGTCATCCAGAAATGCCAGTAGAGAAAAATGAAATACAAAATCTTATAAAAGGCAGTATCCTAGAACTTAGAGAGCAGTATACAAAAAAAGAAGCTGAAATGATTGCAAGTGCAATAGCTAATTCTAGTAAGAAACAAATATTGTTTAACCAATATGCTGATGGTTGGGATATGCTTATATCAAGCATAAAAAAACAAAAATCGAGTATGAAGGTAAAAATGATAATTCATAATGGGCAAGAAGATTTAACAGATGCAATAATATGGAACAATTTTGACAATATTTTAGGAATGTATGATAAAGGTTTGATTGATGAATTAGTATTTCTAAAAAAGTCTGTATATGAGTTCTATAAAGAAAAAGGATATAGAGCAAAATTATTATCTAAATATGTAGAGATTGAAAATAGAAAAAGCTACAATGAAGATAATAAAGCAGAAAAAAATGAAAACTTGCCAATAAAAATTGGAATGTATGAAGCATATGATAGAATTAGTAGAAATATATATAATCAACTTTGTGCAGTAAGCATGATTGAAAATGCAAAGTTAGATTGTTCTCCAGTAAATTACAAAATATCTAAAATTGCAAGGTTCTTTAATATAAATTTAACTGTTGCAAATAAATTAATGACAAAGCAGGAACTATATAAAAAATTAGCAAACAATGATATAAATTTATGTGTAAGTACAGTTGATGAAAACAGCATGATTCCGTATGAAAGCCTTGAACTTGGAACACCATGTCTAGTTGGAAACAGTTTTAAAGCCTTTGAAGGAAGCTCTTTACAAGATTACTTGGTAGTAAAAAATGCAGATGATATATTAGAGATAAAAGAAAAGACATTAAATGCTTTAGAAAATAAGGAGAAGATATTAGAAGAGTACAAATTATGGAGAGAAAAGAATAAACAAGATGCTTTAAAAAATCTAAAAGAAGTATTGGAATAGTTTTTTTTAAAAGAATGTTACAAAATAACAATTTTCCTAAATAGATTTACACTTTAAGAAAGGGATAAGATTATTTATGATAAAAGTAAGTATTATAGTACCAATTTATAATGTGGAAAAGCAACTGGCAAAATGTTTAGATTCATTACTAAATCAAACTTTGAAGGATATACAAATAATACTTGTAAATGATGGCTCAGAGGATTCGAGTGCAGAAATTGCAAAAAAATATGTTGTAAAAGATCCTGATAGAGTCTTGTACTTTGAAAAAGAAAACGGCGGATTATCAGATGCAAGAAATTATGGATTGAAATATGCAACTGGAGAGTACATATCATTTGTAGATTCAGATGACTATATAACAGAAAATTTATATACTAATTTGTTACCATATATGGAACAAAAATATGACATGATTAAATTTAAAATTGCAAAAGTTGATGAACAAGGTAATGTGCTTGAGAAAAATTATACACCATTGTTTGAAGAAAAAAGTGGTGAAGAGGCATTCGACATTTTATATAAAGCAGATGTAATGACAGAAGTTGCATGGGGGTATTTGTATAAAAGAGATTTCTTTAGAAGAAATAAATTTGAGTTTACTAAAGGAAAATATCATGAAGATTTTGGATTAATTCCTCTTATACTATTGAAGGCTGATAAAGTTGCGAGTGTAGATGTATTTGGTTATAACTATGTGCAAACTCAAAAAAGCATCACGAGAGGAAATTCAGAAATTACATATAAAAGAGCTTTAGATTTATTGTATTTCTATGATGAAATGGTTAAAAAAATTAAAGAATATAAGATTTCAGAAAAATCTAAGGAGAATATAAAAATATATTATACTAATTGTATAATATTAGAAGTGAATAATCTAAAGGGAAAAGAGCAAAAACAATTCATAAAGGAAATAAGAAAGAGAAAACTTGCAAATAACATAAAGGCAAGAGATGTAAAACAATTTATAAAGAAAATACTTTTGAAAATAAATATAAAACTATATTTAAAATTGAGATAGATTTAGGAAAGGGATAAAAATGCCAAAAGTAAGTGTAATTGTTCCAATTTATAATGTAGAAAAATATCTAGAAAAGTGCATTAATTCATTGCTTAGTCAAACTTTAGAAGATATTCAAATAATTCTTGTAAATGATGGCTCTAAAGATAATTCTGGAAACATAGCAAAAGAATATGAAAAAAATAACAAGGACAGAGTAATCTATGTTGAAAAAGAAAATGGTGGACTATCAGATGCAAGAAACTATGGATTAAAATATGCAACTGGTGATTTTATTGCCTTTTTAGATTCAGATGATTACATAGAAAAAAATGCTTATGAAGAAATGTACAATAAGGCAATAGAAGAAAATGCAGATTATGTTGAATGTGATTTTATATGGGAATTCCATAATAAAATTAGGGTGGACAAGCAGTATCCATACAAAAATAAAAAAGAGATGCTTAGCTTTGTTAGAGTGGTTGCCTGGAATAAACTGATTAAAAGACAATTAATCACAGATAATAACTTAGAGTTTCCAAAAGGATTAAGATATGAAGATGTAGAATTTACTTATAAGCTTATACCATTTATAAATAAATTTGCTTATGTTGACAAGCCATTCATTCATTATGTACAAAGAGAAGGCTCTATTGCAAATGTTCAAAATGAAAGAACGGCAGAGATATTTACCGTATTGGACAATGTTATCGAATTTTATAAAGAAAACAATATTTATGATGAGTATAGAGATGAACTTGAATATAATTATGCAAGATATTTACTATGCAGTTCTTTGAAAAGAATGTGCAAAATAAAAGATAAGATAGTTAGAGAAAAATTGCTAACAGAAAGCTGGGAAAGACTAAATTTAAATTTTCCAAACTGGAAAGAAAATATAATTTTAAAAACTGTAAATATTGGCAAAAATAAATATATGAGAACTGTGAACAAATCAACATATAAAATATATTCAAAAATTTTAGAAATTATATAGGGGGTATGGGTAACCCTTAAAACCTAAATATTACACAAGGAGAAAGAGCTTAAAAAACTCTAGGAGAAGATGAAAAAGTACAAAAACAATATTATATCTTTTATACTTGCATGCATTCTTACTATATGTATATGGCATAACTTTCTAATAAGTGGCAATAACATAATATTTGTATTTATATTTGCAAGTTGTTATTTTGTAATAAAGAAAACACTAGAATCAACAAAGAACACCAAAAGAAAGATGATAACAGCGGGAATTGTAGCATTTATATACACGATAATAGAAATAATAGGAAAGAGTATAAATACAGATTTTACTCTTGATCACATTTTAAATAAATGGCTTATAGTAAACTTTATCGGGTATTTCACAATGTTCAACATAATAGTTTTATGGGTTTATGATATATTTGAAAACAATAAGTTGAAAACTGAAAATATAACAATATTCGGAAAAGATTTATCAAATATAAAGTTACTTAAGAATGAAGTATTTCTTGTTATAATCACAATTTTATTTATATTTTTATCATATTTGCCATTCTTTTTAAGATATTATCCTGGAATTGTAACATCGGATTCGTATTCTCAAATAGAACAAACAATAGGAATATTACCACTAAAGGATCATCATCCTATTACACACACGGCAATAATAGGAATATTCGTAAATTTAGGATTGAAATTATCTGGGAACATAAATACAGGAATTGCTTTATATAGCATATTCTCTATGCTAACAATGGCAACTTTTGCAGCATTTGTATTGAAATATTTAAGAAAGAAAAAAGTTCCAGCATTTGTTCAGCTAATAACTTTATTGTTTTACATGTTCTATCCAGTAAATGGAATGTACAGTATAACAATGTGGAAAGACATATTATTCTCTGGAATAATGCCTTTGTTTATAATACAAAACATAGAACTTATATTTAATACAGATGAATTTTTAGCTAAGAAAAGAAACATGGTAGGATATGTGCTAATTTCAATATTCACAATGATTTTAAGACATAATGGTTTATATGTTGTTGTATTAAGTTTACCATTTATATTTATAGTACTAAGAAAACATTGGAAAAAATTATTAATTATGTTCATGTCTATACTTGTTATTTATGAGGCTTACAATGTTGTGATATTTAAAATATTTAAGGTTGAAAAAGGAGCAGTAGGAGAAATGTTATCTGTTCCAATACAACAAATAGCAAGAACTGTAAAAGACAATTATGAAGATATTGACGAAGAAACAATCGAAAAATTAAATAAATATTTTACGGTAGAAAATGTATGGGAAGAATACAATCCTATATTATCAGATCCTGTAAAGTATAATTTTAATAACGAATATTTTTCAGAAAATAAATCTGAATTTATATCGATTTGGTTAAAATTATTCGTAAAATATCCTAAGGATTATATAGAAGCATTTATATCAAATTCGTATGGATATTATTATCCAGAGGTAAGAAATTCGGTGGTTAGTAGAGTTACTATGGACCATAACATGGGAATTAAACAAACACCATTAATAGATGGAAAATGGGTTGAACAGATAGATGGATTGATAGATGCAAGAGGAATACCAGTATTTGGATTTGTATTTAGCATTGGAGCAGGAGTTTTACTTACTGTAATTGCACTAAGCTATACCATTTATAAGAAAAAATATAAATATTTGCTGGTATATCTGCCAACATTTATATTATGGCTAACGCTTATTGCTTCACCTGCTTACTGTGAATACAGATATGCATACCCAATATTCTTAGCATTACCAGTATATCTTGGAATGAATTTTATAAAGGAAGGAAATAATGAAGATGGAAAAAATAGCAGTACTAATACCTTGTTATAATGAAGAACTAACAATCGAAAAAGTAATAAAAGATTTCAAAAAAGAATTACCAGAAGCCGATATATATGTTTACAACAACAATTCTAAAGACAGAACAAGAGAAATTGCTATGAAAAATGGTGCAATAGTTGTAGATGAATACAAACAAGGAAAAGGAAATGTAGTAAGAAGCCAATTTAGAGATATCGAAGCAGATATATATGTAATGGTTGATGGAGATGACACATATCCTGCTGAATTTGTCCACAAACTGATTGAACCCGTAAAAAATGGTGAGGCTGATATGGCAATAGGAGATAGACTTTCAAATGGAACATATCAAAAGGAAAACAAGAGACCATTCCACGAATTAGGTAATAATCTAGTAAAAAAATCTATAAATGTGTTATTTAAGACAGATTTAAAAGACATTATGACAGGATATAGAGTATTTAACAAGAGATTTGTGAAAAACATGCCTGTTCTTAGTCCTAAATTTGAGATAGAAACAGAGATGTCTTTATATGCCTTGGATAAAAAATATATTATAAAAGAAATTCCTATAATCTATAGAGACAGACCGGAGGGAAGCTCTTCAAAATTAAACACTATAAGTGATGGTATAAAAGTTGTAAAAACAATTGCAAGAATGTTTAAGGATTATAAACCATTTAAATTTTTTGGAGCTATTGCCTTAATATTCTTTATATTGGGACTTGCTGTTGGAATACCAGTACTTGTTGAATTCTTTAACACACACTTTATTACCAAGGTGCCTTCTGCAATACTTGCAACAGGCTTTATAGGATTGGCTGCTGTTGCCTTCCAATGTGCAATTATATTAGATACAATAACAAGACAACACAGGGAAAATTATGAATTAAATTTGTTAAGATATGAACAAATTGAAAATTTGAAAAAATAAAAATTTAATTACCAAGAAAAGGATTTTTACCAGAAAAAAGTTATAGAAAAATATAAAAAACTATTCTCTAATTCTTAAATTTATGTTAAAATAAAAGAGACAAAATTAGATAAAAAATTTGTTTTTGTGACAAAAAGTTTAAGAACAGGAGAAGATAAAACTATGAAGAGAAAAATTTTAAATATTATAAAAATAGTAGTATTGCTTAGCGTTTTTTTTGGAACTCTTAACATCAGCAGTACTACTTTTGCGACTGATGCAAATCAAACTCTTGAAGATGGAGTATACACTATAAAATCTGCTCTAAACGAGAAATTTGTGTTTGATATTTACAGCAGCTTAAAAACAAATGATGCTAAGGTGGAATTATGGACAGGTGGAGGAACTAAAAACCAGAAGTTTACACTTAAATACATAGGGGATGGGTGTTATACTATTTCACCTGTACATTCTGGAAAATTTATTGATGTTGCCAATAATTCAAAAAAACCGGGAGCACGAGTTCTACAATATGAATATCATGGTGGAAATAACCAAAAGTGGATTATAAAAGATGCTGGAAATGGCTATTTTAACATAATTTCTAAGAGCAATGGATTATATTTAGATATACCTCATTCTGACGCATATGATGGTTCAACAGTACAAGTCTGGGATAAAAATGGAGCTAACAATCAGAAATTTAAGTTTGTAAAAGAGGGAGAAGAAACTCCAACAGGAACTAAAACAATAAATGATGGAATTTATCAAATACAAACTGCTGAAGATACATCAAAGGTTGTTGATATAGGTGGAAGCTCTACTCAAGATGGCACAAATATTGGGGTATGGGAAAACTCATCTACAGCCAACCAAAAATTTAATATAAAATATAGAAATGACGGTTATTATACAATATCTGCAATGCATTCTGGAAAATATATTGATGTTGCAGGAAGCTCAAAACAAAATGGTGCAACTGTTGACCAATGGGAGTACCATGGTGGAAATAACCAACAGTGGGTAATTAGAGACGCTGGAAACGGATATTATTACATAATTTCAAAATGTAATGGCTTGTATTTAACAGTTGATAACGGAAAGATAGTAACATCAAAATTAAATAATTCTTCAAGCCAAAAGTTTAAGCTTACTGTTCCAACTGCAATGAAAGGTAAAAAAACCTTAGAAGATGGAACTTATACTATTGCTTCGGTTGCAAACACAAGGCTTGTAATAGATATTCCTCATAGCTCTAAAGATAATGGTGAAAAGATTGAACTTTGGAAAAATGGCAAAACTGCAAATCAAAAATTTAATATAAAATATGTTGGTGATGGATATTACACAATAACTGCAACACATGCAAATACATCAATAGAACTTGCCAATGGAACTACAATAATTGGAACTAAGATTACTCAATATGCTAACAATGGCTCTGATGCACAAAAATGGATTATAAAAGAAGCCGGAAATGGAGAATATTACATAATTTCTAAAAATAGTGAATTATATATGACTGTTGAGAATGAAGAAGTTAAAGAAGGTGCTAATTTAACAATTCAAAATTATTCAGGAAGAGTTGCACAAAAATTTACAATAACTGATTCAAAAATTGTTGTAGACATAGATGATAATAAATATCCCGGATATAAAGCAACACTCGAAAAATTATTAGCCTCTCATCCAAATTGGAATGTAAAATTCCTATATACAGGATTGAAATTTGATAGTGCAGTTGCTGGTGAAGCAGAAGTACATGGAAGAAACTTAGTGGAAACATCAAATAGTGGAGAATGGGTATGTTCGACTTGTGGAACACAACTATATGATAGTGGCTGGTACTGTGCTTCTGAAAAAGCTATAGCATATTACATGGACCCAAGAAACTTTTTTGATGAAGTAAATATATTTCAATTTCAAGATGTAAATGAATATTTAGATGAAGCTTGCACACTAGAAGGAATAAAGGCTAAAGTTAAAGGTACATATTTAGAAAAATATGCAGACGATATAGAAAAAGCATGCAGAAACACAAATGTTAACCCATATTACATAATTGCAAGACTAATTCAAGAACAAGGAAATAATGGAACGCAAATTGGAAGAGGCATGGATGGTGGAGATGGAAAAACGTATTATAATCCATTCAACATTAGTGCAAATGGAACTGGATGGGAGCAAATTTATGCAAATGCCTTAGCTAGAGCAAAAAAAGAAGGTTGGGATACAATGCAAAAAGCCCTAGAAGGCGGAATTGGATTTTGTAAGGACAACTGGCTTGAAAACTATCAAAACACATTATATCAAAATAGATTTGATATAGACTCTACAAACGGAACTTCATTATATACTCATCAATATATGCAAAACTTAATGGGAGCTTATAGTGAAGCCAAAACATTGCAAAGCATGTATAAGAATACAGGGAAATTAGATTCGGAATTTACTTTCATAATTCCATTATATGAGCAAATGAATAAAACGGTTACACCATTACCATCTGCTAGCTCTGAAACATATCCTATAAATGTTGCAACAACAGGAACAAACGTATTATTAAGATCTGGACCAAGTACTTCTTCAAATATAATTAAAACAATTACAGACAAAGGAACAGTTTTCTTGTCAATTGAAAGAGGTATAAATTCAGATTGGCAGAAAGTAGTTACACCAGATGGAACTATAGGCTATATATCTGGGAAATATTTAAAGCAAATAGATGATGTTAAAACTTGTGACTATAAAGCTAATGTAAAAACTAATGACGGATATGGATGTAATGTGAGAATTGGACCAAGTACAGATGTCGCAAAGCTTACAGCATTAGCTGAAAATGCAGAAGTGACTGTAATAGATAATTCTACTTATAAAAATATAAATGGTTATGATTGGTATAGAATAATAATTTCAGATGGAAGACAAGCATTTATACCAAGCAAATATTTAAGATAAATTTATAAAGTATAAAAAAGGCTGAATATAATTAAATTATTTCCAGCCTACTTTATACCTTGAGGAGAGGAAAAAATATGAAGAAAAGTAAAATAAAGGTAGTTATATCATTGATGGTCCTATTGGTGATAATGATAGCAATGAATAAATCATATGCAGGAATGGCAGATTTAACAGATGAAATGTCAGATACACTTGCAAACGAACAACTTACAAATCAACAAAAGGCAGAAAGTGAAAATGCTAATAAATCAAGTAATAACTATCTTTCATCATTGGAAGTAGAAGGATATAGATTATTACCTGAATTTGATAAACAAATTCAAGAATATACATTAGATTCAGATACGAAAGAAGATAATGTAACTATAAAGGCAATTGCTGATGATGAAAGAGCAAACATTACAGGCACAGGTAATATAAAGCTTCAGACTGGAGAAAATAATTTAAGAGTTGACGTGTCTGCAGAAAATGGTACTGTAAGAACTTATTTCATAAAAGTAACTAGAAAAATTCAAGATGAGACTCTAAGACTTTCTTCTATAAAATTAAATGCAGTTGACCAAAATGGAAATAAAGATGAAGTTGATTTATCACCATCGTTTTCTGAAAACGTATTTAGTTATACTGCAAAAATATATAACGGAGCTTCAAAAATTGATGTTGATACGTCATGTTTAAATGAAAATGCTAAAATTACAGTAGAAGGAAATGAAAACCTAAAAGATGGGAAAAATACTATTATTATAACTGTATCGAAAGAAGGCAAAACTGAAACAGTATCTTACAAAATAGATGTTATAAGAGAAAGCAGTCGAGAAACATCTGGTATTCCGACAGACAAAAAAGATAATAAAACAGCTATTTGTGTAATAATGTTATTGGCTGTAATTGTAATTTTTATGTTGCTTACAAGGAAGAAAAATGGAAAACATTAGAATGAATAGCTAAAAATTTTGACAATATAAACATTATATAATATAATGATATCGAAAAATAAAAAGAAAGGCAAAAGTAAGATGTCAAAAGCTGAACAAGAAAATAGAATTGTTGTGGACCATGTATATAAAACATTCAATATTTATATGGACAAGGCAAATAGTTTAAAAGAAAAATTATTATTTTGGAACAGAAATAGAAAAGAAAAAAGAGAAGTATTAAAAGACATAAATCTTACCATAAAAAATGGTGAGGCTGTTGCATTAATAGGTGTTAATGGAAGTGGAAAATCTACCTTGCTTAAATTAATGACAAAAATAATTTATCCAAATAAAGGAAAGATTGAAACTCATGGCAAATTAACTTCATTATTGGAACTTGGTGCAGGATTCCACCCTGATTTCTCTGGAAGAGAAAACATATATTTTAATGCATCAATATTTGGATTAACAAGAAAGCAAATAGATGAAAGACTTAATGATATTATAGAATTTTCAGAATTGGGTTCTTATATAGATAACCCTGTAAGAACTTATTCTTCTGGAATGTATATGAGGCTTGCATTTGCAGTTGCTATTAATGTTGATGCGGACATACTATTAGTTGATGAAATCTTAGCTGTTGGAGATCAACATTTCCAAGAAAAATGTATTGCAAAAATGAAAGAATTAAAGGCTCAAGGAAAAACAATGGTATTTGTAACTCATAGTATGGGAACAGTAAAAGAATTTTGTACTAGAGCAGTATGGTTATGCGACGGAGTCGTAAAAATGGATGGAAAACCAGATGATGTAATAGAAGAATATTTGAAGGAGACTTTGTAAATGAACATAATAAAGGATTTGTACGCATATAGAGAACTATTAAAAACAAATATAACAAAAGATGTAGGTGGAAAATATAAACACTCATTTTTAGGCGTGTTATGGTCTTTTTTAAATCCACTACTTCAAATTGCTGTATATGCATTAGTTTTCCAAGTAATATTAAAAAGTGATATAGAGAACTATGCCGTTTACTTGTGTTGTGGTTTAATTCCGTGGCAATATTTTTCTAATGTTGTTATAAGAGGTGCAGCTGTAATGGTTGATAATGGCAATATTATAAAAAAAGTGTATTTTCCACGAGAAATTCTGCCAATATCACTTGTTGCAAGTGAAGGAGTAAACTTTTTAATTGCAACAATAATTATACTAGGATTTGTTGTTTTTGGTGGAATCGGATTATCATGGAACATATTATGGTATTTCTTAATACTTGCAATACAATTCATTGTATCTATAGGAATATCACTTCTTGTAAGTAGTTTAACAGTATACTTTAGAGATTTATTACACTTACTAGGTGTATTTATGCAATTGTTATTTTACGCAACACCAATCGTATATTCGATGGATGCTGTACCAGCAAATTTTAGATGGCTATTAAGATTAAATCCAATGTCGTATTTGATAGATGGCTATAGATCTATATTCTATAGTAAAACAATGCCAGATTTTAGAGGATTGCTAATTGCATTTATAATGGGAATAGTTCTTTGCATTGTTGGATATTTTGTATTTAAAAAATTAGAAAGAAGATTTGCAGAAGAATTGTAAAAGAAAAGGTTTTAGTATGGTAATTTTTATACTAAAACCTTTTTATGATATGTTCTGCTTTTTTGCTTGATTTTTTAGCGTTTAGTATATATAATAATCTTGAAAAATTACAATCGAAAAGGGTTGAAAAAAGATTACCATTTTAGCTTTTTCAACTCAATATATGTTTAGTGAGGAAGATATTAATTATGGAAGATAATATCAAAAAAGAAAAAAAGTTTAATTTGAAAAATATTATCACAATAGAAAATTTATTGTGTTTTTTAATAATAATATGTCCGATATTGGATGCTGCAAGTTTCCTATTTAGAAACTATTTTAACACTAATATTTCGATATCTACATTTATAAGACCAATTATACCAATAATTGCAATTTGTTATATATTTTTTAAAGATAAGTTAAAGCCTTATATTCTTATGGCGGGAGGCACGTATTTTATATATGCAATATGCCATCTTTACATATTTTATAAAAAGAGTACGGGATGTGCATATGGAGGTATAACTCAAGAAATTCAGTATTTGGTTAATTACACTTTCATGATAATGAATTTATTTATTTACATTTATTTCTTTGTTTATAAAAATAGAGAAAAAGAGCTTAAAAATGAAGATGGTACAAAGATTATAAATAAATTAAAATTGTCTGTACTAATTTCGTTTACAGTATATATTGTGCTTATGTATATTTCTCTAATTACAGGAACATCTTCATATACATATAGTGAAGTTCAAATTGGTTATAAGGGATGGTTTGAATCTGGAAATAGTATAGGTACAATAATGTTATTAGAAATGTTTATTATTCTGCCAAACTTAGGAAAAAATAATAAAACTGGAATTAGAATATGGACTTTTATGACAGTTGTTCTTGCTGGAGCATATTTATGTACTTTACTAGGAACTAGAACTGGTTTATTTGGCTTTATAATTGTAATACTGATGTACTGCATAATTTGTATAATTAACAGCTTGATAAAAAATAGCAAATTAAACAAAAAGGCCCTGCCAGCATTTTTACTTGCATTGGTTGTTATTGGTATTGCAGTAATTGCATTTGGCTCAAAAACTATTGAAAGAAGAAAAGACCTTCAAGAAAGAGAAAATCAAATTATAGATACAATGACTGGAAAAACCGCTCATGTAACAGGTGATATTGTTGATATTGTGAAGGAAATAAAAAATAACGAAATTGATGAAGGCTATATGCCTGAGAGTATGCAAAAAACTTACTTAGAATTATATGATATTGCAAATGAAAAGCAAATTCAAAATACTAATATGAGAGCATTGCAATTTATATACCATAGTAGATTAATAAAAAATCAAGACAGTATTCCAATGCTACTTTTCGGTAATGGATATATGGTACATTTTTATGAGATGATTTTTGAAATGGAAGTTCCAGCATTTTTATATAATTTTGGAGTAATAGGATTTTTCTTATATTTTATGCCGTTTTTAGCTATTGCAATGTATGGAACTTATATGGCAGTAAAGAAAATAAAAAATATGAATATTGAATTTATGATGAGCACTTTAGGCTTATGGTTTGCCATATTCATATCATTTCTATCTGGATATACATTTTTCAATTCATCAAGCATGATGATTATAATAACTCTTGCAACTCTTATATTTAATGGTTGTAAAGATTTGGAAGATGATGAAATGAAGATTTATGAAATAAAAAAATGATTAAAAATATAACTTGAAAATCGGATTTGTATGGTGGAGGAAAACTACAATATGAAAAAAATTATTTTTGGAATAACTGGTCTTACACTTGGAGGTGCTGAGAGGGTATTAGTAGATGTTGCAAATAAGCTTATAGCAAAGTATGATGTTACAATTTTTACAATTTATGCTGGAGGAGAGCTAGAAAAAGAGCTTGACTCTAAAATAAAACTTATAAGTCTATTCAATTTTAAGTATAATGATATGGGAAAATTAAAGAAAAAATTAATACCAATCAAAGTCTTGTTGGAAAAGAAAAAAATATTTAAAAAATATGTTCAGAGCGGAGAATATTTTACACAAATTGCATTTTTAGAAGGGCCTATTACTAGAATTTTTAGTGTAAAAGACAAAAAGTCTACTAAAATTGCATGGATTCACAATGATATTTCTAAAGTTTTTGGAAAAGGACCAAAATCTAGAATTAAGAGAATCTTAGACAGAAATATATATGAAAAATTTGATACTCTTGTTTTTGTTAGTATAGATAATTTGGACAAGTTTAATAAAGTTTATGATGATATGGATTTACCTCATGAAAAGGTTATTAACAATTACATTAATAGCGGAAGAATACTAAAATTAGCAGAGAAGGACTTAATAGAACAAGATAAGAAAGTATTTGCAACAGAAGAAAATGATGGACCAATAATAGTTCAAGTTTCAAGACTTGTAAGTCAAAAAGCAATAGAAAGACTGATAAGAGTTCATTCTAAACTTATAAAGCAAGGATATAAGCATAAAATTTTTGTAATAGGTGACGGACCACTAAAGGAAAGCTTGGAAAATCAGATTTACGAAGAAAACGTAGAAGAAACTTTTAAGCTATTAGGTGCAAGGAACAACCCATATCCATTTGTGAAGAGGGCCGATTTCTTTTGTTTGTTATCGAATTTTGAAGGATATCCAATGGTAGTAGAAGAAGCGAAAATTTTAAATAAATTTATTTTAACAACGAATACTGCTACAAGAGAGGCATTAATTGATTACTCGAAAAAAAGTTATATTGTTTCTAATGATGATACAGGTGTTGAAGATGCAATAAAGTTTGCCGTGAAAAACTATAAGCAAAAGAATAATCAATATAATCAATATGTATATAAAAACGATAGAATAATAGAGAAAATAGAAAAAATGATAGAAGAAAATAAAAAACATCCAGATAGGATTAGCAAGATAATTTAAATAAAAAAGAGATACTTTGGAGGAAAAAACGTGAAAATATCAGTACTTACGGCTACATATAATAGAGCAAATCTTTTAGATAAGTTGTATGCAAGCCTATTAATCAACAGCAATAATTGTCCAGATGTCCAGCTAGAATGGTTGGTTATGGATGATGGCTCAACAGACAACACTAAGAGAATAATGGAAGAATATTGTAAGGAAAGATTGATTGATATTAAATATTTTTATCAAGAAAATCAAGGAAAAATGACAGCAATAAATAACTTGGTGAAAGTAGCAACTGGAGATTTAATAGTCGAATGTGATTCGGATGACTACTTTACTAGAGATGCCTTTAGAGTTGTTGTACAAGCTTTACAAGCATGCAAAGATATGGGAGAAACTTATGCTTTAGTATTTTTAAAATATACTAAAGATGGACAGAACATGGGAAATAATTTTATAGAAGATGATTATCCAAGCACTATGTTTGATTTATATTTTAAGAATGGCATAACAGGCGAGAAAGCGTTAGTGTACAATGCTTCAATAAGGAAACAATTTGAATATAAGCTCGAACATAATGAAAAATTTGTAACTGAGGCAAGATTACACCATGAAATGGACTTACAATATCAAGTAAGGTGCTTTAACAGACCAATAATGATATGCGAATATCAGAAGGAGGGCTATACTCAAAATATTAATAAATTATTTAGTGAGAGCCCATTCGGATATTATAGTTATTTTAAAGAAATATTTAATCAAGATATGCGTGGGGTTACTTTTAAAAAGAGACTATATGTTTATAAACATTACATATTATTTAGCGTTTTGACAAAAGAAAAGCATCCAATAAAAAATGTTAATGGATTGTTTAATAAAATAATGGTCGCAATTTTATTTGTGCCAGGAAAGATTGCAACAAAAATAAGAATAAAAAAGCATGATTAAAAAGATAATCGAATTATTTTATAAAAAATGCACGAAAACTGAGAAATAAAGTTGAAAAATGACTATAATATGATATAATTTTAGTGTGAAAATAAATTAAATTTGGAAGGGAATTTTGCGTATGTGGGGAGATATAGCCATAGCTTTTTTACTTGCATTTATAACGGCTTTTGTTATAACGCCATACTCTATAAGACTGGCGAAAAAAGTAGGAGCGGTAGATTATCCAAATGATAGAAGAGTAAATAAAAAACCAATGCCAAGGCTTGGTGGTATAGCTGTAATTGCGGGTTTTTTAGTATCAGCAATTTATTTAATAATAACAATGAGAATAGAAAATAATATAGATTTTATAACAGATGGACTAGGAAAGAAATTATTAGGCTTTTTATTTGGAGCAATGGTTCTTGGAATTACCTGTTATATTGATGATGTTAAGGGAATAAGCCCATTAGTTAAGTTAGCAGGACAATTAATTGCTGCAATAATAGTAGTAAGTTGTGGAGTACGCATAGATAACTTTACTATACCATTTAAAGAAAACAGCATAATGATAAATGAGGTAATAAGCTATATTCTAACTATTGGTTGGATTGTAGGAATAACAAATGCAATAAACTTAATTGATGGATTAGATGGTTTATCATCTGGAATAACCTTAATTGCATGTATTTCAATGCTAATAATATTCTCTTTGAATGAATCACCATTAATTGCAATTATATTAATAACAGCTCTTGCTGGAGCAATAGTTGGATTTTTGCCATATAATTTTAATCCTGCAAAAACATTCATTGGGGACATTGGCTCAAACTTTATGGGCTATGCAATTTCAATAATATCAATATTAGGAGTCGCAAAAACATACACAGCAATTGTAATTATTGCTCCAATAATAGTACTTGCACTTCCAATATTCGATACTTTATGGGCTATTGTAAGAAGAATTGTAAAAACAAAGTCAATAAAAGGAGTATTTAAAGCTGATAAAGGACATTTACACCATAGGCTAATGGCAAAAGGATATACACAAAGGCAAGCTGTTTTAATCTTATATGGAGTAACTGCAACACTTGGAATGATTGCGATAATATTGCTTGATAGTGGCATATGGAAAGCCTTATCATTTGCATTGCTTGTAATTGCTATAGTTGCAATAGGATATAAAGACATAGTACATTTAAGAGATAATGAAGAAATAGAAAATGAAAAACTAAAGTCAAACAGAACTGATAAAAATATATAAATTTGTAGAAAAGGACGATAACATGAAAAAGATTACAATTTTAGTACCAGCGTATAATGAAGAAGAATCATTACCTTTCTTATATGAAAGAGTTAGCAAAATAATGAATGAAGTAAAAGATTATGAATTCGAATTATTATTTGTAAACGATGGAAGTAAAGACAACACATTAAATGAAATAAAAAAATTAAGAGAGCAAGACAAAAGAGTATGCTATGTAGACTTCTCAAGAAACTTTGGAAAAGAAATAGGAATGATAGCAGGGCTTGACTATGCAACTGGAGATTGTGTAATAATAATGGATGCAGACCTTCAGGATCCACCGGAGCTTATTCCAGAAATGATAAAATTATGGGAACAAGGTTATGATGACGTATATGCTAAGAGAAGGTCTAGAGCTGGAGAGACATGGCTAAAAAAATTCACATCAAAAATGTACTATAGAGTATTACAAAGCCTAACAAAGGTTGAAATACAAAAAGATACAGGTGATTTTAGACTATTAGATAGAAGATGCGTAAATGCACTGAAAAAAATGAGAGAAACAGGAAGATGCTCTAAAAGCATGTTTAGTTGGATAGGTTATAACAAGAAAGAAATAATGTATGATAGAGATCCACGTATTGCCGGAAAAACAAAATGGAACTACAAAAAATTGATAGATTTAGCAATAGACGGAATCACATCATTTACAACATCACCACTTAGAATATCAACATTCTTGAGCATTCCAACATTTTTAGCATTATTTGTATACTTTATATATGTAATTGTGAAGGCATGTGTTACACACACTGCAATACAAGCTTTCCAAGCAATTATACTTCTAATATTATTCTTCTCTGGAGTACAAATAATACTAATTGGAATTATGGGAGAATATTTAGGAAGAATATTTAACGAATCAAAACATAGACCATTATATTTAGTAAACGAATACAATGGAGAAAAAGAAATGAATGATAAATAGGTTTTGAAAAAATAACATAAGAATATAGAAAATTACTAGAAAGGTGCAAGATGAAAGAAAACTTAGTAATAAATCCGGAAATTACCGATAATAATGAAGAAACGCTTGAAACTACTCTAAGGCCTCAGTTGCTAGAAGAATACATAGGACAAACAAAAGTAAAAGAAAGCATGAAGGTATATATAGAAGCCGCAAAACAAAGAGGAGAGTCACTAGACCATGTTTTGTTATATGGTCCTCCAGGACTTGGTAAGACTACACTTGCCGGGATAATTGCAAATGAAATGGGAGCAAAATTAAAAATTACATCTGGACCAGCAATAACAAAACCTGGAGACCTTGCAGCATTATTAACAAATTTAACTCCAAACGAAGTCATATTTATAGATGAAATTCATCGTTTAAATAAAAATGTAGAGGAAATTTTATATCCGGCCCTAGAAGATTATGTTTTAGACATTATAATTGGAAAAGGACCAACGGCAAAATCTATAAGAATAAATTTGCCACCATTTACATTAATTGGAGCTACAACAAAAGCAGGTTCTCTTACTACTCCATTAAGAGATAGATTTGGAATAGTACATAGATTAGAATTATATGATGAGAAAGACTTAATTAAAATAATAAACAGATCAGCAAAAATATTATGTGTAGAAATTGATGAAGAAGCAAGCACAGAAATTGCAAGAAGATCTAGAGGAACTCCTAGAATTGCAAATAGATTATTAAAAAGAGTTAGAGATTATGCTATGGTTCTTGGAAATGGTAAAATAGATTTAAAAATTGCAAAAACAGCATTAAATAAACTAGAAATAGATGAATTAGGATTAGATGAAATAGATAGAAAAATTCTAGAAACTATGATACTAAAATATCAAGGAAAACCTATTGGAATAGAGGCTTTAGCAACAACAGTGGGAGAAGATATAGATACACTTGAAGATGTTTATGAACCATATCTAATACAAATTGGTTTTATATCTAGAACGCAAAGAGGAAGAGTTCCACTTCCAGCAGCATATAAACATATCGGAGCATCATATCAATTACAGTTATAGTCAAATAATATGAGAAAAAACTTAAAGTAGTTCTTAATATAATAGAAAAATGATATCCTGAGTTGTATTAAAACTAAAAATGTTTTGACAACACAATACCATTTTTATTATTACATATGATAAAAAGGAAGGAAAGTTTTTATATGAGAAATAAAAAATGGTTGCTTTTATTTATTACTGTAGTTATATGTTTTGCCATGCCATCAATAATATATTTGACAAAAAATCAATCAATATATAATTTTATTTATCAGTGGACATTCATATTTAAAATTCCTAAGACGATTTCGGCAAAATGTATAAATACAATATGTTTTATAGGTCTTATGTCAGTAATGTTTATTCTGTATATATTAATAATAAAACATAGCAATAAAATTTTTAAAAGCAAAAAACAATTAATTATTGCAATTTGCATAATTTCAGTTTTATTTGCATTAATTATTCCATATACAAGTACAGATGTATATTCTTATATAGCAAATGGTTGGTCGGCTTCACACTATCACGAAAATCCATATTACAAATCTGTTGGACAAATTAGCGATGAGCATCAGGTAAGAGACCAAATGTACAATAAAGTAGCAAACTGTTGGAGATACGAAACAGTTGTATATGGACCATTTTGGACTTTAATTTGTAAAATATTAACGAGTATTTCACTTGGAAAAATTGATGTGGCATTAGCTATATTTAAAGGGACTAATCTAATAGTTCATCTAATAAATTGTTTATTAATTTGGAAAATAACTCATAAAAAGAAATTTGTTTTGATTTATGGTGCGAATCCAGCAATATTGTTCGAGGCTTTATCAAATGTACATAATGATATATTTATAGTTTTATTTATATTACTTGCAATATATTTTGTTACAAAAAAGAAAAATATAATGCTATCAGTTGCATTTGTGGCAATGGCAACCGCAATAAAATACTTGGGAATACTAATATTACCATTTATAATTTTATATCATCTAAGGGGTAAAAGCATATTAGAGAAAATAAAGTATTGTGTATTGTATGGACTAGAATTTATAGTAATACTTGCAGGATTTTATGCAATATATGTAAGAGATTTGAACATATTTGCAGGTCTGTTCATACAACAATCAAAGTATAACAGGTCTATAATGTTAGTGTTTTATTATTTGATTGGGGAACAATCAACAAATATATTAAAAACTGCATTATTGGCTGTATTTGCAATACTTTATGTATATACGGTTATTAAGTTATTATTAAATAATAATACAGAAATATTTTCATCATATATAAGAGAATATAGCACGTTATTATATATATTTACATTTATATTAATAACAAATTTCAATTCTTGGTATATATTATGGTTATTTCCAACGATGATGTTTTTAAATGGGAAAAATATAAGGCTGATAATAAATTTATCGTATACTGTAGAAGTTGCATATATTGGAAGTTTTGCATTATATAGTGAAGCACAAAATTTAGGTGTTTTATATATTTTTTTAGTGGCAATAGTTACTGGAATTTTGACAAGCGTGCCAATTGTAAAAAATAAAGTAGAATACTTATCAAACAAAATTGAAATAAAAAAATAAGATAAAAAGGAGGAGAATCAGTTAAATAAAATTTGCAACTGATTACAAATTAATTATAATGAAACTATTAATGCACACATGCTGTGCGCCTTGTAGCGTGTACTGTATAGACAAACTAAGAGAAGAGGGAATAGAACCAACAGCATATTGGTATAATCCAAATATCCACCCATACACGGAATACAAAGCACGTAGAGAATGTCTAAAAGAATATACAAAATCAATAAATGTACAAGCCATATTCGAAGAAGAATATGGCTTAGATGAGTTTTGCAAGGAAGCTGTAAAAAACTTAAATGCAAGATGTGTAAACTACTGCTATCCAGTTAGGCTAAGAAAAACATTTGAATATGCCAAAGAACATGGATATGATACCGTTACGACTACATTGCTATACAGCATATATCAAAAACACGACTTCATAAAAAAGTTGATGGAACAATATAGTGAAGAGTATGGAATAGATTTTTTGTATAGAGATTTCAGAGTCGGATTCTGGGAAGGACATCAAAAAGCTCATGATTTAGGACTATACATGCAAAAATATTGTGGATGCATATTTAGTGAGGAAGATAGATATAGTAAACAGATTAAGAGAGATAAAGAATAAGGGAGGCAATAAGAATGCATACATAATTGGCATGACAAATGTAGAGTTTTTATATGACTAAAAGGTAATGAATATATATAAATCTCTCAGAGTCAATTGACTCTGAGAGATTTTGTAATTACAGCTTTTGGTAAGCAAGTTTCTTTAACCTGCTGTATTGCTCTGCACCATATAAGACGATGCAGAGTTAAAAAGCTGCATTGCAGTATAGAGGTTGACGGGGCCGACACTAAAGCTGTATCCTGCCTCTCCATTAGAGTACTGGCTGGTCACAACTTTCAAACCTTCCACAGGAGTGTCGACAGTGACTTCTTGCTGGTGTTGATCCACTTTGATATCAAAATCAAAGTAGATACCCGTGTTCATAGGATCTGTTCATGTCGACGTTGCCGCCGTACATGTACATAAGTTGGACAAGATAGTCGGGATTGGACCACGTCGTACCATCAGGTACAATAGTAGTGGGGACGTTACTCGTTGTTCCGCCAGAAAGAAGGTTGAACAGCAAAGCAACAATAACAAGCATGATGTTCATATAGATGCCTCCATAATGCTTAACAAAGTGATGTGTAATAATTACACGCTTACAAGTTAATTATACTACAAATAAAGCCAAGTTGTCAATTTAAAAAAATCATGAAAATTTCTTTAAATAAATCATGAATATTTCTTGAAAATTGAACTATTTTATAGTATTCTATATTTGAAAAAAAATTGAAAGGGGGAGTTCATATGTACGCATCATCATCATCATATGCAAGAAGCGCATCAACGATGAATTCTGTAGCATCTAGTGCTATATGGATAATTGTATCTTTAGTATTAGCTATTGTAGGAGGCATAGTATTGTACTTTACATTCTTAAAAAAAGATAATGAAGGAAAATATACTGGCTTTTTAGGTTGGATGTATGATTTTTTAACATTTAAAAAATTAACAATTGAGAATGTATTAAAAATATTATACTTAATATGTGCTATATTTGTTACATTATCTTCATTTGCTACAATATCTACAAGTTTTATAGCTTTCTTAGTATATTTAGTTGTAGGCAACCTTGTTGTAAGAATAGCATACGAGCTTATATTAGTTAGACTTATTATATGCAGAAACACAACAGAAATAAACAAAAAGCTAGATAAAAAAGACTAATGTATAAGACGAGAACGCTCTAGATGAGCGTTCTTTCTATGACTGAATTGATGTGAAAAAATAAATTATTACAATTTTATTTCAAATTTAAAAGTGTATTGTAAACACTGATTTTTTGTGTTATCCTTTTAATGAAAATTAAACATATGTAAAATTAGGGAGGAAAACAAAATGAAAAGTAGTGAAAAGAAAGGAATTTTAATTTTAATACTAGTATCTATAGTAATAATTGCAGTGATATATGGCGTAACACATGGATCAAAAAATGAAAATAAAAACACAAACACAGCAAATCAAACAATAAGTGATACTAACCAATCACAGGTTGATGCAAGCCGTGGAGAGTTTACAAAAACAGAAAGTGATGGAACAGTAGTAAATACAAGTAATAAATTAAAAGAAGATAAGGTAGAATCTGGATTTGAAATATCAAATATAAATTTTTCTGAAAAAGATGGACATACAAGTTTAGAAGCAGATGTAACAAATATGACAGGTACTGCACAAGGTAACTTTATGGCAGAAATAGTACTACTAGACAAAGAAGGAAAAGAACAAGGAAGAATACCAGTGGCTATACCAGAAACACAAATTGGTGAAACAGTTGGAATACAAGCTGGAATAAATGACCAATATGCAAATGCTTATAACTTTAGATTAGAGAAAAAATAAAAAATAAAAAAGAAGTTTATAGTGCGAGTACAGAAAAGTAGCTACACGCAACTAATGCTTCTTTTTTATTAGTATGTTGAAAATTGAGATAAAAGAAAAATTAATAGAATAAAGTTTAATTTAGTGCAATGAAAAAATGAAATTGAAAAAAATTAGCAATAAAATAGAAAATATACAAATGAAAATTTAAAATTGATTTAAATAAAAAACATATTGAACCTTAAAAATTCATTAAGTAATATACTTAATGAATCTTTTTTTGCATTTATTATACCAAAAGAACAAATAAAATCAAGAGTAATCCTTTATTTTTTTATAATAAAAATATTTAAGAAATTTTTAATTGGAAATAGGCTGAAATAAGCTTGATATAAAGAAAAAACAACTTAGCTCTTATCATTAAGTATATTACTTAATAATAAGCTAGGAGGAAGAAAAAACATGAAAACAAAAGAAGTAAGAGGAATTACAATAATTTCGCTAGTAGTAACAATAGTAGTTTTATTAATATTAGCAGGAGTAAGTGTAAGCGTAGTAATTGGAAATAACAATTTATTTGATAAAGCAAAAAGTACACAAAAAGTACAGACAATAGCTGGAATAAAAGAGGCATTGGAACTTGAAAAAGCAGATATTCAAGTTGAAAGCAAAACTGTAAATTTAGAAAATTATTTGGAGCAAATAAGTACAGGAAAGAAAAATTACGATTTGAGTTCAACAGAAAAGATAGATAACAAGAATGCATACATTATAATTAATGCCCAATATAAATTTTTGTTAAAAGACAAGGAAAACGGAGATGTAGAAATAACGTATGAAGGAGTAGCAGTTTCTGGAGATTTAACATTATCTTCATATGATGGAACATATACGTATCCCAATAGTGGCAGTTTTGAGATAACAAATAATGCTTCTGGAGGAGAGCTAACAGTAAATTCAGATGCACCAAACATTGCAACGGCAAGTATAGCTGGAAATACTGTAACGGTAAAACCACGGTATAACAGCTGGAAAGGCTAATATAGTTGTAAAAAGTGCAGCAAATGGAGATTATGCAGAAAACAAAGTAATCCACTTAGCAACAGTGCAAAATGGAACAATTTCGTTGAAAGTAACACCATATGTTGGAACATATGATGGACAAGAACACAATGCTTTATCTAATATAAGTGTAGAACCAAGAGATGCAAAGTTGGAGTATTCTTTAGATGGAGAAAACTATGTTACGGAAATGCCAAAGATTAAAGATACATCAGAATTTACAGTAACAGTAGTAGCAAGCAAAGAAGGCTACAAAACAGTATCTACAACAGAAACAATAAAGGTAAATAGAGCAGAAGGAAAATTAACACTTTCTTCATATAGCGGAACATCAACTAATGGAAATGACTTGGTATTTGCTGTAAGTGAGAACACTGGTGATTTAAGTGCAACATCTTCTGATACAAATATTGCAACAGTAAGCATAAATGGAAATACTATGACTGTAAAACCAACAGGAAAAACAATTGGTACAACAATTATAACTATAAAAAGCTCATCAAATATAAATTATAATGAAAAAACTGTAACCTATTTAGCAACCATTAAAAATCCAATATTTACAGGAGATTCTGGTGTTGGGTGTTATGCTGATACAAATGGAGATGGCATCCCAGATGGAATAATATTTGAAGACTTCAAAAAAGGTGGAAGTGGATTGTGGTGTGGTGAAACATATAGTGTTTCTACAATATCAAGCACCAAGAATTATTATGTAAGTGAGTCAAATTATAATGGAAAATTCGGAACAAAAAATGTTTTATCTGCAACTGGATCTGGGAGTGAAAGATTTTACGTGATGAGTTTAAATGATTATAATAATTCAACTACTGGAAAATATGAGGATTTTAAATATGTTGAGAATGGTGCATGGCATGTACCACTGCAAAATGAATGGGTAGCATTCGGAAACAGCTTTGGCATAACAAGAAATAATTATAGTAGTTTTGGTTTGAAAAATGTCTATATGGCAGTGGATTCAATGCAAAATCCAGTTAAAGTTGATATTGTAGACAATCGTATGAGCGAACCGGGTCGTACAAGTAGTACTAGATATTATTTACGTTTGGTTAGAATATTTTAATTGAAAAATAGGCGGTGCAATACTGTCTATTTTTTTACGAATGAATTTCTTTTGAATAGAAGTTGATTAATAATTAATACATAAAATTTTAAATGGGGATTATCAATTTTTTAACCTTTTTCATTGCTAAATCTCCTAAAATATGATATAGTTTGCAATGAGAAATAACAACAAAATATAAGAAACAAAAGGAGAACATAATGTTATTAGCACTTTCTGGTATTACTGGGGTTGGAAAAAGTTTTTATGCAGAAGAAATTGCAAGAAAGCTAGATTTCAAAAAAGTACATACCATAAGAACAAGAAATATGAGAATAGGTGAACAAAACGGAAAAACTGGACTTTTTATGACTCATGAAGAGTTACAAAAACTCAAAGATGATGGGAAAATTGCTTACGATTTTGATGTGTTTGGTGGTACATATGCATATAAAAAAGATGAAATTTTATCTAATGAAAATTATGTGTTTGAAATGTATTATACTACTATTCAAGACTGGAAAAGAATAAGACCAGATATTGTCACTATTTATATATTGCCAAATGATATAAATGTGGCATTAGAACAAGTAAAGAAAAGAAATTTAACACCAGAGAAAGAAAACGAGAGAATTAAAGAGACAGAAGAACAATATAAAAATTTTATGAGTGATAAGAAATTACAAGATATGTTTGATTACATAATATATAATAATTATGATGAAAAATCAGAATATGAACTTATTAAATTAATTGCAAGCAAAATGAAATCAGATAAATACTAAAAATGAAAGGATTAATATGGATATATTTTTTAAAAGTGATGAAAATTTTGACAAAATAATTGTAGACACCCTAAAAGGGAAAAAGATAGTAAAAGCAAACCAAATTACAACTGGCTGGACTAACATAGTATATGAGGTTGAAACTGATGATGGAAACTATTTCTTTAGATTTCCACGTGATGAATTCTGGTCTAGAACTATTGTAAAGGACTGTGAATTTGCAGGTTACATATATAATAAAACAGATTTTAATACTAGTAAGCTAGAACTAAAATATTATAATGGTAAACCATTTAGTGTACATAAAAAAATAAAAGGCACTCCACTTGCTAAGAAGATGGATTCACTTAGTGATAAAGAAGTTGAGAATGTTGGAAATGAAATTGCAAAATTTATGTATGAATTGCATAACTTAGATTTCAATAAAGATGAAGTATTTAATACAAGAAATATTGGCTTGAAACTACCAGATTTTCTAGACGAACTTTTAAATTTGCATTTGAGTGAAGATGATATAAAATTCTGGAAAGAGAGCAAAATAGATGATAGTTGCAATAACTTGGTTCATGGTGATTTGAACCCAAGCAATGTATTGTTAGATGATAATAATAATGTTGTGGCTATTATAGATTTCGGATTTGGTGGTTTTGGAGATAAATATGATGATATTTCTAGAATAATTGGAAGATGCCCAGAAAAGTTTAAAAATGGCATTGTAAAGAGTTATGAGTCATACTCAAAAGCACCAGTCAACATGGAGATTTTAAATGATAAAATTGATAAGTGGAACAATATAGATAAAGGATATATAAATTATATGAGAAGTATAGGAATATACGAATAGTTTTGGAGGTATAATTTTTGGATAGTAATAGATTATTAATAATAGATGGAAACAGCATTATGAATAGGGCTTTTTATGGAATAATGAGCTCTAAATCTTTGATGTCTGCTGATGGTAAATATACGAATGCTGTATATGGATTTTTATCAATTCTATTTAAAGATTTAGAAGATTTAAAACCAGATTATATTGCAGTTGCCTTTGATTTGAAGGCTCCAACTCACAGACACAAGATGTATAAAGAATACAAAGGTACTCGCCATGCGATGCCACAAGAACTTGCTGAGCAAATGCCTGTTATTAAAGAAGTTTTAAAAGCAATGAATATAGCAATAATCGAAAAAGAGGGCTATGAGGCAGATGACGTTATAGGAACTATTTCTAAGCAAGCATCTGATGCCGGACATTATGTTACTATTCTTTCTGGAGATAGAGATAACTTTCAACTTGCAAGTGATAAAGTTACAATTCGTATTCCTCGTACTAAAATGGGCAAGACCGAGACAGAGGATTATGATGATTCTAAGATAATCGAAGAATATGGAGTTAAACCAGTTCAGCTAATTCAAGTAAAAGGCTTGATGGGAGATACATCTGATAATATTCCAGGAGTTCCAGGAGTAGGAGAAAAGACTGCTCTAAAATTAATTAAGGAATATGAAAATATAGATAATTTGTATGAAAAATTGGAGGCAGGACAAGCAGATGATATCAAAGGAGCATTAAAAACTAAACTTGAAAATAACAAGGATTTAGCAATGCTATCTAGGACTCTTGGAACTATTCTAAGAGATGCACCACTCGGAGTTAATATAGAAGATTTAAGGACTAAGGAGTGGGATAAAGAAGCAGTAACAAATAAATTTAAAGAGCTTCAATTTAATCGATTTATAGAAAGATTTGATTTGAATGGACTTGGTACACCAAAGAAAGAAGCTAAGATTGAAGATTTATTTACATTAGTAGAGTTAGATAAAAATACTTTAAAAGACGAGCTTTCAAAGATTAATGATAAATTTATTTATTATATCGAAAAAGAAAAGATTGAAGATGAAAGTGCAATTATAAAAGACACTTTTAAATCATTATATTTTTATAAAGATAAGAAGGTATTTTATGTAAAAGATTTTGAGTTAACTCCTGAAATTATTAATATCTTTGCAGACGAGAAAATAGACAAAATTAGTTATAGAACTAAATCAGACTATATCATTCTTAAAGAACATGACTGTGAATATAATAACATAAAATATGATGCTGAGATTGCCGGATATAATTTAAACCCAACAGATAAAAACAATATTGAAGAAATGTCTAAAAAGTATTTAGAATTAGACATGGATGAATATTTAGAGAATGAATTTAATGGCACAGATGAGAAGAAGAGTGACCAGATGAATTTATTTGATAATTTGGAACAAAAAGATGATAAAGACGACGAAAGAAGCAAATATCAGAGTGCTTTAATTTGTTATGCGATAGCAAAGCTAGAAAAAGTTACAACAAAAAAACTAGAAGAAGTAGGTTCATTAAGCTTATTTAATAATATTGAAATGCCGTTAGTACCAGTATTGGCACAAATGCAATTTAATGGAATGCTGGTAGATGAAAGTGAATTAAAAGATTTTGGAGATACATTAAAAGGTCAAGTAGAAACATTATCACACGAAATATGCGATTTAGCAGGAGAAGAATTTAATGTAAATTCTCATCAACAATTAGGAAAAATATTATTTGAAAAATTACAATTACCAGTTTATAAAAAGACTAAAAATGGCTACACAACTGATGTTGAAGTGTTAGAAAAGTTAAAAGGTCAACATCCTATTATAGAAAAAATATTGGAATATAGAACACTTGCTAAATTAAATTCTACTTACGTTGAGGGGTTAATTCCTTATATAAACCCTAAAACTAAGAGAATACACTCGAGTTTCCATCAAATAATTACTGCAACAGGAAGAATAAGCAGTACAGAGCCAAATTTACAAAACATTCCTACTAGAGCAGAACTAGGAAAGCAAATAAGAAAAGCTTTTAAACCTGCAGAAGGAAATATTTATATAGATGCAGATTATTCTCAAGTAGAATTAAGAGTGCTTGCACATATTTCACAAGATGAAAATATGATACATGCATTTAATCATGGAGAAGATATTCATAAACAGGCTGCATCAAAGGTTTTAGGAATTCCAATTGAAGAAGTTACAAAGGAGCAAAGGTCATCTGCAAAGGCCGTAAACTTTGGAATAGTATATGGAATAAGTGACTTTGGACTTGCAAATCAGTTAGGAGTAAGCAACAAACAAGCTAAAGAATACATTAGCCAGTATCTTGAAAAATATCAAGGAATAAAACACTTTATGGATGATATAGTAGAAAGTGCAAAGGCAAAGGGCTATGTAGAAACTCTTTTTGGAAGAAGAAGATACATTCCAGAAATAAAATCTTCAAATTATATGGTAAGACAATTTGGAAGTCGTGTTGCTATGAATACTCCAATACAGGGAACAGCAGCAGATATTATGAAAATTGCTATGATAAATGTAAATAAAGCATTGAAAGAAAATCATATTAATGGTAAAATTGTACTACAAATACATGATGAATTGTTATTAGAAGTTAGCCAAGAAGATAAAGAACAGGCAAAAGAGATTCTAAAACAATGCATGGAAAACGCAATGAAATTATCGGTTCCACTTGAAGTAGAAATCTCTGAGGGTGAGGACTGGTATGAAGTAAAATAAACAAAGGAGAGTAGATGTAATTTGAAAAAACAATATAAGGTTATAGTGGGTGTTCTAATTGGTATTATACTACTTATAACTATTATAAAAGTATTTAACATAAAGCAAATTATATTACAAAAAATATATCCTAAAAAGTACTCAGAATATGTAGAAAAATATGCACAAGAATTTAACGTGGATCCATTACTAATTTTTTCCATGATAAAAGCCGAAAGCAATTTTAAAGAAAAGGCTAAATCATCGAGTGGAGCAAAGGGCTTAATGCAGTTAATGGAGGCCACGGCAAACGAAATTGCTGATAAAATAGATGAACCTCTGGTAGAGGAAGAAAGCTTGTTAGAGCCGGAAAAAAATATAATGATTGGCACAAAATACTATTCGGAATTATTAAAAAATTTTGACGGAAATATGTTGCTTGCAATCACGGCATATAATGCTGGAATGGGAAACGTAAATCAATGGATTAGAGATGGAATAATAAAAGCCGATGGGAGTGACATAGAGAACATTCCATATAAAGAAACAAATATGTATGTTAGGAAGATTATTAATAATTATAGAATGTACCAGATTATTTATGAAGGAGCATAACAAAAGATGAAGAAAAAACAAATTACTATAAGTGTATATCAAATTTTTATAGCATTGCTGGTAATAATTGCAATAATAGTAACTGCTTCGATTGTTAAGAAACATGTACCAAAAACAAATAGAATTGCGACTGGAAAGGCCAGTGACTTTAATGGTAGTGGAACGAGTGATGATCCATATAAAATAGAGAACATAGAGGACTTATTAAAATTATCAGAAAATGTAAATAGCGGAATTACATATAGCAACCAGTATTTTGAACTTACAAATAAGCTAGATTTTCAAAGTGATGAGTCATATAAAAATCCAAAAGCTAAGTATGATGACGTAAATAAAGATGGCAAAGTTGAAGATATAAAAACAGAGCTGACTACTGCAAACGGTTTTTTGCCGATTGGAGACTCAGAACATGCCTTTGAGGGAATATTTAATGGAAATGATAAAACAATAAGAAATTATTCTGTAAATATAGCTCAAGGTGCAGAAAATAATGTATTAGTTGGAATATTTGGTAATAATAAAGGTAGAATAATAAATTTAAAAGTGACAGTAACAATTTCTGTGGACGAAAACATTGAAAATACAAAAGTATTAATTGGAACTATATCAACAAAAAATTCTGGAATAATTCAGACTTGCAAAACGGAGGGAACAATAACAGCAAGTATTAACGCAGAGAGTTCAAACATAGAAGTTGCTGGAATTTGCGCAGAAAATAGCGGAAAAATAATTGATACAGCAAATAGCATTGCAATTATATCAAATCAATTAAAAGCTGGAATAGTTGCTTTAAATTATGTTGAAAATAATACAGAAAATAGTGGTGAAATTACAAACTGTACAAATGAAGGTAAGATTGAAGAACAAACAGGATCAAAATATTATACAGCTGGTATTGTTGCAGATAACCAAAATGGAAACATTACAAGTTGCACCAATAACGGAAAGATTGATGGAAAAATTGTTGGTGGAATAGTAGGAAAATCAACGGGATACATAGTTGCTTGTCAGAATACTGCAGAAATAAGTAACTTAAAAGAAAATTCAAATGATGAAGAATTTGCAGGCGGAATTGTTGCAATACTAGAAACAGCTACAATAGAAAATTCTAAAAATACTGGAAATGTAATTGGAAGTACTAATATTGGAGGAATAGCAGGAGAAAGTAAAGGAACAATTACACAATGCCGAAATGATGGACAAGTATCTAAAGTTGCAGGAGTTATATGTAAAACTGTAAATTTAGGTGGATTAGTCGGAAAAAATGGTGAAGCAGCTAGATTATCAAATTCAAAAAATTATGGAAATGTAAATTCCGAAACAGATACTTTGGTTAATCTAGGAGGAATTTGCGGAATTTTGTATAATAATAGTATAGTAGAACTTTGTGAAAATAATGGAGCTATAAGTGGTTCTGGAAAAGAAATTATACCAAATGAAGATACAAACACTAACTGTGCATCTTGTACAAGCAATATTGGTGGAAGTGCTTCAACAGACGACTTTGGACAATTAAACATTGGAATCATTTATGGAAAATATCAAGAAATATAAATTATTAAAGAAGGGAAGATAATATTTATGGCTATATTAGTTACAGGAGGTGCTGGCTTTATTGGAAGCCACACAGCAGTTGAGTTATTAAATTCAGGAAAGGATATTGTTATAGTAGATAATTTTTCTAACAGTAAGCCAAAGGCTTTAGAAGCTATTAAGAAAATTACTGGAAAAGATTTTAAATTTTATGAAATAAATTATTTGGATAGAGAAAAGTTAGAAAAGGTATTCGAAGAAAATGATATTGAGGCAGTTCTAAACTTTGCAGGTTATAAATCTGTTGGAGAGTCTGTTAGAAAGCCATTAGAATATTATGATAACAACATTTCTGGATGTCTTGTATTATTAGAAACAATGCAAAAATATGGAGTAAAGAAATTCGTATTCAGTTCATCTGCAACAGTATATGGAGAGCCAGAAAGAATTCCGCTAACAGAAGATTGTAAAACTGGTGGAACAACAAATCCATATGGAACATCAAAATTATTCATAGAGCAAATACTTAAAGATTTATATGCATCAGATAATTCATGGGATATTTGTATATTAAGATATTTCAATCCAGTAGGAGCTCATGAAAGCGGATTAATTGGAGAAGAACCACAGGGAATACCAAACAATTTAATGCCATATGTTGTAAGAGTTGCATCAGGAGAATTAAAAGAATTATCTATATTTGGAAATGATTACGATACTCCAGATGGAACAGGTGTTAGAGACTATATTCATGTTGTAGATTTAGCAAAAGGACATTTAGCAGCACTAAATAAACTAGATAAAGAAGGAAAAGGCTTATATATTTATAATCTTGGAACAGGAACTGGATACAGTGTTTTAGATATGGTGAAATCTTTCGAAGAAATTACTGGAAAGAAAGTTCCATATAAAATAACACAAAGAAGACCAGGGGATATTGCAACATGCTATTCAGACACTAAAAAGGCAAAAGAAGAACTTGGTTGGGAAGCAAAAAAAGGAATAAAAGAAATGTGTGAAGATTCTTGGAACTTCATACAGAAGAATAAGTAATATGTAAGAAAAACATATTAAAGAGGTAATAATCTACTTAAGAAAAAAGTACGGGTTCTAAAACGCACAAATAAATCAAGTATTAAAGGAGTAATGTATATGCATAGTCAAATGCTTACATCTAGGCTTGGAGCAGAATTAATAAGCTACAAGCTAGATGGCATAGAAAAAATACACCAAGGACAAGATTGCATAGATGAGAATGGGAGAGTCTACTGGAAACGTCATTTTCCAGTACTATTTCCAATAGTGGGAAAGTTAAAACAAAACAAGACAATTATAAATGGCAGGACATATGAAATGGGACAACATGGATTTGCTAGAGACATGGAGTTTGAACCTGTTACAAAATTGGATAATTTTCACTCATATGTTTTAAAAAGTAATCCTAGCACTTTTGTAAAATATCCATTCGATTTTTCTTTATATGTAACATATAGAACCGATGAAAACAAACTTACAACAATGTATAAAGTTGTAAATGAAGGCGATAACAATATGACATTTGGAATAGGCGGACATCCGGCTTTCAAAATAGATCAACGAGATTTATACAGTGATGAATACTATTTGGAATTCGAAGAAGATGAGAATAAAATACATTTCTTATATCTAGTTGATGGTTTGATTGGAACAGAATATGCCAGAAATATAATGCAAGATTTAAGAAGAATACCAATAAATCAAGATTCTTTCAAGAATGATGCTATAATAATGAAAGGTTTGACTTCCCATAGAGTTAGCCTAAAAAAGAAGACTGGAAACAAAACATTGTTAACAATGGACTTTGAAGGATTTCCATATTTAGCTGTATGGTCAAAACCAGGTGCACCATTTATTTGCTTAGAACCATGGTATACAACAGCAGATGCAATAAAATCGACTGGTGTATTTACGCAAAAGACAGACATGTTAACATTAGCACCAAGAAAAGAGTTTGAATGTAAATATACTGTTGAATTCTTTAACTAGTAGTTGAAAAATAGCTGAGAAGAACTATAAGAAAGGGATTTTATCAAAATGGCCAAAATTATATTTATAATTATTGAATTAATTGTTCTTGGAATTTCTGTAATAATGATATATGATGCTAGAAAGATAGCAACAAAAACATTTAGCTCAAATGAGACAAACGAAACAACGAAAGTATTGAAAATAGTTGGTTTTATTGCTCTAATAATAAGCTTACTAATGATATATATTACGAAAATAAAAATGTAAAATAAAATGTGAAACAAAATTAGCAAAAAAAGCTAGAAATGTTTCACATTTTTAAGGTTTCGCTGAAAATTGAAATACACATATGTCGAAATTTGACAGATGATTTTTCTTGACTTTATGCGTAGTTTAGATATAATAAAAAAAGTTATTTCATAAAAGTTTTATCTTATATTTTGTATCAAATCTATTGATTTTTTCAATTAGCCATTCTGGTAAAATATTCTACATACAATTTGATTTAAACTTTTAATAACTAAATTTATGTATAGCATTTTTGTTATATGAATTTGAGGAGGTTATGTATGCCAAATGAAAAGAAAAGCATATTGCAACCAAAGAATGATGTAGTGTTTAAAGCACTATTTTCAAGAGGAAAACCAAGGATTACACAGGCTATGCTGGAGGCTATTTTAAAGATGAAAATAGACAAGCTGGAGCTTGATAAAAGTACGGATTTACTAAATGAAAATGCAGATGATAAAAATGGAAGGTTAGATTTAAGAGCAATAATTAATGGGAATACTGAATGTGACATAGAGGTACAACTCACTTCAAATGATAATATAGCTGAGAGATTTGTATATTATTGGGCAAAAATGTATGCTGCAAATTTAAAAATTGGAGATACATACAGTGATTTAAGAAAAACAATATCAATAATAATTTTAGATGATGATTTTAAATTAACCAAAAATCTTGGAAAACCGCAGACAACATGGAAAATACGAGAGAGCGAAAATACACATCTTATATTGACAGATTATTTTGAAATTATTATAATAGAGATACCGAAGGTGCTAAAAGCATACCATAAAAATCCAAATGACGAAGTACTACAATGGATGCTTTTTCTAGACAATCCGGAAAAAGAGGAGGTAACTCGTATAATGGAAGAAAATAAAGATATTAAGGAAGCCAAAGAAGAATTAGACAGAATAAGTCAAGATGATATATTGAGAAGGAAAGCCTTAAATAGAACACTTGAAATAGCTGACAGATTACAATTAAAAAAAGAAGCAGAAGAAGCATTGGAAAAAGGGAAAAAGGAAAAAACTAACGAGATTGTAAAAAGAATGAAAGATGCTGATTTATCTATAGAACAAATAGCTCAAATAGTCGAATTAAAAGTTGATGAAGTAAAAGCAATATTAAATGAGAAAAATTAGGTACTTTTACTATAGCGAAAGATATACATATGGCTATTAAAAACTGAAAGTGAACTAAATCAATGGAATTTATTTAATTCTATTGATTTTTCTGTATAAAATATGTTATTATAGTAACATAATAATTAAAAGCGAAGAACAAGAGGAGTAAGTTTGGAACATCTATCCAGAGAAAAGAAGAAAAAATGCTGAGATCTTCTTATAGAAAGTTAAACTGAATGTAGCTTGGGAGCTGATATATAGAAATAATAGTAAATATATCCGTGTAGTTTACGTTACAAAACAAATGAGATGTATATTTTATAGAAAGTATACAAATAAGGTGGTACCGCGAGAAATATTCTTGCCCTTAACTAAATTTAGGTTAAGTGGCAATTTTTTGTTTTATATGAAAAATGCTACTGTAACTAAAAAACAAAATATTTAAAGAAGGGATGATGTTTTATGAGTAAACACGAACTAGAAGGAAAATTTAATCCAAAAGATTTTGAAGATGAAATTTATGAGAATTGGGAGAAAAAAGGCTATTTTAAGCCTAGCAATGATAAGTCTAAAAAGCCATATACAATAGTAATTCCACCACCAAACATTACTGGTAGATTACACATGGGACATGCTTTAGATGAGACATTGCAAGATATATTAATTAGATATAAGAGAATGACTGGATTTAATGCTCTTTGGGTTCCAGGAACAGACCATGCTTCTATTGCAACAGAGGCTAAGATTGTTGCTAAATTAAAAGAAGAAGGAATTACTAAGGAAGATTTAGGTAGAGAAGAATTCTTAAAAAGAGCTTGGGACTGGAAAAAGGAGTACGGCGGAATAATCACAAAGCAAATTAGAAAACTTGGAAGTTCTTGCGATTGGTCAAGAGAAAGATTTACTCTAGACGAAGGGCTTTCTAATGCCGTTCAAACTGTATTTATTAATTTGTATAATAAAGGACTAATATACAGAGGCGAAAGAATGATAAACTGGTGCCCAACTTGTCATACATCAATTTCAGATTCGGAAGTTGAATATGAGCAAGAACCAACTCATTTGTGGCATATTAAATATCCAATAAAAGGAGAAGAAGGCAAATATTTAATTGTTGCTACAACAAGACCAGAGACAATGCTAGGAGATACTGGTGTTGCAGTAAATCCAAATGATGAAAGATATAAGGCTTACATTGGAAAGACAGTTGTGCTTCCAATAGTGGGAAGAGAAATTCCAATAATTCCGGCAGATTTCGTTGAGACGGAGTTTGGAACAGGTGCGGTAAAACTTACTCCTGCACATGACGTAAACGATTATCAAGCAGGATTAGATAATAATTTAGAAATGATAAAAGTATTTGATGAAAATGGAATAATGAATGATATAGTTCCTGAATTTGCTGGATTAGATATATATGAAGCAAGAAAACGTATAGTAGAGAAATTAAAAGAAATTGGTGCATTAATAAAAATAGAAAACTACACACATGATGTAGGAAAATGTTATAGATGCCATCAAACAATAGAGCCAATGATTTCAAAACAATGGTTTGTAAAAATGGAACCACTTGCAAAACCAGCAATTGAAGCCGTAAAAACAGGAAAAACAAGATTCATACCAGAAAGATTTGAAAAAACATATTTCAACTGGCTAGAAAACATCAAAGATTGGTGCATATCAAGACAATTATGGTGGGGACATAGAATACCTGCATATTACTGTGATGACTGTGGTGAAATAATGGTTGGAAAAGAAATGCCAGAAAAATGTGATAAATGTGGAAGCACACATTTACATCAAGACGAAGACACATTAGATACTTGGTTCAGCTCTGCATTATGGCCATTCTCAACACTTGGTTGGCCAGAACAAACAGAAGATTTCAAATACTTCTATCCAACTTCAACATTAGTAACAGGATATGACATAATATTCTTCTGGGTAATAAGAATGATGTTCTCAGGAATAGAACACACAGGAGAAGTTCCATTTAAAGACGTATTAATACATGGAATTGTAAGAGATGCTCAAGGCAGAAAAATGTCTAAGAGCCTTGGAAACGGAATAGATCCACTAGAAATAATAGACAAATATGGAACAGACGCATTACGTCTATCATTAATAATGGGAATAACACCAGGAAATGACATAAGATATATGCCAGAAAAATTAGAATCAGCTTCAAACTTTGCAAATAAACTATGGAACGCCTCAAAATTTGTTCTAATGAACGAACAATTTGGGGACGGAGAAGAAAATGTACAATCATCAATAATGGACATAGACGTTTCGAAACTAGAATATGAAGATAAGTGGATTTTATCTAAATTAAATACTTTAATAAAAGAAGCTACAGCAAATCTAGATAATTTCGACATGGGAGTATATGCTCAGAAAATATATGATTTCACATGGAATGAATTCTGCGATTGGTATATTGAAATTGTAAAACCTCGTTTATACAACAAAGAGAATACAGACGAAAAAGCAATTGAATCAAGAATAACAGCTCAAAAAGTTCTAAATAAGGTATTGGGAGATATATTGAAATTGTTACATCCAATCATGCCATTCATAACAGAAAAAATATACGATGAACTATATACAAACGATGAAAGCATAATGATTTCAGCTTGGCCAACACCATGTAAAGAATACGAATTTGAGAAAGAAGAATATCATCTAGAAGAAATCAAAAAAATAATAATTCAAATTAGAAATACAAGAACAAACATGAATGTTCATCCATCTAAGAAATCTGAATTGATTTTTGTAATAGATGATGAAGAATACAAGACATTAATAGAAAATTCTAAATCATGGCTTGAAAAACTTGGATTTGCTTCTAAGATAGAAATAGAAAAAGATGAAACAAACATACCAAAACATGTTGTAACATTGCTTGCAGACGGAATAAAAGCATTCATTCCGTCAGAAGAATTAGTTGACTTAGCTGAGGAAAGGGCAAAGCTAGAGGCTGAAAAAACAAGACTTGAAGCAGAGGTTGCAAGAAGTACAAAAATGCTTTCAAATCCTGGATTTATAAACAAGGCTCCAGAGGCTAAGGTTCAAGAAGAAAAAGAAAAAATGCAAAAATACAAAGAAATGCTAGAAGACACAATAAAGAGATTAGAGCAAATATAACAATATATTATCAATTAAATTTTTTAAAATTTAATTAAATAATTGTATAAAAAAATAGATAGTCTACAAAAACAATTCTAGAAAATAAAAAGAGATTTCTGAAAAAATTTTATGAAAAGTGAAATTTTATATTCAGAATCTCTTTTTTTTATGCAGAAATTGTCCAAATAATAAATTTGAACTGACCTTTCAGTCTAAGGACATTTTCTACAATTTGTGGTATAAAAATATTGCAAATTCAAAGGAGGAATATATGTCAGAGAAATTATATGAAACAATAGAAATTACAGATTTAAAAGATATGCTGAACAAAACAAAAGAATTATATGGAGATAAACCAGCATATAAAATAAAGCAAAAAGATGAGAATACACAACCAAATTATAAGGTTATAACACATAAAGAAGTTAGAAATATGATAGATGCTCTAGGAACAGCATTAATAGATATAGGGCTTAAAGATAAAAGAATAGCGATAATAGGAGAAAATAGATATGAGTGGGAGATTGCGTATCTTTCGATAGTTTGTGGAACAGGAACAGTTGTACCATTAGATAAGGCACTTCCAGAAAATGAACTTGAAAATTTGATAGAACGCTCTGAGATTGAAGCTATATTTTATTCTAATAAATATGAAGAAATGCTAACAAAAATAAAAAGAAGTCCAGAGAATAAATTAAAACATCTTATATCGATGGATAATTTAGAAAATACAGATGGAATTTATTCAATGCAAGAATTGATAAAACAAGGTAAAGAGCTGGTAAAACAAGGTAACAAAGAGTTTATAGATGCAAAGATAAATGCTGACGAGATGAGTATAATGTTATTTACTTCAGGAACAACATCAAATTCAAAGGTGGTTGCATTATCACATAAAAATATAAGCTCTAATTTGATGGCAATTGGGAGCGTTTTAGATGTGAATTCAACAGATACTATACTTTCAATATTGCCAATTCATCATGTTTTTGAGTGCACCGTAGGTTTTTTATTTTCGCTTTATAAAGGTGCTCAAACAGTTTTTTGTGATGGAATAAGGCATGTTGTAGAAAATTTAAATGAATATAAAGTTACCGTTATGGCTTGTGTCCCAGGAATTTATGAGAGAATTTTTATGATGATTAGAAAGAACTTAGAAAAGCAAGGAAAATTAAAAGAAATATTAAGAAAAGAAGAAGAATATAAAAATTCATCAATGGAAGAAAGAAAACAGGCTTTTAAGGAAATTCATAATCTAATAGGCGGAAACATTAAATTGTTTATAAGTGGAGCAGCAGCTTTAGATTCAGAAATAGAAGCAAGATATAGGTTACTTGGAATAAATATTGTGCAAGGATATGGTCTAACTGAAACATCACCAGTAGTTGCTGTTGGAACTAATAAAGAATATAAAACAGGATCGATTGGTAAGGCTATTCCAGGTGTAGAGGTTAAACTTGCAAATACAGATAAAGATGGAATGGGAGAATTATTGGTAAAAGGACCGAATGTTGCATTATGCTATTATAATGATGAACAAGCTACTAAGGAGGCCTTTGAGGGAGATTGGTTCCATACCGGAGATTTAGCTAAAATAGATGACGAAGGTTACATATTTATCTGTGGCAGAAAGAAAAGCGTAATAGTACTAAAAAATGGTAAGAATATATTTCCAGAAGAAATGGAATGTTTGGTAAACAAGATAGAAGGAGTAAAAGAATCTTTTATATTTGGAAAGCAACAAAGTAGTGATAAAAATGATATTAAGATAAATGTAAAAATAGTATTTGACAGAGAGATTTTAAAAGATGTTTATGGGGCAACTACTGATGAAGAAATACGAAAAACATTAGCAGGAAAGGTAAAGACAATTAACACGCAAATGCCAAAGTATAAAGCAATTAGAGGTATAATTTTGACGGAAGAACCATTAATAAAGACAACAACGAATAAGATAAAGAGGCAGGCAAATCTAGATGAAATTAATAAATCTGAAAACTAATAAATTAGGACAAAATTTTAAGTATTATGAGAAAATAGATTCAACGCAAAGTGAAATTTGGAGACTTGTTGATTCCAATAAGATAACAGATGGAATGCTTGTGATGAGCAACATTCAGACCAATGGGCAGGGAACTCATGGCAGAGTATGGCACACAGACGAAACTGAAAATATTGCCTTTTCTTTCTATGTAAAGATAAATGACAAACCAGAGAGATTAGAAGGAATAACAATAGACATGGCTACAATAATACAGAAAATATTTGAAGATTTGTATGAAGTGAAACTTACAATAAAGAGTCCAAATGACTTAATGCTTAACGACAAAAAAGTTGGAGGAATATTAACACAATCTAAAGTGGAGAATGGAATAACTAAATTTTTAGTTATTGGAATTGGAATAAATACTTGCAAAATACACTTTTCAGAAGATATAAAGCAGATTGCAACATCAATAAAAAAAGAAACTGGAATTGACATTGATAGAGAAAAAATAATATCAGAATTTTGTAATAGATTTGAAAAGATACTAAAGACAAGGATTTCAAAGAACGAAGATTAAATAGAATATCAATATATGCAGTGCTAGTGGATGAATAATGGCTGAAAAATATTTATAAATTTTTCGGTCAAACTGTAAGAAAGGAGTAAGATACACTATGAAAATTGGATTTTTATTTTCTGGGCAAGGCTCACAATCTGTTGGAATGGGCAAAGACTTGTATGAAAATTTTACAGAAATAAAAAAATTATATGAATACTCAGAAAAAATAACTGGAATAGATATTGCTAAAATTAGTTTTGATGGACCAGATGTTGAACTTAATAAGACTCAAAATACACAACTTGCCATTTTAATAGAATGTTTAGGAATATCGCAAATATTAAAGGAAAATGGAATTATACCAGATGCAATGGCAGGACTAAGCCTTGGAGAATATACAGCTTTAATAGAAGATGGTGTTTTTAATATAGAAGATGGAATAAATATAGTTTCTAAAAGAGGAGAAATAATGCAAAATTTTACTCCGAAAGGAAATTGGAAAATGGCTGCAATACTTGGCTTAGATGATGAAAATGTAGAAGAAATCTGCAAAAATATTTCATCTGGTTTTGTAAAGCCAGCAAACTATAATACACTTGGACAAGTTGTGGTTTCTGGCGAAGAACAGGCTGTGTTAAATGCTGGAGAAGAGGCAAAAAAAGCAGGAGCTAAGAAGGTAAGTCTGCTTAACACTGCAGGACCATTTCATACAGAAAAATTAAGTGAATGTTCAATAGAATTGAAGAAGGAATTAGATAAGATAAGTATAAACTCGAAAAATTCTATAGTAATAAAGAATTTAGACGGAAAATATTACGAAGAAAAAGACAATATATCTGAAATTTTGGCAAAACATATAATGAATCCAGTAAGGTTTACGAAATGCTTAAAAACTATGTATGAAAGTGGAATAGACACATTCATAGAAATTGGTCCAGGAAAAACTTTAAGCGGTTTTGTAAAAAGAATGAAGTTTGAAAATGTAAAAATAATGAACATAAATGATGTATCAAGCTTAGAACAAGTGATTAAGGAGGTTAAAGAGAATGGCTAAAGTAGCATTTATAACAGGAGCAACCAGAGGGATTGGAAAGCAAATTGCAATAGAATTTGCAAAAGATGGTTATGACATTGCATTTAATTATAGAAAAGAAAATGAAGATTTGGGAAATATAAAGAAACAGATAAAAGAGTTAAATGTAAGATGCTTGCCAGTAAAAGGTGATGTATCAATTTTTGATGATACTGTAAATATGGTAAACCAGATTATAAATGAATTTGGAAAGATTGATGTTTTAGTAAATAATGCAGGGATCACAAAAGATGCATTATTGATGAGAATGAAAAAAGAGGATTTTGAAGATGTTATAAATGTTAATCTTGTAGGCACATTTAATGTAACAAAAAACGTAATACCATATATGATAAAACAAAGAAGTGGAAGAATTATAAACATTTCTTCAGTGGTTGGAGTAAGCGGAAATGCCGGTCAAACAAACTATTCGGCTTCTAAAGCAGGAATAATAGGATTTACAAAGAGTTTGGCAAAAGAAGTCGCAAGTAGAAACATTTTGGTAAATGCGGTAGCACCAGGATTTATAGAAACACAAATGACAGATGTTTTGAAACAAGAAGTAAAAGAAGAAATTGCAAAAAACATACCATTACGCAGAATGGGAACGCCAGAAGATGTGGCAAATGTTGTAAAATTTTTGGCAGGAGAACAAAGCTCATACATAACAGGACAAGTTATTAATGTAGATGGTGGAATGTTAATGTAATTTTGCAAAAATAGAAAGACTTAACCAGTCTTATTTAAAACGCTGGTAAAGAGTAAAATCGGTTAGAGAGGAATGGAAGAAATGGATAAAAGAGTTGTTATAACAGGATTAGGTGCGATAACTCCAATTGGAAAAAATGTTGAGGAAACCTGGAATTCAATAAAGGAAAAGAAATGCGGAATAGATGAAATTACTTTATTTAATACAGAAAACTTTAAAACTAAGCTTGCTGCAGAAGTAAAAGAATACAATCCGCTTGAACACTTTGAAGCAAAGCAGGCAAAAAGATTAGATAGATATTCTCAATTTGCAATAATTGCAGCAAGAGAGGCTGTAAAATCTAGTGAAATTTCAAAAGAAAATACAGATTTTAATAGAGTTGGAATATTTGTAAGTTCAGGAATTGGAGGGCTTACTACTATTCAAGAACAATGTAGAATAGACAACGAAAAAGGCAATAAAAGAGTATCTCCAATGTTTATTCCAATGTCAATAGCAAATATGGCTGCTGGAAACATAGCAATTGAATTTGGATTTAAAGGAGAGTCAATGTCTATTTTAACTGCTTGTGCATCTTCAACTCATGCGATTGGAGAAGCATATAAAACAATCAAATTAGGGCTTGAAGATGTTGTTATAGCAGGTGGAGCAGAAGCTGCTATATGTGAGGTTGGAATTGCTGGATTCGAAAATATGAAGGCATTATCATTTGAAACAGATAAAAATAGAGCAAGCATTCCTTTTGATAAGCAAAGAAACGGTTTTGTAATGGGAGAAGGTGCTGGAATTGTTGTGCTAGAAGAACTTGAACATGCAAAACGCAGAAATGCAAATATTTATGGAGAAATAATTGGTTTTGGCGCAACAACAGATGCATACCATATAACATCGCCATGCCCTGACGGCGAAGGAGGAGCTCGTGCAATGCAAAGAGCTCTGGATGATGCTAAAATATCGGCAAATGAAGTAGATTATATAAATGCACATGGAACATCTACTCATTTAAATGATTTAACAGAGACTCTAGCAATAAAAAAAGTATTTGGAAACAATACTGATGTAATGGTAAGTTCAACAAAAGGCAACACAGGACACTTGCTTGGAGCTGCGGGTGCAGTTGAAGCAATAATATGTACAAAAGCAATAGATGAAGGAATTGTTCCACCAAATATAAATTACAAGGAAAAAGACGAAGAGTGCGACTTAAATTTAGTTGTTGGAGATTCAAAAAAAGAAAACTTAAACATAGTATTATCCAATTCATTGGGCTTTGGTGGACACAATGCTTGCATTGCAATAAAAAAATTTGAAGATTAAAAATTAAGAAAGGAGTACGATTATTAAAATGGAATATGACAAAATAAAACAGTTAATGGAAGATATGGGAAATTCTAAGTTGACATCTATAGACATCGATTTTGCAGATGGAACAAAGATAAAAATGACTAAACAAAACAATCAGACAATAGAAAATAATTGTGTAATAGAAGAAAATAATAACAAACAAGAAAAAATAGAAAACTTGCAAGGGATTGTAGAAGAAAATTCTAGACAAAAGACTGATTACTCGGAAAAAACAAAAGAAAAAAACGATATCGTTAAATCTCCTATGGTTGGAACATTTTATCTAAAACCTTCACCAACATCAAATGCTTATGTTGAAGTTGGAAAAGAAGTAAAAAAAGGAGATACACTTTGTATAATAGAGGCAATGAAACTAATGAATGAAATTGAATCAGATTATAATGGCAAAATAGAAAAAATATTGGTAGAAGATGGACAACCAGTAGAATATGGCACGCCACTATTTGAAATTGCTTAAAAATATTTCGCCCAAAAAAGGGCGTCCCTATTGGGCGAAAAGGAGGAAAAATGTTAGAGAAAGAAGATATAGAAAAAATAATTCCACAAAGGGATCCGTTTTTAATGATTGATGAGGTAGAAGAATTTGTACCTGGAGAAATGGCTATAGCTTATAAGAATGTAAATGAAAATGAATGGTATTTTAAGGGACATTTTCCAGGTAATCCGATTATGCCAGGGGTATTAATCACAGAGAGCTTAGCTCAAACCGGTGCGGTTGCAATATTAAGCCTAGAAGAGAATAAAGGGAAAAATGCTTTATTCGGTGGAATTGATAAATTAAGATTTAAAAAAATGGTTGTGCCAGGAGATAAATTAAAACTAGAAGTAAAAATTATAAAGAAGAAAGGTCCTATAGGAATCGGAGAAGGAATTGCAACAGTGGATGGTAAACTTGCTGCAAAGGGAGAGTTTACTTTTGCGGTTGTTTAAGAAATGATGTGAACAGCTCAAAATAGTTACGAGTCAAATGCTAGTAGTATGTTATAAACTTTACAAAGACTAAAAATAAAGAAAGGCTAGGAATAATTTAAAAAATGAACAAGATTTTGATTGCTAATAGAGGAGAAATTGCAGTTCGTATTATAAGAGCGTGCAAAGAAATGAATATAAAAACTGTTGCTGTATATTCAGAGGCTGATAAAGAAGCACTACACACTAAACTTGCAGATGAGGCTATTTGTATAGGACCAGCAAACCCTAAACAAAGTTATTTAAACATTAAGAACATAATAGAGGCTGCTAACATTACTAAAACAGATAGCATTCATCCAGGTTTTGGATTTTTATCTGAAAATGCAGAGTTTGCAAAAATTTGTGAGGAATCAAATATTAAATTTATTGGACCAAAGTCAAATGTAATAAATCTTTTAGGGAACAAATCAAATAGCAAAAAATTAATGCAACAAGAAGGAGTTCCAATAATTCCTGGCTCAGATGGCAGTGTGAAAAATTTGAAAGAAGCAGTTCTAGTGTGCGAAAAGATTGGCTATCCTGTGCTTTTAAAAGCTTCTGCCGGTGGTGGTGGAAAAGGAATAAGGCAAGTAAATTCATTTGATGAATTAGAAACTAATTATAATATTGTTAAGCAAGAGGCAAAAAATGCTTTTAATGATGATGAAATATACATAGAGAAATTTATTCAAAATCCTAGACACGTTGAGATTCAAATATTAGCAGATGAACATGGAAACATTGTTCATTTAGGAGAAAGAGATTGTTCACTTCAGAGAAACCATCAAAAAATAATAGAAGAAACACCATCAACTGCTATTGACGAAAAACTAAGAAATAAAATGGGAAATGCGGCAATAAAAGCAGCAAAAGCAGCTGGATATACTAGTTGTGGAACTGTAGAATTTTTAGTGGATAAAGATAAGAATTTTTATTTTATGGAAATGAATACTAGAATTCAGGTAGAACATCCAATTACAGAAATGCGTACAGGAATAGACATAGTAAAAGAACAAATAAAGATTGCAGCAGGAGAAAAATTAAAAATTAAGCAAAAAGATATTGAGTTTAGAGGAAGCTCTATTGAGTGTAGAATAAATGCAGAAAATCCAAGTAAAAAATTTAGACCTTCACCAGGAACTATAACTGGAATAAACTTTCCAGGAGGGAATGGCGTACGTGTTGATACTGCAATTTATGCAGGTTACACCGTGCCCGCAAATTATGATTCTATGATAGCAAAAATAATTGTGCATGGGCAGACTAGAGGAGAGGCTATAAGTAAAATGAAAAGAGCATTGGAAGAACTTGTAGTTGAGGGAATAGATACTAATAGAGATTTCTTATATAGTATAATAACTCATCCAGACTTTATAAGAGGAAACTTTGACACATCCTTTATAGAAAAGATGATGGAAGAAAAATCCTGAAATAAATATAGTTTCTTAGAGTTGGAATAATTAAAGTAAAAATACAATACATAGTTCATTAGAATACTTGGCTAAGATTATATTAAGAAATGTAAAAGCATAAAAGAGAGGAAAATGCAATGATTGTAGACCAGATAAAGAAAAGAGAAAATAAGCTAATAAATAACAAAAATTCTAGAATTGACATACCAGTTGGAAAATGGGTAAAGTGTGAAAATTGCAAAGAAATTTTATACAAGGAAAATCTGAGAAACAATTTAAGTGTGTGCCCTAATTGTGGTCATTATTTTAGAATGCATATTGGCAGAAGACTAGAGCAAATAATAGATGAAGGAACATATAAAAGGTTCAATTTAAACATAGATACTACCAATCCATTAGGACTGGAAGATTATGAAAAGAAAATAAAGTCATTAAGAGAAAAGACAAGGCTCGAGGAAGCAATAAGCTGTGGAATAGGCAAGATAAATGGAGAAGATGTAGTAATATGCATAATGGATAGTGGCTTTTTGATGGGTAGCATGGGTGCAGTAGTGGGTGAAAAAATAACGTACAGCATAGAAAAGGCAATTGAATTTAAGATGCCAATTGTAATATTTTGTTGCTCTGGAGGTGCAAGAATGCAAGAAGGAATAATATCACTTATGCAAATGGCAAAAACTACTGCTGCATTAACAAAGCTAGACAAAGCAGGCTTGCTGTATATATCTGTACTAACAGACCCAACATATGGTGGAGTTACAGCTTCTTTTGCAAGCCTAGGAGATATAATTTTAGCCGAACCGGGTGCAATGATTGGGTTTGCAGGGCAAAGAGTAATAAAGCAAACTATTGGAGAAGAATTGCCTGAAGGATTTCAAACTGCAGAGTTTTTGCTAGAACATGGGTTTATAGACAAAATAGTAGAAAGAAAAGATATGAAAGAAACACTAAGCAGACTATTAAAATTAAATAGATGATTGCTAAGCAGAAAAAATTTCGAAGAGGAGTTTTTATATGGTAGAAAAAATAGAAAAAAATGTGCTTACGGCTTGGGAACGTGTTGAAATTGCGAGAAGCCCCAAGAGAAAAACCGCATTAGATTATATAAATGAAATATTTGATGAATTTATAGAACTTCATGGTGATAGATGCTATGGAGATGACAAAGCTATGGTATGTGGATTAGGCAGGATTGAAAATCAAAATTATACAATAATTGCAGAACAGAAGGGCAGAAATACCAAGGAAAATATCGAAAGAAATTTTGGAATGCCAAATCCAGAAAGTTATAGAAAAGCAATTAGGATTATGAAACAGGCCGAAAAATTTAATAGACCCGTAATTACATTTATAGATACGAAAGGAGCTTATCCTGGTGTAGAAGCGGAACAAAGAGGACAGGGTGAGGCAATTGCAAAATCTATGTTTGAAATGGCAAAACTCACAGTACCGGTAATTGCAATTGTAATTGGAGAAGGCTCGTCAGGAGGAGCTTTGGCAATAGGGGTTGCAAACAAGGTAATAATGTTGGAAAATGCTATATATTCAATATTGTCTCCAGAAGGATATAGTAGCATACTATGGAAGGATTCGAGTAGGTTCAAAGAGGCTGCAGATAGAATGAAATTAACAGCAAACGATTTATATGACATGGGGATAATAGAAACAGTAATTAAGGAGTCAATTGAAAATTATACAAAAGAAAAAAATCAAAATATTAAAAAAACAATGGATATAGAAATGAAACCCAATATGCAAGTAGAAAAAATAGGAAAAACACTGAAAGAAAACAAAATAAATGATAACGAGAAAATAGAAAAAGAATTGTTAAAAAATATAACAGATAAAATAAAACAAGAAATACAAACAACTGTTCAAGAATCAAAAAGTAAAACAAAAGATGAAATTGTAGAAGAAAGATACCAAAAATTTAGAAAAATAAGCGGATTTAAGGAGGTTTAGCTAATGTTACTAGAAGGCAAAAAAATATTAATAATGGGAATTAGAAATAAATGGAGTATAGCGTTTGGCATCGCACGATCAGTGTATGAAAATGGAGGTAAACTGATATTTACATACAGAGGAGAGGGCAACAAAGAAAAAATAGAAGAGCTTGTATCTGAATTTAAAGGCAACAAAATATATGCACTAGATGATGCCTCTGATGACGAACAGGTAAAATCTGTTTTTGAAAAAATAAAAGAAGAAAACGGAAAAATAGATGGAATAGTACATTCAATAGCACATGCAAACACAGAAGACTTGCATAATGATTTTATATATACAAGTAAAAACGGGTATTTGCATGCCATGGAAACTAGTGCATATTCATTGCTACTTGCTACAAGAACAGCAAAAGAAATAGATATGCTAAATGAACACTCTAGCATAGTAACATTAACATATCATGGTTCTACGAAAGTACTAAACGGTTACAATGTAATGGGAGCCGCAAAAGCAGCATTAGAAGCAAATGTAAGATATCTTGCAGAAAACCTTGGAAAAAAAGAAATGCGAGTAAACGCAATATCTGCAGGACCAATAAAAACACTATCTGCTAAAGGAATAAAAGACTTTTCATCAATGCTTACAATAGTGGAAGAAAAAGCACCGTTACACAAAAATGTAACTACAAAACAAGTTGGAAATGTAGCTACATTTTTGCTAAGTGATATGTCAGATGCAATAACAGGACAAGTAATATATGCAGATAATGGCTATAATATAATGGGAGCATAAGGTAGATTATAATTATTGTACTATTTGCTCTTGAAATTTATGTGTTTATGGTGTAATGAAAAACAAGCGTAAATGCGTCGAAATTTGACACACGGTTATGCTTGTTTTTATGCATTTTTAGATATATAATTCAGATACTTTAAGTAGATGAAAACCTATAAAGAGTAATTAACGTTAATTTTTATTTAGAATTCTAAAAAATTTTATCAAATTATTATTAAATCTAAGAATTTAATTTCTGTATTCGCTATAGCGAAAGGTTGAATACCAAACTTTATATTAAAACAATTGTGATCCAAAGAGAAATATTATATTGAGAACTTCCAGAGAAAAGTTGTGAGAAAAAATATACAAAAATTTTACTTATTAGTTGAAAAACAGCAAATAGAATGGTAAAATGGAAAGGAAGCCAATGGACGATTTACAAGAAAATAACATTAGAACAGAAGAACAAAAAGTAAAAAGACTGCCACTAACATCAGATTATGTCTTTAAAAGAATATTTGCAAGAGAAGAAAATAATTCAATGTTAAAGGATTTCTTAGAATCAATTTTGAATATACATATAAATAAAGTAGAAGTAAAAAATCCAGAATTAACACCTAATATGGCAGACGAAAAACTTGGAATATTAGATTTAAAATTGGATATAGATAATGAAAGAGTAGTAGATGTAGAAATGCAAGTTTCGAATGAACATAATATAAAAGAAAGGTCTAGTACATATTTATCAAAACTTGCAGCAGAGCAATTAAAAGCTAAGCAGAATTATAAAGAATTAAAAAAGATAATAACAATAAACATATTGAAATATAATTATTTAGAGAGAAATTCATATCATTCAATAGCACGAATGAAATATGAGGATACAAGCCCAACTGAATTTGTTGATATGGGCTACAACAAGGAAGAGGAAGAAGCAACAAATACATTTGAAATGCACTTTATAGAATTACCAAAATTTAAAGAGAAAAACCCAGATTGCAACACAAAGCTAGAACAATGGCTGTGGTTGATAGATGGAAGTAAGGAGGAGAAGGTAGAAATGTCGGCGAAGGAAAATGAAGAAATAGACAAAACAGTAAAAGAATTAGATAAATTAAGCAAAGATCCAGATGAAATAGCTAAATATGAAGAACGTGAATGGAGTATAATGAGATACAATGTTGAGATGAAAACAAACAGAGAACTTGGAAAAAAAGAAGGCGAAGCACGTGGCAGAAAAGAAAAAGAAGTAGAAATTGTAAAAAAACTTCATTCTTTAAATACTCCAATTGAAAAAATAGCTGAAATTGTAAATATAAGCACTGAGGAAGTAAAACAAATAATTAAATAACAATTAAATTATAGAAAGAAAAGTGACGATTTGAGTATATAGAATAATTTTACACAAATTATTCTATATACTCTTTCTACATTAAGTATTGAGAAATTTTTTATCTAATAATATTAAAATTACAAGCTCGTAATAATCTATTCATTATAGCAAGGCCTAATCCATCTGTTGAGACTCCTTGAATTATGATTAAATCTGCATTGGTTTTATCGGCTTTTCGCAAATCGGTGAATATGTTTTTAGACATTTCATTGAGGGAAGAACCAAGGTTAAATATTTGTAGATTTTGATACATATTTTTTAAAAATTCTGCATTTTCATCTAAGCACATTACAAGTGGTACTTTGTTAGATGTATAACAATCTCCAACTATTTTACAAATATTCGCACGTAGAATTTCTGTATTCTCATTGTATACTAATACACATTTTGTGTTGGGAGCGTAATGCTTATATTTCATTCCTGGAGACATAACTTTTTCGTTTGCATCTAATTTTCCTAAAATGTGTTTGTCTATTACAACACTGCCAGCAACTTCTTTAATTTCTTCGGCTGTGATTTTCCCGGGTCTTAGAATATGCGGAATGCCATCAATAACCCTTACTACAGTAGATTCAACTCCAATCTGGCACTCTCCACCATCAATTATATAGTCAACTCTATCTTTAAGTTCTTGGTCGATATCCTCAACATTTGTACCACTAGGTCTTCCAGAGATATTGGCACTCGGTGCAGCAATCGGAACATCAGCATATTTTATTAAATTTTTGGCAATTTCATTACTTGGCATACGAACACCAACAGTATCTAAACCTCCAGCTACAACAGAAGGCACTGCATCAGTCTTGTTAAGAATTATTGTGAATGGACCAGGCCAGAAGGCATTCATCAATTTGAATTCGACGTCAGAGATATCTTTTGCAATTTTGCCAAGCATCTCAATATCAGAAATATGTAAAATTAATGGGTTATCCGAGCTACGTCCTTTAGCTACGTAAATATTCTTAACCGCTTCTGAATTGAGTCCATTTGCTCCAAGTCCATAAACAGTTTCGGTAGGGAACAGAACGAGACCACCATTTCTGATGATTTGCCCCGCTTCTTCTAATTTTGAATATTCAGAAAAAGCTTTTATATTTTTTAAATCTAAGTAATTATTCATTATAAATTGCAATCCTTTCTTATTAACGATTATACATTATAATACCAATTTACATAATTTGCAATAGAAAGCGTAATTTTTGAAAAAATGATTGAAAATATTGCAATTATGCACATAATATGTTATTATATGTATATAATATATTGTGGAGGTGGTTATATGGCTACAATAAACGTAAATGTAGATGAAAAAGTAAAGGAACAAGCAAAAGAAACTCTTGAGTATTTAGGAACAAATTTTACCAATGTTATCAATATGTTATTAAGACAAATCATTTTAACCGAAAGTATTCCGTTTGAAGTAAAAATACCAAGATTAAATGCTGAAACTAAAAAGGCAATGGAAGAAACAGAAAAAGGAATTGGATTGAGTAAAGGTTATACTAATTTAGAGGAAATGTGGAAAGACCTAGAGAAAGAGGATTGATAAATTTGCTAATTGTAAAATACAGTAATTTGTTCAAAAAAGATTACAAATTGATGAAAAAACGTGGATTAAATCTTGCACTGTTACATGAAGTTGTTAGTATGTTAGCTAATAATGAAAGTCTACCGGATAAGTATAAGGATCATTATTTGATTGGAGAATATAAACGGATATAGGGAATGTCATATTCAGCCGGACTGGCTACTAATATATAAGATTGATAATAGTCAATTAATATTAACCGCATTTAGAACAGGCACACATTCAGATTTATTTGAATAGATTTTACATTTACCATAAATAAAATGACTAATTCGTAAGTACAAAATACGACTTAGTCATTTTGGGTTTAAATATTCTCTTTTAATATTCCTCTTATAATTGAATACAAATATGGCTTGTATTCGTCTAGTGGTAGTGGCTCTGAATACAATATAGAATTAAATCCTGTCGAGCTAACAAGTTCAATAATTGTAAATAGTGTAACCTTTGGGTTCTTCAAATTAACATTATTTTCATTAACACGATTTACGAATTTTTCATATAGTGTCGAAGTATCATTATTTATATTAGATAGATTCGACAAATTTGATATGGTGTTGTTGAATAACCCAAAAGATAGATTCTTGGATATTAATTTTAACAAGACCTTATTTTTATTTAATTCATCTAATATATGATTAATTACAAATATAATTTGATCTTCAAAATTTTGTATATAGCTATTGTTTAAAGCATCTAAAGCATCAGCAAACAGCTTATTAGAACAACTTGCAATAACCTTATCTCTAATATCGTATTTATCTTTAAAATACAAGTAAAAAGTACCCTTACCAACACCCGCTTCATCAGCAATATCTTGAATAGAAGTGTTATTTACGCCTTTTTCAGTAAATAATTTTAAAGCTTTTTCCATTAATTTATTTTCTTTCTCTTTTTTATCCATCATATTAACCTTCGTTCTTTAAGGCAATAAGCCTTAATAAAATTTAAACTAAATAGATTATAACACTAAAATGACTTTTGGTCAAATGCTTCGCTTGATAGGGACGCCCCTTTTTGGACGAAAAATTATTGTATGGTCGAAAAATGATGAAATTCAGTAGAAACAAAGCTAAACAATATGAATAATAAAATAGAACATTATAACATAATAATTTAAATAATTAAATAAAATTGTGAAAATTTTGTGAACAGTATTGACTAATAGTCAGAAAAGTCATAAAATATAAAAAGTGACTGATAGTCAGAATTGACCAAGCAAGGTTGAAACTGGCAAATATAAAGTACCAAATGCTCGGAACGAAGAAATGTACAAGTTTTCCTCATATAATCAATTATTAGAAAAATTAGTCTATATTCTCCGAGATGTACTAAAATGTATTTCGCCCCCAAAGGGGCGTCCCTAATGGGCAAAAGAGGTTGCCAAAATGAAAGAAAAGGAAAGGAATGTGAAATTATGAATAAGTTTGGAAAGTTTGTCTGCAAGTACAGAGCCGCAATTATTATTGTAGCACTTTTGCTATTAATTCCATCTGCTATTGGAATGGTAGCTACAAGAATTAATTACGATATTTTAACTTACTTGCCAGATGATGTAGCAACAATTCAAGGACAAAATATTTTGTCTGAACAGTTCAACATGGGTTCGTTTGCAGTTTTGATTGTAGATGACGATATGAGAGCTAAAGATATTTTAAGCATGGAGGATAAGATTAAGGAGATTGAATGTGTAGACAAGGTTGTTGGTGTTTACGATGTTCTTGGAACTCAGGTTCCTCTTGAATCTCTTCCAGATGATGTTAAAGAGAAGATTAGTGCAGAGGGTAAGACGCCAATTCTTGTTACCTTTAAAACAGGTATTGCAGCTGATGATACTCTTAAGGCTATTGATGACATCAGAGATATTGCAAAGGAAAAGTGTGCGGTTGCAGGTTTATCGGCAACAGAAGACGACATGAAGGATATTTTGAATTCTGAGATGGCAATTTATGTTGTGGTTGCAGCTGTTCTTTGTATGATAGTTTTAAGTATAGCACTTGATTCTTATATAGTTCCTCTATTTTTATTGGGAAGTATAGGTATTGCAATTTTATATAATATGGGAACAAACATTATGTTTGGAGAGATTTCTTATATTACAAAAGCTATTGCAAGTGTACTTCAATTAGGTGTCACAATGGATTTCTCAATATTCTTGTATCACAGCTACATCAAAGAAAAACAAACCTCTAAAGATATATACGAGGCTATGGAAAAAGCTATTACGAGTACAATTTCATCTGTTGTAGGAAGTTCTATAACAACAATCGCAGGTTTCTTGGCATTATGTACAATGCAACTTGCAATTGGTAGAGATATAGGTTTGGTAATGGCAAAGGGTGTTTTAATTGGATTAATTTGTGTTGTAACAGTTTTACCTGCAACAATACTTGTATTCGACAAACTAATAGAAAAAACATCACATAAAGTTATATTACCAGAGTTTACACATTTGATAGATTTTGTTGTAAAACATTACAAAGCTGCAATTATAGTATTCTTGATACTATTAGTTCCAGCAATTTATGGAAACAGTCATGTAAATGTATATTACAACATTAATAGTTCATTACCAGAAAGTTTGGCTAGTGTTCCAGCTAATAAAGCGTTAGCAGATGACTTCAATATGGTTTCTACACAGATTGCATTAGTAAATAAAGATATGCCGGATTCAAAGGTTAAAGCAATGCTAGATGAGATAGATAGCTTAGACGGTGTAGAATGGTCAATTGCAAAAGCAAAGATTACAAACGGATTAGTTCCAGACGAGATGATTGATGACGAGATAAAGAGTATTTTCGAGAGTGACAAGTATCAAATGATTGTTATAAATTCAAGTTATGAGACTGCAACAAACGAAGAGAATGAATTAGTAAATAAGATAAATGATGTAATAAAGAAATATGATGAAGATGGAATTTTAGCTGGAGAAGCGCCTCTAATGAAAGACTTAGTAGAAATTGCAGACCAAGATTTCAACAGTGTAAATATAAGCTCAATAGCGGTAATATTTATCTTAATGATATTCGTATTCAAATCAGGTTCGATACCATTCATATTAATAGCTGTAATAGAGTTTGCAATATTTGTTAATATGTCTTGCACATGTTATGCAAATGTAACAATCCCATTTGTAGCTTCTATAGTAATTGGAACAATTCAGTTAGGAGCAACAGTCGATTATGCAATATTAATGACTAACAAATACTTAGATGCAAGATGTGACGGCAAGAATAAACAAGAATCTGCAAAATATGCACTTGAAAATTCAGCAAAATCAATAATAGTAAGTGCATCATGCTTCTTCGCAGCAACATGTGGAGTTTCAATAATATCAAAGATAGATATGATAGGTTCAATTTGTACATTAATTTCAAGAGGTGCTCTAATAAGCATGGTTGTAGTAATTACAATGTTACCAGCATTCTTGATGGTGTTTGATAAGGTTATTTGCAAAACTACTAAACGAACTAGACATGCAGATATAAAATATTAGACCACTAAATAATTACAATTTTCCAACATGAGAATAGCCTATAACGGCGAATAAGAAAGGAAGTAAAAGATTATGAATAATAAAAAAATAATGTCAAAGGTTATTGCTTCATCTTTAGTGCTAGCATTAGGAACAATTAATGCGGTTCCAGTTTTCGCATATAGCAAAGATGAGACTGTTTATACTAATGCAAATGCAAATGGTAGTTCATACCAAACAATAGTAAGTGAGCATTTAAAGAATTCTGACAATGCAGAATTGCTAAAAGATATGTCTACATTATTAAACATAAAGAATACTAATGGAGACGAAGAAGCATCTCAAAATGGAACTTCACTTGAATGGAAGACATCTGGAAATGATATTTATTATCAGGGAAATACCGATAAAGAATTACCATTAGATTGTACAATTAAATACGAATTAAACGGAGAAGAAATTGCTCCAAATGATCTAATTGGCAAGAGTGGAAATGTAAAAATAACAATAGAATATACAAACAAAGAAGAAAGATTTGTTAATATAAATGGTAAGAGCGAGAAAATGTATGTACCATTTGTTGTAATGGCTGGAACTATGTTAGATAACACAAAAATGAAGAACATAGAAGTTACAAATGGTAAAGTTCTAGATAATGGACAAAAAACAGTAGTTGTTGGTCTTGCTTGCCCAGGGTTAATAGAAAGCTTAGGATTAGAAGATGAAGATTTACCAGATTTCAATAAAGTTGAAATAAGCTTTGAAGCAACAGACTTCGAAATGGAAAATATAATGTCATATGCAACACCAAAAATATTTGATGATGCTGATATTTCTGCAATGGATAAATTAGACGAAGTTTATAGCCAGATAAATGATTTAAAATCTGCTTCAACACAATTAGTTGAAGGAGCAAAGACTTTACAAGACGGAACAGAAGAATATGTTTCAAAGAGTACAGAATTTGCTGATGGATTAGAAACATTCAATCAAGGAATAAACACAGCTACAAACAGCTACAATAAAATAGACGAAGGAATTGATTCTGTAAATTCAAACATAAGCACAATAAAGAATGGTGCAAGCAAATTAAATAAAGGTGCAAGTGATTTAAGTGATGGATTAAATTCATTACAAACAGGAGTATCTGCCGGAAAAGAGCAAGCTGTTTCTTCATTAGAGGAAAGTAGCAAAACATTATCTGATGGAATAGACCAAATAATAGCAGGAAAAGACCAAGAAGTAGAAACAATAAAAGAGCAAGTTATAGAAAATGCAAACAGCAAATTAGCAGAAGGATTAAAAACAGGAGTAAGCTCAGCAGTATCTTCTGCAATAGATAGCACAATGGAAAAGAAAATGGCAAGCATAAAAAAAGAAATTCTTGCAGATGAAACATTAACAACTGAAGAAAAACTCGCAATTCAAAAATCACTTTCAAGTATATCAATATCAGATGCAGAAAAACAAGCTATGTCAAAACAAATTGGAACAGCAATAGATAGTGCAGTTACTCAAACAACAAAGGCACAAGAAGCGGGATTAGATGCAATAAATGATAATGAAAAAGGAGTAAAAGCTGGATTAAATACATTAAAGACAAAAGCTACATCAAGCATAAAGAGCGGAATAAGCGAAATTTCATCAGGATTTGATGCCATAACAGACGGAACAACAGAACTAATAGCAGGCTCAAATGAATTAAAGAATGGTACATCAACATTAAGCCAAGGAACAAGCAAATTACAAACAGGAGTTAGCACACTTGCCAGTGGTTCAAAAGAATTAAAAACAGGATTAAGCACATTAAATACATCAAGTGATAAGTTAAACAGTGCTAACAAGCAATTATTAGAAGGTGCAAGTACAATATCTGACGGTGCTAAAACACTAGCAGAAGGAATATCTGAATTTGATAAAGAAGGAATAAACAAAATAGTTTCAATGGTAAATGGAGACGTAAAAGACCTACAAACAAGAGTAGAAAAACTACAAGACTTAGCAAACGAATATGATAGCTTTGCAGGAAAAGACGAAGAAGCGGAAGGAACAACAAAATTCATATTTGTAGTAGATAGCTTGAAAAAAGACAGCAAAAAAGAAGAAAGTAATATGCCAGTAGAAAATAGCGAAAGCGTTGCAAATAACGAAGAAAATAAAGAAACAAATTCAGGAAAATAGATATATATTGTAAAATAAAGTAAAAAAATAAAATACGAATATAAAAAAGTATCTTGATTTTATCAATAATAGAGTATATAATGAATATACTAACAGAGATAGAAAACTATCAAAACTAGGTAAAACGAACCTTTAGGAATATCCTATAAAGAGTTTGCAAAACATTAGGTTAGAACGAGCCTTTAGTTATAAAAAAACTATAAACGAGTTCACGAAACATTAGGTTAGAACGAACCTTTAATTTTATTAAAAAGAAGTTCACTAAAAAATAGGGGATGCATTTATAAAAATGTATTCCTTTTTTCTATTTGGAGGGAAAAATGTCGAAAATAGAGAATCTGAATTTTTATATAGTAGAAGATGGGTATATAGAATATGCAAGTAGATGGGATCATCATATTGCCTATAATAAAAACAATAAAAGGCCATATGTTGGAATTGTATTTAAAATTAATGATTTTTCATATTTTTCTCCAATGTTTTCGCCGAAGAAACAGCATGAAGGATATAAAGAAAATTTGACATTCTTTAAAATGTATGGAAATGCAAATAAGAGAGATTACCTTGGATTAATAAGATTTGCTGATATGATTCCTGTTCCTGAAAAAGCTATTAAACAGTTAGATTTTAGAGACTATCGTAATTTGTATAGTATGTTACTGGTTAAGCAGTATAACTACATTAATATACCAGAAAATAAAAAAAGAATAAAAGAAAAAGCAAAAAAATTGTATAATATTATTAACAGTGATAAGGAAAACAAGACTACATATTTTTACAAAAAATTGTGTTGTAATTTTAAACTGTTAGAAGGGAAATTAACAAGATATTAAATAATTAAAATCAGTTTATTTATAAAAACAATTTACATTTCCTCTTTTATATGATAATATTTGCATTATTAAAAATTTGGGAGGAACCATGATTAAACGAATTATTTTTGACATAGACAACACATTAATAGATTGGAAGGCTGAATACTGGGATTGCTTGAAAAATGTTTTTGACGAGCTTAATTTACCATATTCAAGTGAGACTAAAGCAAAAATTCAGCATGCTGTAGACAACTATGAAGACGGTACAAATTTTACATACACAAAAGAATCTATGATGAATGCTATAGAAGAAGAATTAGGATATAAATTGCCAGAGAGCTTTTTTGATATATGGATACGATATTTGGGTATGTGCGTACCAGAAAAAGCTGATGATGAAGTTGTATACACATTGCAATATTTGAAACAAAAATATGATTTAGTTGTTCTTTCAAATTGGTTTAAAAAATCGCAAGATGAAAGATTAAAAAGGCTAGGGTTAGATAAGTATTTTTCAAGAACATATATGACAGAAAATATACCGATGAAACCTAACAAAGAAGCATTTGAAATTGCTAAAGGACCATATGAATTTTCAGAATGTGTAATGGTAGGAGATAGCCTAAAAACAGATGTGACAGGAGCTGTAAATGCTAATATGAACGTGATATTCTATGATAGAAACAATATAAAAATAAATCCCAATAAACATATAATGGCTACTATTCGTAAATTTACAGAACTAACTGATATTTTATAATAATATTTATTATTGTATAAAAAATTACAAAATAGTCACATAAATTATTGAATTTACTGTTGCCAATTGGACGAAAAAGTAGTAATATATAGGAAGCAAAAAGTAGACAAGCTTTATGGGTTATAGGACACTCCCAGAAACCTAAATTTATAATAAACAAGGATGTAAAAAATGAGATACACAGAACAAGATAATGAAGACGATTTAGTAAGAATTAAAGTAATTGGTGTTGGTGGTGCTGGAAACAACGCTGTAAATAGAATGATAGATGAAGGAATACGTAATGTACAATTTATTGCGATAAATACAGAAGAACAGGCTTTAGCACAAAATAAAGCTACAACTGTTATGCATATTGGAAAAGGTACAACAAAAGGTTTAGGAGCTGGAGCTAACCCTGTTTTAGGAGAAATGGCTGCAAGAGAAGATGAAGAAAATATAAAGAAAACATTAGCAAATACAGACATGGTATTTGTAACATGTGGTATGGGTGGAGGCACTGGAACAGGTGCTGCCCCAGTTGTATGTGAAATAGCAAAATCAATGGGAATTTTAACAGTAGGAATTGTAACAAAGCCATTCTTATTTGAGGGAAGAAAAAGAAAAGCAAATGCTGATGATGGTATTGTTAGAATGAAGAAAAATGTTGATGCTCTTATAGTTGTAGAAAATAACAACTTATTAAAAGCAATGCCAAAGGGAACAACAATGATACAAGCATTCCAAGAGGCTGATAGTGTTCTAAGAAAAGGTGTTCAAGGTATAACAGACTTAATAACAATACCAGGATTTATAAATATAGATTTTGCAGATATAAAAACAATAATGAGAGATAGTGGAATTGCACATATGGGTGTTGGTGTAGCTGAAGGCGACCAAAGAGCTTTAGATGCTGCAATGGCTGCTATGGATAGCCCACTTCTAGAAACATCTGTAAAAGGTGCAAAGGGATTAATCGTAAACGTTACAGGTGGTATGGACTTAGGACTAAGTGAAGTAAGCACAGCTGTTGGATACATAAAAGAATTCTTAGATCCAGAAGCAAACATAATCTTCGGTACAATAGTTGATGAAAGAATACACGATGCAATAATGGTAACAGTAATAGCAACTGGAATAGAAGAAAATGCAGATGCAAAAGTAATAAAGTATAATATATAAAAAATAAATATATAGAGGGCACAGCGAGTAAAACGAGCAGTGCCCTTTTATCACGTCATACCACCCTACGAAGGAGGAAATGGCACGATCTGGATGAACTTAGCGGATCATATGGATTGGTCTGAATTGCTAATTAAAAATCATTCACAACCTTATGTAAAGTTCATATTATATAAAAGAGAAGTCCTAATAAAATTACGTTTTATAGGTAAAATAATAGGGTTTCAAGGAGGAACTTTACGTGAGTATTAATAGTACGACACAAATTGCTATTGGTTTATTAGTACCTTTTATAGGAACAACACTACGGTTCTGCTTTAGTATTTTTGTTAAAGAAAGAAATTAAACCGATAATACAAAAATTATTACTTGGATTTGCTGCAGGAGTAATGATAGCCGCTTCTGTATGGTCACTTCTAATTCCAGCAATAGAAATGGCAGAAACTCAAGGAAAACCTGCGTGGTTACCCGCTTCTGTTGGGTTTATGATAGGAATTGTAACATTAATTGGTGTAAATAATCTGGCAGAAAAAATAGAAAAAAGAAACAATAAGAAAAACGAATGTGTTATTTGTGATGATATCGAAAATTTATTAGACGCAGAAGAAAATGATGAAAAAAATGTAATAAAGAATAAAGAAAAATTAACCATCAAAGAAAAAGTAAAGAGTACTACAATGCTAATGCTTGCAGTAACACTACATAACATTCCGGAGGGAATGGCTGTCGGGGTTGCGTTTGCAGGACTTTTCTCACAAAATACAGGAATAACACTCGCAGAAGCATTTGCGTTAGCTATTGGAATAGCGATACAAAATATACCAGAAGGGGCAATTATATCAATGCCACTTCATAGCTCTGGAAAAAGTAAATTTAAGTCATTCTTAGGAGGTACTTTATCTGGAATAGTAGAACCAATTGGGGCAATAATAACCATTGCATTAACGAGGATTGTGGTGCCAATTTTACCATATTTTCTATCATTTGCAGCAGGAGCAATGATTTACGTAGTATCATCTGAGCTAATACCTGAAGCACAAGCTGAAAAAAAATCAAATTTAGTGACTATTAGTGTGGGGGTAGGCTTTGTAATAATGATGCTTTTGGATGTTGCTCTAGGATAGAAATTGACATAATTAATGCAAAATGGTATAATAAATTTTGTTGGCAATACACCAGTACTCTCTGCACAAGAGTACGCAATCTACGTAACCAAAGTGGTATGTAGAAAAGAAAGGAGAGTCAATATGACTCTAAAAAAAGCGATAGCAAAGGCATGGCTAGCTTTTGCAATAAGCCTGACAACACTTGCATTATTTTGCATAAATGCAAGTGCGGCGGCAAAAACAACAGTTGTATTGATTGACGAGACCTATTCGTCGCGGTACTTTAGCTATGAGCCGACTGTCTCGGAGTACTTGAATAACACATCTGTTGACATTGTTTGGTTCGGAAAGAATGGCAAGACTGCACTCTATGATGAAGTGCAGAAAGCTATTGATGACGGCTATGTTAACATATACATCATCAGCGACTGTTGGAACACTACGGGCAGAGACAGAGTAGAGGCAAACAATACTCAGATAACATTGCTTACTCCGTATTTCGAGTCAAAGGATGTTGATAAGCATCTCTCTGATGTGGTTGAAAAACTCACCACTACTTCTACAGTAAATGTGGAATATTGGGGCAAGTGGTCTAAGGTAAAGAGCGTGCCAACTCTTGAACCTGAAACAGACCCTGATGAGGACCCGATGTATCGTACTACTGAAGTAGATGAAGACATGTTGGAAAATTTGGAGACTCTTTCAGATGAAAAAGATGTTGCTAAGACAGCTAATACCTTGAACAATGCAATTCTCGAAGATATGGAGATTCCTCGCGAATCATATATCTTGGGAGACTGTTCTGGTAGTATGGCTGCATTTCAAGAAGATGTGCTTCAAAAGGTACAAGTCTCTGAAGGCAAGAAGTATGTGTTTGCAGAGAAAAGCGAAGAGTTCTCTGAAAATAGGAGTGTCTTGGATTATGATATTGGAGGTGCAACTGATATTGTTGAAGCAATCAATGTCGCTCTGAAAGAAGCACCTAAAGATGCACACATCTATTTGTTGTCTGACCTCGGAAATAATTGCGAAAGCGTTTTTGATGAAGATGCTTGCAGCAGTTTCGAAGGAATTGTAACCATTGTGTACTATCCTAGTGAGTACGAATATTCCGTTAGAAAGTTCATCGAAAGAATGCAAGCACAAATGCCTAAGGCAACCTTTGAAATCTGCTAACAAGATTTTGAAAGCTAAAACCTAATTCCCCCTATATAGTGTGCAGACTATGTAGGAGGGCTTTTATAATATAGTAAGAAAAATGTCGAACGATTATAATAAAATTTTTGCCAAAGACATTGAAAAAATTTAAAAATATAGTATAATAATACTTGAAACTCTTGTTTTTCAAGTAACTGAATTTCAGTGCGAGATGTTAGTAATCAAAGATTACTAAAAAAACTAGGTATGTTAACGGCATACCTAGTTTTTTTGTCAATTTTTGAATGCATCAATAATTGACTTTAGCTCTATTAAAATTTTCAAGATATATTTAAGTATAATAACTACAATATGTAAAAACTTGAGAAATTTTTTAGAACTTTTTTGTCTCTTGTTTTTCTTGTTCTTCAAGTGTATCACCTCCTCTCAGCACAAGATGACATAATTATAATATATAGCGAGTGCAAATGTCTGTCGAAATATGTAGCGTAATTAAAATTTTTAAAAATTTAGAAAATATAAAAGGTTCTGATTGACGTAAACTGCTCAAAATAGTATAATTATAGGTAGATTTTTAGAAAAGGAACGAAAATGTGTACTGTTAGATTAGAAAATATAAAAATTAGGCAAGATTTATCGAATGATGAGGTTGCAAAAATTGCCTATACAAAATTTAATATTCCGCAGGAAAGTGTAATAGACTATAAAATTGTAAAAAAGTCGATTGATGCAAGAGATAAGAATGATATTTTTTACAATTATTCTATTGTTGTTTTCTTGAAGGAAAATTTTAAGGTTAGCAAGTTATTGAAAAACAAAAATGCTAGCTTAATTGAGCAAGAACAAAAACAGAAAACAGTATTGCACAATGATTTAAAATCCTATAATAGACCAGTTATAATTGGAGCCGGTCCCGCAGGGCTATTTTGTGCACTTACTCTTATTGAAAATGGAATTAAACCAATAATTATAGAACAAGGTAAAACTGTAGAAGAAAGACAGAAAGATGTTGAATTATTTTTGAAAGAGCGTATGTTGAACACTTGTTCGAATGTACAGTTTGGCGAAGGTGGAGCAGGAACTTTTTCTGATGGAAAGCTTACAACAAATTTACATAGTTCGCTATGCAAAGATGTAATAGATACATTTGTTAAGTTTGGAGCACCAGAAGAGATTTCATATATAAATAAGCCACATATAGGAACAGACAATTTAGTAAAAATTGTTGCAAATATCAGAAAGTATATAGAAAACAATGGTGGCAAATTTATGTTTGGTACCAAAGCTGTAGATTTGGAAATTGAGAATAATCAAGTAAAATCTGTTATAGTTAGTAGAATACAGGAAGGTACAACTATTGATAAAATTGAAACTGACACAGTAGTTCTTGCAATAGGTCATAGTTCAAGAGATATGTTCAAAAAGTTATATGAAAAACATGTAGAAATGGAGAAAAAGAATTTTTCTGTTGGGGTTAGAATAGAGCACAAGCAACAGATGATAAATGAGTCTCAATATGGGAAAAATCCTAAATTAAAGTTACCACCTGCAGAATATAAGCTTGCATACCACGGAGAAGATAGGTCGTGCTATACGTTTTGTATGTGTCCAGGTGGAACAGTAATGGCTTCTTCTAGTGAAGAAGGTACTATTGTAACAAATGGAATGAGTACATTTGCAAGAGATGGAGAAAATGCTAACAGTGCAGTCTTGGTAAATATTACACCAGAAGATTTTAAGGGAGATTCTCCTTTAGAAGGAATGTACTTTCAACAAGAACTTGAAGAAAAAGCATTCAAACTTGGTGGAAGCAATTACAATGCTCCAATACAGAGAGTAGCAGACTTCTTAAATGATAAGAAATCTACTTTTATAGGAGAAGTTAAGCCAACATATAAACCAGGTGTGACTCTTGCGAATTTACAAGAAATATTACCGGATTTTGTGATTAAAACTTTAAAAGAAGGATTGTTATATTTTGATAAGAAAATAGCAGGTTTTGCAAGTGCTGATGCAATATTGACAGGAGTAGAAACAAGAAGCTCATCACCTGTTACGATAAAAAGGAATGAACAAAAGATGTCAAGTGTGCAAGGTATATATCCTTGTGGAGAAGGTGCTGGATATGCAGGCGGAATAATGTCTGCAGCAGTAGATGGAATAAAAGTTGCAAATGCAATTCTCGCCCAATAGGAACGCCCCTTTTTGGGCGAACTTATAGAAAATCCAATTTTATTTTATAAAATTTCGGTATGTGTTATTAGCAGGAGCTCATTTAAACTACTCAAAAGGCGAATTTGGCAATGATTTTAAAGTTGGTATTATAGTATGAAAGGATGAAAATATGAAAAAAGTTTTACTAGGTATGAGTGGTGGTGTTGATAGTAGTGTTTCTGCCATTCTATTAAAAGAGCAAGGATATGATGTAATTGGAATAACTTTAGAACTATTTGGTGGTACATGTTGCAATACTGATGCGATTGTTGGTGCTAAGCAAATATGCAATTCTATTGGAATACCACATATAACATATAATTTAAAAGAAGAATTTCAGTGTAAGGTTATTAATAATTTTATAGACGAATATTCTAACCAGAGAACTCCAAACCCATGTATAGAATGTAATAAATATATGAAGTTTGGAGCAATGTATGAAAAGGCGAAAGAGCTTGGATGTGATTATATTGCAACAGGGCACTACGCAAAAATGGAGTATTCTGACGAATATGGGAAGTATGTTTTAAGAAAAGCCCAAAATTTAAGTAAGGATCAAAGCTATGTTTTGTATAATATGCCAAAACAGTTGCTTGGAAAAGTATTATTCCCATTAGGTAATTTTGAGTCTAAAGAAGATGTAAGAAAAATTGCAAAAGAGCATAATTTATCTGTTGCAAGTAAGCCTGATAGTGAGGATATCTGCTTTATTCCAGACGGAAATTATAAAAAATTTTTAGAGCAAAATTCTAGTATAGTTCCTAAAGAAGGGAATATTGTAAATAGAAAAGGCGAAATTTTAGGAAGACATACTGGACTTTACAATTATACAATAGGACAAAGAAAAGGACTTGGCATTTCATATAAGGCTCCACTATTTGTAATAGGATTTAACAAAGAAAGAAATGAAGTAATAGTTGGCGAGCAACAAGAACTTTACAGAAAAGAAATGAAGGTAAACGAAGTAAACTTATTGCTTATGGATAAAATAGAAAGGACTCTAGACGTAACAGTAAAAATAAGATATGCTAGCAAGCCTGCTGAAGCAATAATAAATCAGACAGAAGCGGGAAATATACAGGTTATATTTAAAGAGCCACAACGTGGAATTACACCTGGCCAATCTGCTGTATTCTACATAGGGGATGTAGTTGTTGGCGGAGGAAAAATTCAAGACTAGATTTTACCGACTAAACACAAAAAAGACATACATTTGCTATATATTAGATTTATTCAGAAAACAAGTAATATAATTTTATTTGATATATGGCCATTTAGGAAAACTTGACCTTATTTTAAAAAATGAAATTGTAGTTATATGTTTATAGCTTTTTCGCCAAAAAAGGAGCGTCCCTAATGGGCAAAGATTATTGTAAAAATGAGAAAGGAATGAATTTATTATAAGAATAGCAGAGTATGAGGAGCTAGAAGCGAGAATTAATATAAATAATGAAAAATTTAAAGATTTAATGTATATATATGGCTTAGCTCTAAAAGAGGTTGAAAAGAAAATAGATATAATTCGTTATGATTATGAGTATTTTAATAAATATGATTCGATTGATCATGTTATGACGAGAATAAAATCGCCAGAAAGTATATTAAATAAGCTGAAAAAAGATGAAATGGAACCAACTTATAAAAACTTAGTAAGTGATATAAATGATATAGCTGGAATACGTATTATATGTCCACTCAAAAGCGATATATTTACTATTAGAAAGTATATTCGAGAATTTAATGATATAAATGTAATAAAAGAAAAAGATTTTGTAACACACCCAAAAGAAAGTGGATATACAAGCTATCACATGGTTGCTAAGGTTCCAGTAGCAATAGACAATGATATTAGTATGGTAAAAGTAGAAATACAAATTAGAAGTTTAGCAATGGATTTCTGGGCAAGTTTAGAACACAAAATAAAATACAAACCAAATGGAGAAATAAACGAAGATGTATCTAAAGAACTGGTAAAATGTGCTAGAGACATAAACAAATTAGACAACAAAATGATAAAATTATTCAAAAAATAAATACAAGTATTGACAAAGACTTAAAAAACTAGTATAATTTGAAGGTACGAAAAAAGTAAATATATTAATAATATATACATAAGCAAAGCGTGTGAGGAGGGAATAGAAATGGCACAACCAAAAAGAAGATGGTCAAAAGCTAGAACAGGCTTAAGAAGATCAACATGGAAACTAGAAAATAAGAACTTAGTGGAATGTCCACATTGCCACGAAAAAATGATGCAACATAGAGTTTGCCCAAGCTGTGGTTACTATGATGGAAAAAAGGTTATCTCAACAGAAACAGCTGAAAACTAATTAAAAAATTATATTTTTTGTAACAATATCATTTAGGTATTGTTATTTTTTTGTGTTATTGATATACTGTGCATTAACAAAATATAAGAAATACGAGATATAATCCAGCACTAATGTAGAAAATTAAAATATGTATTAATTGTATTGGAACTGTATGAAAGGAAAGCTAATTAATGAAAAAAATTATAGAAAATATACGAAAAGATAAAATAATACATTATATAATAATAATTGCAGCAAGCTTAATTGCAGCTATTCCATTAATTAATTTAAGAATATATGGCACGGATGATGGATATGTACATATGCTCAGAATTTTTGGAATGGAACAAATTTTAAAAGAACAAAATTTTCCTCCTTTTATATATAGCAAATTTGCAAACGGGTTTGGATATGCAATAAATCTATTTTATAGTCCAATTGTTACATATGGGCCATTATTTTTTAGAATATTTGGATTACACTATTATACATGTTTAAAATTATTTGCATATAGCACAATATTAATATCCTGTTTTACGATGTATAATTTTCTATATGATGTATCAAAAAAACGTGAAATTGCCATTCTAGGAGCCGTAATCTATGCTTTTATACCATATAGATTAGAAACTATATTTAACAGATTTGCAATAGGAGAATTTACCGCCTATATATTCTTTCCAATGTTATTCCATGGATTATTTAATTTACTAAAAGGTGATGGAAAGAAACACTATTATATTGCAATAGCAGCAATAGGACTTATATTAACACATACAATTTCAACAGAATATTCTGCAATATTTGCGCTATTATACATAATATTTAATTTTAAACAACTAAAAAATAAAGGTGTAATCAAAAAAATAGTAATAAATGTAATATTTATTTTAGCTATTACTGCATTCTTTACTGTACCATTAATGGAACACAAGATATTAGGAAACTATGTGATATTTAATTCGACATCTATGAGATCGCTTCCAAGTGATGTGCAAAATTCTACAATAAAAATATCACAATTATTTAAAGATATTGGCGAAGTAAATGGTGTTAGTTTTAAAATTGGAATTCCGTTAATTATATTAACGCTATTGGGAATTGTTTCATATAAAAAGGTGGACAAAAATATAAGAAGTGAGTATATTACTTTTGCTGTAATAGCTATGATATCATTAGCAATGGTAACAAAATTATTTCCATGGATAATAATGCCTAATATACTTACAACACTTCAATTTGCATGGAGAATGCTGGCTTTCTTTGAATTTGCACTTTCAATTATATGTTCGATAAATCTATATTACTTTGTAGAGATGATTGCAAAAGATAAAGAAAACCTATACAATGTTTTATTTGCTATTTCGATAGCACTAATTATAGTTTCGATGGTGAAAATAGATTATAATTATAGTTATGAGGATGAAAAAAATCTGACTGATGAAGAATATGAAGCACAAATAGCTGAAAAAACTTCTATATGGTCAATAAATAGAGATTATTTACCCCAAAAAGTAGATACCAAGGCTCTAGGAAAGAGTTATTTAGATTATAGAGAAAATAAAGTATATGTATTAGATGGAAATGCAACTATTATAAATGAAAAAAAGAAAGATTTACAATTAGAATTTGATATAGAAAATTATAAAGCAAACACAATTTTGGAATTACCTTACACATACTATTTAGGCTATACAGTTACAACAGGGCAAAATGAAAAGATACAAATGTTTGAATCTGATAATGGAATGCTAGCAATAAAGCTAGATGAAAATATAGAAAGTGCACATATAACTGTTAAGTACACTGGAACTACTATAGAGAAAGTATCATATTTGATATCAGCTATTTCAATAATAACTTTTATAGGATATGTAATTTACAGCAAGAAACAAGATATATAATTATTAAAAAGTGTTAAAATAATATAGCTGAAGAAAATCATATATATTTCTATTAGCCAATGTAGCAAAATGAGAAAGGAATGGAAGTTAAAATGACTAAACTTCTAAACAAAATAAAAGATAACAAGGAATATTTATACATACTATTAATTAGCATAATAGTATGTATTCCTTTGATGAATAAGAATATAAACATATATAGAGATGACGGCATCCAACATGTATGCAGATTAATTGGAACATATCAAACTATCAGAAGCGGAGAAATGCTTCCAATGATAATGGCTAGTTTCTGCAATAATTTTGGATACTCATGGAACATATTTTATAGTCCATTAACAGCATATGCTCCATTAATCTTTAAGATATTCAATTTTACATTTACAAATTGTCTAAAGATATTTATGTTTGCAGTAACATTATTATCTGGAATTACTATGTATACATTTATGATGAATGTAACCAAAAATAAAAATGTTTCACTGTTATCATCAATTTTATATGTACTTGCACCATACAGGATAACAGACATGTACATAAGAATAGCGGTAGCAGAACTTGCATCTTTTATGTTTATACCGATAATATTTGATGGCTTGTATTCTGTACTAAAAGAAGAAAAGTTATCGTTTAAGCTAATCTGGGGAACGGTAGGACCAATACTAACACATACGGTTATTACTATGTACATGGCAATAATATGCCTATTATATTTGGTATTTAATATTAAAAAATTAAAAAGCGTTAAGGTCATACGTATATTAGTAATAAGCCTAGTATGTATTTTACTAATAACAAGCTTCTATTGGGTAGGACTGCTACAACATCATAATGCTACAAGCTATGAGGTATTCGTTCCAGGACGTATGGAAGTAGGAAACAAGCTAGAATACTATAAAACAGAATTTTATCAGTTGTTCTATACTAGTAAAGACCAACAAATGATTTATGCTATAGGTCTGGTTACAGTCTTAGGACTTGTTTTAACACCAATAGTGTTGAAGAGGATAGAAAAAGAGTATAAGAGAACATATGTACTGTTTTTGACATTTGGAATTATTTTAATCATAATGACATTAACATTCTTTCCATTCGAAAAGTTACCAAGCATATTTAAAATGATACAATTTACATTTAGGCTATATGAATTTACAGCATTCTTCTTCGCTTTTGTAGCAGGAATAAATTATGGGATTATAATAAAGAACTTTAAGATATTCGATGTAATTGTGCTAACTATTATTTCAACATTATTGTTGATTCCGTATAATAGTAAACTGGAATATGAATTGTCTACGAATGAAGATAGATTGATAGAAGGAGTACGAGTAACTGAAAATACTGGAAGAGTTCATGCGGGAATGGCAAGCATGGAATATTTACCAAGAAAGGCATTTAAAGTATTAAATACTTATATTGCAAATAGAAAAGATGAACCAATAATAATGAGCGGAGAAGCGGAAATATTAAATTGCAACAAAAATGGGACAAACTTAGAATTTGAATTGACAAACATGAAAAATGAGCAAGAAGCGGACAATCAAAATAATAAGACAGAAGCGGGACTTACAATTGAACTACCATATATTTATTATTTAGGATATAGAGTGTATGCAAATGGCAGTGAAATTGAATATACAGAATCAGACAATGGATTTGTACAAATAAAAATCAATCCAGCATTGTATGAACAAAATGTAAAAATAAATGTGAGATATACTGGAACAAATGAGATGATTGTGGCAAGTGCTATTTCTATAATAAGTGCAATGATAATAGTGATAAGTAAAATAATATTAAATATGAAAAATCTAAAGTTAAAACGGGGTATAAAGATATATCTCGTTTTAATTTTATTTAAAACAAAAGCTTGTCATTTTATGTATTTTATAGTAAAATACATAATGTAATTTGAAAAATTAATTTTATAAGAAGGTGAAAAAATGTCAAAACCAATGGTTGCAATTGTTGGTAGACCAAATGTAGGAAAATCAACATTTTTTAATTATATAGTTGGAAAAAGAATTTCAATAGTAGAAGATACTCCAGGTGTTACAAGAGACAGAGTCTATGGCGAAGCTAACTGGAGAGGTAGAAGTTTTACATTAATAGATACAGGGGGAATAGAGTTTGACGATTCTAATGACATTTCTATTCAAATGAAAGAACAAGCTGATATTGCTATTGCTATGGCAGATGTTATTATATTTTTGACTGATGCAAAGCAAGGTATTACATCAGCAGATACAGAAATCGCATTAATGCTTAGAAAGTCTAAGAAGCCAGTAATTTTGGTTTGCAATAAGGCAGATAATTATGGAAAGAATGCTCCAGAAATTTATGAATTTTATAATCTAGGATTAGGAGATCCGTTCAGAGTTTCTTCTGTAAATGCAATAGGAATTGGAGATGTTTTGGACGAGATATATGACAAATTGCCTCCAAAACAAGAAAATGAAGATGACAATCTTCAGATTAAAGTTGCTGTTATCGGAAAGCCAAATGTAGGAAAGTCTTCATTAATTAACAAAATTCTTGGAGAAAATAGATTAATTGTAAGTAATATGGCAGGAACCACAAGAGATGCAATAGATTCTGAATTTGAAAATTCTCATGGAAAGTATGTTTTTATTGATACTGCAGGAATTAGAAGACACAGCAAAATAGACGAGAAAATTGAAAAATACAGTGTAGCAAGAACTTTGCTTGCAATAGAAAGAGCAGATGTTTGTATCTTAATGATTGATGCAACACAAGGCGTTACAGAGCAAGATACAAAGATTGCAGGAGAGGCTCATGAGGCAGGAAAAGGCGTTATAATAGCAATAAACAAGTGGGATGAATATGATAAACAAAATGGAACTTTAGAAAAATATACTAAAGATGTATATTTAAAATTACCATATTTATCATATGCACCAATTCTATTCATATCAGCAAAAACTGGCCAAAGAGTAGAAAAATTATTCGATATGATAAATAATGTAGCAAACCAAAACGCACTAAGAGTTTCAACATCTGTATTAAATCAAGTATTAGCAGAGGCAATAGCTGTTGTTCAACCACCAACAGACAAGGGAAGAAGATTAAAATTATACTACATGACACAAGCTTCTACAAAGCCACCAACATTTGTAGTATTTGTAAATGATAAAAAATTGTTCCATTTTTCATACGAAAGATATCTAGTAAATCAACTTAGAAAAGAGTTCGGACTTGTTGGAACTCCAATAAGAATGATTGCAAGAGAAAAAATAGAGAAAAATGAAAAGAGTAATACTAAATAAGAAAAAACAAGGTCTGATTGTAATAGATTATGACTTATAAGAAAGGATTGTGATTATTTATGGCAACATATATTATTGTTTCAATTATAGCATATTTATTAGGAAGTATAAGTTTTTCGGTAATATTCAGCAAGAAATTAGCTGGATTTGATGTAAGAGAAAAGGGAAGTGGAAATGCAGGTACAACCAATGTACTAAGAACAGTTGGCAAAAAAGCTGCAGCTTTAACACTATTATGTGATTGTTTGAAAGGTGTATTTGCAGTTTTAGTTGCTTTTATAGCAGGAAAAATTGTAAAAGATACAGATTCAAGCTTATTAGTTCAATTAGCAGGAATATTTGTTGTATTAGGACATACTTTTCCAGTATTCTTCAAGTTTAAAGGTGGAAAAGGTGTTGCTACATCTCTAGGCGTACTATTAATAACAAACTGGCAAATAGGATTAATTTGCTTGGTATTTGCACTAATACTAATGGCATTAACAAGATTTGTATCATTAGGCTCAATAGCTGCTGCAATACTATTCCCAGTACTAACAGTATTCATTCATGAAAATTACTTAGTACCAGGAAATTATGTAATATTTGCTATAATAATGGCTGTATTAGTAGTATTCAATCATAGATCAAACGTAAAAAGACTATTAGAAGGAAAAGAAAATAAACTAAGTTTTAAAGGAACAAAATAAGAACTAAATTAAATGTATAAGCCCTATGACGGAATCAATTTTTTGATACAATCGGACATGATTTTTGGTCGGAGCTCCTTCGGACTTCTCAAAGAGCAAAATTATGCCTATGCACAAAAAATACTGATTTCGATAGTGGGCTTTTATAATTATAAAATAGTTTGAAGAAAAACAGAAAGAAGGAATTTATTATGAAAAACATCGCGATAATAGGAAGTGGAACATGGGGTGTTGCATTGGCAATGCATCTGTCAAATATAGGACACAACGTAAAATTATGGGCTTTTATGCAAGAAGAAGCAGATAATATCAATATAGAAAGAAAATGCAAATTCTTGCCAGATGTAAGAATAAACGACAATATTACATGTTACACAGATATTCAAAAAGTAATAGAAGGAACAGATATGATTTTACATGTTACACCTTCAAAATTTGTTAGAGAAACTATAAAAAAATATAAAGATTATGTAACAAATCAACCAATAATAATGTGTGCAAAAGGCTTTGAAGCTGAAACACTATGTACACTTAGCCAAATTATAGAACAAGAAATGCCAAATTCAAAATATGGGATATTCTCTGGACCAAGCCATGCAGAAGAAGTTTCGGTTGGAATACCAACAGCAATTGTTATAGCTTCAAAAGATGAAGAAGTACGCAATTTAGTACAAGAAACATTCATGAATGAGAAGATGAGAGTATATACATCAGACGATGTAATTGGAGTAGAACTTGGAGGAGCATTAAAAAACATAATTGCTTTCTGTGCAGGAATTGCAACAGAAATTGATTTAGGTGACAACAGTTTTGCTGCATTAATCACAAGAGGATTAGTTGAAATAACAAGACTTGGAACTGCAATGGGAGGCAAGCATGACACATTCTACGGTTTATCTGGATTAGGAGATTTAATTGTAACATGCATGAGCGAACACAGTAGAAATAGAAGAGCCGGCAGACTTATAGGAAAAGGTTATACAGTTAAACAGGCAAGAAAAGAAATTGGAATGGTAATAGAAAGCATAGACAACATAGAAGTCGCATATGCATTATCAAAAAAATATAACATAGAAATGCCAATTGTAAATGCGGTTTATGATGTATTATATAATGGACTAGAACCAAGAAAAGCAGTAACAATGCTAATGACAAGAGCTAAAAAGAGTGAATAAATTAATAGGGAAATCTCTCATATAAATACCTAATGATGCTATCTGCATTGTTAGGTGTTATTTTTATATAATACCCTTTATCTAGGCAGAGCCACATTGTCATCTCATATCTATCCATATTATCAGCAAAAACGCCTAAAATGGTTGCAATTTCTATTGGATTTTCGTATGAATTTTGCCATTCTAAGGAATGATAATATATATCAAAATTCTGTGAAATTTTTTCATTTATGTCATAATATTTTGAGAGAAACCTAAAAATTTCTCCATCTTTATTACTATAAAATTTTATTGTGGGATGCATGATGTATTCAAATTAATCTTATAAAAATATTTCTATTTTACTGATTAAATCCTTTCTTGTAAATTCTAAAATTATTATTTGATTATTAAAAAAATATATACTTACAATATATAGAATAAAATAGAGCAATTTAGGGAAATTTATATTAAAAGAAAATTGAAGGGATTTTTAAATATGAAAAGTAAGAATTGGTTAATTAGCATATTTGCGTTAATAATAATGGTTACAATAATTGCGGTTACTGTTGTTGTAACTGTTAATAATACAAAGACGAACCTTAATGAAAAGATTATCTCGGAAATTGATTATTTAGATAAAACGATGATTGCAATGGTAAATAAATTGAATAATTTACAGACTAGTGATGAAATTCATGCAAAAAGGACATCAGTAGAGATTTCTTCACAGAATATTATGACTGATAGTAGTAAAAGTGGGGAAGAAAGCAGCTCCAATAGCAATGGTAGCAAAATGGGAGGTACGGATTCTGCTGGCAGTAGTAATTCTGAACAAGGCTCTGGAAGTACAGGAGATTCGTCTGCCAGTACAGAAAAGTATCAAATTCAAAATAATGCAGTGCTACTACGAAACACTTCAGACATTGACTGGAATGAACTGCAAAATCAAGCAGAGAATTTATATAAGTCTTGGACAACAATAACCTTAGACTTAAATACTATGAATGTTACGAGTGAAAATATTTTAGCTTACAATACTAATCTAGATAATTTAATGGTGTCGTTAAAGGAAAAAAATAAAGTAAATTCCGCGATATGCTTAGCAAATATGTATAGTCTAATTCCAAAATATACTAATGAAATTTCGAGTGATACAGCAAAATCTAAACTGGAAAACGTTAAGTCCAACATTATATTTGCATATTCAATAGTAGAGACAGACAGGTGGGATGATGTATTAAAATTACTGGGACAGGCAGAGACAGACTTAACAGAGCTAATGACAATGAAGGAAAATTTATCAACAATGAAAAAACCAAAAATAAATAAAGCTTATGTATTACTTAAAGAACTAATAAAATCAAGTAATGATAAAAATGTAGATATATTCTACTTAAAGTACATTAATTTAATAGAAGAGCTGGATAATCTTTAAAAATAATGCTAAAACATTGATTTTTGCTTTAAGTTGCGGTACAATAGAAAAGGAGTAAATTAAATGGTCGCGTATAGCAAGGCTGAAAGGCAGCGTACGAGGAAAGTCCGGGCCCCACAGAGCAATGATGCTGGATAACGTCCAGTGAGGGCGACCTTAAGGAAAGTGCAACAGAAAATAACCGCCGTAAGGCAAGGATGAAAAGGCGAGGTAAGAGCTCACCGCTGGTATGGTGACATACTAGGCTGTGTAAACCCCATCTGGAGCAACACCGAGATTAGAAGGATAAGACTGCTCGTCATCTTCTTAATTTGGTGGCTTGAGACATGTAGTAATATGTGTAATAGATAAATGACCATTCTAGACAGAACCCGGCTTACAGATTTACTCTTTAATTTAAAATTAGTAATTACATGACTGCAATAGAGGAAACATTTCGATGTTTGCTCTATTTTTTATGTTAGCGTTGAAAAATGAATATATTTGTGGTATAAATATGTGAGAAAATTTTGGAAGGAGATAAAAATGCAAGAACATGTTGAACTTGAAGTGTCTTTGGAAATAATAATGGCAAGAATTGCACAAGCAATATTTAATTTGAACAAGGGAAATGGAGAAGAAAACACTAAAAAGTTAAATGATTTAATTGCTCTACAGGAAGAAGCTTATAAAGGCAACAGAAAAGCTGTTGAAGCAATATTAAACACAAAATAATGGTTTGCTAGATTATTTTTTACAATAAAAAAGAATGTTATAAATACAAATAAAAAGTATTAAAAGAAGGAATTAAAAAATGGAAAGAAGAACTATATCAAAGGAAGTGTATGGTAGAGTTATATCTCTAATACCACAAGAGATTATAGATATGCTGCCGGAAAACCCAGAAAAGCTATTACCATATGCCACTCGAACGAAAGAGGTTCAAGTAACAACAGGAATAAATGATGATGTGAGAGATTTGATGCAAGAATATTTGTTAAGTGATGAGGAATATCTAAAAACTTTTTTCTACGTAATGGCAATAACTTTTTATAATAAAGTACCAGTAGAGAACCCTGAAATTGCAATAGTTGCTGCTCAGACTGGAAGTGGAAAAAGTAATTTGACGGCTAAATTACTTAGGAAAAATGATAATTATATTTTTGTAGATTCGGACAAATATAAACATTTTAGATTTGATGCACAGGAGATTGCAAAAAGATATCCTGTAATATATCCACATTTGACAGCGTCTGATGGATATGACCATGCAGCAAATATTTACGAATATGCAATTGATAAAAAATATAATATTATAAAAGAATCGGCACCATCTGCGAAGAAGGGACTCGTAGACTTAGATAGAAATGTTCTTAAGGCTAAAAATTATAGAATATCGGTCCATATACTTGCTGTTGGAGAATTAAATAGTTTGTTGTCTGTTCATGAAAGGTATGAACTTCAAATTATACACGGATTAAAAACAGCTAAACTTACAGGAATTCCAAGGCATGATGAATCGTACAATGTTTTAATACAAAATGTTAAAGATATAGAGTCTGACAAAGATATATCTTCGATTAATATTTATGTAAGAGGCATTAATGAAGAAGGATACAATCCAAAACAAATATATCCATCAGACAAATTTGCGTCTACAGAAGAAGCCATCATATCGGCAAGAAAGATTGACAATGAAAAAACGATAAAAGAATTTGAACCAAGATATAGTTTGGTTTTAGAAGAAATGAATAAAAGAAATGCACCGCAAGCTCAATATGAACAACTCGAAAAAATTAGGGAGAGATGGGAAAAATTAAAAATAGTGTAAAATCTCTATAAAAAGGATGTTATTATGAATGAAGAAAAAATAAATATAGCTGTAAATATTCTTAATAATCAAATAGCTAAATTAACAAAAGAACTTGCATTCAGTCAAGAATTTGATAATGAATTGCAAGTTAAAATTGATGTGCTAGAAAAAATAAAAATGCAAATCAATTTTGGTAGTATGACTTTTGCAGAGAAGGTAATAGAAAAATATGAAAAAGGAGCTTTATAAAAATGGATGACAGTAAAAAAAGAACTATAACAGAAGAAACATTGAAAAGAACAGTAGAAAAAATGAACCCAGTATTGATTAAATCATTACCAGCAAGTCCAGAAGAAATATTGCCATATGCTCAAAGAAGAACCGATCCAGTTATTTCGAGTAACTTAAGCAGTGAATTAGCAGAGAGAATGAGACAATCAAGATTGTCAGACGAAGATTATCTTGCAACATTGTTTTTATCTATGTATGATGCTTTTTATGATAAAGCAAGCTCAATGTCTCCTACAGCATCAGTTTTAATTGCACAAACAGGAGCCGGCAAAACCAATCTAAGAAAAATATTATTACAACAAAATCCAAATTCGATAATAATAAATTCGGATTCATACAAGAAGTTTAGACCAGATGCAGATGAACTCCAAAAAAAAGACCCTACACATTTTGGGGCATTAACGGGAATAGATTCGTATGACCATGCTAAAAATATTGTAGATTTCGCAACAAGTCATTCATATGACATACTAATTGAAGTTGCACCATCTTTACAACAAGGAATGATTGGAGTCAATATGGAAAAACTAAGACAATGTCAGTATTCAACAAGATTCCATGTTATGGCGGTTGGAGATTTAATAAGCGCTTTAGCAGTGCATCTAAGATATGAAAATGAGTTATCAGTGAGTAAAGCAACGGGGGATGCAAAATTAACAGATTTAAAAAGACATAATGAATCATATATGGCTGTTGAAAAAGTATTAACAGGATTAGACCCAGCAACTATTTCTATATATAGAAGAGGGACTGATTTAGAATCTAGACGTCCTATGCCAATATATAATCCTGCTTTATCTCCAATTCAAATATTAAGAGGTGCAAGAATGACATCAAATCAACTATACATAAATGATGGATTTGAAAAAGATTACAATCTAATATTAGAAGCAATGAGACGTAGAAATGCACCACAAGCACAATTTGATCAACTTGCAAACATTTATAAGATGTATGAAAATTATGTAGAACAAAATGTTTCTATAGAATTGTAGTCTAATATAAAAAATAAAGACATTAAATGCCTTTATTAACTATTTAGCTAATTAAATTTTGAATATCTGCTGGAAGTTTTGATTGAATTTCCAGCTTTTTTGAGGTTATTGGATGAATAAATTCAACTTTATAAGCATGCAAGGCCTGCCTAGTAATTAAATCAGACTCATTGCCATATAAACTATCTCCAACGATTGGATGCCCAATATATGCCATATGTACTCTTATTTGATGTGTTCTGCCAGTTTCTAAATTTACTAAAACTTCAGAAAAAGTCTCATTATTTTTACAAAATTCTTTTAAGACTGAATAATGAGTTATTGCAACATCTCCATTAGGAGAGACGTATCTTTCTATTATGCTATCTATTTTACGTGCAATTGGAGCATTTATTGTATCTTGTTTTTTATCAAAAATACCTTCGCATATAGCAATATATTCTTTTTTAAATTGCTTATTTTGCATCTGCTTAGACAACATGTCATGAATGTATTCATTCTTAGCAAAGATAACTATTCCGGAAGTATTTCTGTCTAGTCTATTTACAGGTCTAATCTTTTTATGAAGATTTATTGTATCAAAATAATATTTTACTCCATTAGATATACTATCTTCAAAATGAATTATAGATGGATGAACTGGAATTCCAGCTGGTTTATCTATTATGAGTAAATATTCATCTTCATATAAAATAGACAAATCCATTTTAGTTGGTACAATATTAGAATTATCTTCTTCAAAATCAATATTAATAGTAATAATATCTCCATTAAAAATCTCTTTATCTAGATATGTGGAAGTTTCATTTAGTAAAATTTTGTTATTCTTTTTTAATTTAAGTAGAAGGCTGTAAGAAATATTAAATTTTCCAGTAACAACTTGCCTTACGGTATTATAATTATCATTATTTTTTGTGTATTCTAAAATCATTTTAAACCTCATTATATTAATTATATAAATATTATAACATAATAAACTGCTAAAATGAAAAAAATTTTACTAGAAAATTAAGCCAATATTAGAAGTTTTATGTAATTTTTCTCTTGTACTTTACACAATTTGAATATATAATATAGATGTCAAAAGTTAAGTACTGATAGGAGGAAAAATAAACATGACATTTATAGAAAAAATGAAAATGCAAGCAAAGCAAGACATTAAAACTATTGTGCTTCCAGAGAGTGAAGATATACGTACTCTTGAGGCAACAGAAATAGTTCTAAAGGAAGGCTTTGCTAATATTATTTTAATAGGTAATCCACAAGAAATAAATGAATTAGCTGAAAAAAATAATATAAATTTAAATGGAGCTCAAATTGTAAATCCTGCAACTTCTGCAGATTTTAGCAAATATGCTAACGACTTATATGAATTAAGAAAAAATAAAGGTATGACTTTAGACCAAGCAAAAGAGCTATTGAAAACAAATAGCAGATATTTTGCAACAATGATGGTAAAAGAGGGAGATGCTGATGGATTCGTTTCTGGAGCATCACACCCAACTTCAGATACATTAAGACCTGCTCTTCAAATTTTGAAGGCTGCACCTGGAACAAAATTGGTATCTGCATTCTTCGTAATGGTATTGCAAGACAAAGAGTTTGGAGATGATGGAGTATTTATATTTGCAGATTCTGGATTAAACGAATATCCAGATGCAGATGCTTTATCTGAGATTGCAATATCATCAAGCAAGAGTTTTAAAGAGCTAATTGGAGACGAGCCAAAGGTTGCAATGCTTTCATATTCAACACATGGAAGTGCTCATTCGCCATTAACAGATAAAGTTATAGAGGCAACAAAATTATTGAAAGAAAAAGCACCAGATTTAATATGTGATGGAGAAATTCAGTTAGATGCTGCAATTATTCCAGAAGTAGCCGAAAGAAAGGCTCCAGGAAGCCCTCTACAAGGTAAAGCAAATATATTGATATTCCCAGATTTGGACGCCGGAAACATCGGCTATAAACTAACACAAAGATTCGGACACGCAGAAGCATATGGACCTTTATGCCAAGGTGTTTCAAAGGCTGTAAACGATTTATCAAGAGGTTGCTCAAGTCAAGATATTGCTGGAGTTGTAGCAATAACAGCAGTTCAGGCTCAAAAAATAAACTAGGAGTTACACACGAATACAACAATCGAAATAATTTATGTTTTTGCAAAATTAAACTGGAGATGCGCCTTGAGGGGTCGAATGAGCCCCGACCAAGCATGACATGTTTAATTTAAAAAAACAAATTATTTCGATTGCAAGTGAGGTAATGAAAAACACAATAAGGAGGTAATTTATGAAAATTTTAGTTTTAAACTGTGGCAGTTCTTCTCTTAAATATCAGCTTATAGATATGGAGAATGAAAATGTAATTGCAAAAGGCTATTTTGAAAGAATAGGCAGTTACGATTCGTTTGTAACTCATAAGGTTAATGGTGAAAAGTATAGATATGACGTAATTGCTAGAGATCACGGCGAGGCTATTAAGTTTGTGTTAAAGCAATTTACAGATGAAAGATATCCTGTTATAAAGAGTTTGGATGAAATAGCTGCAATAGGACACAGAATTGTTCATGGTGGGGAAAAGTTCCAAAAATCTTGTATTATAACAGAAGAGGTAAAAAAAGAAATTGAAGATGCTGTAAGATTTGCACCACTTCATAACCCAGCACATTTACAAGGAATAAAAGCTTGTGAAGTAAATTTGCCAGGTAAACCAAATGTTGCAGTATTCGACACAGCATTCCATCAAACTTTAAAGAAAGAACAATATTTATATCCAATTCCATATGAATATTACGAAAAATATGGAATAAGAAAATATGGATTCCATGGAACATCTCATAAATATGTTTCATTAGAGATTGCAAAATTACTAGGAAAACCAATAGAAGAACTAAAAATAATAAATTGCCATATAGGTCAAGGCGTAAGCCTATGTGCCATTCAAAACGGAGTCAGCGTAGACACAACAATGGGGCTTACACCATTAGGAGGAGTTGCAATGGGTTCACGTTCTGGAGACTTAGACCCATCAGTGGTAACATACTTAATGTCTAAGGAAAATATGAATCCTGCTCAAATTGATGAAATATTAAATAAGCGTTCTGGATTATTAGCACTTTCTGGAATATCATCTGACAACAGAGACGTAGAAAGAGCAATAGCGCAAGGAGACGAAAGAGCTATATCATCGCTAAAAGAATATGACTTCATAATAGCCCAATACATAGCCAAAATGGCTGTTACAATGAACGGAGTAGATGTAATAACATTTACAGCTGGAGTAGGGGAAAAAGGCCCAATTTCTAGAGCGGGAATATGTAGCCATTTAACATTTATGGGAGTATTATTAGACCCTGATAAAAACAACTCTGTAAGAGATACAGAAAAAGAAATCTCGAGTGAAAATTCAAGAGTAAAAGTTTGGGTAGTTCCAACAAACGAAGAGCTAATGATAGCAAGAGAAACAATGGAACTTGTAAAATAAATATTAACTTCGCCCAAAAAGGGGCGTACCTATTGGGCGAAAAGAAAGGACAGAAAATGAAAGTATTAGTTTTAAATTGTGGTAGTTCATCACTAAAATATCAATTGATAGATATGGACACAGAAGAGGTTATGGCAAAAGGAACTTATGAGAGAATAGGAGAGCAATCTTTTGTTACTCATAAGGTTAATGGAGAAAAATTTAGATTTGAACATCCTGTAAAAACACATAAGGAAGCAATCGATTTTATGACAGAATTATTATTAGACCCTAAATACAATACAATAAAGAGTCTAGCTGAAATTGACGGAATTGGACACAGAGTTGCTCAAGGAGCAGACAAGTTTAGCTCATCAGTTATAATTGATGAAGATGTAATAGCAAAAATTGATGAATGTGCTGCTTTAGCACCAGTTCACAACAAGGCTGCTATAACAGGAATTAGAGCTGCTATGGAAGCAATGCCAGGCAAACCAAATGTAGCAGTATTTGATACAGTATTCCATCAAACAATTCCAGAGGAAAGATATACATATCCAATTCCATACAAATATTATGAAAAATATGGAATAAGAAAATATGGATTCCATGGAACATCTCATAAATATGTTTCAGCAAGAATTGCAGAGCTTTTAGGAAGACCAGTAGAAGAGTTAAAAACAGTAGTATGCCATTTAGGACAAGGTGCAAGCTTATGTGCAGTTAAAGGCGGAAAAAGCGTTGATACAACAATGGGACTAACTCCACTTGGAGGAATACCTATGTGTGCACGTTCTGGAGATTTGGATCCATCAATAGTAACATATTTAATGAAAAAAGAAAATTTAACACCAGATGAGATGGAATTAATATTAAACAAGGAATCAGGAATATTAGGACTTTCAGGAGTATCAGCAGACTTTAGAGACATCGAAGCTGAAGCTGCAAAGGGAAACAAGAGAGCAGAGCTTGCAATAAGTGCTTATGCATACAAGGTAGCACAATACATAGCTCAATACATAGTTTCACTTGGAGGACTAGACACAATAGTATTTACAGCAGGAATTGGAGAAAACCAATATAATGCAAGAAGAAGAATATGTGAAAATTTAAAATGCTTCGGAGTAGAAATAGATGAAGCAAAGAACCATGAATTCAGAGATGAAGGAAGAATATCTTCTCCAAACTCGAAAGTAGAAGTTTGGGTAGTTCCAACAAACGAAGAGTTAATGATAGCAAGAGATACGAAAGATTTAATATCAAAATAGTTATCTTACTTTGGACGAAATTTTAATAGATTGCATAAAAAGTGAAAGTCGACTGTTAAAGACGGATTTCACTTTTTGCTTATTTGGAATTACCAGTACATAATAACACAAATTTACATAATTTTTAATACTAAAATAGTTGTCAAAAGTGCAAAATCGTAGTAAAATAGTTATATTGAGCTGCTCGGTAGCAGAAAACAATAAAAAATTTCTCAAATTACAATTGTAAGGAGGAAAAACAATGATAATCATTTAGCAAGTTCGAAATGTTGGTAACACAAGATGAAAGGAGAGCTTATTATGGCACATGGCGGACACACTGGAGGAGCACGGTCTCATTCACATGTACATCATTATGGTGGTGGATATGGTAGAGGCGGAGGATATGATAGCCTTGGAGTTATAATGCTGGAACTTATTTTTTCGATAGGCCTTTGCATTGCAGCTGCATTTCTTGTTTTTAACATAACTGGTGCAGATGAAATTGGAGGGGAAAAGCCCCTTGAAGGAAAATACGAAATTGTGCAGTATTTGCATGATGATAGTAATACTTTTTCTAACCAAGAAGAATTGGTTCAAGGATTGGAATATCTTAAAGAAAAGACAAATATTCAAATGATTGTTATGACAACCACTGAAAAATTCTCTGATAAAAAAGCTGTGGAGCAGTATTACCTTTTGGTAGAAGATGAAGCACATGTACTTCTTATTGTACCGCCGGAAGGTTCTAGACATCCATTTTACTATGCAATTGGAGATGATGCAGATTCTGTAATAAACGACAATGCAATTTCGTATTTGGTTGATCAAGTAGAAAATTCGCGAAATGGAGAGTATTGGAAACAGGAATTATACAGTTTTGCGGATAAACTACTCGAACAACCTAAATCAGGAAAAAAGGCAACATAAAAGGGGAAATATTATATGAGGTCAATAAAAGAATTTTTCAAAAAGACTTTTCGGTATGATGTTGATAGTGCTCTTTTTATTGCATGTTGCATGCTTGTATGTTTAATGATATATGGCATTTTAGCAACGGTATTTCCGCATTATGATATTGGAGGCAAAAAACCTCTTGAAGGAGAATACGAAACTGTGCAGTATTTGCATGATGACGATATTTTCTCAAACCAAGAAGACTTAATTCAAGGCCTAGAGTATTTGAGGGAAAAGACTAACGTTCAGTTAGTTATTATGACAACTGACAGAAAACTTTCCTATGGTGATGCTGTAAGAGAATACCACTTAACCTTTGAAGATGAAGGACATATTTTGATTATAGTGCCTCAAGAAGGTTCTATACGTTTCCGTTATGCCATTGGTGCTGACGCTAACAAAGTTATAAATAGTGAGGCCCTGGATTACCTTATTAAAAACGTAAGGCATTCACGTGACGGAGAGTATTGGAAACAACAATTGTACGACTTCACGGATGAACTCGTAAAAAATGATTAAAGCTGTGTTAAACAGCAAGTTAAAACAATGGGAGCATTTGATACAAAAGCAAATACTCCTGTTGTTTTTTTATTTAAAATGATTTATAATAGACATAGATTTTTGAAACAAAGGAACGAAAATATGATAAATACAGATGGAAACCCACAATTTTTAAATAATTTTTTAGATTATACTACTTCAATTTTAAACAAATCGCCGGCAACTGTAAAAGAGTACAATTATGATTTAAACAGATTTTTAAAATATATGATGTATCATTTAAAATTGACAGATGAGAAAAATTTTGACACAATAGATATTCATAATATGAGCATTGATGATTTAAACAAAATTAAATTAGATGATATACATGCATATTTGTTTTATTTAGCAAATAGTTGTCAAAGTAAACCAGCAACAAGAGCTAGAAAAACAGCTAGTATCAGGGTGTTCTTTAAATATATGTCGCAAAAGGCCGCAAAGCCCATGGATCATAACCCTGCTCTAAATTTAGAGTCACCTAAAATAGGAGTACGTGTTCCTAGATACCTTTCTTTAGAGGAAAGTAAAAAACTTTTAGCTGCTACGAACAATGAAGATACGAGAAATAAAGAACGTGATTATGCAATTATTACATTATTTTTAAATTGCGGAATGCGTTTATCTGAACTTGTTGGAATAAATATTAAAGACATAGATTTTGATGAAGCAAAAATGAATGTAACGGGTAAAGGAAACAAAGAACGTGTTATATATTTAAATAAATCGTGTATGAGTGCATTAGATAATTACTTAGCAATACGACCTAAAACAGGAATAAAACAAGGCTCTGAGAATGCTTTATTTTTAAGTGAAAGACTAGAGAGAATAAGCAATAGAACAGTTCAATATGTTGTAAAACAAGAACTATTGAGGGCAGGTTTGGACACAAATAAATATTCTGTTCACAAATTAAGACACACTGCTGCAACATTAATGTATAGATATGGAAACGTCGATATTAGAGCACTTCAAGTATTATTAGGACATGATAGTATATCAACTACACAAATTTACACTCACGTTGATGATCAACAAGTTAGAAATGCTGTTGAAGACAATCCTTTAGCAGATTTAGAAAGTGAATATGAAAAACAGAAGAAATTTGAAATATAATAGAAGATAAAAACCGATTATGACTAACCATATGTAATAAATCACGAAATACGAAATAATTAGGAGAATAAATTGAAACAAAAAAACGAAGAATATCGTATTATAAATGATATAAAATGCAAAATAGTGTATGAAAAAATAAAAAACACATATATTCAAATAAAAGATGGTGAAGTTATAATAAAAACTTCACCTCGTTCGTCAATTAAATATATTGAAGGTGTTGTAAATAGTAAAGTAGATTGGATAAATAAGAAATTACAAGAACAAGCTACAAAACAAAGCACAACGTATAAAGAGGAAAGTACGGTAAGAGTACTAGGAAAACCATATACACTAAAAATAATGTATATTGATAGCAAAAGAAATAAACTTAATATGGATAATCAATATCTATACTGTTATTTAAGCAGAGATTGCAAAGCAAATGAGCAAGAAAATGTAAAGAAATTAATTGATAAATTATATAAATATATTGCAAAAGAAGAAGTTCAGTCAGCAATGGAAGATTTAAAGGTACGTACAGGTTTAGCTCCACTAGAATGCACTATAAAGAACTTAAAAGCAACATGGGGAATATGCTCTTCAAAGAAAAAAATAAGCATAAATCAGAACCTGATGGCTTACAGTAGGCATGCAATAGAATATGTATGCTTACATGAAATTTGCCATTTAAAACACATGAACCATTCAAAACAATTTTGGAACATGGTTGAATACTATATGTCTGATTACAAGGAAGCAAAAAAGGAATTAAAACGCTAAAACATTGATTTTTGATGAAAGGATAGTGATAAAATGATTGATTTAGACGAAAGTGCTAAAAAGCTGGAATCTTTAAAAAATAGACTAAAAGAAGTAGGTGACTCTCTTTGACATTGCAAGTTTAGAAGAAGAATTGCATGCATTGGAGAAAAATACTGAAGAGCCTTCTTTTTGGGAAGATTCACAGAATTCTAGTAAAACCTTAAAAAGAATAAATGAACTTAAAAATAAAACCGAGAACTACAAAAAAATATCAACTACATTTGAATATATAGAAGAATTAAATGAATTAGTGAAGTCTGAAATCCAAGAGGGTACAAATAAAGAAGAATTAGAGTTAGAAGCAAAAGAAATTATAGATACAACAGAAAAGCTTGAAAAAGACATAGAAAAGCTTGAAATAACAACACTTTTATCTGGAAAGTATGATAACAACAACGCAATTTTAACATTGCACCCTGGTGCTGGTGGTACAGAGGCTCAAGATTGGGTCGAGATGTTATATAGAATGTACTGTAGATGGGCAAATAGCAATGGATATGAAGTAAAAGAATTAGACTATTTAGCAGGTGATGAAGCTGGAATAAAAAGCGTTACATTTCTTGTATCTGGACCATATGCGTATGGATACCTAAAAGGAGAAATGGGAGTTCATAGATTAGTTAGAATTTCTCCATTTGATGCTGGTGGCAGACGTCATACATCATTTGCTTCATTAGAAGTATTGCCTGAAATAACAGAAGACGTTGAAATAAATATAAATCCAGACGATTTAAGAGTAGACACATACCGTGCCTCTGGAGCCGGTGGTCAGCACATAAACAAAACATCATCAGCAATTAGGATTACGCATATTCCAACAAACATAGTAGTTACATGCCAGTCAGAAAGATCTCAAATTCAAAATAGAGAAACAGCCATGAAAATGCTGAAATCAAAATTATTAGATTTAAAAGAAAAAGAAAACAAAGACACTATAGATGACTTAAAAGGCGTTCAAATGGACATTGCATGGGGAAGCCAAATACGTTCATACGTATTTTGTCCATATACACTAGTAAAAGACCATAGAACAAATTACGAAGTAGGAAACGTTCAAGCTGTAATGGACGGAGATTTGAACGGATTCATAGACAGCTATTTAAAATATAATGCATCTTCAAATTCATAAATATATTAAATAAAACTCTTATTAATAATCAATTTTTAAAGCCTCGAAATGTCGATCTTGGTTTGGGCTCCTTCGGAATCCTCAAAAGGCGAGTTTCCAGTCTCTTTAAAAAAACGGGTTATTATAAGAGTTTTTTCTGATAGAAAAGTTATAATTGATTTTTCTGCATAAAGAAATTTTTAATTTAGTTCTTATATTTATTATGTTGTAGTTCTAATAGAAAATCCATTAAAACCTGTTCTAAAATAGACAAGACCCGAATATAATTAAATATATGAAATGGGGGAAGGGGAAAGGCCTATGGACGACAGAAAGAACATGCCTCAAAATAATGGAAATGTAATTCAAAATTTGATTTTAGAAAATAGAGAAAAGTTAACCATAACAGGAGTTGTAGATGTATTAAGCTTTGATGACCAAATAGTAATAGTAGAAACACAATTAGGACTACTTACTGTAAAGGGTGAGGACTTGCGAATAAATAAGCTTAGTATAGATAGTTTAGAAGTAATAATTGAAGGTCAAATTTACAATATGGGCTACAGTAATGATGAAATTGGCAAAAAAAATTCTGGTAGTTTATTAGGTAAAATTTTTAAGTAAAGAAAATAATTCATAACTACAATATAATAATTTTGTATATTTTCTGCAATAATGAAATGCAATTTTATATATAAAAGATTGTACTGTATTTAAAAATTTAGTTTTAGCTTAGTGACTAGAAGGAGAATTAAAACCAAATATGAATAGCGAAATAATCAGCCAAATGCAGTATTTTGCAATATACATACTTTGCGGAATATCCATAGGAATACTCTTTGACATATTTAGAATACTAAGAAAATCATTCAAAACACCCGATTTTGTAACATACATAGAAGATGCCATATTTGGCATTATAACTGGAATCTTCTTAATATTTATCATATTTATATTCAATAATGGAGAACTAAGATTTTACATATTTCTTGCCCTGCTATTAGGCAATGTTTTATATTTATCTACAATAAGCAAATATTTCATAAAAATAAACGTAAAGATAATTACAACATTAAAAAACACCATAATAAAAATATTCATGATTATTACATTTCCAATAAGAAAACTACTGTACTTATTTAAAAAATATATTCTTAGCCTAATTTTAAAACCATTCAAAATATTAACAATAAACGCGAAAAATGTATTTAAAACGAAAAAAATTAAAAATTTTTTACACATAAAAAAGGATTTTAAGAAATAATGTAGAAATATATAATTAGATATAAAAAAATTGAATTTTGGAGATAATTATATGAAAAAAATTTATAAAAAGATAATAATAGCAATATTTTTAATATATTTTGTCGTAACATTAATATCACAACAAAAAACATTAAATCAATATAAATCTGAAGCTTCTACTTATTCTGAACAACTTGAGACAGCAAAAGAAACTAACAGTGAATTACAAAAAACAAAAGAAAATGTTAATTCAACTGAATATATAGAAGAAGTAGCAAGAGAAAAATTGGATATGTACTTACCTAATGAAAGAGTTTATATAGATATTAGCAAATAAGGGAGCAAAAAATTGCTCTCTTTTCTTGCAATTTTTGGTAATTTAATATATAATAGATATGGTTTTAATCGAAATAAATTTTAATCTTAATAAATTCCAAAACAAATATATGACGCAAAAACCAAAAAAAGTTGATCGAAGATAATTATAGATTATTTTAATTTTATTAGAGCTTAGCTTTATTTAGATAATTATTATACACAAATCATCTTCCATAATCATGGAAATATAGAAAGGATACTATAATATGGATTTAACAAATTGTACATTAGTGGAATTACGCCAAATGGCAAAAGAAAAAGGAATAAAGAATGTTACAAAATTAAAGAAAGACGAACTTATTGAAATTTTAGATAGTAATAGTAAAAACGCAGATTTAACTAAACAAAACAATAATTTAAATGAGAACGTCTCAAATGAAAAACTAAATGTTGCTGACACTCATTCAGTAGAAAATAACAGTGGAAGTCAAAATGATAATTTGGATAATATAAGAAATGAGAATACTATTACTGAAAAAACATCTAACAATGTAAGATATGAAATTGATGAAAATGCTAAAAATGATTCAGACTTAGCTTATAAGCTTACAAATGCAGATGACTTTATAGCACAAGGTGTATTAGAAGTATTACCAGATGGCTATGGTTTTTTAAGAGGAGAAAATTATTTATCAAGCCCAAAAGACGTATACATATCGCCAGTTCAAATTAGAAGATTTAGACTAGATAAGGGGGATAAAATAAAGGGAATTGCAAGACTTCCAAAAGAAGGAGAAAAATTTCCAGCATTAATATTTGTTGGTGAAGTAAATGGAGAAAGCCCAGAAAAAGCTTATAAGAGAAGAAAATTTGATGACTTAATTCCAATATATCCAGAAGAAAGAATTAAGCTAGAAACTGTTCCAACAGAATATGCTATGAGAATGATAGACCTAATTTGCCCAATTGGAAAAGGTCAAAGAGGGATGATTGTTGCACCACCCAAAGTTGGAAAAACAACATTATTAAAGAAAATTGCAAACAGCATAACAATAAATCATCCTGAAATTGAATTAATAGTGTTATTAATAGACGAAAGACCAGAAGAAGTAACAGACATGAAAAGATCAATCAAAGGAGACGTAATATACTCTACATTTGATGAATTACCCGAGCATCACGTAAAAGTTGCTGAAATGGTACTAGAAAGAGCAAAAAGACTAACAGAACATGGTAAAGATGTTATAATTTTATTAGACAGTATAACAAGACTTGCAAGAGCATACAACTTAGTAATACCACCATCAGGAAGAACACTTTCTGGAGGTTTAGACCCTGCAGCATTACATAAACCAAAAAAATTCTTTGGAGCAGCTCGTAATATAGAAAATGGTGGAAGCTTAACAATACTTGCAACAGCATTAGTAGAAACAGGGAGCAGAATGGACGAGGTAATTTTCGAAGAATTCAAAGGTACTGGTAATATGGAAGTACACTTAGATAGATCATTATCTGAGAAGAGAATATTCCCTGCAATAGATATAAATAAGTCTGGAACACGTAGAGAAGAAAAGTTGCTTACACCAGAAGAACTAAAAACAGTATTTGGTTTAAGAAAAGCATTATCAAGCAAGCCGGTTTCAGAAGTAACAGAACAACTAATCAACTTAATGATGACAACAAAAAACAATGAAGAATTTATACAAAAAATAAAAGGATATTTGAATATAAAATAAGATAAAACTTTAAAAATATTTAATGAAATAGTGATTGAGATATTAGATTTACTTTCTAATATCTCTTTTTTGGTAAATTTCGACAAAAATGTACTATTTATTTGGTAAATCCGTCGTTATACTATGCACATTTTAAAGTGATTTGTTATAAAATAATTATATACTTGTACGATAATAACGAAAGGAACCATTAATCATGCTAAAAAGATATAACAACAAGAAAAACATTTCTGGCACGCTAATAAGGAATGCAAGGGAAGAAAAAGGTATGAGTAAAGTTAGGTTATCCCAATTATTAGATACCTATGGAATCTATATTAATACGGACGAATTACTACGAATAGAAAAGAATCAATTGCTTGTAAAAGACTTTGAATTAGTAGCAATCGCCCAGATATTAGATATAGACCTAAACCAATTAAAAAACGATTTAGAAGATTAGTAGTTGCATACTAATCTTTTTTATTATACAACAACAAAATAAAAAACGTGTGTCGTAATTTGTCGATAAAAATATAAAATTAATTATAAATTGAATTAAAAATTATTTATAACAGTAAAAGGATTTTAGAGAATTATTAGTTGAGGTATTAAAAAATATAAGAAATATATGTAATATAAATTACATATTTCTTATATTTTTTTAAAGAGAATAGAGAAGAGGCAAAGGTCAAAACTTTGCTATATATAGTTAGATAAAACATTGCACAAAATCAAAGTTTTGTGCAAAAAAGAGTAGGAACAAAATATAAAACCATACATATATGGTCCTACCCGCAAAATCTTGCTACTCCTTGCTATTACTAGTATTTAAGCTATTTATTCTAACAACAAACTATATTACTTTCTTATAAAACTCTCTTAAATTTGATTCTGAAGCCTCATTATTTTTAATTATTCTTGGTTGGATTTTTTTTCATTATTGTAACCACATATTTTAAAAAAATTTATATAACTTTAGATTATTTTTATAAAAATTTCACAAATCCTCATATTTCAATATTTTGCTCAATTATTCAAACAACAAGTTATATGTCTGAAAAATAAAAACGCCTTAAAATCGATTCTCGTGTGTCGTTTTTTTAGCCTTTTTCGAGCATTTTTAATAAATGCCTAAAAATCAGCATTTCTACTAAAAATTATATAATAAACACTAGATTTATAAATTAGCATATCTAATCATAAACGTATAACTTGTTCGATTAAATATAAAAATGTCTTAAAATCGATTTTAGCGTGTTATAATTGCAAAATTATATTATGGATTTGTAATCTAAAATTATATAATATTTATAAAAAAATTTATTAAATTATTTTATTAAATTATAATGTAAAATTATTAACAAACATTATTAACAAATGTTCGTTAATAAAAAATTATATGAAAAATTTAACTTTACACAAAATTTTAAATTTTAAAATTTCTGAATCTTAATTACTAATTTTTTTTACTTTAAATTATTTTAAGTTTAGGTTTATACTTTTAAGAAATTTTTATTTTATATTTTATATAGAGTAAATTTTTTATGTATTTATTTTTCTGTTTTAAAATTTCTTTTAATATTTTAAATTTCTTTTTTATACTTTTATACATTTCTGAAAATAGCCTATTCCCCTATTTCCTACTTAATTTTCCTTCTCAGTTACATTATCCTCAATATATTCAAGTCCTTATATTTATCATTACTCTTTTGTAAGAAGTTCATGATTTACTGCATCTTGTTCTCCTTGTTGTTTTTCATCTTTTAAAGCCTCATTATTTATTGAAGCATCAACTTGAACCATATAGCTGAATATCATTCTACTTTCAGTAAATGAAATATCATATTCTTCAAAAGGTTTTTCTATGTTTTTTCGCGAATAATTTAGATATTTAAATCTAATTCTTTGTTATATTAAGCATTTTAAGCACAAAACTTTTAAATTTTGTAAAAAATGATTTTTTACGTTCTATTAATTGATTATTGTCTGTTTTTTCAGATACATTAATATAATTATTTTCAATATTCTTTTTTGCTTTTGCATATATAGATTCGAGATTATATTTTTCTCTTTTTTCTTTTTCTAAGCTTTGTTGATTTAAATAAAGTATTTGTTTTATTTTATTCTTTTCTTCTTGTGTTGCAAGGTAGTTTGTATATAAATTAACTATAATTGCATTAGCTTCTGCAGAAATATTTTGTTCCGATAAGTCAATTTGAGGATTTATCCTGAATATATAATTTTTATCCATATTTTGTTTGTAAAAATTTATTTTTTCAGATGGAATTTTATTATATGCTTCTTGTGGAAAATAACTTATTATTTCTAAAACTTCTGTATATGCCTTAGCATATTTTGAGTTAACCATTTTCTTTTTCTTCCTCTCTAGCATTTTCTTGAGTCATTTCTTGTGCTCTTGCTTCTTCAACTTTTTCCATTGAAGTAGTATTTAATGCATTTTTTAGAGCACTTTTAGGTGTAATATAACTTTTTTCAAACTCTTGATTTCTTTCTTTAATTTTCTTTAAAGTTGACTGTATAGCTTCTTGTTGTAATTGTTCTGGCTTTATTCTTCCAACTACATATTCATAAAATTCTGGTCCATTTTTTGCAAATTGCATTAATACAGATAATTCAAATAAGTTTTTGTCTGGGTCAGAGTATTTTTTTGCTTCTTCTTCAAAATTTTTAACATTGCCTAAATTTTTTAACGATATTATAAAGTCACCTAATTGCTCCACTTTATTCATATATCTCATTGGAGCTGTATAGTGAACAATTAATGGGAATAATTCAGGATAAGTATATTCTTTAAATGTTTTGAAAATCAAATCAGTAACAATTGGATTATTTGTATCTATTTGATCAAAGGTACATTTATTTAATGGTCTATTAAAACATGCTTTGGCTAATTCGTCTATTGTAAGAACCTTACTTGCATCAAAACCTTTTGGAGAAGATGATCGGTTATTATCAATAACAATTCTAAAATTTTCTCCTAATTTTCTTTGCATAGAAGAAATTGCAGAAATAATATTTTCAACTCTTCGTGATTTCAAATATATTCTTGGTTTATGATCGTAGTCTTCTTTAGAAGAAGCAAACAGTATATCATATATATCATCAATAGAATAAGTGTCATAAATATCAATAATTTCTGGTTCTGCTAGCATTTTTAAAGCATAATCATCAGGTCTTTTAGCATCATATTCATAAACTGGTCTTTTAACACAAAGAATTACATTTTTTCCTTGTTTTATTAATTTTTCTCTTTCTTGTAATAAACTTTCTATATTATCTTTGCTTTCATCCCCAATAATTTTTATTGTCGCTCCATCATTTATTTTTTTCATTAAATACCTCCGCTATATTTACTTTTTAATATACTATATATATTAACATATTTAATAGAAATACTCAATATTTTTTATTATTTTTTACGGTTCATGAAGTTTTCACAGCTCTTAAATTATTTCATAAAATATTAATATACACGTATTTTTTTTACAAAATTTTTAGAAAGGATACTAAAATTAGATAAAAAAATTAATTACTATTTTTGCACTTATACTTTCATTGCTTATAATGAATATGGCTTTATCTTATGCTTCTGAAACACCTGTATATGACGAAAGTTATAATAATAATCAAGGTGCATTTTATGCAAATGGTACTGCTTATTAACTACCCGCGTGAACGGGTAGTTTGATTTAGACCTCTAAATTTCATTCTTATTCTAACACTATAGTTTGCAAACCAATTCCCGCATTAAATCTTTGACAGAAACAATTTCTTTTATTCTGCTAACATTACTGCCACAAAAAATTAATCCATCTTCTGTTTGTCCCTTTACAGAATTTATTAATGCTTTTGTAATGCAGTATGGACTATCTATTACATTACAAGTTTTAATGCAATTATAACATTTATCTATTTTGCATTTTTCTTTTTCTACTCTTTTAATAAAGTTATTGCATATAGCTCTTCCTGGCATTCCAACAGGGCTATTAATTATCTTAATGTCTTCAGCTTTTGCGTTTACATAAGCTTTTTTGAATTCTATTGAAGCATCACACTCATTTGTGGCAACAAATCTTGTTGCCATTTGTACATCGCTTGCTCCTAAACTTAAAAATTTTTTAATATCTGTAGAATCCCATATTCCACCTGCTGCAAAATGCAAATATTCCGATAGTATTCTGAATAGACACATAATATTCGTGCCAATCATTTATCAAAAAAATGGTATTCAAATCAAAGTTACTATCTCCTCCTTTAAATTCCTTATTTTCAATTATAGATTGATACAATTTTTCAGTTGCAAAAATATAATCATCTGCTATATCATAAAATCTATTACCCTTTTGTTCTTCACTATTAATGATATTAATATACTTATCAGTATCAAGTGTATCAACAGAAGATTTTTCTTGTGATAACTTTTTACACATTATTTTTGCTCCATTAAGTTGTTTTACTTCGTTTTCAATTACAGAAATTTGTTCTTTAAAAACCTCATCAAGATTTTTAACTCCATTAAATATTAGACGAATATTTTCAATAGAAATATTGCATTTTCTGAATATCAAAATCTTTTCTAATCTTTTTAAGTCATCTTCACTATAATCACGGTATTCATTATCACATCTTTTTGGCTGTAATAGTCCCTCCTTTTCATAAAATCTAATGTTTGCTCTTGTAATATTTAACTTTTTTTCTACTTCTTTTATGGTCATTTTTTCACCTCCTCGAATACACTTTAAGGTATAAAGTTGGTTTACAGTCAATACTTTTTTAAAAATTTAATTATACATTTTTAATTAAATTTTAAATAACATAATGAATATTTTCTCATCAAATTACTACATTAATAACAAATTACAAAATTGTAATTTCTCGCTAACTTTTATTATTCTATATAATAAGTATCATCTTTATAAAATTGAATTTTACAATTTTTTGGTGTCTGTTTTAATACTTGATATACATTAAATAAATCTGGATAAGGACTACCTAATCCCATTGCAGACAATCCAAATAAAATACTATGTATTTTCATATCTGTTATAGGCATTATCCAAAATAAAATCAATGGTATTATTCCTAAAATGTAAGGTAACAGACACATAAGAATAAATTTTTCTTTTTTTAATGGATATGAAGCTAATGCTACAAATGTAATTGGTTTCGCTATCCCAATATAAACATTTGCATTTTTAGGATAGACAATAGCGTGTAATAATTCGTGTATTATTAGTGCTAGAAATCCCAACAAAACTCCTATTATTATATATAATCGTAGCAAAAAAAATTCTCCACTTTTAAAATATACTGATAGGAATAAAATTACAAGTGCTGGAATTATAAAAGGTAATGCTTTAATCATCATCTCTTTTGAAGTTGTAGGCATATTCATTTTTTTAGCATTTTTTGATAACTCTCCCACTTGATAATCTTTCATTTTTTCTTCTTTTATTAAACCAATCCATTTTATTTTAGGCATTACTAATCCTCCCTATAACTTGTAATTTGACTAACTATTTTTTATTTTATTACCTATAAAACATCCAATTATTG
>ERZ857969.187-NODE-187-length-106358-cov-25.272786_pt1 | contig 106358 bp, 105 predicted proteins | sample MGYA00519864_ERZ857969 | MGnify/ENA primary metagenome ERZ857969 (study PRJEB31778, sample SAMEA3449382) | human gut metagenome | biome: human gut; feature: human-associated habitat; material: faeces | place: United Kingdom | collected 2010/2012 ...
TACCACTGTCACATACAATAGTAACATCATTTGGTATATCAAATTTTAAAGTTATGCCTGATGTTCCTGTAATCATAGTTTGTTCAGTTACTTGTTTGCCATCTTGAATCTTTGCGTTTAGCTCTTTTGTTGTAAAATCTAAAGAATCTTCAGGAACTGAAACAGAATCAAGAAATGCAATAAAATCTTTGGCTACTGTTTTATTACTACCATTTACATAGTGGTCTAATGCTAAAGTAGTTGCAACAATACCATAATTGCTATTTCCATTAAATCCTGACCAAACTTCTACTCCTTCCTAACCATAATATAAGCATTTTACTACATTCGGATCTGAATAAATACTCGTTTTTGCTGATGTACCATCAGATGGGCTTGTTTTATCATGATCCATACAAAATGCTCTTATTCCATCTACATGAAAAGAGCCTACTGTCGAAGCACCATATGTTATTTTTCCTTCATATTGAATATTTACAGTATCTGCTTTAACCATATCTGATAGACCAACTACAAGTAATATTGCTGTGCAAAATATTGATATTACTTTCATTTTAATTTCTCTTTTTCTTTTCATATTTCTAAACCTCCTTCATTTTTTATTAAAAAGAAAAGCAAAAATGAAGAAGTCTATATGTTTTAAGACTTCCTCATCTCTGATAATATAATTATAATTACTTTTTTTATAAAAACAATGAAGTGATTTTGAAGGGTTTTTGAAATTATCTTTTACTTATAACCCTTTTTATTTTTTATACTTTTCTTATATTCAACACTTTTCTGATTTATCATTGTAGTCCGTTTTTAAATTAACCTTAAATTTTTTGTACCTGTTCTACAAAATTATAGCTATTAAACGAAAAATTTAATTTTGTTCTAGCCTCCAAATAAAATTCTCTTTATATATTACCGTTTAAACTTTCTAAATACTTTTGTAATATACACATGTCTCTTTTTATAATTATTTTTGTGGAATATACACTACTATATTCAGATGCCTTTACTTTATCATAACACTCTGACATTTTTTTTAAAGCCTCTGCTGGCTCAAACCAACATATTTCAGAACCTTCATCTTTTTCCTTTTGAGTTAAATGTAGAACTTTAGTATCTTCTATTACTTTTGCTACATATACATAAGAAATCTGTTTAAAATTCATTTTTCCCCTATATTCTTCTATATATCCTAATTCTTGTAAAATTTCAATTTTGCAACCTGATTCTTCTAAAGTTTCTCTCTCTAATGCCTCTTCATAACTTTCGCCTTCATCAACGCCACCTCCGACTAATTTATACTCATTTTTATTTTTTTTGTATAATATTGCAATTTTATTGTCGTCATTAATTAATATTACTCTAACAGCTGTTCTATTCTTAGGATTTTTACATATTATTTCTTCTTCCCCTATATCAATATCTGAAATTTTACCAATTAACTTCATACTTTTCCCCTCCATAATAAAAATAAAATGTTATAGGCAATAATAACTATTACCCCCAACAAAACGCATTAGACATTTTTTTGGAAGTCGAAATGTTATTGCTGGATTATATTTAAGAAAGCCATATAAATCACAAGCGTCACGAAAAGAACCTTTTACAACTTTTAATATACTTTTAAAATATGCTCTTGAAAAATCATGTTCCTCGCATAATTCTGTTATAAAAGTATTTAACCTTACACCTGTTATTGTTGACAATCTGTACTTACCTATATATGGTTTAATATACTTTTTTTAAGTTTACTAATGTTTCTTTCACTATTATCGCTTCAACATTGCTTCTTATATTACTCTATCTCTACCAATTAATCTTTTCATATTATTTATATAAGCATTATGAGTTTCTTCTCCTGTATGACTCATACAATAATCTTTTAATATGTATACATCATAATTTTGCTCAAACATATCCAGTGCTGTCTTTTGTACACAAGCGTCAGTATCAAATCCACATAAATATATTTCTTTAATATTATTTTCGGCAATAAACTGTTTTAATTCTTCATTTAATGCAGTATATATTCTTTTATCAAATACTTTATAATTTTTGGTATCTATTACTATTTCTTGTTGCTGTTCTGTTATACAACCCTTATAATTCAATTTTTTATACCAAATACTATCTTCATCATTAATAAATCTAGTAAATGCAACTATATCATACATTTTAGAATCAATTAAATTTTTTATATTGTCTAAAACTTTTAAGGTATTATTATTTATAAAATCATTTTGAACATCAATTACCAATAATAATTTACTCATACTACCTTTCCTCTCCGTTCCGTACTATCAGAAAGACTTTGTCCACCTATTTCATTTAAATACTCATTAACTCCATTTTGAATATGTTGATAATACTCTAAACTATTTATTCTGGAATCGCTTTCTGGTTTTTCAAAATCTCGCAAGCCCTTATTTTATAGGTTATTTACCACAACAGTTCTTGTATTTCTTACCAGAGCCGCATGTTCAAGTTTTCCTGATATTTATAGCATTATAAATATTATCTGTATTACTTGTATTTACTAGTGTTTCAGTTTTTGAAATATCAATATTATTTGTATTTATTGTACTTATTTTAGCCATCAATATTTTTTATTTGCGACAAATTGGCGACATTGTCTACATCGTTATTTGTCTTTTATATGTTTTAAATTTTACAATATTATTCATTTTTTGTCTAGAATATTTTCACAATTTTTGCAAAAACTAATTATTATCTAACTCTTGTTTATTTTGCTGTTGTAATTCAAAAATTGTTTTTTGATTTTCTATTTCTGCTCTAAGCTCATCTTCAGTTGGTAAATATAATTTATATTTTGAAGCAAAAAGTTGCTCGTTTCCTTTTAAAACAGAGTATCGTGCTATATCTTCATCAGTTTCTGAACATAATACAATTCCTATTGTTGGTTTATCATCTGGTGCTTTTTTTAATTCATCATACATTCTAACATACATGTCCATTTGACCAACATCTTGATGAGTTATTTTTTTAGTTTTTAAATCAATCAACACAAAACATTTTAATATATAATTGTAAAATACCAAACCTATATAATAATCTTCTTTTTCTGTTTGAATATGTTGTTGTCTTGCAACAAAAGCATATCCTTTTCCGTAATTCCATTAAAAATTTTTGTAAATTATTTATTATACTAGATTCAAGTTCTGTTTCTGTAAAACTATCATCTAAAGAATATCCTAAAAATTCAGCTATAACAGGATTTTTTACAAATTCTAATTTATTCATTAAATATTGATTTTCATTTACTTTTTTCATTTCATCAATGACTGGCTCTTTAACTTGAGATTTCAATAATCTATAATAATACTGTGATGAAATATTTCTTTGTAAAGTTCTTACACTCCATGTTTGTCCTAATGCTTCTTTTTCTCTTGCTTCTTTATCAAATACCTGTAATAATGTTCTATAATGACTCCAAGAAAGTAAAACATTAGATTTTGAACACGCTGTGTTCAAAATGTTTGGAAATGTTTTGTAAAAATTAAAAAAATAATATAAATTTCTAGCATCAAAACCTTTTCCATATTCTTCCTTCAATTCTTTTGATAGCTTTTTTATTATTTCTGTACCATAATCTGCTCTACCTTAGCCTTTTAATTCTTCTTCGGCGATTCTATATCCAATTAGCCAATTTCTTTCTACTAATGCAATATTAACAGACTGAAATGCATAATCTCGTGCTGAATTAATTATTGAACAAATATCAGTTAAAACGTCATCAGTTTTAGAATACTTAATAATTGATGTATTATTTTTATCTATTTTTTCTAAATTCATTAATTTTATTCCTCCCTTTTTAATGTTTTTTCAAATTATGAATAACTTTATATGTTTTTTTTATAATTCAATTGGTTCAACATCAATAACATCATTTAACTTTTCAGCATTAGAAGAATCTATATTGCATTGCTTAGAACCAACTTTAAATATTTTTCTAGTTGGTTGCATTTTAAACATATCTTGTGTAGTTGCACATATCCATTCTTCAGGTCTATATGGCTGATTTTTTAACCAATTATCTAAATAAAATCTTGCCATAGTCATATCAAAGTTAACCCATTGTTCTTCTTCAGGTAAATATACCATACTCCATGCATGACCTGTTGTTCCAATTCCTTCAATTCTTTTATGTTTTATACCTAAATCTCCACAAACTTTACTCTCGAAATTAACATATTCAGAACAAACTCCATCAATTAACATTCCATTTCTGTATACTGGTTGATATCCTTTCCTACTTAATCCGTGCATATAACTATATTCTGGACTTTCATTTATTTTGATAAAACCATTTTTAGCAGGTTTGTACGGACTATAAATTATACTATAATAGTCATCAATACATCTTTCTTTATTTCGACTTGATAATGGTCTCCCTTCCACTTTTTCAAATATTTCATCTAATTTTGAGCTAGCCTCATTTTTTGATAAAATTCGACCTGTTCGAATTGATTCTTCTATCATTTCTTTTGTAATATGTGTTCCAGTTGTTCTCATTTCATCATTCAATTCTCCAATTTTTTCCATTATTTCATCATATACTTGAGCGCATTGAGAACTTGGAGAGTTAGTGTTATAGTCACTTAATTTCACTATTTGTAATTGATCATAATTATATGTTACATGCCATTTATAATATTCATATAATTTTTCTAATAATTGTCTAGTAGTTGCTCCATCTTTTTTTAATTCTCTTAAGCTTGATATAAATGCACTATAATCCATTTCTCTAGTTCTTTGATATGAATTATCTATATCTTCACAGCATCCTATTGCTTTAGGATCAAATTGTTTATGAGTTCCGTAAAATGCAATAATTTGGTCTTTTAAGTACCTTGATGAAGGAGTTTTCACAGAATTATGAATATATCTGTGACTAGAATCACTAACTACTATTCCTTCCATATCAATTCCATATCTTTTATTAGCTTCAATTGCATTTTTATATCTTTCATTAAGTGTTTGTCCTAATAATTTTCTTTGCTCAATTCCTACTTCTTTTGGAGTTGATACACTTCTAAATGACATATCATGCATTGGCGCAGGAATTTGCATATCTGATGTGATTCTATCCCCATTTATATCAAAGTTTCCTGCTTTTCTTGCTTCAAATTCTCCTACATAATAAGCAAATTGAATTTGTTTGTAAGCTTCTGAATCAAATTCTTTTCCAAATAGATTTTCATAATCTTGAATACCTATTGGATATTTTATTTTTCTTGTTGGAACAGGTATTGTTCCTGCTGCACCACCTATTAAAGCTCTATTTATTATTTCTGGATATGCTAATGCAAATCTTTGAGCAAATACACCAGATGCAGAATATCCACTTAAAAATATTTTATCTTGTACTTTTTTACCAGTTATTTTCTCAATTTGAGTTCTTGCATCATCAATACATTCTTTAACTTTTTCATGTATTTGAAAATCCTTTACTGATTCTACTGACATTTGTTGTAAATCTGGTAATCCTTTTAAATCTGGTACAATTGGAACAACAAGCGGAAAATCTGTTACAAAATCTGCATAATTTTTTTCAATTGGATTTCCTTTATCGGTCATAGCATGTTGTACATTTTCAACATATGAATTAGCTTGTTTTCCACCTGAATTATACATTTCTACAAACATTTCAGCATTATCTTTCATTCCTTCTGGAATACCTATAATATAAGATCCGTCTTGGGTTTGACATATATGTAAATCAATCTTTTTACCACTTCTATTTATAATAGTTTTATATTTCATAGTACCTACCTCCTATTTTTTATTTCTAATAAATGATTTCTTAATAATTTGACATTTTCTATTGCTTCCACATCTTCTAAAAAATTCTCATTATTTCTTCTCGTACAAAAATTTTCTAATTCAATAATTGCAGTATCAACATTATCTTTATTTACTTTATCTTCACAAACTTTCAAAGCAGTCTTAATATAATCACATATAGCACATGCAGTCATCGCTTTAAAATATGACACTTCTGGAAGATTAGATTTTAAGTACAATTCAGTTGCAAAATCGTCATCTATTTTCTTTGGATTTGTTAATATTATTTTCTCTGCTATATATATTCCATTTTCACTAACTGTTTTATATATTTTTTCATTATACTTTTATCAGCTTCACATTCAAAAAATTTTCCTAACATAATAATCACTCCAATTTTTTATATTTCAAATTCAACTACTTCACAATTTTCTAAGCCTTTAATTTTTTCTCTATCCACAAGTTTCTCCAAAGGATACTTCATAAAATAACATTTTATAGGAATTGATGCACTTCCATGAGTTACTATTAAAACATTTTCATCTTTATATTTTGTAGTTATTTCATCTAAAAAGTCATATATTCTTTTGCATAAATCTTGCATTGTTTCCATGTTATACATAGATATATTTTTAATATAATTACAAGCCTCATCAATTCTTGAATCTTTCTTTTTCATTTCTTTTAATTCAATTTTAGTAATTCCTTCAAAATCACCATATCCTCGTTCCACTAATCTTTCATCTTCTAAAATATCAACATTAAATTCTTTATTAATTATTTCAGCAGTTTGTTTGGCTCTCTTTAAAGAAGAACTTATAATCAAATCGACTTTCTCATTTTTTAATTTATCTCTTGTCATTTCAGCTTGCTTACGACCTACTTCATTTAATTCTATATCTTTTCTACCTTGAAGTTTTCCTAATGCATTCCATTCTGTTTGTCCATGTCTTGTTATATAAATTTTCATTTCATAATTCCCCAATCTATTATTTTTATCTAACCATATTTTTTCTATTTTTCAATTTATAAACGCATTATATCAAAAATTTCACTTTTTTACAACAAAATCTCGTTCGTTTAAAATCTTTAGAAAATGAAACATGGCAATCATCTACTATTTCTTTTGGGCTTTTATTTTCTTGTAATGCTTTTACCTCAATTGGTGTTCCATGACAATCAGTACCAGATACTAATATAACTTTATCTCCTTTAAGTCTATGGTATCTAGATATAACATCTCCTGGTAAACTACTTGCTGCATGACCTATATGCAATTCTCCATTAGCAAAAGGCCAGCTAATTCCAATTATAATATTCATATTATCTCCCTCTTTCTTTAAATAAAAAACCTCTTAGAAACAATATTGTCCCTAAGAGGTGAATATATTCACGTTACCACTCTTATTTATTAATACATTACTGCATTAAACTCACTAACCTACTTATGTCTATGCATAGTTATAGGTATCTGCTATAACGGGCATTCCCGTAATGACCTACTAAGAGTATTTCAGTCATTCGCCTTGAGGGCCATGTTCAAAAAATACTTACATCCTCTTTTTCACCTAACAGAGTTCTCTAAAATGCTTTATATTTTTTTACTCTTCCTCGCAATGGCTTTGTGAATGAGTAAATTATACTATATTTTATTCAAAATTGCAAATTTTTCAATTGAATTAATAATAAATTACAATTTTCTATTTTTTAGATACGTTTTGTATTCAATTTGAAAATTATACTTCAATATACGTTTTATCCTTATTTTATGTGGGTTCGCAGGCTTATTTACCACAACATTGTTTATATTTTTTACCACTGCCACATGGACATGGGTCATTTCTTCCTATTCTTGGCTCATTATTTATAACTGTTTGGTTTTGTGGAGTTGATGTTTTTGGAGCCATTGTTCCATCTAAATTATTAATTGCTGAATTTTGTAATCCTTCTCCTGTTATTTTAACAGTTTCTTCTCTTTTTATGTCTCCTTCTCTTTTTCTTGCATGCATTAAAAATTTGACTACATCTGTTTTTATGTCTAATACCATTTGGTCAAACATATCAAATCCTTCTATTCTATATTGTACTACTGGATCCTTTTGACCATATGCACGTAAGCCGATACCGTCTTTTAATTCATCCATATTATCTATGTGATCCATCCATTTTTCGTCAACAACTTTTAATGTTACTACCCTTTCTAACTCTCTTAATTCTTCTGAACCGATTTCATTCTCTCTTTCTTCATAAATAGCTGTTGCTTTTTCTACCGCTTCCTCTATAACTTCTTTTAAATGCACATCTGGTTTTTGTAAAGAATTCAACTCTGTAATTGTTAAATTAGCATTCAATTCTTGTAATAAACCTTCTTTATTTATATGTTCATCTGCAAAATATGGAGTAGCTATATCTTCTATTAAAGACTTTATCATGCCTAATACATTTCCCTTTAAATCCTCTCCATCTAAAATCTCACGTCTTTGTTTATATATTATTTCTCTTTGAGTGTTCATTACGTCATCATAATTTAATACATTTTTTCTAATGCTAAAGTTTCTTCCTTCTACTCTTCTTTGTGCAGATTCAACTGAATTTGAAATCAACTTAGATTCTATTGGCATATTTTCATCGGCACCTAAAGTATCATACAATTTTGTAATTGTCTCTCCACCAAATATTTTCATTAAATCATCATCAAGCCCAATATAGAATCTAGATTCTCCAGGATCTCCCTGACGTCCACTACGTCCTCTTAACTGATTATCAATTCTTCTAGATTCATGTCTTTCTGTACCAATTATCTTTAAACCACCTGCTGCTATTACCTTTTCCTTTTCTTCTTTTATCAATGAATTATATTTATTTTGTAATTCCTTAAACTTATTTCTAGAAGCGATAATTTCTTGATCATCTGTTTCATTAAATGCTGTTGCTTGATTTATCTGTTCTTCTGAATATCCTAATTTCCTCATTTCCTCTTTTGCTAAATACTCACTGTTTCCACCAAGCATAATGTCAGTACCACGTCCAGCCATATTTGTTGCTATAGTAACTGCACCATATTTACCAGCTTGTGCTATAATCTCCGCTTCTTTTTCATGATATTTTGCATTTAAAACTTCGTGCTTTATTCCTTCTTTTCTTAATAGTTCACTTAATTTTTCGGATTTTTCTATCGAAATTGTACCAACTAAAACTGGTTGACCTTTTTCATGACTTTGCCTGATATCATTTATAACTGCTCTAAATTTACCATTTTCATTTTTGAATATAATATCAGAATTATCTTTTCTAATCATTTCTTTGTTTGTAGGTATCGCAATAACATCCAATTTATATATTTCTTCAAATTCATCCTTTTCTGTCATAGCAGTACCTGTCATACCAGATAATTTACTATACATTCTAAAATAGTTTTGGAATGTTATTGTTGCAAGTGTTTTAGATTCATCTGCTATTTTTACATTTTCTTTTGCTTCTATAGCTTGATGTAATCCATTGTTATATCTTCTACCATACATAATACGTCCTGTAAATTCGTCAACAATTAAAACTTCACCATCTTTAACAATATAATCAATATCTTTCTTCATAACACCATGTGCACGAAGAGCTTGATTTACATTATGAACAATTTCAGAATTTTCTATATCATTAAAATTCTCTAATCCAAATTCTTCTTCAGCTTTTTTTATACCCTTTTGTGTTAGCGAAGCTGATTTTGCTTTTAGGTCTACTATATAGTCATAATTCTCGTTATCCTCTGCTTGTACAAAGTTTTTTGCATCTTCTTCTACTATAACTTTTGGGATTAACTTTCTTACAAATTTATCAGCTTTTTTGTATAAATCCGATGATTGCTTTCCTCTACCAGAAATTATAAGAGGAGTACGTGCTTCATCAATTAAAATACTATCAATCTCATCAACTATTGCAAAATTCAATTTTCTTTGAACAAGTTGATCTTTATATATAACCATATTATCTCTTAAATAGTCAAAACCATATTCATTGTTAGTGCCATAAGTAATATCACACGCATATGCTTCCTTCTTAGCTTTTGGATTCATTCCAGATATAACTAAGCCAACCGATAAACCTAAAAATCTATACAATTTACCCATCCATTCACTATCTCTTTTAGCCAAATAATCATTAACAGTAACAACATGCACTCCTTCGCCTGTTAAAGCATTTAAATATACAGGTAATGTAGCAACTAAAGTTTTACCTTCACCTGTTTTCATTTCTGCTATTCTTCCTTGATGTAATATAATTCCTCCTATTAATTGAACATCAAAATGTCTCATTCCTAACACTCTTTTTGAAGCCTCTCTACAAACTGCAAAAGCTTCTGGTAATATATCATTTAATGAACTACCATTTTTTAATTTATCTTTAAATTCATTTGTTTTATTTCTCAATTCCGAGTCAGATAATTTAGAAATTTCAGGCTCTAATTCATTAATCTTTTCAACTGTTGGCATAATCCTTTTTACTTCTTTTTCACTGTAGCTTTTAAAAATTTTTCCGAACATATTCTTATTATACTTCCTTCCTATTTATTATCTATCATAATATATCACAAACCGTCCTAAAAGTCTAGCATTAATATCAAAGCCATCCATAATTTACAAATTAAATTTAGTCTTTTATAGCATATATTTACTTTTAAAACATAATTATTTACTAAGAAAATTTTATATATAAGGGGATTTGTAATGTTTATTTATAATTTAAAATTAAATGGAGATAAAATCTCTAAAACAATTTTAGGAATACTTATAGTAACAATTTCTTTGCTTATTATATACGTTTGTTTTACTCTTGTAAGTAAAAGTACATTTAAAACAAATGATTCCTTGAAAAAATGTGAGTTGTATGAATTAAATAGTTCTAACTATACTAATGTTTTAAAAAATGTTCATGATAATTTAGACCTATACGTTGGTCAAAATATTAAATTTACAGGTTTTGTTTACAGATTATATGATTTTTCAGAAGATCAATTTGTTCTTGGCAGAAATATGATAATTTCTTCAGATTATAAAGCTGTAGTAGTTGGTTTTTTATGTTCCTCCCCAGAAATTAAAAATTATGCAGACAATGAATGGATAGAAATAGAAGGAACAATTACCAAAGGCAATTACCATGGAGAAATTCCAGTTATTAAGATTACCAAAATAAATAAAGCATCTAATCCTTCTGAAGAGTATGTATATCCACCAGATGATAATTTTGTAACCACTTCTACAGTTTTGTAGAGGTGGTTTTATCTATCAAAAATAGATTTAAATACTCCGTCATCTATCATTGTTGCAAATATATTTTCTAATACTATTAATATTATTGGTCCTAATAGCATTCCTATTACTCCCAGAATTTTGAAACCAGTATACATTGCTATTAAAGTAAATATTGGATGTATCCCTATCTGTCCGCTTACTATTCTTGGCTCTATGAATTGCCTTACTATACTCATAATTGCCCATAAAACTAGTAATCCAATAGCCAATTTCAAGTTTCCATTTACTGCACACCATACTGCCCATGGTAACATAGCAGTTCCAGAGCCAAATATTGGTAAGGCATCAACAAATCCTATCCCCAATGCAGCAATCAGCGGTACCTTTATACCCCACCCCATAAAATGAAATATATACAGTCCAATTAGAGATATAACAAAAGAAATTAAAATTAAGATTGCCTGTGCTTTTAAATAGTTGCCTAATGTTTTTATCAATTCTCTTATATGAATACCTATTTTTTTTACCCATGTTTTGGGTAGATGATGCTCTAATTGATCCAACATATATACCTTATCTACACATATAAAATATAAAGCTAAAAAGGTAATTACAACATATATGCCTATTGTTGGGATAGACGTTATAAAGCCCATTGCTGATGTTAATACATTTTTGGCCCACTCTGTAATTGTTCCTAAGAACTCGGTTGCAGAACTTTGCAATGTGGCTTTCACTTGTTCTGATATCTGAATTTTTTCAAAATTAAAACTTTTTATTGTATTTTGTATAAAGGAATATCCCTTATCTAAAAATTGATTAATATTTCCTAATATATTTGAAATTTCCGAGATAAGTGTCGCTATTCCCCATGTAAGCAATCCTATTATTATAGAAAACGCTAAAATAAAAACAATAATAGCACTTGTCTTTCTCTTTAATTTAGTTTTTCTCATCAACACTTTTATAATTGGTTCTAAAAGTAAGGATATAATAAAAGCAATTAAAAATGGCATATAAAATACTGACAATTTAAAGCCTAACCATACCCCTATTATTGTTAAAAAGAAAATAAATATTCTTTTTATTACTTTTCTCCAATAATTCATATCTATTACCATATATGTACTCCTTTTGCATTATTTATTGATTTATGGGCAAGTAAAGGTTCTTACCCATAAATCAATACTTCTATTCTGCATTTTTCTTATTGCAATTACAAATATCCTCTAATGTGTTTGTAACTTCCGAATTATTTACATCAGGATTTGCAGCTAAATCACCCAATGTAAGTATTCCAACTATTTTATTATTTTCCATAACGGGTATTCTGCGTATTTGATTTTCTTTCATCATATTTTGCGCTTCTTCTACATGAGTGTCTGGTGTGCAAGAACAAACTTTGCAAGTCATTATTTCACTTATAGGCGTATTTTTTGCATCTTTATCACAAGCCACACCTCTTAGTATTATATCTCTATCTGTAACTATTCCAACTACGTTTTGTGAATCGTCGCATACTGGAATACATCCAATATGATTATTGCTCATTAACTTTGCACAATTACATACAGAATCAGTAGGTTTTACCCATGTAACATTATTACACATACATTCTCTTACTTTCATAATATACCACCTTTCATAAATTTATGAGAAATAATAATATTATTATTAACAAATAAAAAAAATATATGCAAAGATATTTTGCATATATTGGAAATTTTTTTAAATTACATATGGATTATTTGTAAATGGCATTCTTGGTGGTCTTCCTTGCCCTCCTGGAAATGGTGGTCGTGGAGGTGGCATTGGCGGACGATTTCCTCCTAAAATTCTATTTAATATTAATATTCTTATTAAATCTCTTAGAAGCGGATTATTTATTCTTTGTCTTTTTTCTCTAACTTCTGCTTTGGCAGGTTCCTTTATTCCTCTATTGTCTACTCTTTTTCCCGCTTCTACATTTATATTTACTACTGTATTAACATCTCCTTCAACTGTATTATATATTTGTTCCGTCATCTGTTCTAATAATTCTTTAGTTAATGGCTCAACATTTTTATCACACATTTGACATACTGCAGGATTTATTTTTCTATATATTTCTGGATAAAGCTCTTCGGGATTAGATATTAAAGAATTTACATTATTTTGTGCAGAATACCAATTATTATCATTTCTATATGTAGAATTGGTATTTTCCATCGGGTAACCTAAAACCATTCTCATATAGTCTTCATAATTAGAATAATACATATTATACCTCCTTTTTTATTCAAGATATAATATGTATTATTAATAAAATTAGTTACTATTTAAGATTATTTACTAATTCTTTAAATTTAATACCTCTTTCTACAAAGTTCTTAAACGCATCAAAACTAGCACTTGCTGGAGATAAAAGTACTACATCACCTGGTGTAGAAACATTTTTAGATAATTCTACTGCTTCTTTTAAGTTTTCGCAGTGATATATTTTTACATTTTCTCCATTTTTTGCTTTTAAAGTTGCATCTTCTATTTTTTCTGCTGTCGGACCGGTTAAAATTAATATTCCAACCTTTCTAGCAATATTTTCTCCAACCTCTTTGTAATCTAATCCTTTATCTGAACCACCAGCTAATAAAATAATATTTTCGTCAAATGCATTTAATCCTGCTATTGTACTTGCTGGACTCGTTCCTATTGAATCATTGTAGTATTTTACTCCGTCTAATTCTCTTACAAATTCTAGTCTATGTTCAACACCATTAAATGATTTTATTGCTTCTGTTTGCTTTTCTATGCTTACTAAAGGAGCAGTAGCAGCTAATGCTGCACAAATATTTTCGTAATTATGTATGCCTCTTAATTTTATATCTGTTCTTTTTAGTATATGTCTTCTTATTCCGTCTTTACAAAACTTTATTGTTTCATCATCTCTATCATATATGTATCCATTTTCCAATTTTTCCTTGCTACTAAATAATATAACTTTGCCATTGGCTTCCTTACTAAAACTATATGTAATATCATTATCCTTATTCAAAATTAAAAGTCCATTTTCAGTCTGATATTTAAAAATATTTTTCTTAGCATCTTGATACTCTTCATATGATTTATGTACATTTAGATGATCTGGATATATATTGGTTACTATTGAAATTTCTGGACTCACATCCATATCCATTAATTGAAAACTACTTAGTTCTATAACAATAACATCTTCTGGTTTTATATTGTCTATTTCTACAAATATAGGTTTACCAATGTTACCACCTAAGTAGCAATTATATCCTGCTTTTTTTATAATATCGGCAATGATAGAAGTAGTTGTGGTCTTTCCCTCTGTTCCAGTTACTCCAATTACTTTGCAAGGGGCTAATTTTAAAAGCATCTCTATTTCTGATGTTAGTATAGCACCTCTTTCAACCTCTTCAACTAATTCTGGAATTGTTGGAAGAGCACTAGGAGAACGAAATATAATGTCAAATCCTTGTACTTCCTTTAAACATTCTTTTCCCGTAATTATATTAAATCCTTTTGCTTTTACATTTTCCAATGCTTCTTCATTCAACTCTGCTTCAGTTTTCTGGTCAAATACAGTAATTATGGCACCTAAATTATATAGGTAATTTATTAATGGTATATTACTTACTCCTAATCCTATTATTGCAACATTTTTAGCTCTTATATATCTTTTAAATTCTTCTAATTTATTATTAATGTACTCCATTATTTTTTACTCCTTCTTCACAAAATATACTATATACTTTCTCAGCTGATTCTTTTGCGCTTTTACACTCTGTCACATCAACAGTAATTGTATTAGGATATATTTTATAAAATCCTGCTAACTTTTGTAATTTATCCCTTTTAATTATATTTTTTCTCACTTCTTTTTCTATTTCATATCCGTTATATTGTATGCATTTTCTTTTTACACGTTCCTCTAAATCTGCTGTAATAAAAATATGATAATCCTGTTTAGGATATATCTCCATTAGAGCTCTTCCAGATACTATAACATTATACTCTGACTTTAAATTATCTATATATTCTTTTGCATATTCAAATAATCTTGTATTATCTGCCAAACCACCAACTATAGAAACAGCCAATGATGAAGCTTTAGATTGCAGTTCCTCTTCGCTTATTTTTATTCCATCTATATATACAACAGACTCATTATTTTCCATCTTAATGTCAATTTTGTACTTCTCCATTAATCCTTTTATATCTATTTTTTTTAATTTGAATTTTAATTTTAAAATATTTTTTTCCTCTTGTAGTAAAGCATAGACAATTGCTCTATATAAATTTCCACCATGCAGTAATACAGCATTTGGAATTATATTTAAAAGTTCTCTACATATAGAAGTTTTACCAGCACCGACCAAACCCTCTATTCCTATAACCATTGCTTATATTCACCTCGTGTATATTATACATATAAAAACAAAATTAAGCAACAAATTTTGTCACTTTAGGGACGTTCCTTTTTTTGTAACAGACATACAATCTATTTTTATTGCATATAATATTTATAGATATTTTTGAAAGGATTTTGTAAAATGAGTGGTATTGTAGGATTTTTTAACGTCAAAGAAAAAATTATGAATTCACAAGAGATTTTGATGAATATGAATAATAAACTTATGCATAGAGGTTCTGACAAAGATGGGTACTATATTGGTGACAATATTGCTTTAGGTTTTAGAACTATTTTATGTGGCGACAATCAACCCATAAGTTTTAATTTTGAAGGAAATACATATGTTATTGTGTATGATGGAAACATTTATAATTTGAAGGAATTAAAACATGAACTTGAACAATATGATTTCTGTTTTTCTACAAATTCTGATGCAGAGGTAATTTTAAAAGGTTATATTCATTTTAGAGAAAGTTTTGTTAATAAATTAAATGGTGTTTTTGCTTTTGCTATTTTTGACAAAAATCAAAATTCTCTATTCATTGCTAGAGATCATTTTGGCATCAAGCCTTTTTATTATACAATTATAAATAATACTTTTGTTTTCGCTTCGGAAATTAAAGCATTGTTTCAGTTTCCTAATGTTAATCCCAAAATGGATTCCATGGGAATATGTGAATTAATTGGAATTGGTCCAGCTCACACTCCAGGAGTAACCGTTTTTAAAGATATTTATGAGATAAAACCTGCACACTATGGTATTTATAACGATGGAGGTTTCCATTCTAAAAGTTATTGGAAGTTGATAAGCAAGCCTCATACTGACAGTTTAGGTAAAACTTGCGAAACCATAAAGTATTTGTTAGAAGATAGTATAAAAAAACAACTAGTTTCCGATTTACCAGTATGCTCTTTTCTTTCTGGTGGATTAGACTCTAGTATTATTTCCTTATATGCCGCAAATTATTATAAGGTTAATGATTTAAAGCCATTAGATACGTATTCGGTAGATTATGTGGATAACGATAAGAACTTTGTTAAAAGCGATTTTCAGCCCAATTCAGATAACTACTATATAGAATTAATGAGTAAAAGGCTATATTCAGAACATCACAACATAGTTTTAGATACTCCTGAATTAGCAGATGCTCTAGAAGCGGCAATGATTGCTCGTGATGTTCCTGGAATGGCCGACATAGATTCTTCATTATTATTATTTTGCAAAAATGTAAAACCAGAAGCATCTATTGCCCTTACTGGCGAATGTGCAGATGAAATCTTTGCTGGTTATCCATGGTTCTTTAGAGAAGATGCTTTAAGTAGTAATACATTCCCTTGGTCTATTGCAATACAAGAAAGACAGACTTTGCTTAATAACCAAATTAGTGAAAAAGTAGATTTAAAAGCATATATTGATTATAGATATAATGAAAGCCTTAATGAAGTAAGTTTAATTGGTAGTGACTCTAAAGAAACATTAGAAAAAAAGAAAATCTCTCATTTGACTTTAAATTGGTTTATGCAAACTTTATTGGAACGTGCTGATAGAATGGGTATGTATAATGGATTTGAAATGAGAGTTCCGTTTTGTGATTATAGAATTGTAGAATATGTATGGAACATTCCTTGGGAAATAAAAGCTTTAAATGGTAGAGAAAAGGGATTGTTAAGATATATTATGAAAGATAGTTTACCTTCTGAAATAGTTGATAGAAAGAAAAGTCCTTATCCTAAAACCCATAACCCAACATATTTAAACAAAGTAAAAGAAATGCTTACCAATATAATGAAACAGCCTGATGCTCCTATTAATACTTTATTTAATAAAGAATATGTTTGGGAGATTTTGAATACAGATGGAAAATCATTTTCTAGACCATGGTTTGGACAGTTGATGACAGGACCTCAGCTTATGGCATATTTGTGCCAAGTTAATATGTGGTTAGAAATGTATGAACCTAAAATAGAACTTTAAATGTAAAATAGAGGTTTAGAATCTTCGAAGTGCGGGCGATTAAAATCGCTCCTACATTTTTTATAGATTACTTTAATAATACTAAAAGGACGTAATATTTACGTCCTTTTGGGTTATTTATCTAGGATATTTTATTGCGGCTTGTGCAGCAGCTAATCTTGCGATTGGCACTCTGTATGGTGAACAAGATACATAGTCTAATCCTATTCTTTGGCAGAATTCAACTGATGCGGGGTTTCCTCCATGCTCGCCACATATTCCTAAGTGAATATCTGGTCTTGTTGCTCTTCCCATCTTTGCAGCCATTTCTACTAATTTTCCAACACCTACTTGGTCTAATTTAGCAAATGGATCTGATTCATATATTTTCTTTGCATAGTAATCTCCTAAGAATTTACCTGCATCATCACGGCTAAATCCAAATGTCATTTGTGTTAAGTCATTTGTACCAAATGAGAAGAATTCAGCTTCTTTTGCTATTTCATCAGCTGTTAATGCTGCTCTTGGTATTTCAATCATTGTTCCAACTAGATATTTTAGTTCTACTCCTGCTTCTCTAATTACTTCGTCTGCAACTCTAGTAACTATATCTTTAACGTATTTTAACTCTTTAACTTCTCCTACTAATGGAATCATTATTTCTGGAACAACATTCATTCCTTCTTTATTTACATTTATAGCAGCTTCTATAACAGCTCTTGTTTGCATTTCTGCAATTTCAGGATATGTTACAGCAAGACGACATCCTCTATGTCCCATCATTGGGTTAAATTCATGTAATCCTTCTACTATATTTTTTAATTCTTCAAATGTTAATCCCATTTCTTTTGCTAATGCTCTTATATCTTCATCATCATGTGGAACAAACTCATGTAAAGGTGGATCTAAGAATCTTATTGTTACAGGGTAACCTTTCATTTCTTTATATAATCCTTCAAAGTCTCCTCTTTGCATTGGAAGTATTTTCGCCAAAGCTTTTGCTCTTTGTTCTGGAGTTTTAGATACTATCATTTCTCTTATTGCGGCAATTCTATCTGGTGCAAAGAACATATGCTCTGTTCTACATAATCCTATACCTTCAGCTCCAAATTCATATGCTTGTTTAGCATCTCTTGGTGTATCTGCATTTGTTCTAACTTTTAATTGTCTGTATTGATCTGCCCATCCCATTAATTTTGCAAAGTTTCCAGAAACTGATGCAGGAACTGTTTCTATTCTTTCCCCATATACGTTTCCTGTTGATCCATCTAGTGAAATCCATTCTCCTTCTGCAACTTTTCTGCCATCAGGTAATGTGAAATATTTTTCTTCTTCATTTACAATTATTTCTCCACAACCTGCTACACAGCAAGTTCCCATACCACGTGCAACAACTGCAGCATGTGATGTCATACCTCCACGAACTGTAAGAACACCATGACATACATTCATTCCATCAATATCTTCTGGAGATGTTTCTAATCTAACTAATATAAGGTCTTTCTCTCCTGCTTCATACATTTCAACAGCTTTATCTGCTGTAAATACTACTTTTCCTGTTGCAGCACCTGGTGATGCAGCTAAACCTTTAGCAACTACTTTTGCAGCTTTTAATGCAGCTTGATCAAAATTTGGATGTAATAATTGATCTAATTGATTTGGTTCTACTCTTAAAACAGCTTCTTTTTCTGTTATCATTCCTTCATTTACTAAATCAACAGCTATTTGTAATGCAGCATTTGCAGTTCTTTTACCATTTCTTGTTTGTAAGAAGAATAGTTTTCCTCTTTCAATTGTAAATTCCATATCTTGCATATCTTTGTAATGTTTTTCTAATTTTTGAGAATACATAACAAAATCTTCATATGCTTTTGGGTTTGTTTCTTTTAATTGTTCTATAGGTTGTGGTGTTCTTATACCTGCAACAACGTCTTCACCTTGTGCATTCATTAAGTATTCACCAAATAATTTGTTTTCTCCTGTAGCTGGGTTACGTGTAAATGCAACACCTGTTCCACAGTCATCTCCCATATTTCCGAATACCATTTCTTGTACGTTAACAGCTGTTCCCCAGCTTCCTGGTATATCATTTAATCTTCTATATGTTATTGCCCTTGCATTATTCCAACTTCTGAATACAGCTTTTACAGCTTCCATTAATTGAACTCTTGAATCTTGAGGGAAATCTTCACCTTTTTGTTCTTTATATATTGCTTTAAATTGTGCAACTAAGTCTTTTAAATCTTCTGCTGTTAATTCTGTATCTAGTTTAACACCTTTTTCTTCTTTCTTTTTATCTATTATTTTTTCAAAGAATGGTTTTGGTATTTCCATAACAACATCACTAAACATTTGAATAAATCTTCTGTAGCTGTCATATGCAAATCTTTCATTTTTTTCTGCCATTCCCTTTAAAACATTATCATTTAAACCCAAGTTTAATATTGTATCCATCATTCCAGGCATAGATGCTCTAGCTCCTGAACGTACAGATACTAATAAAGGATTTTCTACATCTCCTAATGTTTTTCCCGTAATTTCTTCTAATTTTTTTAGATTTTCAAAGATTTCTTCTTCAATTTCTTTAGAAATTTTTTCTCCATCTTCATAATATTTTGTACAAGCTTCTGTTGAAACTGTAAATCCTTGTGGTATTGGTAATCCTAAGTTTGTCATTTCTGCTAAATTTGCACCTTTTCCACCTAGTAGTTCTCTCATGCCTGCATTTCCTTCTTTAAATAAGTAAACATACTTGTGACTCATAAAAAACCTCCTATTAAATTTTTATATTTTATTGAAAAAATAAAATCATAAATAAAATTGATGTCTCAAATAATTTGAAACATCAATATTATATCCAAAAATGTAAAAAAAGTAAATATTTTTTTAAAATTTCATTAAATATAGTTTATCCCTCATAGGATGGTCAATTAAAATTGTTCCTTTGTATGGTTTAGTTATTAGCATTATAACAGTTTCCAAAAATTCGCATAACTTTATTATATTTTGGTATTATTCCTTCTTTTTTTTCTACTAAACTTGGTTTTACTTGGAAAACTCCAGGATAGCAATTCCCTTCTACTAATACAGGTCCATCCTCTGAAATTGCCACATCCCATCCGATATATCCCATTTCTGGTACCACCTTAGCTGCTTCTTTTACCATGCTCACAGCCTCTTTGAACATAGGTACTTTAAAGCCTACTATAGTTTCATTTGATATTGGATGTTTATAATACTTATTATCCATTTGGTCAATTGCTTCTGCATAAACAGTTCCCTCGTCATCTACATAAGTGTACATTCCACCACTTGAAAAATTATCTACTACACCACCATTTCCAACTTTTAGTATTGCTTGTAAAAAGTACGCTTGTCCATCCTTATAAAATGTAAACATCCTTAATGTGTTTACAGATTTATTATAAAGTTTATTCATATCTGGATGTTGTTTTATACATTGCTCCACCAATAATTGTTTCTTAAATAATAAACTACTATATACTATTTTAGATTCTTCATCATTTATATATTCATATTTTTCAATTCCCTTGCCACCTTCGCCATCTATCGGTTTAACTATAATTACTTTATTTTGTTTAAAAAAGTCAAGAAAATCATTATAATTATTTTCATTTAAAACCATCCATTGTCTTTTTAGAAATTTGTTATAAATCTTATACATTTCTTCTTTATTGTCAAATATATAAAATTTTGCTTTATCATTGAATTTCTTAATTATTTCATTATTTTTTCCTCTTGTTAAATATGTTTCCCTTTGTTCTTTATTTAGGTTATAAAATTCAAATTCTTGATAGTCGTAATATCCTGCTTGATATTTTAGTCCACATTTTGTCATATCAAATAAGATAAACAAAAGATTTTTATTAGTCTTTTTTGAAACAGCCTTTGCTATTTTTATCATATTTGAATAGTCTAATTTTAATATTCTTTTAAACAAATATTTAATCTTCTCCATTATATTTTTCCTTTTCTAGTTTAATTTACATATATATTTTCTTTTTTTCTAATATATTGTATATCTTTGCTCCAAAAGGAAGCATAAATATATCTTCTTTTGTTAATATTTTTAATAATAATACCGATATTATATATACAGCAACGCCTATTAATATAGATATTAATGTAGAAATTGTTTGACCAGTAATTAGGTTTAATCCATAATTACTTAAAGACACTACAAGTCCCATAATTAGTCCAGCCAGGATTGGTTTAAGTACATTTCTTTTAATATTCATATTTAATTTTATAGATTTTTTTAATGATGTATATGATATGCAAAATGCTATTATTTGGCATGTTATAGAGCTTATTGGAGCTCCATATATATTTATTGAAGGATTACTTATTAAAATAACGTTCAAAATAAGTTTAACCGTAGCTCCAACAGCCAAGGCAATTGCTGGTATGTAAACTTTGCTAAGCCCTTGCAATCCACTATTTATAGTTTGGCTTAATGCTATAAATATCATAGAAATAGATGCAAGTCTTAAAACCCAGGCTCCATCAGAAGCAGATGGGTATATCAATTTTAATATTGGCTCTGCTAAAACTATAAAGCCAATTGCACATGGTATTATAATTAGAATTGATATAAATACAGAAAAAGATAATCTTTTATTTGTAGTATCAAAATCTTTTTGCGCCACTGAATGTGAAATTGCCGGTAATAATGCCGTAGAAAGCGCTATATTTATTGCAATCGGTAAATTTACTAATGTGTCTACTTTTGAAAGTATTCCCGCTTTCTGCATCGCCAATTGTTCTAATGCCTCTTTACTATTTATTATTCCCGAATAAGCTATTTGTATACAGTTACTAACAGTTGTTGTATCTATTACAGAAGTTATAACTGATATTATAGAGCCTATTGTAATAGGAATTGAAAAGGCTAATACTGCTTTTAACAATTGTTTACTTGTTTTGTTATATTCTGGAGAATTCTTTAATTCTTCTTCTGCATACTTAATTTTATGTCTTTTATAATATATAAAGATGTAAACAAAAGTTAATATAACAGATATCGTCGTTGATAGATTTCCTCCTGCAGCCATTATATATGCGTCTTTGCCTATAAGTGCATACACAAATGTAATGCTTAAAACACAGTTTAAAAACTGTTCCAATGTGTAGGAAACACTAGCTGGTTTCATATTGCTTTGTGCATTGAAATAACCTCTAAATACTGAAGATGCGGCAACAAATACTATTGCTGGTGCAAGTACTTTTAAAACATAACTAACATCCGGAACATTTAGTATTTTAGTTGCTATTAAATCTGCAAATAAAAATAATGTCACAGAAAAGAATAAACCTATTCCAGCAAACAATTTCATAGTTATTCTAAAAATTCTTTGCGCTCCTGCATTATCATTTATTGCCAGTCTTTCCGATACTAGTTTGCTTACTACAGATGGAATTCCAATAGAGCACAATGCTAATAATAAAGAGTATATTTGGTAACCAGATGAATAATAGCCTAACCCTGTGTCTCCAAATCCTTCAATATTAGTTATTACTAATTTATAAATAAGTCCCATAACTTTTACGGCTACTTCTGAAAACATAAGTATTAAAACATTTTTCATAAAAGATATTTTAGGTTTTGCATTTGCTGTATTTTTCTCTTCCAATATAATTTCCTCACTTTTCTTTAGAATGTTATTAAAATTCGAATTTATCTTTCATCCAATTTTCTATTTCATTTATGTTTATTCTTATTTGCTCCATTGTATCTCTATCTCTTATTGTTACAGTATTGTCTTCCAATGTATCAAAGTCAACCGTTATACAATAAGGTGTTCCAACTTCGTCTTGTCTTCTATATCTTTTTCCTATACTTCCTGCTTCGTCATAGTCGCACATAAATTTCTTAGAAAGTTTTGTATATAAATCATTTGCTTTATCACTTAATTTTTTAGATAATGGTAATATTGCCATTTTATATGGAGCAATTGCTGGGTGCAAATGCAGAACAGTTCTTACATCTCCTTCTGCAATTTCTTCCTCTTCATATGCTTGGCATAATACTGCTAATACAGTTCTATCTAAACCATATGTAGACTCTATTATGTATGGAATAAATTTCTCGTTTGTTTCTGGATCCAGATATTCTTGTTTTATTCCAGAAAACTCTTGGTGTCTTGATAAATCATAATTTGTTCTATTATGAGTTCCATTTATTTCGCCCCAACCAATTGAAGGAAATAAATATTCAATATCACAAGCTGCTTTAGCATAAAAAACTAGTTTCTCGTGATCATGGAATCTTAGTTTTTCTTCTGGTAAGCCCAAATCCATGTAGTATTTTTTTCCATATTCTTTAAAATAGTTGTATATTTCTTCATCTGAACCTTCTTTACAGAATGTTTGGAATTCCATTTGTTCAAACTCAATTGTTCTAAATATAAAGTTTCCGGGTGTAATTTCATTTCTAAATGCTTTACCTATTTGAGCAATACTAAATGGTAGTTTAGCTCTTGTTGATCTTTGAACATTTAAGAAATTAACATATTCTCCCTGTGCATTCTCCGGTCTTAAGTATATAGTACTTTTGCTGTCGTTTGTTACACCTCTATATGTTTGAAACATTAAATTAAATTGTCTTATATCTGTAAAATTGCATTTACCACATTTTGGGCATGGAATTTTATTTTCATTAATATATGCTAGCATTTCTTCCTGTGTCATTCCCTCTGCATGTGCATCTGGATTAAAGTCGCTTATTAAATTATCTGCTCTATGTCTTGTTTTACATTCTTTACAGTCTAATAGTGGATCTGAAAAGCCTGCAACATGTCCACTAGCCTCCCATACTCTTGGATGCATTAGTATGTCCGCATCTATTTCATAACTGCTTTTTCTTTCTTGAACAAATCTTTTTCTCCAAGTATCTTTAATTGAATTCTTTAATCTAGCTCCCAGAGGTCCATAATCCCATGTGTTTGCTAATCCACCATATATTTCTGACCCTTGAAAAATGAATCCTCTATTTTTACATAAACTAACTATCTTATCCATTGTTAAATCAGCCATCTTGCATACTTCCTCTCTTTATATAACTTAATAAATTCTACCAATTTATCAGTCAAAAGTCAACAATAATTTTACGTTCTTATTTCCATTTTATTACATTTTTTGTCTTATGTTACACTATTATTACAAATTAGTTTACAAAATATGACTTTTGTAATATTGTGGATAATGTGGATAAGTCTGTGAATAACTACAAATAGGCACTTTATTTTCATTATTTATTCACAGTCGATTTTTGTCGTTTGTTTATGAAAACCGTAGAATTAAGTTGAGTTTACATATTAATCACAAAATAAATTGCCAGTACAATTTCTGTTATTAATATTACAGGAAATCCCACTGAGAATCTTAGTTTTTTTGTTTTGTGTCTAAAAACATACATTCCCGTAATTCCACCTATTGAGCCTCCCAACATTGCCAATCCCAATAAGGTTGATTCTTTTATTCTCCATTCTCCTTTTTCTGCCCTTTTTTTATCTATAAACATTGCTAAAAAAGTAACTATATTAATGCTTATTAAATATATTACTATATTCTTAACTGTAAATATTTCTTCTATATTTAGCATCTTCTTCTCCTTATTTTATCCAAACAAACTCATTTGGTTACTTTGACTCATTCCCTTTAAGCATCCCATTTTAGTTAATAATTCCACAACAGAATTACCTATTTTAGAACGTATTTTCATATCATCTATAGACATAAACTTGCCATCTTTTTTAGCTGTTTCTATACCTTGAGCTGCTACAGTTCCCAATCCAGGTACACTATTTAATGGAGGCCTAATTCCCTCATCCTCTATTTGAAATTTTGTAGAATGTGATTTGTATAAGTCAATTGGTAAAAAGTTTATTCCTCTTTCATACATTTCAAGTACCAATTCTAGTATTGCATACATATTTTTATCTTTCGTAGTTGCCGCATTCCCCTGTAAATCTATTTCTTTCATTTTATTCTTTACTTTTTCTTTGCCATAACACATAACATCACTATCAAATTCGTCTGCTCTTATTGTGAAAAATGCTGTGTAATAAGCTTTTGGCTCATGCACTTTAAACCATGCTATCCTAAAGGCATTTGTTACATAAGCTGCTGCGTGTGCTTTAGGAAACATATATTTAATTTTCTCACATGATTTTATATACCATTCTGGTACTTTGTTTTCTTTCATCATTGCAACATATTCTGCCCATTTAGCTGGGTCTTTTAATGCCTTTCCTTTACGCACTGTTTCCATTATTTTAAATGCATGATTTGGAGGTACTCCTTTTTTTATTAGATATATCATTATATCATCACGACAACATATAGCTTCATTCAGTGTTACGGTTCCTTCTTCTATAAGGCTTTGTGCATTTCCAAGCCATACATCTGTACCATGAGACAATCCAGATATACGTATCAACTCGTCAAATGTTGTAGGCTTAGTATCTACAAGCATTCCTCTTACAAACTTAGTTCCAAATTCTGGTACACCATAACTACCTACTTCACTATGTATTTGCTCTGGTGTTACTCCTAATGCCTTTGTAGAACTGAATATGCTCATTGTTTCCTTATCGTCAAGCGGAACCTTAGTTGGATCAATTCCTGTTAAATCATACAACATTCTTATCATTGTTGGATCATCATGACCTAATATATCCAGTTTTAAAAGGTTTTGATCTATTGAGTGATAGTCAAAATGTGTTGTTATTATATCCGAATTCGGATCATCAGCTGGATGTTGTACAGGTGTAAATTCATATATTTCTCTTCCTTTTGGAACAACTATGATTCCTCCTGGATGTTGTCCAGTTGTTCTTTTTATTCCTGTACATCCCTGTGCTATCCTTAATACTTCTGCATTATTAACAGGTATTCCTCTTTCTTCATAATATTTTTTTACATATCCATATGCAGTTTTATCTGCTACTGTACCTACTGTTCCCGCTTTAAATGTTGTTCCTTTGCCAAATATTACTTCTGTATATCTATGTGCCTTAGCTTGATATTCACCTGAAAAATTTAAGTCTATATCTGGTTCCTTATCCCCATTAAATCCCAAGAAGGTTTCAAATGGTATGTCTATTCCATCTTTTACCATTTTAGTGCCACATTCCGGACAATCTTTATCTGGCAAATCATATCCACATGCATATCCATAATCTGTAAAATCAGAATGTTTACATTTTGGGCATCTATAATGTGGTGGTAAAGAATTTACCTCTGTTATTCCTGTTGCATATGCCGCAAATGATGAACCAACAGAACCTCTTGAACCTACTATATATCCATCTTCATTTGACTTCCAAACTAACTTTTGGGCAATAATATACATAACAGAAAAACCATTTTTTATGATAGAATCCAATTCTTTGCTTAATCTTTCTTCTACAATATCTGGTAATGGGTTTCCATATAATTCATGTGCCTTTTTATAAGCTATATCTTTAATAGTTTGCTCACAACCTTCAATATGCGGTGGACATTTTTCTGGAGATATTGGGCTTATATTTTCACACATATCTGCAATTTTATTTGTATTTGTTACTACTACTTCGTATGCTTTTTCTTCGCCAAGATATTCAAATTCCTTAAGCATTTCCTCTGTTGTTCTTAAATATAAAGGAGCTTGTTCATCTGCATCATCATACCCTTGTCCTGCCATTAATATTCTTCTGTATATTTCATCTTGCGGATCCATAAAGTGAACATCACATGTTGCTACAACAGGTTTTTGTAGTTTTTCTCCTATTTCTACAATCTTTTTATTAATTTCTTGTAGAGCTTCTACGTTTGCCACAGTTCCATTTCTAACCATAAACATATTATTGCCATTTGGTTGAATTTCTAAATAATCATAATCATTTGCAATTTCTTCTACTTCTTCATCTGTCTTGCCTGCAACAATTGCCCTGTATATTTCTCCCTGTTCACAGGCACTTCCTAATATTAATCCTTCAGAATATTTCTTAAACAAAGACTTTAATATTCTTGGTTTTTTGTAGAAGTAATCTAAATGTGAATACGAAACTAATTTATATAAGTTCCTAAGTCCTACATAGTCTTTCGCAATAATTATAGCATGATATGTCTGTAATGATTTATAATCTGCTTTTCCCGATTCTTTTTTGTCAATGTCATCTAATGTTTTTACTCCTTGTTCTTTTAACATATCTAACATTATATTGAAAACTTTTACTGTAGTATCCACATCGTCTAAGGCTCTATGTGCTACATCAACTTTTATACCAAGATTTTCTGCAATAATACCTAGCTTATATTTCTTATACTGAGGAAATAATTCTTTTGCTAACTTCAAAGTGTCTATGTATGTATTATTTAATTTTAATCCTAATGCTGTTGCATTGTATTTTAGAAATCCAATATCAAAGTCTGCATTATGAGCTACTAAAACACTATCTCCTATAAATTCAATCACTTTAGGTAAAACTTTATCTATTGTATCTGCATCTTTTACCATATCATCTGTAATGTTAGTTACCTCAACGACTTTTTGGGGTATTGGCTTTTCTGGATTAACAAAACAAGAAAAGCTATCAAGCAATTCTCCATTTCTTATTTTCATTATTCCGACTTCTGTTATTTTTTCTGTTCTGAAAGAAATTCCAGTAGTTTCTAAGTCTAACACACAATACGTGGTATTATCTAAACTTTGATTTCTAGAAAAAGATATTGGAGATACTTTATCTGGTGCTAAATATGCTTCAACTCCATATAAAATTTTAATATCTGGATGGTCTTTTTCCAAATATTTATGTGCCTCTGGAAAGGCTTGTACAACACCATGATCTGTTATCGCTATAGATTTCATTCCCCATTTTACAGCTCTTTTTATCAAATCCTTTGCCGAAGTCATTCCATCCATTTGGCTCATTTGTGTATGCATATGTAATTCTACTCTTTTTATAGGAGCATTGTCTTCCCTTTTTTCGCGCTTAATTCCATTACCTTCTATTATAGTGTTTGCAATAACACCAAGTTCTTTTGCAAATGGGTCAAATTGTGCTGTACCTTCTACTTTCACACCTCTGACTCCACTTAGTTTTCCCAATATTTCCTTTGCTTTCTCTTTTTCCAAAAAAGCCTTGCACGTAATTGTGCTTGTTCCATCATACAAATCAAACATTGCTAAAAGTTTGCCAGATTTAAGCTCTCTGGAATCTATATTTAGTATTTCACCATCTAACAATACACGTCCACTATCAACAGATAAATCTGCAACTTTTACTAAAGTTTCCTTTAGTTTTACACTTCTTCCATATATTAATGGGCTATTTTCTTCTTGTTTCTCTTCTATAACTTGTTTAGGAGATTCTTTTATTTCTTCTTTTTTCTCCTCTATTTTTTCTTTCTTGCTTTCCTTTTCTTGATTTTTAATTGTTAAGATATATTCTTCCTCTAATTTTTTGTTTTGTTCTTGTAGATGTAACATTATATCTTCAAGTGGCTTTTCTACAAATTTCACACTACATTTTTGATTGTATAAATTCATCATAGTTTCTGCAATTATTTGATCAAATCGTCTAGTTTCTAATATGTCTTTTCCTTTTAGAGCTAAATTGATATTTACATTATTACCATCTACATTTACTATACTGCCTTTTAGCAATGCTTTTGTTAATGGATACTTATATGCAATATATTCAATTATATTTTTCCATTCTTCTATTATTGTAAAAGGTGGAAGTTTAATATATTCTATTTTTATTATGGTTTCTTTGAATCCAAACCTTTTTTCTATATATCTTTCAAATGCTATTAGATCCAAAATTTTTATTTGTTTTTCTGCTATTAATATCAGCTCTATCCTTCCAGTTTTTTTAAATACATTAACTGTTTTTATTTTTGCTTCGTTTAACTCAAAACTATTTGAATTATAGTCCTTAAATACTTCTTTAATCGTTTTTTCCATTATTTTCACCTTGTTCTAATAGTCTTTAAAAAATCAATTCGTCTAAAAAATTCTTAAAATGTCATTATATGTTACTATAATACTTAGGCCTATCAAAATGCAAAAGCCTATCATTTGTATTTTTAGTTCAACATTTTCTTTTAATGGTTTTTTTCTAATTCCTTCTATTAATAAAATCACTACCTTTCCACCGTCTAGCGGTGGGAATGGCAATAAATTAGTTACTCCTAAAGAAATAGATATTAAAGCCAATATGTTTACAAATTCGCTTATACCCTTTGTTTCAACAACTACTTCTCCTATTCCAACAGGACCCATTAGTTGATTTACTGCTACATTACCTGTAAATAGCATTTTTAAATTATCTATTATAGAAAATAAGAAATCACCTGTATTCCAAAACGCATAATAAATATTGTTAGTAAAGTTATTTTCTGCCATTTTTAAATTGATTCCTAAATAATAGTTAAATTTTTCTTCTGCCTCTATATTAAAATCCTTAATTTCATTATTTCTTTGCACAGTAAATTGTATTATGTTTGTTTCTGATTTGCTTATATTTTCTACTAACTTTTCTGCATCGTTTTTTACATCTATAGAATTTATTTTTAAAACTACATCTCCGCTTGTTAGTCCTCCTTTTTCCGCTGGACTATCTTTTTGTACCGCTAGTATTTCCGTTGAAGGGCTGTTTTCAATATATTTTAATGCAATACCTGTGTAATTGTATTTTTCTTCTGTTGGTACAATTTTATATTCAATTTTATTTTTGTTTCTATCTACCTCAACTATTAGTTCATTTCCATTGCAATTTCTAATTTCTTCATCTAAATCATTTTTTGTTCTTATTTTATGATTATTTATTTTTAAAATCTTATCCCCACTTTTTATTCCATAAATTTCTGCACTATAACCTGGTATAGTTGTATCTACAATATTAGATATATTATTACCTGTAAAAGACATCAAACTAAAATATACAATTAGTGCAAAAATTATATTTACTGTTCCTCCTGCCATAACAATTGCTATACGTCTTGGTATAGAGGCATTACTAAAAGAACCTTCTTCTTCAGAACGTTCTTCTTCTCCCTCCATACTTACAAAACCACCAAGTGGTATAAGTCTTAAAGCATATTTTGTTTCTTTACCTTGCTTACTCCATATTGTTGGTCCAAAGCCTATTGCAAACTCATTCACTTTTACCTTACATAGTTTTGCTATTATAAAATGTCCACCTTCATGAATAAAAACAAGAAAGCCAAGGATAAAGACTATTTTAATTGCATTTATTAAAAAACTAATCAAAGCGTACCTCCAAAATTAAATAAATGATAATAAAAAGTATGCAATAGGTGCTATAAATAATACACTATCTATTCTATCCAACATTCCTCCATGTCCTGGTATTAAGTTACTTGTATCTTTTATTTCTGTATATCTTTTTATACTTGATTCCGCCAAATCTCCTAATTGACCTATTATGCTAAGTATAACACTTATTACGGTTATAAAAATATAATTTATTTGTAAATTCCATATTTTATTACATACAATAGTATATACCATAGATAAAAGGACTGCTCCTATCACTCCACCAATACATCCTTCAATGGTTTTATTGGGACTTACCTCGGTAAATTTATGTTTTCCTATTCTTTTTCCAACTACATATGCAAATATATCTGTTCCCCAAGCAGTAAGAAAAACGTACCATATTAATATTTTACCATTTGCTAGGTTTTCTCTTATCAACGGAATAAACATTATAAAAATTACTATATAGCAGATTCCAAAAAAAGTAATTGATATATCACTAATATTTGTTTTCATATTACTAAATATTACTTTTAAAAATAATATTAATATAGATATTGGTATTATTGCTGCAATTACTTTTAACGCTATGTCAATAGGAATTACATGAATAATTGCTAACATTGCTGCTGCTATATATCCAATAACTGCAACAGGCTTATTTTTTGTTTTAAATGCATTATAATATTCATATAATCCCATAATTGCTATAATACTTATTAAAGTATCTACAAAATATGTATTTCCAAAAATAAAAATAATTGCCATTATTGGAAAAAGTATTACTCCTGATAAAACTCTTTTATAATTCATAATTATTTTACCTTTCTTTTTTAGTTTGCTCCAAAATTCCTATGTCTTTTTTGAAAATCTTCTACAGCATTGTCCAAGTCTTTTTCATTAAAATCTGGCCAGTACTTATTTAAGAATACAAATTCTGTATATGCTAGTTGCCAAAGTAAGAAATTACTTAATCTTAATTCTCCACTTGTTCGTATCATTATATCTGGATCTGGTTGCCCCTTAGTATATAAGTAATCTCCAACCATTTTCTCATCTATGTCTTCTACATTTATATTGCCTTTTTTTACTTCTTCTGATATTTTTTGTGTAGCCTTAACTATCTCATCTCTACCACCATAGTTAAAAGCAATATTTAATGTTAGCCCTGTATTCTCTTTTGTTTTGTCTAATATTCTATTTATGCTTTTTTGAAGTGATATATCCAATTTAGAAATATCTCCCAATATGTTTATTTTTATGTTATTCGAATTGGTTTTTGCAAGCATTTTTTCTACATATGCTTTTAGCAATAGCATTAAACCTTTTACTTCCGCCTCTGACCTTTTCCAATTTTCTGTAGAAAAAGCATATACTGTCATATATTTAATTCCAATTTTATTTGCATATAATGCAATCTTCTCTAAATTTTCCGCACCTGCATAATGTCCTTGCTTAATATCTAAGTTTCTTTCTTTTGCCCACCTTCTATTTCCGTCCATTATAAGTGCAATATGTTTAGGTAAATTTTTTTCCATATTATTAATTGCCTCCCAATTGTTTTATATGCTCATTACTTCTTTTTCTTTATTTTCTAATATTTTTTCTATTTCTTCTATTTTTTTATCAGTTAATTTTTGCATTTGTGTCTCTGCATTTTTTAAATCATCTTCTGTTATTTCAGAATTTTTTTGTTTTATTTTTGCAGAATCTATGCCATCTCTTCTTATTGCTCTAATAGATATTTTAGCTTCCTCAGCTAATTTTCTTATATCTTTTACAATTTCTTTTCTTCTTTCTTCATTTAATTCTGGAAATGCTAGTCTTATTACTTTTCCATCATTATTTGGGTTAATTCCTATATCTGCTTTCAAAATTTCCTTTTCTATTTCTTTTAATAAGCTAACATCCCATGGTTGTATAACAATTAATCTTGCCTCGGGCACAGAAATTCCTGCCACTTGGTTTATTGGTGTTGCTGTTCCATAATAGTTTACTGTTATCTTATTCAAGATTGCTGGATTTGCTCTTCCTGCTCTAATTTCTGATAAATTCTCCTCAAATACACTTATTGTTTTTTCCATTCTTTCTTCAAATTCATTAAATTCCATAAATTCATTTTCCTTTCTTAATTTACTAATGTTCCTATTTTTTCGCCTTTAATGGCTTTAATAATGTTTTCTGGTTCTTGCAATGCAAATACTACTAATGGTATATTGTTTTCCTTGCAAAGAGATATTGCTGTTAAATCCATTACTTTTAAATCTTTATTTAAAATATCTTGATATGTTATATTATCATATTTTATAGCTGTCGAGTTAATTTTAGGATCATCTGAATATACACCATCTATTGTTTTTCCAACTAATATTGCATCAGCATTTATTTCTGCTGCTCTTAAAGCTGCTGCAGTATCTGTTGTAAAATAAGGATTACCTGTTCCACTTCCAAAAATAACAACCTTCCCTTGCTCTAAATATTCTACAGCTCTTCTTCTAGAAAATTGCTCAGCTACTGGTTCCATTTTTATTGCAGTTTGTAATATTGCGTCAATACCATTTTTTTGCAATCGACTTTGTAAAGCTAATCCATTCATTGTTGTTCCCAACATTCCTATATAATCTGATGTTGTTCTTTCTATTTCATCTTCTTTTTTACCTCTCCAAAAGTTTCCTGCACCTATTACAATTGCCACTTCTGCTTTTGCCTCTAACATTCTTTTTATCTGATTACTTATCTCATCCAAAACAGATATGTCAATTCCCCTTTTTTCTTGTCCTCCAAGCATTTCTCCACTTAGTTTTAACAATACTCTTTTGTATTTTATTTCGGACATATTTGCACTCTCCTTTATTTAAAATTTACTTGTTACATTGTATCATACATTAATATATTTTTGCATCCTTTTTTGAAAAAAATATTATTTTTTAATTTCACATGACGTTCAATCAAGATTCACCTACAACATAAAAAAAGATGATTTCTGCATTATACAAAAATCATCTTTTTATCTTTTATTATCTTTAATTTTATACATTATAACTTCTTACTTTTCTATATGCATATACAGCAGAACCAACACATACAACAATAAAACCTATTACTGTAATATCTTCTGTAACACCTGTTTTTGGTATTGTATTTTCACTAGTATTTTTGTTGTCTTTATCATTTAATGTTACATTTGTATTTTCCGTATTTCCATCGGTTGTATTATTAGAAGAATTTTCAGTATTATTGTTTGCTGTATTGTTGTCGTCACCATCATCAATTAGTGAATTCAAGTCCAAGTCTTCGTTTGTTGCTTTTACCTTGCTAATTAATGGTAATGCTACCGCACTTATTAATATTATTACACTTAAAACTAATAAAGTCTTTTTTAGTACATTTGACATATCTTTTACCTCTTCTTTCGACATATATTTTTAAATTACCTTTAAATAACTTCTTACATAATTAATTGTACTATTTTTGTCGCACATAGTCAAGCCTTTTTTACAATTTTTTTTATCCTTGCTAATTATCTTTTGAAATTCCGTTTAAAGCTTAAAAACAGAATTAAGTTTGTGTATAATATAGTTAAGTGTTTCCATTGTAGTTTGAAGGAGGTAAAAATGAAAAATAATTGGAAACATATTAACTTTGAACAAAGGAAAACTATTCATTCATCTATTAGCCATAATTTTAAATTGATTCAAATTGCAGAGATTCTTAATCTGGATCCAACAAGTATTTCAAAGGAAGTTAAAAGAAATCGTGTTCCTATCAAACTTGGCTATGATTTTAAACCATGCGATAAATTAAATAGATGGCCTTATGTTTGTGATAATTGTAAATTCAAATACGGTGCTTGTCATCGTAATAAATTTAAATATGACCCTAAAATTGCTCAACATAAAGCTGATGCTAATTTGATTAATTCTAGAAAAGGATTGGATATTAATAGCGATGAGTTTAAATTATTGGATGAAATTATTAAAAATGGTATTGATGAGAAAAAATCTCTTTATCAAATTAAAGTTGAAAATTCCGACAAGATTGATAAATCTTTAACAACTATATACAGATATGTCAATCAAGGCTTTCTTACTACCAAACGTATAGACTTGCCTTATGCCGTTAAATATAAGCCTAGAAAACATAATAAAAAGTATGATTACTCAAATAATTCCATAGACCGAAGTAATCATACTTATTTAGACTATCTTGTTTTCATACATCAAAATCCTCGAGCTTATGTTTGGCAGCTCGACTTTCTTGGTAGTATTAAAACAGATTCTAAATCTATTTTATCATTTATTTTACCTGAATTGCAATTCCTATTGATAAATATCATAAATAATCCCAATTCAAGTAAAGTAGTAAAATTCTTTGATAACTTAGAACATCTTATTGGAACTGAAGAATTTAAAAACTTAATTCCTGCAATACTTACTGATAGAGATCCTTGCTTTGCTGATATTGATGGTATTTGTTTTTCTAAAATAACTGGTGAAGAACGTTGTAAGCTATTCTTTTGTGATCCTTACATATCTTGTCAAAAACCAAATATTGAAAATGCGAATAAACAATTAAGAAAGTATTTTCCAAAGAAAAAATCTATTAATAAGTATACTTTAAGAGATATTAAAAAAATAAATCAACTTATATTAAATACGCCTACTAAATCATTAGATGGAAACACTCCTAAACAAGCATTTATTAAAGTATTTAATGAAAAATTATATGAAAAATTATTTAAGTAAAAAATAAGTAAATAAACTACAATGGAAACGGAAATAAGTTTAAAAAGCTGACTTAAGTCGGTTTATTTACTATACTCAAAAATCATTATATTAATAAAAAAATTAAGACTTATTTCCGTTTTTGTATATTAATAACTGAAATAAGTCTTACATTTTCAATAAATTTTTATTTTTGCGGAAATAAGTATGTTAATTTACCTTTTTTTTATCCTGCTAATTATCTTTTGAAATTCCGTTTAAAGCTTAAAAACAGAATTAAGTTTGTGTATAATATAGTTAAGTGTTTCCATTGTAGTTTGAAGGAGGTAAAAATGAAAAATAATTGGAAACATATTAACTTTGAACAAAGGAAAACTATTCATTCATCTATTAGCCATAATTTTAAATTGATTCAAATTGCAGAGATTCTTAATCTGGATCCAACAAGTATTTCAAAGGAAGTTAAAAGAAATCGTGTTCCTATCAAACTTGGCTATGATTTTAAACCATGCGATAAATTAAATAGATGGCCTTATGTTTGTGATAATTGTAAATTCAAATACGGTGCTTGTCATCGTAATAAATTTAAATATGACCCTAAAATTGCTCAACATAAAGCTGATGCTAATTTGATTAATTCTAGAAAAGGATTGGATATTAATAGCGATGAGTTTAAATTATTGGATGAAATTATTAAAAATGGTATTGATGAGAAAAAATCTCTTTATCAAATTAAAGTTGAAAATTCCGACAAGATTGATAAATCTTTAACAACTATATACAGATATGTCAATCAAGGCTTTCTTACTACCAAACGTATAGACTTGCCTTATGCCGTTAAATATAAGCCTAGAAAACATAATAAAAAGTATGATTACTCAAATAATTCCATAGACCGAAGTAATCATACTTATTTAGACTATCTTGTTTTCATACATCAAAATCCTCGAGCTTATGTTTGGCAGCTCGACTTTCTTGGTAGTATTAAAACAGATTCTAAATCTATTTTATCATTTATTTTACCTGAATTGCAATTCCTATTGATAAATATCATAAATAATCCCAATTCAAGTAAAGTAGTAAAATTCTTTGATAACTTAGAACATCTTATTGGAACTGAAGAATTTAAAAACTTAATTCCTGCAATACTTACTGATAGAGATCCTTGCTTTGCTGATATTGATGGTATTTGTTTTTCTAAAATAACTGGTGAAGAACGTTGTAAGCTATTCTTTTGTGATCCTTACATATCTTGTCAAAAACCAAATATTGAAAATGCGAATAAACAATTAAGAAAGTATTTTCCAAAGAAAAAATCTATTAATAAGTATACTTTAAGAGATATTAAAAAAATAAATCAACTTATATTAAATACGCCTACTAAATCATTAGATGGAAACACTCCTAAACAAGCATTTATTAAAGTATTTAATGAAAAATTATATGAAAAATTATTTAAGTAAAAAATAAGTAAATAAACTACAATGGAAACGGAAATAAGTTTAAAAAGCTGACTTAAGTCGGTTTATTTACTATACTCAAAAATCATTATATTAATAAAAAAATTAAGACTTATTTCCGTTTTTGTATATTAATAACTGAAATAAGTCTTACATTTTCAATAAATTTTTATTTTTGCGGAAATAAGTATGTTAATTTACCATTTTTTTTATCCTAATGCTACATCTAAAATCATCATTATAACAAAACCTAATATAAGTCCAAGTGTTGACAGATTTTTGTGTTCCTTAACAGATTCTGGTAACAATTCTCTTGCTGCCACTATAATCATTGCTCCTGCTGCAAATGCAAGTAAAAATGGCATTATACTCCTTATATATATTACAAGTATTGCGCCAATTACAGCAGATATTGGTTCCACTAATGCTGACGCTTGCCCTATCATGAAACTCTTAAATCTTGAATAACCTTCTCTTCTTAATGGTAATGCAACTGCTGCTCCTTCCGGAAAATTTTGAATGCCTATTCCAATTGCCAACATAATAGCTCCAATTATTGTCATTCCGTGGAACATTATTTGCAATTCCTCCAAAGGCTACTCCAACTGCCATTCCTTCTGGTATGTTGTGAATAGTTATAGCAGATATTAAAAGTATACTTCTTTTTAAAGATGTTGAACTTTTTAAGTTGTTTTTTGCTTTTAACATCCTGTCTAAGAAACCATCTGATATTAATACAAACATTCCTCCTAGCACAAAGCCAAGTGCTGGTAGCAACCAAGCTATGTAGCCAAGTTCTGCCGATAAATCTATGGCTGGTGCAATTAAAGACCAAAAAGATGCTGCAATCATCACTCCTGCACTAAAACCTAAAATGGTATCTAAAATCTTGCCATTCATTTCTTTAAAAAAACATACAATAAGAGCTCCTAAAGCCGTTATAGCCCACGTAAAGGTCGTAGCTAATATTGCTTGCATAACTGGTGTTAAGCTCTCAAACCAATTCAATCTAAATCACCTCATTCCATATTACATAATATGAAATGAGGTGATTTATGTTGCTTAGTGTGCTGTATGTCATTAAAATAATTTAATATTGTATTTCGTGCAATTATTTACACATTAAATCTAAATAAAACAATATCTCCTTCTTGCATTATATACTCCTTGCCCTCTGAACGCACTAGACCTTTTTCTTTTGCATTACTCATTGAACCCTCTTTTATAAGGTCATCATATGAGACTACTTCTGCTCTTATAAATCCTCTTTCTATGTCTGTATGTATTTTTCCGGCTGCTTGTGGGGCTTTGGTACCTTTCTTTATAGTCCATGCTCTTACCTCTGGCTCACCTGCTGTTAAAAAAGACATTAGTCCTAATAGATTATAACTTTTTTGTATAACTCTATCTAGTCCAGATTCTTTAATTCCCAATGCTTCCATCATTTCTTGTTTGTCCTGTCCTTCTAAGCTTGCAAGCTCTTCTTCTATTTTAACGCAAAGTGGAACAACTTCTGCATTTTCCTGTTCTGCATACTCAATAACTTGTTTTACATATTTGTCATCTTCAATATTTTCAATTTGATGTTCAGAAATATTTGCAATATACAGTATTGGCTTCATTGTAAGTAGAAATGTTTCCTTTAGTAAGCCTATTTCTTCATCTGTAAAATCCAAGGACCTAGCCGGTTTTCCCTGCTCCAGTGTATCTTTTATTTTTTCTAACAAATCTAGTTCTTCTTGAAATTTTTTGTCTGCTTTTATTTTTTTCTTTACGCTTTCAATTTTCTTATCAATTGTTTCAATATCAGCAAAAACGAGCTCTAAATTTATTGTTTCAATATCTCTTATTGGATTAATAGTTCCATCAACATGTGTTATATTACTATCTTCAAAGCATCTTACTACTTCGCAAATTGCATCTACTTCTCTTATATGTGATAAAAACTTATTTCCAAGACCCTCTCCTTTGCTTGCTCCTTTTACTAAGCCAGCAATGTCAACAAATTCTACTATTGCATGTGTTATTTTTTGTGTTTTATACATTTCTGCTAAAACATCTAATCTTTTATCTGGTACTGGTACAACTCCAATATTAGGTTCTATAGTGCAAAAAGGGTAATTTGCACATTCTGCTCCTGCATTTGTAATAGCATTAAACAATGTACTTTTACCAACATTTGGAAGCCCAACTATTCCCATTTTCATATTTATTCACGTTCCTTTCTTAATGCATAAAATGGAGCTTCCAGCCGGAATCGAACCGGCGACCCCAGCCTTACCATGGCTGTGCTCTACCTACTGAGCTATAGAAGCATATTTTGTGCATATATGATATATGCACATTCTATTCTGTTATTTCTTTTGTCGCTTTTTTTCTTATTCTTTGTATTGCATTATCTACTGATTTTACCGGTGCATTTAGTCTTTCTGCAATTTGTACATAGCTTTCGCCTTTTATATATCTATTTAACACTCGCTTTTCAAAATCACTAAGCATTTTGTCTATAGTGCTTTCTACTCTTGCATAATATTCTCTTTTTGTTATAGTCTCAAGTGGGTCTTCTATTGTTTTTGAATCAAATGTATCTATTAACTCTGTGTCATTGTCTTCTCCCTCATAAGCCACCTGATTTAGTGATAAATATGAATTAAGTGGCATGTGTTTTTGCCTATTTGAAGTTTTTATAGCAGTTATCAATTGTCTTTCTATACATAAACCAGCAAATGTTTTAAAAGAGTTTTGTTTGGCTGTATTAAAATTTTTAATAGCTTTAAATAAACCTATTAAGCCTTCCTGTACAATGTCTTCTCTTTCTGCACCTATTATAAAATATCTATTAACCTTTAGATTTACTAGGTTTCTGTATTTGTTAATAAGATACTCTAACGCACATTTATCCCCAGATTTAACAAAATCCACTATTTTTTCGTCATCTATAGTGTCATAATTTAAATTCGAAGAAAAAAACACACTTTTTTTATTCATATTTTTCTGCACCCTCCTGAAGTTTTCCTCTATGAGAGTATTATAAGGCACAAACTTCTTTAATGTCAATAGAAAGTTTACAAATCCTCTGTAATTTGTTATAATTTTCTCAAAAGTTTTTAAAGTATATGGAGTGATTTAAAATGGCCTTTGATGGTTTAGTTACCAAAAGTGTTGTATATGAATTAAATAATTCTTTAGTTGGTGGAAAGATAGATAAAATTTTTTGCCCATCTTCTGATGAGGTTTTAATTGGTGTTTATGTAAGTGGTATAAAATATGCACTTAATATAAATATTTCCTCTGCTAATTATAGAATTAACTTAACAACAAATACAAAGCCTAATCCTCTTGTTGCCTCTAACTTCTGTATGGTTTTAAGAAAGTATTTGTTAAACACTAGGATTTCTCGAATTTATTCTTTAGGCTTAGAAAGAGTTGTTGTTATTGAATTTGAAGATTTAGATATGTCTGATAATTTTACAACCAAAAAACTAATAGTTGAACTTATGGGAAAACATAGCAACGTCATTTTGCTTGATGATTGTGATATTATAATAAATAGTTTAAGACATTTATCTACTTCTAATGGTTCAAATAGAGATATATTGCCTAAATTTAAATATCTATTTCCTACTTCTAATAAGTTAGATTTATTGTCTTATAATAATTTTGATGACTTTGAGGAATTATTTAATGATAAAAATAGCGATTTACCGACTTGCTTTTCTGCTATGTTTACTGGAATTAGTAGAAATTTTATTGAACATTGTTGCACTCTATTAAATATTCCTTGTGAAATAAATAGCCAAAATTTATTTATTATATACAATTATATTTGTAATTTAATAAATAATCTAAATTCAAATAATATTATATGTGCATTGTATGATAAAGATTTCTATCTAGAGAATGGAAGTAAAGAAAGCAATTTGTCTATTAATTTCTTTTTGGACGACTTTTACACCAGAAAAGAAGATGCGGAAAACTTTAAAAATTTTAAGAATAATATATTAAAACTATTACTTAACAATATAAAAAAGCTACAAATAAAATTACAAAATATTAATTTAAAGCTAAAAGAATGCAATGAGATGAATACTTATAAATTATACGGCGAATTAATTATAAGCAATTTATATCGTATAAACAATTATAATATTAATAGTGTTGACTTAGAAAATTATTATGAAGGGAACAAAATAATAACAATTCCTTTGGATAGTTCAATTTCGCCAAGTGAAAATGCTAAAAGGTTTTTTAAAAAATATAACAAGTTAAAATCGACTTACGTAATTGTAACTAAGCAAAAATTTGAAATTGAGCAAGAAATTGAGTACATAGAAAGCGTTATTTATTCTGTAAATAATGCACTCTCAATTGAAGAATTAAATGATGTGTATGATGAAATTTCTGGTATACTTGTAAAACCTTCTAAAGTAAAAAATACTTCTAACAAAAAAAAGAATTTTGAAGTAATAAAATATGCAATAGATGAATTTACCATTTTTGTTGGAAAAAACAATTTACAAAATGAATATATTACTCATAAATTAGCTAACTCAAATGACTACTGGTTTCATGTTAAAGATAGTCATGGAAGTCATTTAATATTAAAGACTGATGGAAAAATGCCTCCACAGGAAGTTATAAATAAGTGTGCTGCCATAGCTGCATATTACAGTAAGTCTAAATATTCATCTAATGTACCTGTTGATTATACTTTGAAGAAAAACGTAAAAAAAATGCCTAAAGCAAAGCCTGGCATGGTTATTTATACTAATTATAAAACTGTTAATGTAATACCTACTAAAATATAATATCGGAGATGAGGAAAATTCATTCCTCACCTCCTTTTCTTCTGGGGTGACGATCTTATGTTCAGCCCAGATTCATGATCGCTATTATTGTTGCACAGAGCAGCTCTACTCCGTGCAGGGATTCTTCTCGACACTCTCCAGGCTTGACCATCCGCCAAAGCTGGTCTAAAATTTTAATCTTCGGGTTATGAGATGTGCTTGAAACGTTTATGTAATTTAGTGAAATCAATGGTTTTAGCTGATATTTCAATAAAAATTGGGGAAATGGTTTTTAGAACATTTGTGCATTTTTTTGAACTTTTTTGAGGAGTTTTTCCCCAACTTTTCCCCAAGTGGTTTTGACAGATTTTAGATATGTTTTGTGATTTTTTATTGCAAAATTAGTTTGTAGTTTTTTTGCAAATTTAGTTTGTGTTTTTTATCGCAAATTTAGAATGGGAAACCTAAGGATTTATTTTGGAGGTTTTAGAAATGAATAATAAAATTACTTATCGTAGAGAAGGAGATTATTTGATTCCTGATTTAAGTGTAAAAGGGACTCATTCTGATTACCATATTGGTTTATATGGTAGGTTAAGATTAGAATATTTAAAGAAAAATAAGCTTGGTTTATATAGTGATTTAATATTAAATGGTACACTACCAGACCACCTAATTGAAATTGATAAAACTGCAAATGAGAGAGTAAAAAGTATTATTAATGAACTTGCTAAGAAAGAAAATGTTGATGAAAACTTGAAACAAATTAATCAATTAGAGTGAGTTAGATGTATGAATAATATTAAAAATAGAGCTGAAGAAATTGTACTTAATGAGTTAATTTATTGTTAAATAAAAATCAAAAAAGGGTTAATTCTTGTCCTAGCTAGCAAGCAATGAATTTGTTCACACGAATTTTTCGTATTTTCAAATTCTATGCAATGGGACAAGTCCCAATCCCTTTTATAAAATATTAAATGTTAGGAGAATTATTATGATGAATTTTAGAAAAGTAAATGAAGATGATATATTAAAAGAATGGTATGATTGTATAGAGAGCACTTACTTATGTTATACAGATGAACAAGATAGAAAACATGAATTTAAGTATGATCCTTTTAGAGAAAAAATATTAAATCTATGAATGATATGTACACAGCCTGGAAAGATTTCTTTGCCCCTGCTTTTCAACAATTGTTGGATGCTGAAATGGAAGCAAAAATTGGTTATTCCAAAAACGAAAGAACAGATAATAATAATTATCGAAATGGATATTATCCAGAAAGAACTGTAGCAACAGAAATGGGAGATATTCCAGTAAAAGTTCCTAGAGATAGAAACGAAGAACTTGATTCCGACTTAGTGCCTAAATATTCAAGAACAGCAAATGGCTTTGATGAAAAAGTAATATCTATGTATGCATTAGGAATGTCTGATAAAGACATTCAAGAACAAATAAAGGAGATATTTGGCTGTAATCTTTCACCAGATATGATAAGTGATATAACAGATAAAATTATACCTGAAGTACAAGAATGGCAAAAAAGGAAATTAGAAAGTGTATACTCTATAGTATTTATTGATGCTACACATTTTCATGTTAGAGATAATGGACAGATAGTAAAAAAAGCAGTGACTTATTCCCCTTATATTTCTTGATTTTTTGTGCCTTTTTCAACTATTCTGTGTATAGTTTTTTTAGCATCACTAACCTCTGAAGTTGTTAATTCTGCATCTTTATCAGCTTGTGCTATATCTTTTGATGTTATTTGCTGTTCCAAATCCAAAAAACTTCCATCGGCATATATTGGTGTGTTTATATGCTCTTTATCGTTAAATTTTAATGCAGAACAAATCACTTTAAAATTATTAGAAAATGTCACTTTTAATCTTCCCATTACTTCTTCTTTTTCTTGTTCTGTACCTTTTTCTGTCTTATGTGTTATTATCTTGTGAGCTAACCCTCTAATAGTTTCTTTTTGTGCCTTTAAACTTGAATCTATTCTTTGAAGTTCTTCTGCCGAACATTGTTCTAAACTATTTAACTTGTTAATTAAGTTTCTTGTCTCTTCGTCTAATCCCCTATATTCTGTTGAAATTAGTGGTAAATATTGCTTTATTAATCTTGCTGAAGATGTTAAATAGGTCATATTAATAGCTGAATCTATGTAGTCATTATATGTACGAGTTCTGTATGTACAAGGAAAACCTGCCCCTACTGTATAATACACTTCGCCATTTTCATCCTTAGCTCTAGCTCCAGTATAGATTGGACTTCCGAATGTACTCATTATCTCTGGATTTTCTTTTATAACTTCTTCCAAACATTCTAAATGATCATCAAAATGTTCGTTACTTGAATATAAAATCATACCATCTAATTCTTCAGCACTATGCTCTACACTTCCAAAACCTTTCATATCAAAAGGAATTCTTCTATCTATACATTTTTTAATATATTCTGCTAAAAATTTATATGTACTAATATTGTTAAGTGATGGATTTAAGTATAATCTTTTATTATATCCCCATATGGTATTTTTTTCAGTAGGCAATATCTTTTCAAAAGGATAAACAGGATTTGCTCCGTTATGTTCTTCACCTAAATCACAAGAAGTTATATATACTTTATTTATAAAACCACCTATATTGTCTCCTGATTTTTCTGTAATTGATTTTTTTATATCTTCATCAGACATAGTTGCAATTTCTTGTAATTCTCCTATTGTTACATCTAGTCCTGAATTTTTTTCTTTCCAACCACTAATGAATTGTGAAATAGTTTTACTTTGATCTCCTGCATCACAATCTCTTAATAGTGATTGTGCCATATGTCTAATTATTCCGAATTTTATTTTTTCAACTTCAACTTCACTAACTGACTCATAATCATCTGTTGGACTTTTATAATCATCCATAACGATACTTCTAGAATGTCTAATGTTTTTTCCATCTTTTTTCAAACAACTATCTACCATTGTTGATATTCCATCAGGTGTTAAAATTGGCATAGATATTCTTCTTTTCACTTCTTTCCATCCCATAATAAAATCCTCCTATGTTTCTTCCCAATATTGATCATCTGTTAAAAACTCATAAGCTGATGCAATCAAGCCCTCCCAATAATCAAATGATGTATTTGGTACTTCTCTTTTTATATCTTCAAATGTATTTTTGCATTCTTCTTTATCTTCTAAATCAGTTTCATCTAATTTTTTTAATATGTTTATAAATTGATCTAAACTATTGGCTATTATTTGTAGTGATGACCAATCATCGTGAAACATAGAGTATATTGGCAATTCTTCCTCATCTATTTTTGCTATTATTGGATCTCCACAACAAGAATCATTTCCTATAACAACATATTTCTCTCCAATCCAATCTTCTATTAGCTCACCTGTTAGTTCATTATATCTATAACCTGCTTGTGCCTCTTCTATTTCATCTTTTCCATATATATGAATATCACTAAGCCCTACTTCTATATCATTTATATCTATATTAAATATTTTCTCTGGTACTTTTAACATATTTTAATTTCTCCTTTTTTACTCAAATTGATTTGCAAGTTGGTCTATTGTTACTCCACCTTTACAATACCAATCTATCTCAACATTGTCAAAATCTTTATTTCTAAATTTATTTAGCTTTTTATAATCAGCTGTTTCCATTGTAAAATTTATTGCAGATAAGTTCTCGTTTATTCTGTTTATATCCGTACATTTTATTAATGGTAAAATATTCTTTTCTTTTACTATCCAGTTTATTATTATTTGATTTTGTGTTTTATTATATTTTTCAGCAAGTTCAACTAGTACATCATAGTTTCTCATCGCTGTTCTATATCTCCTTAGTGGCTGATTCACTCGTACAATAAGCAACAGAACTATCCATAGGTCTACTTCCCAATCTAGATGCTATATTTACAACTCGTGGCATTTTTGATTTTTTCAATAATGGTATTGCATATTTTATACACATCCACCTTGCTACAACATTAACATCTAAAATTCTGAGCCTATAGAAAATCTTGTGTAAATCGGATTTCCTTCCGATTGATAACTTGAAAAAATTTAATATTTTTATTATTAACATTATTTTAATAATATTTCTCTAAAAAATCAATACTTTAGAAAAAGTTGTGTAAGTTTAATAGGGCTTAAGAAAAATCCTTCTTAAGCCTATTATTTTTAGGCTTTATTTTATATTCTGCCTTCATACATAATTCTAAATTGAGATAAGCATAAATCCCATTTATCAACCATTCTTGACCATTTTTTCTCTGCTTTTAATGTTGATAGATATAACACTTTTTTTGTTGCTACAGTTCTTTCTGGATAATATCCATTTCGATAATTATTATTATCTGTTCTTTCGTTTTTGGAATAACCAATTTTTGCCTCCATTTCAGCATCCAACAATTGTTGAAAAGCAAGGGCAAAGAAATCTTTCCAGGCTGTGTACATATCATTCATGGATTTAATATTTTTTGGATCATTCCTTCTAAAAAATTCCTCTACTATTTCATTTTTTTCTTTTTCTATTTTTTTACCCATAGAAAAATCCCTCCTTGATATTTTATATTTTATCATGGAAGGATTTATTTACACAACTTTTTCTATACTCTCAGATTTTTTATAATTAATCCCGCCTATTTTTTATAACTGTATACTCCGAAGTCCTATTTATTATATAACTTTACAATCCATTTCCCATTTTTCCTTGAATCAACTCTTTCGATCAATCCTTTTTCTTGCATCTCAGCCATATAATTTTTTACTGTTCTTAATGATTTATTTATTTCACTTGCAATTTCTTCTTGAGTTACTGTTGGTTTATTTTTTAATATGTTTATAATTGCTTGTTCTTCTAATGTTTGATTATTTATTATATTTTCTTTCCTGTTTTCTTCCTGAACATAATCAATATGAGCATACCTATTTTTTAACTCATAATTACTTCCTGTTAATAGATTATAAAAAAACTTTTCGAGAAATGATGTATCTTCAAATATATTCTTTTCGAAATTCTTATAATTAGCCCTTACTAATGAATTTCTAAAATACCATGAATTTTCCGCAAATACTTCATCATTTAATTTAAATCCAAACGTTCTCAAATATTTAATAATAAATACTGCCGTTGTTCTTGTATTTCCTTCACAGAATGGATGTATTTGCCATATGTTAGATGTAAATCTACATAAATGTTTTATTGACTCTTCTAATCCTAAATCTTTATACGAGAATTTTCTTTCTTGCTCAAAATCATATTCCAAGGTTTCTCTTATTGATTCATATGAAGAATATATTACGGTGTCGCCATTTAGTACCCATTCTTTCTTCGTAAAATTATAATCTCTAAATTCTCCTGCTTTATTTATTATTCCTGCGAATAATCTTTTATGAATGTTAAGCATTTCTGTAGGTGAGAAATTAAATGTTTTTTCACTTAATATTTCTGTGATTCTAACTGCAACTTTGTCAGCTTCTTCACTTTCCTTTTCAAAATTTTTTCTACTGCTTTCAGTTTCATAATATTCGCTTATTCTCTTCTTTGCTTCATCTATGTTAATATTACCTTCTATATGTTCTTTAGCTGTTTTAATTAAATATTTTGAAGGTTCTAATCCATCTACTTCTTGTAATCCAATAGCTGTTTCCCATGTTTTTGTTTTTTCTACTTTAGATGGTTCACCTTGTTTTATATATTCAGATAATTCTAAATTCCAATCATTTTTCTTCTCCATATTTAGACCTCCTACATATATAATTATATCATAAATTCTAAAAATATTCAATTTTAAAGTGCGAATTTTGCACTTTATTTTATGTATTCTTGCACTTTAAATATCTCCTATTTTTTATTCGAATCTTCAAATTTACAATAAAATAGACGAAATTTTAATTATTGATCTCGCCTATTTTTATAATTCAAATTTTTTATATACTTCTTTTGAACATTCCAAACAGTTATCACATAAAATTTCTGCATTCTTTTTATGTCTTTTTTCTAATCTAGATATTTCTTCCTTTTGGACTTTATTTTCATCTTCTAGTACTTCATAGCTTGTCTTAGGAAATGGTACTATAATTTCTTTTCCATATCCTTCAGAATTATACATGTTGTGCCTTCTATCCAAGAATCTTATATAATAAACATTCTCAATAAAGAATCCGTGTATTCTTCCCGTAGATTTATTTAACCTTAATTGTACCCCTTCATATTGCGGATTAGTTAAAAATTCATCTTTATAATTTAAAAAATCAATACTATCAATATATGGATGGGGCTTGTACTTTTTTTATATTCTCCAAATATTTGTTTTTTAGTAATTTTTGATAATTCAGTTAATTCATCTATCAAGTCCGTAAACCATTCACTTTCTATATTTCCTAATGAAAATAATTTATTTTTTCCTTCAAAAAATTCAAATGAAATTTTTATTTTTTTCTCATTTGTATTTCCTACATTTTCTTCTTTTAATCTACTTAAAATACTTACTACATTATTCTTTGGTGGTTTTACTTCTGGAATAGCCTTTAGTTTATTAGTATCAAATTTAGGCATTTGGTTCTTCTAATAATTTAGAATGAAAGAAGCTTATCATATCCTCAATTTTTATAGAATTTGTTGAAGGTTCATGCGCTTCTAATCCTTTTCTCGCATTATTCCATGGCGTTTCTTCATGTGTCAATTCTTCTAACTGATCTCCATCTAATTTTCCATAAATTCTGTATATTTCTCTTACTATTCCTTTTAATTCTTCATCTGTAGTTTTGGATTCCCTCTTTGGTATTTTATTATATCCATATACTTTAAATTTCTCATACAACTTGGGTGAAACCGGTCCATGAACCCATGCTTGTATTTGATCTTCAAATAATTTTTTGTTTGTTATTCCTGCATACCATCCTTGAGCATAATAGCATAATTTTTGTAATTTTTTTTGAGTCATACTTTCTATTGCTAAAAATTCATCTGCAACGTCATAAACATCAAACATGATATTTTCTCCCTTCCTTTTCTTGAATTTTATACTAAACTACTATCTTTTTCAATAGTTTCAACATAAAATTTCACTTATTTTTATAATTAATCTACATTTATATTATTATTTTGAATATTTAATTTTTATTAAATTTCAAATTATTTTTTACTTCTCAAAACTTCCGCCGTTTTTTCGCCGTTTTTTAATGAAATAAAAAAATCAAGGAATGTTCAATTCCTTGACAATTCTGGTTTTGTTGGCGATTCTTAATCTAATTACCTTCGCTTTATGAGGCATATTGCCTCCTTTCTAAGAATTAACTGTGCGAATTACAAGTTAATCCTTTTGCCCGGTATGTCAAGTGCTCATTACTTTATACTCTATTTCTTCCATATGTGGGAATATTTCTTTTACTCTTTTAAATGTAAGCATTGCATGGGCAGGTTGCGGATTTTTTTCTGCTTTGCTCAATAGTTTTTGTGTGTAGCAGTTTTCAGCTGTTTTAAATATTAGGTATCTGTTACGTACATAAGTATAGTAAATTTGATATCCATTTTCTAGGTTTTCGTAAAATTCTTTAAATGTATATTTACCTTCCATATCTTTTCTCATTTCCTTTTTATTTAATCATTTTATTAAATTCTTCTTCTGTTAGAATTGTTATTCCAAGCTCTTTTGCTTTTTTTAACTTACTTCCTGCATCTTCTCCTGCTAAAACATAATCTGTTTTTTTAGAGACACTGCTTGAAGTTTTTCCACCAAACTTTTCTATTACTTCGCTTGCCTCTTCTCTAGAAAATTTTTCTAAAGCACCTGTTAAAACAAAAATTTTTCCATCGAACCTATTATCTGTGCCATGTTCCTGTTTCAGCTGCATATTTACTCCTGCTTGTTTTAGTCTATTTATTAAGTCTATACTTTGTTCTTGTTTAAAGAAATTATATATACTCTCTGCTGTTATTAACCCGACATCTTGTTTCTGTTTTAGTTCTTCTAGTTCAGCATCTATTAAATTATCCATTGTCGTATATTCTTTAGCCAAGCTTTTCGCAAGCTTTACTCCTACATGTCTAATACCTAAAGAAGTTATTACTCTATATAAATCTCTTGTTTTGCTTTCTTCTATTGAATCTATCAAATTTTGTGCAAATTTCTTTCCATCTTTTTTTAATGATTTCAAATCTTCTAACGTTAGTTTATATAAGTCAGCAATATTTTCTATTAACTTTCTACTTATTAATTCATCTATTATCGCATCTCCTAAACCTTTTATATCCATTGCATCTTTTGATACAAAATGTAATATTCCTCTGTACAATTTTGCAGGGCATTCAACACCTATACAGCGTATAACTGCTTCTCCTTCTTCTCTTACAGCATTTGCACCACATACAGGGCAAGTCTTAGGCATTTCAAATTGTTTTTCTTCTCCTGTTCTTCTACTTTTTACCACTTCTACAATTTCTGGTATAACATCCCCTGCTTTTTGAATTATTACAGTATCTCCTATTCTTATATCTTTCTCTTTTATAAAGTCCTCGTTGTGTAATGTAGTTTTAGAAATATTTGAGCCAGCTACATTTACTGTGTCTAAAATTGCCATTGGCGTTATTGCACCTGTTCTGCCAACCTGGCATATTATATCTTTAACTCTTGTTTCTTTTTTCTCTGGCGGATATTTATACGCTACTGCCCACTTTGGTGTTTTATATGTTGTTCCTATTTTTTCCCTTAATTCTAAATTATTTACTTTAACAACTGCTCCATCTATTCCAAAGGTCAAACTTTCTCTGTCCTTACCTATTTTTTCTATAGCCTTAATTACTTCATTTATATTTTTGCATAATATTTTTACTGGGTTTACATTAAATCCTATTTTTTCAAGATATTCTAGTCCTTGATAATGTGTAGTTATAGTTTTATCTTCCGTCTCTTGAATATTAAAAATATATATGTCTAAAGGTCTTTGCGCAGTTATTTTGCTATCCAACTGTCTAAGTGAACCAGCAGCCGCATTTCTTGCATTTGCAAATCTTTCTTCCTCGTCTGCCATTCTTGCTTCATTTAACTCATCAAACTCCTTTTTTCCTATAAAAATTTCTCCACGCACAATTATATTTATAGGTTCTTTTAATTTATGTGGTATACTTCTTACTGTTTTCAAATTATCTGTAACATCCTCGCCTACAAGACCATTTCCTCTTGTTGCTCCTTGTACAAAAATTCCATTTTTATATTCTAGTGCAGTAGATAATCCATCAATTTTTGTTTCTACAACATATTCCAATGGTAAATTATATTCTTCTGCCAACTTTTGCATTCTTGTATCAAATTCTCTGACTTCTTCAAAAGAAAAAACATCTTGTAAACTTTGAAGTGGAACTTTATGTGTTACTTTTTTAAACCCTTTTTTTATAGGACTTGTCCCAACTTTTTGTGTTGGAGAATCAGTAGTTATAAGCTGTGGATATTCCGCTTCAATTTGTTTTAATTCTTTCATTAATGTATCAAAATCAAAATCGCTTATAACCTGTTCATCTTCGTAATATTTTATAGTATAATATTCAATTTTAGGCTTTAATTCATTAATCCTTTCTTTTGCTTCTTGTAATGTCATTTCAATAAATCCTTTCCATTTTTAATATAGTCCCAACCTGAAAAGATTGTAGCTATAACACATATAATCATCATTAATGTTACTATTAAATTTATTGCGAAATTGTATCCTGTTAAAGAATTCGTAAATATTGCTCCAAATGGATTAGTATCAATAAATGCCAATATAATTGCAATCATTTGTGTAACCGTTTTTAATTTTCCCCATATACTTGCTGCAACAACTTCCCCCTTTTTTTCTACCGCAATCAATCTATATCCAGATACTATAAATTCTCTCATTATTATTATTGCTGGTATCCAAGAAGGTATTTTAGAATGTTCAACTAATATTATCATTGAAACAATTACCAATATTTTGTCTGCTATTGGGTCTAAAAATTTTCCAAATGTTGTTATTTGGTTTGTTGATCGTGCTATGTAACCATCTAATTTATCTGTAATAGATGCTATGATAAAAATTATATCTATTATGAACATATTAATAGGTATTCCTAATATTGTTCCTTGCATATTTATAAGTGAAATTATTAATATTACAAATACCAAAATAACTCTAAATACTGTTAACTTATTGGGTAAATTCATCTATATCTCTCCTCTTTGTTTTTTTCTATTATATATAAATTCTAAAAAAAAATAAATAGTATTTACGATTTTTTATAACATTTTTATTTTTACTATTTCTATAATATCCAAGATGTATTCACTTATTACAGGAAGATTTAGAGCAACTATTTTTTGTAAGACTACTAATAATATAGCTGTTAATATAGTAAAACCTATTCCTGTACCAATGCCTTTGATAATTCCAGACCAAAAATTTCTAAAGAAAAACTTTTTCCTGTTACCTAAAAGTTCTATTAATTCTAATATATTATTTTGAGATAATGTATAATTTATTTTATCTAATCTTTTTATTAATTCCTTTTCCTCTTTTTTCTTTTCAAACATAAAATCCACCCATTATTAGAGTGGATTTTTTTTGCTTTTTTATTCAATTTTACTAATTAAATTTATTCTTTATTATTTTTTACTAATAAATCTAATTTTTTTATTAGTTCTTGTAATTTTTTCATATCTTTTCCAATCATTTCCCAATCATTACTATTATTAGATTTTTCTAAATTTTCATTTGCCTTTATTATTGCTTTTATTGTTTCTTCTATAGTTTCTGTACTTTCTATTTCTATGTCAAAAGCTGATTGAGATAACAAATTATTTATTGCCTCTTCTATATTATTTCCTATAGCAAATTTATTTCCTGATGCAACAACTACTTTTTTTAATAATGGTAAAGAATTGTCTTCATTGGTATATTGCTGATAAATTGATTGCACATATAATAATGTATTTTCAATTGGAACAACTATAGTATTTTTTGTTATTTTTGTCCCTGTAACCTTAAGTTTTTCTATTTCTCTATATATGTTTTCATCTTGTTCTGTTAATGAATTTAATTGCATTGTTCCTATTGCATTACTATCTGAAGCATATTTGTATATCGTTAATTTTGGTGTTCCATTTTCATATGTTCCTACTGTATATGATATTATATTCTGTTTTTTATATGGTGTATATGGAATTACTAAACCTAGCTGTGCATTTTCCGAATCAATAGTCTTTACCATTGTATAATATGGCTCTATTTCCGTTCCCGTCTTTGAAGTTGTCTTTCCTGTAACATTTGTTGCTATTTCCCATATATCATCTCCTCTATATAAAACATCAGGCTGTATATTATGATATCTCGTGATTATATTTGCTTGAATTTTATACAAAAATTTTGGATATATAAATTGATTTTTTATATCTTCTTCAATTTGTTCATCTTTGTCTACAAATAAACTTGGATATATATTTCTATATGACATTATTATAGGATCTGCTCTATCTGTAATATAAAACTTTGTTGTTCCATCATATGCATCTATTAAAACCTTAACAGAATTTCTTATATAATTTATATCTAGCTTTGTTAATAAATCTGTTTGAATTGTAGACATTTGAGAATATGGATATTCACTAGAAGTAGTATATGCATCTATTACCCAAACCAATTTTCCTTCTTTATTTACTACCAAATATGGTTCTTCGTCATATAATAAGTATGGCATTAACGTTTTAGCTCTTTTTATAACATTTCTGTTTGTTAATATTTTGCTCTCTTTTGTTGTATTTGTTGAAAGAGCTAATCCAATATTTCCCTCTTTTATTCCTAATATAAATCTATCAATAAAATTAAGTTGAAGTCCTGCATTTCCATCGTAAGTTTTTTTTGCATTTTCAGCCGTATTAGAATTTAACTTTGGATAATCAAATTCTTCTCCATTTTTATTGTTCGTTACTACTGGTTCATTTGTCTGTAATCCGTAGTAAATTCTTGGTTCTGTTATCTTTATTACTTCATTGCTTTCAAAATCTTTTTGAAGATTTATTATTTCCCCTTCTTCATTGATTTTATTAGCTGCTGTAACTATTATCCCATATCCATGTGTATACTCATACATTTTATCGTTGTATGTACCAATGTTTTCTGATATTTCTCTAGGTGTTATATATGCTAATGATAATTTACCATTTAAATTAACTTTTGCAATATTACTGTTCCTATATGAATAATATCCTTTTGCTGTTTGTAACATATTTAAGTTCTTTAATACATTTTCCTTACTTGTTATTGTAATATTATTAATTACTTCTTGATTTTCTTCTTTTATTTTTGCACTTAATGTTTCATTATTAGCTATTGTTTTTTCTTCTATTTCTATGCCATAAGCCTTTTTGGTAAATTCTATATTCTTACTTATATAGTATTTTTCTTTGTCTAGCTCATTTGATTTTACAAGAAAAGTTTGGGTTATTATTAATACTATTAGTAATCCTATTAAATATACTGGAACTGCTGTTATACTTTTTATTACATTTTTAACTTTTCCCTTTTTGAAGAATATAACTGCCAAAATTATTGAAATTACCATTACTACTGTTAATACTTTGTATCCCCAAAGTTTTATTGTTACATCTGTAAAACCAGATCCATATATTGAATATACTGTTTCTCCTTTTAATGTTAAAAATTTATTTGTTCCCATATCTTGTATTCCTACATATGTTAGGATTGATAATAATATAACTATTACAATAGTGTGAAAAACCAATTGTTTTGTAAAATGGTTATTCTTCAATATTTCTCTATTTATTCCATCAAAAAACATATTAAATGAAATTATGTAATACAATATGGTATATATTGTTAACCCTACTATGAGAAGCATTATATATATAAGCATAAATTCTATAAATGGTTTTTTAAACATGAAGTAACTGATATCATATCCAAATATTGGGTCCGCAATTTCAAAAGATGCACTATTAAAACATAGCATTATTTTTTTTAGCATTATATTTGTTGTAAAAGTACTTATTATTATTGAGCTTATAAGTGCAATGGATTTATTTATTAACTTCGGCATTGGCTTTTTATCATCATCAAAAAAAGCTTTTAATCCTTTTTTTATTTTTAAATTTGTAAAATATATTAATAGAAATAATATTATAAAGTTTGCACTAAAGGCTATAGCCGTATATTTTATATTTTTCCAAAATATTTCTACATATTCTTCCCCTATTTCTAGTACTTCCAGATATTTACCTCTAAATAATACATAGCCAATTAAAATTGCCAATAATATAAATGCTAGTACAATTATAATTCTTTTGTTATCCTTTTTGGTTGTTATTTTTGTCATTTTAATCTCATTCCTTTCTAAGCTTATCTTCTATTGCTTATTTGGCTATATTAATGCATTTACAAAATCGTTGCTGTTAAATATTTCCATATCGTCTATTTGCTCGCCAATTCCAATAAATTTTACCGGCACCTTGTTTTCAGCAACAATTCCTATAACCACTCCGCCTTTAGCTGTTCCATCTAATTTTGTAAGTACTAGTCCTGTTATATTTACTGTCTCTTTAAATGCTGTTACTTGTGATATTGCATTTTGCCCTGTTGTAGCATCTAAAACCATTAAAACTTCCTTAGATGCTTCTGGCAATTCCTTGTCTATTACCTTTTTTATTTTTACAAGCTCGTCCATTAAATATTTCTTGTTGTGCAATCTTCCTGCTGTATCACATATTAAGACATCTGCTTGTTTCTCTTTTGCTATCTTTACAGCATCATAAACAACTGCTGCTGGATCTGTTCCCTCTTCTCTTTTTACTATGTCACATCCTGCTCTATTGGCCCATATTTCAAGTTGCTCTACTGCTGCTGCTCTAAAGGTATCTGCTGCTGCAACAACTACCTTTTTGCCATCCTGCTTTAGTCTATTAGCTATTTTTCCTATAGAAGTAGTTTTTCCAACACCATTTACGCCTACTACTAATATTACAGATGGAGTTGTTTCTAACTTTAAAGTATTGTCCACTTCTTCTAATACATTTTTAATTTCATCTCTTAGAGCTTGCTTTACAGCCTGCTCGTCTTCTATCTTTTCTTTTTTTATTTTATTTCTCAAATTTGTTATAATTTTGGTAGAAGTTTCTACTCCAACATCAGACATTATCAATGCCTCTTCTAATTCATCTAAAAGTTCCTCATCTACTTTTCTAAAATTGCTAAATACATTATTTAGTTTTTCATCAAATGAACTTTTAGTTTTACTTAACCCTTGTTTTAATTTATCAAAAAAACCCATATTTCCTCCATAATTTCATATTATTTTATCAATAGTTAGTATAGCACATTTCCTATGATATATCAATAACAAAGCTCAAACAATTAAAGGTCCTTTTTAATATAAAAAAAAGATTTTGACAATAAAATTATAAGAATAATATAAATTCCATAAACACCACCTCATGTACAGGTATAGGACAAGTATGTTCATCGGTATATAGAAGTAGCACCAAAAAAAATCAATCTTTTTAGATTGATTTAATCATTAGCGTTACATTTGTGCAACGATTTTACTTAATGGAGCTACTGGGCAGAATTGAACTGCCGACCTACAGGTTACGAATCTGTTGCTCTACCAACTGAGCTACAGTAGCATGTATTTTAAGTATACTATAATCATTTTTTGTTTGCAATAGTTCTGCATCATTAAATTTTAAATTATGGCAATATTACAGGGCTGTCCCCGATTGTTCAAATGGAACAATTGGGGACTGTCCCTAATTTGGCATCTTTAAAAATGTTTTCCTTTTTTCTTTTTTAAGTCATCGTTTGAGTCTTCATTTGTTTCTTCAAAATTATTATTTTCTATTTTTTCTTTTGTTTCATATTGGTCTAAATACTCGTTTTTGTTTTGTTCATATTCTCCATTATTTGTTGCTTTTTCTTCTTTATTTTTTTTGCTTGCATTTAATTTATCTCTTTTAATTATTAACAATAATATTATTAAGCTTATTATTCCTGCTATAATATAGAATATTTCTTTTGCTGATAGTTTAGGCAATATTCCTTGTTTTTCTGCTTGTTGTACTGGTTTGTTTACTGTTATCTGATATGTTGTTGTTTCATCTGTTTTAGTTGATTTCAATAATATTGTTATTACATTTTCTCCATCTTGTAAATTGCTATTTCCCAAAATTTCTATTGTAGTATTTTCGTCACTTGTTGTAGCATTTACTTTTAATTCATTTATTTCACTATTGCTTAGTGTAGCTGTATATGCAAATATGTCTGGTGAAAATGCTGGCTCTATGTTGATTCCTTCTATAGTTAGTGCTGATAATCTCAAACTTGATTGCACAGTTTTTTCTCTTGTAGCAGTTATTATATATGTTCTAGTTGTTCCATCTTCTGCTGTTACTAATATTTTAACTATATTATCTCCTTCTACTAATTTATCATTTCCAGAGATTTCAACTTTTGATTTGCTATCTTCTGCCTCTACTATAATATCTAACTTTTCTATACTATTTGGAACTTTGATTGTATAGTCTGTAACATCTTTTTTAAATTCTGGTGTTAGTCCTTCTGGTTTTACTTCTAGTTTTGCTAAATTTTTGTTTGTTGATTTTTCTTCATTTTTAGGTTGTTCTTTCGGTTTTTGTTCTTCTGCTTTTGGCTGTGTTGTAGTTAAATATTCACTGTATATATACCCTGTTGAGCCGTTAAATGATACCTTGCTCCAACCGTTATCGCCTTTTCCTATGCGCGTTACACTTTTGTCTGCTCCTAATGAACCTATTATTCCACTACTTGTTGACCAACTTTTTCTTACATTTACTTCCGTAGTTGCATAAACAGTTTCATTTACTGATGTGAATTTTGGTTCTGTTGGTGTAGTATTTCCACCTGCATTGCCACCTGTACTTCCTCCACCTGTTGTATTATTGTTCTGTTTTGCTTTTACGGTTACTGTATCCGTTTTAGGTTTAAGTAGATTTTCGTCTTTGACCAATTCTCCTGTTGTAGATGAAGAAATACCAGTTTCTTCATCTGGGCTAATTGTCACTGTTGCTTTTCCCACACTTTTTGCCGTAACAATTATTTTTTCATCTGCCCTTCCATCGTCAATAAAAACAGACGAAATATTAACTGAAACATTTTGACTATGCGATATATTAAACTTTCCTGTTAATCCTGTCGCTGTTATTGTTATATTGTATGACTCTCCTACTGTTACAGAATCCCTTCCAGACGTTATGCTAAAACTTGCAGCCTCTGCACTTGTACTAATTACTAATAAAATCATTACTATAGCAATAATAATACTTATTGCAACTTTTGTTTTTTTCCTTCTCATTTTTTATTTTCCTTTCGTAGAATTTTTTATATTTCTATTTTGCCTTTCCCCATTATGTAATTTTTTACTCTAACATAATCTGCTGCCGTTGTTTTCTTATCTGAATCGACATCTGCACTTTCTCTTTCTACATTGTTTAATGTTTTTTTGCCCATAATATGGTTTTTTATTTTAACATAATCTGCTGCTGTTATTCTAGCATCACCGTCTATGTCACCTTTTACTATTATTATATATTCTTTTTCTTCTATTATTACTTTATATCCTGTTCCTACATTACCCGTTTTTATCTCTTCATTACCCTTTTTAATTATTGTATTATTGTATTTTGTCTTAATGTTTTCCACTGTTGTTTTTGGCACACACATTAAATTTGTTCCATCTATCTTAAAGATGTCATTTGTATTTTCTGGCTCTTGAGGTTCTTGTGGTTTATCACTTTCTATAGGTTCAATATTTTGTTCTGAGCCACCTGCTCTTGCCACATAACCAATAATTCCATTTCCTGTAACAACTTTATCCCATGTATACCCATTTTTATTAGAAACTGCTTTTTGTGTTCTTGTTAATATTGTACCCTTTTCTACAATTGTTAGACATTTAGCGTCTATTCCTGGATTTTCTCTTATCTTAAGGCCATATTCACATACAACCTTTACTAATTCATTACCCGAGTCATCTGAACCTGAACTTACTATATTTAAATATTTTGAAGCTAAATATCCCTGCGTTCCATTGTTTAATTTTACTTTATACCAATTGTATCCATCTACACCATTGTATTGGCCTTTTTCAATTATTGTAAGTGCTTGTCCCTCTGTTAATGTAGTAATTACTGTTGTATTTGATGTTCCTGGCCCGTTTCTTAAATTTACATCTGTATTTGCAATTGCTCTTTCACTGCAATTAGTTATGTCACTAATTCGCTTTATATAAGTTGAATTAATATATCCCTTTGTTCCATTTGCTAATACTACTTTGTCCCATCTTATTCCATCATTTGTAGAAACTCCTATTTCTATTCTTAATATTTTTGCTCCTTTTTCTAGTGTTGCTATATTTGTTGCTGAACTTTTTGCTTCTTTTTTTATGTCGGCTTTTGAATTAAGTTCTACATTTTGTGTTACAATTGTTTGACTTCCTGGATATGGGCAATTCTGTTTTGGCATGTTCTCATATACTGGTATTAAAAAATTAAATGGTATCTCATTACTTGTATTTATAAATCCAAGCTTTTTGTAAGCACCTCTTACTTCTTCACCTTCAGTTTTTGCAGCTGATACATTTTGCATATATTGGTGATAATATAACTCTGTTTCATAGTCATCTACAACATCAAATTTTTGTAAATATAATGTAGATTGTCCATATTGTATGTATTCTTTTGCAATAAATTTTGCTCCTCCATGTATTGCTTTTTCCGGTGAAGACCATCCATTATTTTTGGCATATTTTAATCCGTTAGCCATAATGTCACTTCCTGTAGCGCCAATATTAAAGAAGTTATAATATCCTCTGTATGTCGAATTATAATTACCTGAAACCATTGCAGTTCCTGTTGTTCCTTGTTCTTGCAATATCCTACTTGCTAAATGATATGGACTAACATTATATGTTTTACCTGCTTCCATTATAATCTGTGCATAAGATTTATTTATTGTAGCTTGTTTTCCATTTGTATCTATATAATTAATACTATTTCCCTGTAGATATTTACAATTTGCCAAAATACTATTTACTCCTGAAATCGTGTGTAATTCTGCATTATATCCAAGTTCTTCAAATTGAAATATGTAATCTTCATAAAGGAAATTTCTAGGATCCATGTAATATGAAACTGCTACTTCTGAAGCGCCCTTCCATCTTCCCTCATCATATGTTCTTTTATTTGCTTCGCAGTATGCACAAAGCCATTCTCCCTTTCTATCTGCTGGGACTAAATTTCTGCTATGTGCTTCTGTTGTTTCATTTTTTATAACTTGATTCCAGTCAAGCCCTGTAAAAAATATTGTATATGTCCATGTTGGATGTTGCTTTTTTAAGTTGTTAATTAACTCCGTATATCCTGGATAATTTACAAGTTTATTGGTTTTGCTCTCTGGCTCTTTGTATTGAGCAGCATCAACCTTATGTGGTAAAATATTTATTATAAAAAATGATAATATTATCATTACTATTAACATACTAATTATTTTATACATTCTTCTCAATTATTACACCTCATTTGTTATTATTCGACAAATAAAGTATAACATTGTTATTTTTTTTAGTCAATTGATATAAAGAAAAAGTAATATAATTGTAACAAAAATTTATTTTTTCATTTTATTTACAATTTACTACTTGTTGCCTTAGATAGTTATTATTTCTTTAATTCACTTATATAATATTAATATATGCAAAATGAAAAAAATATGTTACAATATCAGCGGAGGTTTTTGTATGAATAAAATCGAATTATTATCTCCTGTTGGAGATTGGGATTGCTTATTAGCCGCAGTTCAAAATGGTGCGGATAGTGTGTATTTTGGTTCTACTCTGTTTAATGCTAGAGCTTCTGCAAATAATTTTGATGTTCCCACATTAAAAAAAGCTATACAATACTGTAAGTTAAGAAACGTAAGAACTTTTTTAACTTTAAATATTTTAATTAAAAACTCTGAATTTAATGATGCCATTAATTTAGCTCAAAAAGCTTATGAATTTGGCATTGATGCCTTAATTGTACAAGATCTTGGGCTTGCAAGATATTTAATTAAGAATTTTCCGGATATGCCTATTCATGGCAGTACTCAAATGTCAATACATAATTTAGAAGGTGTTTTAGAATTACAGGATTTAGGTTTTAAAAGGGTTGTTCTTGCGCGTGAATTACCATTAAATGAAATTCAATACATATGTAAAAATTCTAAAATAGAAATAGAAACTTTTATACATGGTGCTCTATGTATTTCTTATTCTGGTCAATGCTTATTTTCCAGCATTATTGGTGGACGTTCTGGTAACAGGGGCAAATGTGCAGGTCCTTGTAGGTTGCCTTATGAACTTTTAAACCATAATAACGTTTCAAATAAAGAAACAACAATGGATAAAGGTTATCTATTAAGTCCAAAAGACTTATGTACCCTTGACTATTTACCTCAGTTAATTGATGCTGGTGTAAAATGCTTTAAAATTGAAGGAAGATTAAAAAGTCCAGAATATGTTGCAACTGTAACTAGAATATATCGTAAATATATAGATAAAATATTAAATAAAGAAGATTATATTGTTGAAGACTCTGATATGAAACAGCTGTTGCAAATATTTAATAGAGGTGGCTTTTCTAGTGGACATCTTTCAGATTCACCCAATAAAAACCTGATTTTCAAAGAAAGACCTAATAATATCGGCTTATTCCTTGGAAATATTAGCAAATTTAGCAGCAATAAAGGGCATATTACTTTAACATTAAATGAGGATTTGGCAATTGGAGATACTATTTATACAGAAAAAGAAGATTCTAAATATACTGTTTCAGAACTGATGCAGAAAACATTAAATCTTACACATGCTAAGGCTGGCACAAGAGTTACAATTGGTAGAATGAAAGGTAATATATCTGTTGGAGATAAAGTGTACAAATTAAATAGCAAAGAATTGCTAAATACTGCTAGACTTTCTTATACAAATTGTGAAAATAAAAAAATAAATATTAATGCAAACGTTATAGTTAAAAAAAGAATTCCTATAAGCATATCTGTTAACTATAACAATTCTGTTATATCTGTTTCTTCAGATGTTGTCCCTATTCCTGCAATTAACTCCCCTATAACTTCTGAAAGAATTATAAAGCAGATTTGTAAAACTTCAAATACGCCATTTAATTTTAAAACAGTAAATGTTCAACTTGATGATGGATTGTTTATTCCTAATATAAGTGTTTTAAATGAACTAAGACGCAATTTGTTATTAAAACTACAAGAGCATATATTGGCTGAAAGTGCAAGGACATCTAATTTTGGATTAAATAATATTACTTTGCCATATAATATTCTAAAATCCGAAAAGAATAATAATAAAAAAATATCAATCTTACTAAGAAATATTAATTCTGACACGGATTACTCTATTTTAGATTTTAAAAATATAAGTAGCTTATATATTCCTTTAAAATGTTTTGTAAATAAAAAATTGGAAAAAACATTAGAATTTTTATCAGATAAGGTAAATACATATGTATACCTACCATCTGTAATAAAAAACAATTATAAAAATATTATAAAGAAATATTTGGAAGATATTATACAAAAATACAAAATTAAGGGATTTGTTATTTCTAACTTATCAAATTTGAAATTTTTAGAAGGCTATAAAAGCAATTTTGAGATAATAGGAAATTCATCTTTAAATATATTTAATAATTATTCTATAAAAGAATGTGCTGAATATGGAATAAATAAAGTAACTCTTTCAAGGGAATTAAGTAAAACAGAACTGGAAGATATTCTTAAATATAATCTTGATATAGATACTGAACTGATTGTTTATGGAACTTTACCTATAATGTCTTGCAATTACTGCTTTTTAGGAAAATCAAATATGTGCTATCCTGAATGTAAAAGACTTTGCTCTGACGACAACTCTTATTACTTAAAAGACAGATTAGGCTTTAAATTTAGAATAGTTTCAGATAACATTCAATCAATTACATCTATTTTTAATAGCAAAATTTTATCAATTTCTCCTAAGACATTTAATGTTTCGTCTGTTAGAATAGATATATTAGACGAAAATGTAACCACAATAAATAAGATAATTGAAACTGTAAAATCTGGGAAATCATTTGAAGGTAAAGAATACACTTCTGGAAGATTAGAAGAAGAAAAATAACTGGATGGCGGAGGCTTTAGCACCTCCGTCTTTTTTCACAATTATTGTGAAGCCGTTAATTTAATTAATAAATCTATGTTATCGTCTTTTGCTGCTTTGTTTCTACGTATTGCTCCACATTTTTTACATCTAAATATTATTATATATCCTTTTTTTGAATCTGGCTCTACTCTTATTGGTTCTAGTACTCCATGGCATGTTTCGGCTCTATCTCCCGGATTTATATCCACATGTTTTGAATGTAAACAATAATTGCAATGATTCCTGCACGAATAACCTAATGGTTCTATTTTTTTGCCACAATTTTCGCATATAAATTCTTCATCTATTTCAAAAAATTTTCTACCCATTTCTTTTTTTCCTCTTTACCAATATTTAATCTTCGTATATGCTTCCTCCAATAAACTCTCTTAGCAAAGAATTCTTTGGAACTAATTCATCTGGAATATCTTCAAAATAATTTAGAAGATTATATAAATTCTTAGCCTCTGAAAACTCCTTTGAAGCATTTGTTATTTCTTTTAATAAAGGATGTGCATGTTTTTTTAATACACACAATTCATATATTAATGATGTGTTAAACATACTGTCGGCATCTTCTTGAAACGGATATATGTATTTTTCTTCTCCTTGATTAACAGAAAGCCATGTTTCCAATGTATGTAGGGCACTATAACTTCTAAATTGATAATCTCTTACTATTCTTCTTATAAGTCTCGTGTCAGTTGTAGATATTCTGTTAAAATAATCTATATTTAGTACTGTTAATGCACTTATATATATTTTATACTTTTGGTCTTTTGAAATTGCTTCTGTTAGTTTGTCATTTAAGCAGTGAATTCCTTCCATTACAAGTACTTCGTCCTGCGCTAATCTCATTTTCTCTCCATGGTATTCTTTATGACCTGTTTTAAAATTAAATGTTGGCACATCAATTTCTTCACCATTTAATAATTTTGTTAAATGTTCATTAAATAATTTTAAATCTATTGCCTCTATGCATTCAAAATCATATGTTCCATCAGAATGTTTTGGATTATCTTTTCTTTCTACAAAATAATTATCAACAGATATTGTAACTGGTTTTAATCCATTTAGTCTTAAATGTACTCCTAATCTTTTAGAGAAAGTAGTTTTTCCAGAAGAAGATGGTCCCGCTATCAGTATTGCTTTTACATCTTTTCTCTCTACTATTTTGTCTGCTAAATCAGATATTTTCTTCTCATGTAATGCTTCAGATAATGATATAATGTCTTGAGCTTTTCCCTCTGATATTGCTTTATTTAGTCTGTACACTGTATTAATTTTTAATGTTTTATATATATCTTCGTATTCATCTAATGTGTTTAAAAGTTTCTTTGTTTCATTATACTTTTCTAAAACATTTGGAGTATATTTTGATGGATATCTTAATAAAAATCCATCATGATATTTTACAACTTCAAACTTATCTATAAATCCTGTTGATATAGGCATTACACCATAAAAATAGTTATAATATTCTTCACAAAAATATAGCGAAACTTCTTCTTTTTCTTTATTATCTAATTGTAATATTCCTCTTAGTGTTTTTTCTTTTTCGTAAAATTTGATTGCCTCTTCTTTGGTCATTTCCACTTTTTTAATTTCTATATTTTTATTTACAATTTCATGCATTTTTTCACTTATTCTTTTTATTAATTCTTCAGTTATTTCCATATTTTCTATTTCACACAACATTGAATTAGATAATTGATAATTTACTGTTAGTAAAGCTTGTGGATATAATTCATATAGAGCTTTAGCCATTATATATGTTACCCCTCTTATGTATACTCTTCTGCCATCTCTTGTTGTTGTATCAATTAACTCCACTTTGTCTTCTGGCTCTACCTCATAATTTAAACTTTTTACTTCATTATTGCATTTACAAGCAATTATATTACTATCTTGTAACTCTATTTCTTTCTTAAATATATCTATTACTTTTTGTTTACTTGTAATTTTTAACTTTTTTTCACTTTTATATACTATGTTCATATTTTTTTCTTCCTTTCATACATATATTTATATCATATTTCTATTATATTATCAATACATCGAGTTATGTCAAAGTAATACAATATGATAGCAAAAGGAGAGACATTTGCCTCTCCTCTAAATTAGTTTGCCATTTTATCCTTTATTTTAACTAAAGTATTTAATGCATCAATTGGAGTCAAACTATTTAGGTCTATTTTGTCTATTTCATGTGCTATTTCTGCTAATTTGTAATTATACATATCTAATTGACCTTCTGCAACCTTTTTATTTTCTTTTTCTTGTTCTTTACTTCCTAAAATGCTTTTTCTTTCCAAGGTTCGTAATATCTCATTAGATCTTTTAGTAACAGTTTGAGGTACCCCTGCTAATTTAGCTACATGCACGCCATAGCTTTCATCTGTTCCTCCTGCCACAATTTTTCTTAAAAAGATAATATCTTCTCCTTTTTCTTTTACAGCTATAGAATAATTTTTCACACCCTGTATTTTTTGCTCAAGCCCTATAAGTTCATGGTAATGGGTTGCAAATAGTGTTTTTGCCCCACACTTTTCTTTATCTGACATATATTCTGCAACTGCCCATGCAATTGATAGTCCATCATATGTAGAAGTTCCTCTTCCAATCTCATCTAGAATGACTAAGCTATTTTGTGTGGCTTCTTTAAGTATTGTTGCAACTTCCATCATTTCCACCATAAATGTACTTTGTCCCATGCTTAAATCATCTGATGCTCCTATTCTAGTAAAAATTTTATCAACTACTCCTAATCTTGCAAATGTTGCTGGAACAAAACTTCCACATTGCGCCATTAACGTTATTAACGCAACTTGCCTCATATATGTAGATTTTCCTGCCATATTTGGTCCTGTTATTATAGAAAATCTATTATCTTCTTTATCTAAATATGTATCATTGTCTACAAATTCTCCACTTGGAAGTATTTTTTCTATAACTGGATGTCTTCCACCTTTTATATCTATAATTCCACTATTGTCTACTATAGGCATGCAATAATTCATATCTTCTGCCACGATTGCAAATGAGTTTAAAACATCAAGTGTCGCAACTATGTCTGCTGTTCTTTGTATTCTTAGCAGTTGCTTTTCTATTATTTCTCTTATTTCGCAAAATGCATTATACTCCAGATTTATAACTTTTTCTTCTGCTCCCAGCAATTCATTTTCTAATTTCTTTAATTCCTCTGTAACATATCTTTCACCATTTGTTAGTGTTTGTTTTCTTATATATCTATCTGGCACCAATGAGATATTAGATTTTGTAACTTCTATATAGTATCCAAAAACTTTATTAAACCCAACTTTTAGTCCTTTTATTCCAGTTTTTTCTCTTTCATTTGCTTCTAGCTGAATAAGCCAGTTTTTTCCATCTGTTGTTGCCATTTTTAATTTATCTATCTCTTCATTATACCCTTTTTTTATTATTCCGCCTTCTTTTACACTAATTGGTGGCTCTTCTACAATTGCAACATCTATTATATTATATATGTCTTCTAATATGTCTAATTCGTTATACAATTCCTTTAATAAAGTGCTTTCCGTATTTGACATTATTTTTTTTAATTCTGGCAACTGTTTTACAGAATTTTTTAATGAAATTAGGTCTCTGGCATTTGCATTTCCATAAGAAATTTTTCCAACTAATCTTTCTATGTCATATACTTTTTTTAATAAATCTGCTATATCTCCTCTTAATATTGGGTTATCCTTTAATTCTTTTACGGAATTTATTCTTTTATTTATTTTTTCAACATCCAATAATGGGTCATTTATCCATCTTCTTAACCTTCTCCCTCCCATTGATGTAGAGGTTCTGTCCAATACCCATAATAATGTACCTTTTTTTGACTTGTCTCTTAATTTTTCTGTTAATTCTAAATTTCTTCTGGCATTTATGTCCAAACACATATATTTTGTATTGTTATACAAAATTATCTTATTTATGTGGTCTAAATTAGTTTTTTGAGTTTCTAAAATATATGTAAGTAATCCGTTTATTGCACATATACAAAGCGTCTTATCATTTATTTCTATTTTATTTTCACTTTCATCAACTACATTATATTTAGATGTCAATTCTTCCACATTATTAGAGAACTTATTGTCTTCTTGCTTAGATATATATATTTGAAACCTTTCTCTTATTTTTGCAATTTCCTCCGTAGTATCATACATTAAATTATTTACTACTATTTCTGCTGGTGAATATCTAGATATTTCATCTAATGCTGCAGAGAAATTATTTGTTTCTTTTATTTGGGTTGCTCTAAAATCTCCTGTTGAAACATCACATACTGCAATCCCAAAATAAATTCCACTCTTATATACTGACATTATATAATTATTTTTCTTTTCATCCAATAAATTACTTTCTATTACTGTTCCTGGTGTTACAACTCTTATTACTTCTCTTTTAACTATTCCCTTGGCTTGTTTTGGATCTTCCATTTGTTCACAAATAGCAACTTTGTAACCTTTACCTATTAAACGAGCTATATAATTTTCCGCTGCATGAAATGGTACCCCACACATTGGTGCTCTTTCTTCTTGTCCACATTCTTTTCCAGTAAGAGTCAGTTCTAATTCTCTGGAAGCCAAAATTGCATCATCAAAAAACATCTCATAAAAGTCACCTAATCTATAAAATAAAATACTATCTTTATAATCTTTTTTTGTATCCAAATAATGTTGCATCATTGGTGAATATTCTGCCATAGTTAATTTTCTTCCTTCCTTTTTATTAATTATCTTTTTATATTAGTTTTCCTTTTAAATACCACATATGTTCAGAAACTATTTTTAAGTCAATAACCTTTCCTATCAAATTGTCTTCCCCCTCAAAAATTACAACTTTATTTGAATCTGTTCTACCTGTTAGCATATTATCATTGTTCTTGCTTTTACCTTCTACTAGCACTTTTTGTTTAGTATCAATATATTGTTTATTTTTATTTGCAATCTGCTGTTCAACTAACATTTTTAATTTATTAAATCTTATATGTTTTTGTTCTTCTGGAACCTGATTCTCCATTTTGTCTGCTGGTGTTCCAACTCTTCTTGAATATATAAACATATATACTTGTTCAAAGTTTACCTTTTCTACCACATCTAATGTATCTTCAAATTCTTCATCTGTTTCTCCTGGAAATCCCACTATTATATCTGTAGAAAATGTTACATTTGGTATCTCCTTTTTCATTTTTTCTACAAGATTTAAGTATTGTTCTTTTGTGTATTTTCTGTTCATTTCCTTTAATACTTTGGTATTACCAGATTGTAATGGTAAATGTATTAATTTACAAACTTTGTCACATTTTTTTATTGCTTCTATTACGTCATCTGTAAAATCCTTTGGATGAGGAGACACAAATCTAATTCTTTCTATTCCTTCTATTTTATTGACTTCGTAAAGTAGTTCTGCAAAAGATGTTATTTTTTTGTTTTTGTTCTCTACTTTTTCCATTCTCATATATGAGTTAACATTTTGCCCTAATAGAGTTATTTCTTTATATCCTTTATCAGCCAACTCTTGTACTTCTTTTAAAATATCTTCTGCTTTTCTACTTCTTTCTCTTCCTCTTACATATGGCACTATACAATAACTACAAAAGTTATTACAGCCATACATAATAGTAACAGATGCCTTTATTTTATCATCTCTCTTTATTGGCAAGCCTTCCACTATTTCTCCATCAATATTAATTATATCTTCTATCCTTTTATTATTTAAAATTATATTATATAAGTCTTGAGGGAATTTATGTAATGTGTGCGTACCAAATACTATATCAAAAAAAGGATAGCTTTTCTGTAATTTTTCCACAATGTGTTCTTCTTGCATCATACATCCACCTATTGCTATTATAGTGCCTCTTTTTTCTTTTATCTTCTTTACTTCTCCCAATTTTCCAAATAGCTTATCTTCGGCATTTTCTCTTACACAACAAGTATTAAATACAATTAGGTCTGCCTCTTCTATATTTTCCGTACGAGTATATCCCATCTCTTCTATCATTCCGGAAAGTTTTTCTGAATCATTTTCATTTAGTTGACAGCCCATAGTTAAAATGCTATATTTTACATTTTTATCTTCGTTTAATTTTTTTACTGTTTCTATATATTCTTTTTGATTTTCTATATTTATTGCTTCCATTTTCTATTACATTCCTTTCATAAAGTCAAACAATATTTTACATTAAAAATTGCCATTTTTCAATATTTTATAATAAAATAAAACGTTCCTTTTGGGGAACGCTTCATTTTATTGTAAACCGTATTTCTTTTTGAATTTGTCTGCTCTACCACCTGTTGTCTCTCTTTTTAAATTACCTGTCCAATATGGATGACATTTTGAACATATATCAACTTTCATATCTGATTTTGTTGAATTTGTTTTCATTATATTTCCACATGCACATGTTATTGTTGTCTCTTCATAATTTGGATGTAATCCTTCTTTCATTTTGTCTTCACCTCTCCCTTACTTTTTTAAAAACACTAGTAAATATTTTAACATATCATTTATTATTTTTCAAGTGTTATATTATTATTTGTCTTTTTTATCTGATTTTTCATTTAATTGTTGCATATATTGTGCTGAAGATAACAATTCTTTTTCTAATGAGGATTTATGAACTAACTTTGTTGTTATATTGAATATACATGCTATTATTAATATAAAAAATAAAACTTTTTTCCATATTTTACCTAACATATTTTTCTCCTTCACATAATTATATTATAATTATACTATAAAATTTTAATTTGTCAATATATGTATATGAGTAAATTTCTATATTTCGGGTATAATAATACAAATTTATTGAAAGGATTTCTAATTATGAATAAAAAAATATATGCTATTATATTTTTATTATTATTATCAGTAACTTTCCTTGTTGGTTGCGAAAATAATAATACTAATAATAATTATACTACTAATAAAACCACTTATGAATCTCCAATGCAATCTTTAAATGAAGAGTTATATTCTTTTTCTACTCCTATAAAGTCCAGTGACCCAAATAGGATGACAAATTTGAAGATAACTTCTTCTAGAATTGATGGAACAATTGTTAAATCAAAATCAGAATTCTCATTTTATAAAGTTATAGGAGAACCTAGTAGTAAGGATGGATACAAAGAAGCCGATGCTTATGGAAAAGATAATGAAATAATTAAGGTTGTTGGTGGCGGTAATTGTCAGATAAGTACAACTATATATAATGCTGCACTTGGAGTTAACGGATTAGAAGTAACAGAGCGCCACGAACATGATATGCCTGTTGCATATGTAGAAGATGGCAAAGATGCTACTGTTTCTTATGGAAGTTTGGATTTAAAGTTTAAAAATAATAATGATTTTGATATAAAATTAACTTGTGAAACTAAAGATGATAAAGTAACAGTGAAAATTTTTAGGATTTCATAAAATTCACAAATTTTTATTACATTTTTCAAGAAAACTACTAATTTTCATTAGTAGTTTTCAGCCTTTCTTTCAAAAAATGATTTTGCATGAGCACATACTGGGCAAACTTCTGGGGCTTTTTTTCCAACAACAATATGTCCACAATTACGGCAAACCCAAATAGTATCTCCTTCACTAGAAAAAACCAATTCATTATTTATATTCTCTATTAATTTTTTGTATCTGGCTTCGTGTTCTTTTTCAATTTTTCCAACTTCTTCAAATAAAAAAGCAATTCTTGTAAATCCTTCTTCTCGTGCTTCTTTTGCCATTCTATCATACATATTAGTCCATTCATAATTTTCTCCACTAGCTGCATCTTTTAAATTATCTAATGTTGTTGGAACTTCTCCTCCATGTAATTCTTTAAACCAAAGTTTTGCATGTTCTTTTTCGTTATTTGCTGTTTCTTCAAATATGGCAGCTATTTGTTCATAACCATCTTTTCTAGCTTTACTTGCATAATAAGTATATTTGTTTCTAGCTTGTGACTCACCAGCAAACGCTTCCATTAAATTTTTTTCTGTTTTTGTTCCCTTAAGATTATTCATTTTTACCCTCCTCGTATAATATTACAGTAAATTATATAATACATATTAAATAAATTCAAGCAGTAAAATTAATTAAATTGTAAATGTGCTTGTGATTTTCTTTTTTTTACATAATATTATTGTGTTTACATAAATTTTATGATATACTATTCTTGAATTTTTTATATTTACATTTGTTGGAGGTTGTATTAATGGTTAAAATCCTTCTTGCAGATACTGATACCAAGCGTAATTCAGCAAGCTACCAATTTCTTTCAAATGAAAAGGATTTTGAAATCGAAAGTACAAATTTTACCAAAAGTAAATATTATATTATACTTTTCCCATATTTTCCTATTAAAAGTAAGAAAATGTATTTAAATTTTATTGAGTAAATAATACTTTTATGATACAATACTAATAAATTTTTATAATTGAGGTAATAATATATGAAGTTTCGGAATGCCCATATTAGTTGAATTTCATTCATTAGAAGAAAATATTAAATTATTTCAGGAACTTAATCTAGACTTTATTGAACTAAATCTAGATATTCCATATTGTTTTCCAGAAAATATAGAAACTAATCTATTAAACAATAATACTTTTACTATTCATCTATCAGAAAAATTTGATGTTGGTGAACTAAATAATTCCTTACGTAAATTTTATTTAAGTGAAATTGAGAAAATCGTATCTTTTGGTACAAAACACAATATTTTTAAATATAACATTCATCTTGATCCAGGTATTCATTTTTCACTACCTGATAAAAAAATATTTATTTATCAAGAATATTTAAACGATTATTTGGATGCTTATAAAGACTCCTGTGATATTCTTTCTAAAATAGCAAGTAAATATAACGCTACTATTTTATTTGAGAATGTTAAAATAGAATCTTATACTTTAAAAGCAATTGAAGTAATTTCAAATTATGAGAACCTATTTTTCACATTAGACTTAGGACATAATATTAGATATGGCAATATTGCCAAAGAAGAGTTTTTAAAATATGAAAATAAAATTAAACATATTCATTTACATGATTTTAATGGTTCCAAAGATCACCAAGAATTATTTACAGGACTCCTTAATACCAAAGAAGAATTGGCTTTCTGCAATAAGCACAACTTAGATGTACTTATTGAAGTAAAAAGGAAAGAGGAATTAATTAACTCTGTTAATAAGCTTCATAATCTTGGATATATTCAATAAAATTTTTTATTTTATCTTTTCTTTTATATTTTTTTAAAATAAGACAAGAAATAAAGAGCTCAACTTTGGCTCTTTATTTCTTGTCTTTTTTATAAAATGATTTTCTCCTAACATCCAAACTATTTCTTTTAGCCTACTTATAAATATTTTACTAAAAAATATTTTGATAATTTTGGATTCTCTCTATCTTTTCTTATAAATTCAATCTCAAAACCACATTTTTCATAAAATTTAGGTGCTTGAAACTCATATGTTGTTAGATTTATATTATTATATTCCTTTCCCTTATAATACTCCTCCACTACTTTCACAAGTTGACTACCTATTTTTTTACCTCTATACTCTTCTAATACAATAAGATCTGCTATATGTACCTCTTTATAATATGAATGACCTGTTATTATTCCAATAATTTTATTATCTTCTTTTGCAATAAAAGTAAATGGCTTATAATTACATTTCACTTTATTCTTTTCGGCAAATTTATTAAATTCTTCATCTATCATTTTATATAATTCATCATCTGAATTATTTATTAATTTTATATCTACCATTTTTTATTTTTCCTTTCCCGTATTTCACTTTTCAAATTTCATGTTTATTGTAACAAATCCATAAATTGTTTATTATATTTATCTATATCTTTTGTACTTTGACTCATTATAAAATCTATAACTTTTATTTTAAACTCCTCTACTTCTTCATTTGTATAATTCTTATTTTCAACATCTATTCCTGCATTATTGAATAGCTGAATATCTTTGTTTGTAAATTGCATTTTATATTACCTCTTTCACCTATTTTTCATTAAAATCATACCCTTTATATTTGGATGTAACAATTTTATAAAATCACTTGCATCTTGTTCTGTTCCAATTACACTGCCATAACGAATTGGAACTGCTATTTTAGGTTGTATTTTATTTATTATATCATAAAAGTTATAAAATAATATAAAAAAACAAAATTAAACTGTAAATGCGCTACTAGATAATGTATTAAGTATCAACGTAAATACCATATTTTGCATATGTAATGCTAATAATTCTTAAAATTTTATAGAATAAAAAAATAACTTTTGAATATTATGTTTTAGGAGGTATCTTTTATGTTTTTTAAAAAATTGCTATCTTTAGTTTCCATTTTTTCTTTATTTTTTTTCAATATTGTTTTAGCATATAACGATTCTACTTTTGTTTGGAATAATAGCTCTGAAGCTATAAAAACTAATACTAATGTTTCAGCTAGTTTAACTTCTAACAATTTGGAGTTGCAGTCATGCAGTGGTATTTTAATAGAACAACACTCTGGTCAAATTTTATATGAGCATAATTCACATGAACAGTTAAGACCGGCTAGTGTTACAAAAGTAATGAGCATATTATTAATAATGGAAGCTATAGATTCTGGTACTTTATCTTATACTGACAAAATACCTTGTACAGAAACAGCGGCCGCAATGGGTGGTTCACAAATTTGGTTAGACGTTAGAGAAGAACTTACTGTTGCTGAAATGCTTAAGGCTATTTGCGTTGTTTCTGCTAATGATTGTACAGTTGCTATGGCAGAATACTTATGTGGCTCTCAAGAAGCCTTTGTAGAAAAGATGAATGCCAAAGCTCAAGAATTGGGAATGAAAGATACCTCTTTTAAAAATTGTCATGGATTAGATGAAGATGGTCACCTAACTTCTGCTCATGATATAGCATTAATGTCTAAAGAACTTTTAACCAAACATCCTGACATAACTAAATATACTACTATTTGGATGGATTCTCTAAGAGACGGAAAATCCCAGCTTGTTAATACTAATAAATTAATTAGAAATTACAAAGGAATTACTGGACTAAAAACCGGCTCAACTTCACTTGCACTATATAATTTATCTGCTTCTGCAACACGTGAAGGATTATCTTTAATTGCTGTAATAATGAAGGGTCCTACAAGTGCCATTAGATTTTCGGATGCACAAAAACTTTTAGATTATGGCTTTAATAATTATTCTTATAAATCGTTTGCCAATCAAAATGAGGTTATTAAATCTGTAACTGTAACAAAGGGTGTTAATCAAGAAGTAAATGCTATATATGAAACCTCTCCTGCTTTTCTTATAAAAAAAGGTGACGAGTCTAACATAAATTATGAAGTAAGCTTAGCTAATACAGTTCAAGCACCTGTTTATGAAGGTCAACTTCTTGGAACTGTAAAATATTTTCTAAATGATACTGAACTCGGAATAGTTAATTTGGTAGCTGAATCTTCCGTTAATGAAGTTGGATTACTTAATATGAATAAACATATTTTTGCCAATTGGTTTTCGTTACTTCGATTATAATTTTTTTAATTAGTAATATTTTGAAAAAAATAACGCATATTGTGTGTCTTTACTTCAAAGTATAAAGCATAAATTTTAATATATTTTTTTTATTTGGTTATACTATTAACAAACAAATTATGGAGGTTAGTATGGATAATCAAAACTTAAATGTATTAGATGAAATTAATAAAGGTGCTACTATGGGAATGGATGCAATCTCATTTATATCTCAAAAAGTTGAAGACAATCAATTCAAAAATATTTTAAAAACAGAATATAATAAATATAAAGATATTTCTGCTAGAGTTAATAAATTATATAATAATTTTGCAACAAACAAAGAGCCACACGAAACTAACACTATGAACAAGATGATGACATGGTATGGTATACAGATGAAAACTATGACTGATGATACTACTTCTAAATTGTCTGAATTGTTAATGCAAGGTACTAATATGGGTATTATTGAAGGAAGACGTTTAATAAATCAAAACACAAATGTTTCTTCTGATGTTAAAAATATTTTGCATGATTTTGTAACTATGCAGGAAGACAGTGTAGAAACATTAAAAAAATATCTGTAGCTGATACTCTTCATTTTCAAAAAAATAATAAAAACTACTCTCTTTTTGAGAATAGTTTTTTGTTTAATATTTTAATTATACATATTTGTTTTTTAAAATATCGAATGCATTATAAACAGTGTAGCTGAAAGCGACGATACTAGAGATACTACTGTTATTTGAGTATTTATTGAAGGGCCTGCTGTGTCTTTAAATGGATCTCCTATTGTATCTCCTATTACAGCTGCCTTGTGGGCTTCTGAACCTTTGCCTCCAAAGTTGCCTGCTTCTATATATTTTTTAGCATTATCCCATAACCCTCCACTATTACTCATTAGCATTGCAAGTAATAGTCCAGATAATATATTTCCAGCTAGAAATCCTCCTATTGCTTGAACCCCACCTACAAAGCCAACTATTAAGGTTGATATTATAGCTGATAATCCCGCTGGTATTAACTCTGTCATTGCTCCTAAAGTTGCTAAGTTTATACATTTTGCGTATTCTGGTTGTGCTGTACCTTCTTTTATACCTTTTATTTCTTTAAATTGTCTATGAATTTCTGAAACCAACTTTTGTGAATTCTTATTTACTCCAAATATCAATATTGCGGAAAATACAGCTGGTATTGCCACGCCAACCAAAGCACCAAAAAATACAGATGGGTTCATTAAATCAAATGTAATTATTTCTCCTGTTGTACTAGATACAATTTCTGCAAATGCTGCTAATAAAGCAATAACTGTAAGTCCTGCGGCACCTATGGCAAATCCCTTTGTAATTGCTTTTGTTGTATTTCCAGCCGAATCTAATTCATCTGCTCTTTCTATTACCTCATCCCCTAAATCTCCCATTTCTGCAAGACCTCTGGCATTATCTACAATTGGTCCATATGCATCATTTGAAACTATCATTCCAACAATTGATAACATTCCTATTGCAGACATAGAAATTCCTAGCATTGCATATCCTGGTCCGATTGGTTCGCATAATTTGTATGAAACAAGTGCTGCTAGTCCAATTCCCACTAACGCTGGCAAACTACTTATTAATCCATAAGAAAATCCAGATAAAATTGTAAATGCTGGTCCTTTTAAAGAACTTTTCGCAACACTTATAACAGGCTTTTTATCATCGCCTGTATAATAATTGCTTGTAAGTCCTATTACTACACCAATAATCATTCCTATTATTGCTGCTCCCCAAATTCTTATATTAAAATTGCAGAATATTGTTGCAAAAAATGTTAAAATTGTGAATATTCCACAAGTTAAATAAGTTCCATTATTAAGTGCTTTACCCGGATTTCCTTTTTTCCCTATATGTGCACAAAGTACTCCAATTATTGATGCTAAAAGTCCAATTGCACAAAAGCAAAACATCATGTTAACTTCTCCCAAAGGTAATGCTATTACTAATGTTGCCGCTATTGCTGCAATATTAGAGTCAAATAAATCTGCTCCCATTCCTGCAACATCCCCTACGTTATCTCCAACATTATCAGCTATAACCGCTGGATTTCTTGGATCGTCTTCTGGGATTCCTAATTCTACTTTACCTGTTAAGTCTGCAGCCATATCTGCTGTTTTCGTAAAAATTCCCCCACCAGCTTTTGCAAAAAGTGCTAACAAACTCGCCCCAAAACTAAATGCCAAAACGATGTTAGAATTTTTTGTTAATAAATACAAAATCGAAGAGCCTGCTAGAGAAGTTCCAACAACAGCCATTCCCATAACTGCTCCACCTCTAAAGCCTGCCATAAAAGACTTTGCTAAGCTTTCTTTTGCTAAAATTGCTGTTTTAATATTTGCTATAGTTGCAATACTAATTCCTATAATTCCAGCTAATCCCGAAAAAGTTGAGCCTAAAATAAATGCTATAACCATTCCTATATTAGTCATAATATTTTCTGTTTTCCATATAGGCTCTGGGAAGAATAATAAAATTACTACTGCTAATACACACATAATAACTGCTAACATTTTATATTCTTTTTTTAAGAATGTGAAAGAACCTTCTCTAATTAATCTTCCTACATTTTCTATCTTTTCATTTTTAGCAGGCAGACTTTTCACCCATTTATAAAAGTAAAACGCTACAATGAAAGAAAGTACTGACACAAAGATTGAAACAATTGCCCAATCAATTTTCATAAATAATTCCTCCTTTTCTTTTGTTACATTAATATATATTATTTAAATTAATGTTAAAATTTAGTGTGAAATTTTTATATAATTCCATGAGTCTCTACACATATCTTCCAATGTTTTCTCAGCCACCCAATTTAACTCTTCTTTTGCCTTTGTTGCATCTGAATAGCATGTAGCTATATCTCCTGCTCTTCTTTCAGTTATTTTGTATTTTATTTTTTGTCCTGTTGTTTTTTCAAACGCATGAACCATATCTAAAACGCTATAACCTTTTCCTGTTCCCAAATTATATATATATATACCACTTTTTTCTTTTTCTAATTTTTCTAATGCTTTAATATGTCCCTTAGCCAAGTCTACTACATGTATATAATCTCTAACACCCGTTCCATCTGGTGTATTGTAGTCATTTCCAAAAATTGATAATTCTTCTAACTCTCCTGATGCAACTCTTACGATATATGGCATTAAATTGTTAGGTCTACCTTGTGGTTCTTCTCCTATTATTCCAGATTCGTGTGAACCTATTGGGTTAAAATATCTTAATATACAAACATCCCATGTATTATCCGATTTATATACATCTTTTAATATTTGTTCTATAAACAATTTTGAACTTCCGTATGGATTTGTTGTTCCTCCTATCTTACACATTTCTGTTAGCGGTACTACTTCTGGATCTCCATAAACTGTTGCAGATGAACTAAAAATAATTGTTTTTACATTATGTTTTCTCATAACATCTAATAAATTTAATGTTCCCGATACATTATTTGTATAGTATTCAATTGGCTTCTCTACAGATTCGCCCACTGCTTTGTATCCTGCAAAATGTATAACAGAGTCTATTTTATTCTCCGCAAAAACTTTATCCATCTTTTCCTTATTTGAATAATCAAGTTCATAAAATTTAAAGTCCTTGTTTGTTATTTTTTTAATTTTGTCCAACATCTCTGGCTTGCTGTTTGAAAAGTTATCAACAACAATTACCTCCTTATTTTCATTTAATAACTCCACAACTGTATGACTACCAATGTATCCTGCTCCTCCTGTAACTAAAACTGACATATTATCATCTCTCCTTTATAATAATTTATATATTTATTTTTTTCTTAATTATATATTGAGGCCTTTGTTTTGCTTCATCATAAATTCTTACTAAGTATTCACCTATAATCCAAAGAGAAAGTAAGACAATACCTCCTACAAAAGTTGTTGCAAACATAATGCTTGTCCATCCCTTTACCATGTTTGTCCATCCAAATATTTTTGATAATATAAAATAAAGTAATATAACTATAGACACTATTACAAAAGTAATTCCAAAACCACCTATTACTTTTATAGGCTTAGTTGAAAATCCAATTATACCATCAGAGGCTAATTTTAACATTTTTTTTAATGGATATTTTGTCTTACCTGCATACCTTTCTTTTCTTTCATATTCATACTCATATTGTTCAAATCCAACCCAACTAAACAGTCCTCTTAAAAATTTGTTATGTTCAGGCAATGAGTTAATTACATCTACAACTTTTTTATCTACTAGTCTAAAATCTCCTGTATCTCCAGGTATTTCTACATCTGATAATTTATTTAGTGTTGTATAAAAAGCCTTTGCTGTAAGTAATTTAAATGCAGATTCTCCATTTCTTTTTTTTCTTTTGCCATATATTACTTCATATCCCTGCTCCCATTTTTCTATCATATCTGGTATTAACTCTGGTGGATCTTGCAAGTCCGCATCTATTATTATAATTGCATCCCCTGTCACATACTTTAGCCCTGCCGTTACTGCCGCTTGATGTCCAAAATTTCTTGAAAAAGATATTATCTTTACATTTTTATCAACTTTTGCTATGTCCTGTAATATGTCTAAAGTCTTGTCCTTTGAACCATCATTTATAAAAATAATTTCGTGTTCATACTTTTCTTTTAGTTCATCTAAGACTTTTTTTACTCTTTTATAACAAACATCTACAACCTCTTGTTCATAATACATCGGTATAACTACTGATACTTTTTTCATATAATCCTGCTCCTCTTTTATTTGTAGTACTTACACATTTTGTATAAAATCTTCAATTATGTTTATAATATGCTCTGTATTACTTTCTAATTTGTTTGGTATAAATGTATCTATTTCTCTTAAAGTTTCTTTTAATTCTGAAACATCTTTTATACCTTTTATAAACCCTTGGTTCGAAAAAGTTTCTACTATTTGAATTTGATGGTCATTAACATGTTCTCCATATTGTTTTAATCTTGGAACTGCAATCACCTTTTTGCCTAATTTAACAGCTGTTACAATTGAACCCACTCCTCCATGTGTGATTATTGTATCTGCCTGTTCCATTAATATATTAAATTTGTCCTGTTCTATCAAATTAAAAACTTCCATATCTTTTGATTCAAATTTTGTACTTCCAGCTTGTACAATAACCTTATCTTTTATTATATCTTCATCTATACATTTTTGCACTTCTTCTAATAATCTATAAAAGCTATTATTCTGAGTTCCAAGTAATACTAAAATCATTAATATATAGCACCTCCATATACAGCTTTAGGATACAGTTTTTTCATTTCTTCCCATTGTACTATAAACAAATCAGCAATTGGGTAAACCATTTTGCCAGATAATGTTTTAGTATTTTTATTTGCAAATGTCTCTATAAAAATAATTTTTGAGCCAAATATTTTACCTATATAACACATTGGTACAGCAGTATGTGTACCTGTTGTTATAATTATTTTTGGTTTAATTTTAAAATAGTAAAATAAACTTTTGAAACAATTAAACATAAATATAAATGGATACACTAAAATTCTACTTCTTGTACCATATGTAAGAAAGTTCAGCTTATCCTTATATATTTTTTTTAGATTTTCCGTTGTTTTATCTTTTTCGGTTATTATATGGTAATCATATTGTTTAAATAACGGTTTTAATTGCATAAGCTCATTAAAATGCCCACCTGTGCTCGATATAAATAATACTTTTTTCACTTGTATCTTATCTCCTTTTTAGACTATGATTTTTTTACCAATATTTTTTTATAAGAGCAACTTTTTAACTTTTGGTATATAACAATACTTCTTTTAGTTATTATATATGATACAATAATTAGTTTCAATCTAATAATTAAAATAATACACTGTATATGTTTTATTTTGATAAATTTTGTCAAAATTAAAATTTATCCATTTTTCCATTTCTTGAGTTTTATTTGTATATGTAACTACTATTTTAGTTTTGTCCTTATGCATTGCATTTTTAAAATTATACATGTCATCTTCGGTTACACTATCATTATTATATAAGAAAATTGTGTACGCATCTTTTTCATCATTTAAATATTTTTCATCATATGGATAGCGATATGTATTAGCATGATAATTAAGTGAATACTGTCTAGGCGAAAAATACATCGATGTAACTACCTGTCCCTTGAACTTTTCTTGGTTTTCCGTAAAAAAATCTCCTAATTCTTTAGAATCCATATCTTCTCTTAGCACATAATCATATTTTGTATAATAAGTTGGTTCTAAAAAAGTGTAACTTCCTAGAATCGCTCCATATCTAATTATTAGAAGTCCTACTCCTATTATATAAGCATATTTAAGCATCTTTTTCTTACCTTCTATATATGTATATACACTATAAAAAATTGTTATTATCATAAAAGGACTTTTTGTAATATAAAATAACCTGTAATATACCACTTTTGATGTCAGAAATTCAGAAACAAAAGGTGCCACTAATGGATTAAAGAAAAATATAAAATATATAAAGAAGATGAATTGTGATACATCTATTTTTCTATTTTTTATGTATAGATAAATTATTGCTAAAATTACTAGTAAATTTGCTAGAAGTGTTCCATAACCCACTCTATAAATGTTCCATGAAAAATCCAATTTCAGCACAATTCCAATTATGAACAATACTAAAGGTAATATAAATATTAATTTATATATTATATCCTTAAGTAATAATTTTTCCACTATTTCCTGTACTTTTTTATTTAAAAACATTATATAGATCAATATTACTGGAACTATAAGCCAATATTTCTGTAAAAATAAGATAGCATATATAATATTAGGTAACATCATAATCAGGTAATCATATATTTTTATATTTTTTATTTTTAAACAATATATAAAGAACGAAAAAATTATGAATGTTTGTAGAAATAAACTGCTTGAAGCAATAGCATTCAAGCCTAAACTTATTCCAGTTATAATCCAAACATATTTTTTTTGTTGGTTTTTAGTATATTGTTCTAGTAATATAAGATAAATAGGAATTCCGATTATAAATATTAAATTAGAACCCCAATATAAATGACTTAATTCTAATGTGCCTATTAATAAAATAGATAAGATTGTAATAATTAATGCTATAGTTTTATCTTTAATTTCATATATACTTTTTATTCCATATATAATAATTGCAAAAGAAATTATAACAAACAAACTCATGGTTGTCCTGAAAGTAATAAATATATCACTTGTAAAATGGAATAATGTATTTTGTAATTTATACATGCTTGATTGAAATAGATAATATCCTTGATATTTATAAAATTCATCGACATTCCAATTCCAGCCAGTCCTTGGATTTATGCTATTAATCTTGTCAGTCTGTGAATTTTCCATTATTAATGGCATGTAAAAGGAATCATCTCCTGCATCTGTCGCAGGAATTATTTTTATAATTCCAAATATTAAAATAATTAAAATATAAAACTCATAGTGTTTTAAAAAACAAAAGTCTTCTTTTTTTATCTTTGCAATTCCATAAATAAACAATGGAATACTTATTAGTGCCGTATATGTATGTACTAACGTAGATGAGACTTGAAAAATTTGCATTGGATAATAGCCTAATTGCAAACCTCCCATGAAAACAATAAATCCTACAGGTACAGATAATATTTTTATTTCTTCTTTTTTACTAAGTAAAAATTTCCCTATACCATTTGATATTACAAATATAATAAAAGCATAAACAATAAACATTATATTCTCCTAAAAAACAAATTTTATTAAATCATACATTTTATGTTTTAAACACCACAAATATAATTTTTTATTAAATTTTACATTTTTTATTAGTGGATTTTTATACCATTCTGGATATTTCTTTATTACAGGTTCAATTACTTCTTTATACGCTTTTTTTTCTTTTTTCGCCTTCATAACTTTAATTGCTAAATCAACCAAAATACAATTTATATTCAAAAATTCAATTTGTGTTGTATAACCATTTTTTATAAATTTAGGTTCAATTATATCTATAGCTTTTTTTATATCGTAATTTCTGTCTGTTAAATTGTTAGTTATTGAGTTATCCGTTCTTCTGTAATAATATAAATAGTCCTCTATTTTGACTATTTTATTAGCATCTATTAGTGCTTCTGAAATAGCAACAACATCTTCAAATAGCATATCTTCAGGGTATAAATTTTTCATCATTAGGTTTTTTCTGAATAATTTATTACATGAGTGAAATTCCATTAACAAAACTTCTTGTATTTTACCTTTTTCATAAATTGCTTTTTTACCTTTGTTAACCTTTTCTAGTTCAAGATTATTGGTCTTAAATCTGTAAAAGTTGCATATAACCACGTCGGCATTGTTTTGAATAGCTTCTTCTGTCATCCTTTGTACAAAGTTTTCTGATACATAATCATCACTATCAACAAAGAGTAAATATTGTCCCTTTGCTTTTTGAATTGCTAAATTTCTTGCAGCACCCGGTCCACTATTTTTTATATATATATGTTGTATATCTTCACTAAATTGCTCTAATATTTTTTCCGAATTATCTGTTGAGCCATCATTCACGCAAATAATCTCATACTTAAATTCTGTTTTTTGTTTTATTAGAGATTCTAAGCACTGTTTAAGATATTTTTCAGTATTATAAACTGGTATTATAATAGATACATCCATATTTTCCCCTATTTATTTAATAATTTAATAATTTAATAATTTAATAATTTCATCATATGTTCTTTTACAGTTGTTGTTATCAATATAAGCAAACGTATCTTCAACCATTTCAATATACTTTTCTTCCATTTTACATCCATTTTTTAAAATCTTTTCCAATTCCTCTATTACTTCATCTTCTTTTTTTGCTATTCGCCCAAATTCCTTATGTTTATATTCTATTGTGCACTCCTTATATTGCTTTTGTCTAAATTTTTCTTTATCAAACTGGTAAAATAGTTCTGGTTTTTTCATATAGGCAAAGTCGAAGTAAACACTTGAATAATCTGTTATTAATATTTTCGACTGTCTAAGTAATTCCTGCACGTCATTTTCTTCCTTTGAAGCAATAATAATGTTTGGATTATTCGTATTAAATAATTTAATATATTTTTGCATTTCATAATGTGGATAAAATACTAGTTTAACATTATATTTTTTTAATAGTTCATGTAATCTTGTATTGTTTAATAAGCTCTTATATTTTTTATAATATTCTGTTTCTGTAAATCCTTTCTCTACGCTCTTGTCTTCTTTTTTGTATGACGGATTAACTAAGTAGCTTCTCCAAGTAGGCATTAGCAAAATTTGTTCTTTAGTTTGATAATTATTTAGATTATCAAACCTCGCCATTCCTATTAGTGGTACTTCTTCTTCTTTATATCCATAGTTAGGATTATTTAATATAGAATTTCTTTCATCAAAGGTTGATGTTATAAAAAGATTTATCTGATTTATTCTTTTATTTAATAAATCACTCATATCATCCTTTGTAACTCCGTGTTGTAAAAAAATATATTTTTTCTTGTTTTTTCTGTCAAAAACTTTCTTGTACAATAAATAACTCCAGATGTTAATATATCCAATATGTGTAGAAATATATACATTAGATAATATCAGCGCAATCTTGTGTTGAAAGCTATTGTATTCTATAACTTCTCCTAGTTTTTTTACTTTTTCGTAATCTATTTTATTTTTTTTATTGATTATATAGTAAACCTTTTGCTCTGGATGTTTTTCTCTTATATATTTAAACATCCAGTACCCATTATCCCTTGCTTCTGTTCCCCTCTCACAAATAAGCCATGCATCTTTATATTTTTCTCTGTCTTTATAAAATATTGAAACAATATAATAAAAAATCATTTGAAGTAAATATCCTGAAAATCTTGGTATCTTTTTAACTAGTTCAATTATTGATATTTTCATTTTCTTCTCCTTTTTTAGGATAATAGTCGAGCTATTTTTTCCTTAATGTTGTAGTTATATTTATTTAAATAATCTACTTGTTTATCTTCAATTTTTTTTGCTCCTAATATGTCTTTTTCTATATTAATACATCCTTCTATACCTTCTACATATTTTTCCAAATGCTTAGGTATAAAAATTGGTAATCCTATTACTTTAGCTTCTAAAATCACCATGCCTTGTCCTTCATAACGTGATGTTATAACAAAAGCATCCATCTTTTTCATATATTCAAATGGATTTTTTTGGCTACCCAAGAAAAATACATTTTCTTGTAATTTTTTTCTTTTTACTAGTTTCTTTATTTTTGGAGCATCTGGTCCATCTCCTATTATATATAAATTAACATTTTTATTTTGCTGTACTATATTTTCCATATGCTCTATTAATATATCAAAACCCTTTTGATGACATATTCTTCCTACTGTAACTAAATTATATTTTTTATTATCTACGGTAAAACTATTTTCTTTTTTACTTTTTGTTATTATTTCTTCTGCATCTATATAATTTGGAATACTCCATACCTTTTTTTGATCTATTTTAGTTTTAGCTATAAATGACTGTTTTGCTCCCTCTGAAACATTAACGATTTCATCAAAATATTTATATTTTGTTTTAAATGCATTATATAAAATATTATATTTCCATTCATTTTTAGATTTAATTACAATATCATTATGGCACCATATTATTTTTTTCTTACTATTGGTTTCTAGTGCCGCTATTGCACATTCATTAGAATATCCGTTAAAATCAATAGTTATATCATATTCCTTTTCTATGTGATATTTTTTATATTTTATAAGGATTTTAAATGGAATAATTTTACATATTGCAGCAAAAGGTGATAAATATATAATGTTAATCTTAGTTGGCATTTTGACATTATAAAAATTCTCTTTGCTGAATAAATATAAATCTATGTTGTATTCATCCAAATTTAAGTTGTTCAATAAATTTATTAATGATTTTTGAATTCCCCCTAATCCTAAATCATATTGAAATATAGCTATTTTTTTCATCTATCTTCCTCTTTTTTGTAATCTTTTATTCCTTTGAACAATAGTTTTGTTATATTGAATATGTTTGTTTTACAAATATTTCTTTTTAAGATTGCAATTGGCAATACCATAAAAAAACACATTTTGGGATATAACCTCCTAAATAATGCCCCTTTTTCATATATGTCTTCTTCCATCCATATCGCTCCTGTACTTTCCTTTGGATGTATATTTATTGCTTCATTATAAAAATATATTTTTAATCCTTTATTATAACAATCAAGTAAAAATATATTTTCCTCGCCACTTTTATATCTAGAACCTAATCCAAATCTTTCGTCAAACCTCACTTTATCCTTTATTTTTAATACTCTAAAGGTTATTTCTATAGAACATACTTGTAAGATTTCTTTTCTTGTTAGTTCCTTGTTGTGAGATGGATATTTTCTTCTATCTTTTCCATTTTCATCTAAAGACTTAAATATAATTATATCTGCATTTTTTATTGTATCATAAGCTTTTTGAACTATATCTTTATATTCTTTAACAAATGTCACATCATCATCCGTAATAATACCAATATCTACATCACTTTCTATTTTTTCCAATAACCTATTACGTGATTTTGCTAGCCCTTTTTCATTGTATGAATAAAAAACCACATCACCTTTTTCTATATTTTTTATCTGCTCTTTAGTTTGATTTATTATTATACAGTTTGATATATTTTTTTCATTTAACTTTAGTTCCTCAATATCTTTTTTATTCATCGTAGACATTAAAATTTTTATATTCATGTTTTCCCCTTTAATTATCTAATTTTTTGAAACATTTATATAGTGTTTTATTTTCAAATATTGCTTTCAACATTTTTCTAAAAATTTTTAAATTGTATATATTTTTATTCATTAAAAGCACTGCCGCTATTTTATAGTACATTTTAGTCCTGTAATATTTAGTTTCTTTGTACTTGTGATTTTTCTTTAAATATTCTCTCAATTTTGTATATACTTCTATTCGCTCTTCATCATTTTCCATCATTACAGTTCTTAGTATTTTATAGATCACATGTGTAAAACATAAAAATTCAATCTCTTCTTCATACTTACTATATGTATTTTGACTTTTAGCAATTTTTTTCAGTTCTTCCGTTGTTGTTAAAATATCTAGTAAATTTCTAACATTTACAGAATTTGAAAGCCCTTCATCATTTGGAACATAATGATATACTGTTTTATCCATATATGCAATATTTTTTGCTTCCATAATGGAAGATATTGTTATTACCATATCTTCTCCTATTTTAGATGTAATAAAAAAACTTTCTTTTATTAAATCTCTTTTAAATATCTTGTTCCAAAGAGCTGGTTTTATGTGAATAATATCTTTATGTTCTTTTAAGTTTTCTGAGTAATATTTATACGGAATTCCCTTTTTTTCTTTTAAAAACTCATCTTTTTTTGTTACTTCTTTATAATTTCCAATAACAATATCTGCATTTGTTTCTTCTAGTTTACCCACAAAATTCTCAATTGCATCCTGCTCTACAAAGTCATCTGAGTCGCAAAATAAAACATAATCTCCTGTCGAAGCTTCAAATCCGACCTTTCTAGCATAATTAGGTCCTTGCATTGTAGCTATTAGTGCTTTAACTCTACAATCGTTTTTTTCTAGTGTCTTTATATAATCATAACTGCCATCTTTTGAGTTATTATCAACCAACAGTATTTCTATATTATGATATGTTTGGTTTAAAACTTTTTCCAAACTAATTGGTAGATACTCCATTGCATTATAAATAGGAATAATCACACTAACTTTCAATTTTTCCCCTCCAAATTTTCTCTTAATGTTATAACTTGTCCTCTATTGTCATCATAATTTGCAACTATTTTGTCTATGGCATACTTATCCATAAATACATTTGTATAATTTCTATTTCTTTTTTCGCTGTACTTTTTTAGTTTAACCGGATGATGTTGAACTGATAGTTCATTTGTAAACCCTACCTTCAAATTATTCAATTTGACTCTATAAAAAAACTCCGTGTGTTCTTGCAATTTCAATTTTGGATCCCAACCGTGAATTTCTTTTATTCTTTCTGTCTTAGCCAAGAAAAAATTTAATACTAAATCTGTTTCTGCAAATTCCGGAAATGAATGCACTGTGTAATCTGCATAAAATGTATTTCCTTCCATCTTTAAGGTTCCTATATAATTTGTTGGCAATTCATATTTTAGTATTTTTTGAATAAGAACAAGAAGCTTGTCCCAATTACTTTTTATAATTTTATAGTTGCGTATATATCCCCCTATAATATCTAATTTTTTCTCTTCAAGTATTTGCACTGCTCTTTCTAAGTTTGTTTTTTGATCAAAAACGAAATCGTCGTCTGCTAATACAAAATATTTCGTTTGTATTTTATTTAATAAAAAATTTCTTCCAGCAGATAGTCCACAATCTTTTTCTAAATTGTAATATTGCAAATTGTATTGGTTAAATTTTGATAGTATTTTTTCTTTGGATGATATTTCGCTATCATCTCCAACTAAAACTCTAATTTTAGGATATTTTTTAAAAATAGAGTCCAATAAATTAATTAAGCAATCACATCTGTCTAGTGTTTTTATAATAATTGTCACTTCATCCATTTTTTCTTTTCCCCCCTTATTTCAATTTTAGGATTTGAACATCGTCATTTGAATAAATAACTTCAAAGTTATTATTTATATAGTTTTTAAACTTTTCTTCTTTAGATGCCTTGCAAGTTATATATTGAATATCATAGTATTTAATATATTCCTCAATTTCCTTTTCTTCTATTGGTACCTCTTTTCCAGATTCATTATATAAATAGCTTTTACCCTCTGAATCAAAGTAAGCACTTATAGCTAATTTACTTGTAAAAGTTTTATTTTCATCTCCCAAATATCCCATATATTCTTTACTATTTATAATTTTAATTTTCTTATTGACATTTTTGTCAATCATAGACATATTAAAAGTATTAGCCGTATAATAGACCCTAACATATTCGTTAGATAAATTATTTTCCTGTATATATTTATTAAAATATTCAGTCGCTTCTACTAAAGTATTTGGCACTTTAGCAAGTATGCTATATTTTTTACAATCAATTATATCAAATTGTAATATATAGACTAATATTGAAAATGCTGTTAATGTTATGTATACATAACTTCCATATTGCAATACTTTCTTAATGTTATATTGTGTTTTTATATTTTTTACTCTAGTTTCTATAAATTCAAGCAAATAATATATTCCTAATATTCCAAAAATAGTATTAAAGAATAAATATATCCTACTTTCAAGCCCTAATGTTAATGCTGAAAGACCCTTTCTTACTAAAGGATTATACAAAATAATTATATATACCACTAGTAATAAAAACTCTGGTTTTTTTCTTAAATTTTTTATTCCATATACTAATAAGAATATCATACCACCATACAAGATGCTTGAATGTGTAATTAAAATCAGAATTGTACTTAATACATTAGATTTATTTTCATAAATATATTTCATTGATGAACTATGAATTTCTTTATCCACTGTATAATTTAATATTAATTTTTCCCCATCTTCTAAATGTTCATCCGGATTCTCTGCATTCTCTGGAATTATTTGCATGCTTGAATCAATATTATCCTTCTTTATTAATAATTTTGCCAATATATTATCATATAAAGGAGTTCCTAGTAAAATAAGTATTATTGGTATAATTATCATCATTGGATATCCAAGTTTAGCAATTATATCTATTATTTTTTTGTTTTGAAATAACAAATATAAAATTGTTAACACAAATAGCATAATTGCAATAACATATATATTATCTAACGATTCATAAATATATAAAAACAAAATTATCAATACCGGTGTACCTACATATAATACTGAATTCAATAAGTCCTTTCTTTTTAATATACATACAACTATATAGAAGGAACAAATAAAAAATAACATAATAAACATCATCGTAGATGTTATAGAAATTCCAGCAATTATACAAATTAATAGTAAATGTAATGATGTTTTTTCTTCTTTGAATAAATCAAACATATAAGTAAAACAATAAATACTTAATACTATTGTTACTAAATGAAGTGCATTAAATGGCGCCCTGAAAATGCTAAGAACAAATGTTAAAAAAAATGCTGTAAGTATATTGTTTAAATTTTTATTTCGAGCTATTCTCACCAATGTTATTGCTGTCATACTTATAAAAAAGTAATTCATAAATGTCATTACCCATATTAAAACTAAATATCCCTCTTGTAGTCCGACTATGTTAGCCAAAAATGATGCTTGGTAGTAATATGACATATATTTATAATAATTTTGCAAATTACTTTGGCCTGTATATGGGTCTATAGTTGATATGTGTTCTGCATTTTGTGCACTATTAGTAAATACACTGTAAAAATAGGAATCATATGTTTCCATGTATCCAAAGTGAATGCATATCATATATAATAACATAAAAGCAAATGCCACAATAAGTGCTATAATTTCTTTTTTTGTTATTTTAATAATTTTCTTGTTTTTTATATACTTAAGCATAATAATTCCAATTATTGTTAAATATACAAGTCCAAAAATATTTAAGTATCTTGATGATAGTTTAAAGAACATAACTGGAAGCTCACATATAAAAAACAAAGTCAGATTTGCCAAAAAGCCTATTGCTGTTTTTTCTTCCCTATCTTTCTTTATCTTATCAAAAACATAAAGTCCAAGTGCCTTTGAACTAAAACACATAAAAACTATTAATAATAAAATCTTTAGTATTGTCAATTTTTCTCCTCCACTTATAACTAAAATTAGTTATTATTTGTTCTGTTTTTCTTTTAATATCATATATATGTCATCAATAATCTTTTTATTTGTCTCTACATCAAACTTTCTAGCAAACAGCATTCTACTTTTTAGCAATCTTTCTAGGTCTTCCTCTTTGAATACATATGGATTTCCTCTTTCCCAATCAATGTATCTCATACAAGCATCTCCGTTAAAATTATTTGATGGTTCTTTATAAACATTTTCTTTAAATTTAGAGTTTACTAAAAGTGTCTGAATAAATAGTTCATCTGCGCATAATGAATATTTAAATACCTTTCTTACCCAAGTTTCCTGTTTCAACACATAGTTTGCAAAGTCATTTGTAATACTGACCCAATTTGCACCATATCCTACTTTGATATCCAGCTTTTTTATTCGATCGACTTTTAAAATAGATTGTATAGGCATAAAAACATTTTGAAAAGCATTATAAAATGTTCTTTCTAATCTTCGATTGCTTTTTGCAATTTTTTGAAAAAAATGGAACCTAGAAATTCTATAATATGCATTCCTTTTGTTTATTATTTCATCCGTCGTTAATTGAACAATTTCTTTTCCATTGTTCTTTTGAAAAAAATCGTGAATTTCATCTTGTGTTTTTAATGGTAGGTCTACTCCTGATATAAAGTGATAATATTCATAGTTCTTGTTTTTGCTTTCTTTTAGTAATAAATATTCACATTCTATCTGAGAAAAGTCCCCCCATCTCACATCAATTCTTTTCGTAAAATATAGATTCGAATTCTTTACAATATTGTTTATTTCTTGTACATTGAATAATTTTGACTTTTTATCTATATGTAAATAAATATCATTTCTCTTATCATCAATTAAATTTAACAATTTTTTTAGAATGTATGGGTTATTATGAGCCATAATTAGATATGCATGTTTTTTCATATAAGTTACCTTCTTATTATAATTCCTTTTAAAATTTTTACAGTCTCTTTAAATGTTTCTCTATTGGAAATTGCTCCTGTTATTAAAAATATAATCCCTACAGTAGTAGATATTATAATTGCATATGTAAACCACTGCAGATAGTTTAAAATCATAAGGTTGATTCCAAATGAATAAAATCCAATAATTATACATGCAACCGCTAAAAATAATAAAACTCTTTTTATAATTATATTATTCGATATCTTCAATATATATTTGTTAGAGTACCAAATAAAATTAATTGCCCTATATATTGCTGCCAATAGGCATCCTAATAAAGCTCCATAGATTCCCCAAAAATACATTAGAATTACTTGTCCCAAAAGATTTATAATCATTTCAATTACTGAATATTTTTTTGTCTGTTTAAAATGCCCGCTTGCAATGACCATCGTTCTTGATGGAATCTTAAGATTGTTTATGAATCCAACTAGTACAAATAACTTACCTAATATAGGAAGCACATAGTTAGCGTCTGTCATTCCTTGAGTATATATTTTTATAAATGGCATAATTAATATATATGCTATTGTATAAATTGCGGAGATCATAATCATGTATGTAAATTCAAAAACATCATAAGCTTTTTTCAGAACTTTATCTTCTTTTTTCGAAACTACATCCCCAAAAGATGCATATATTCCATTAGAAACAATATTGCAAATCATGTTTAATCCAGAAAAAACTAACATATAAACATTATAAATACTTGCATTTTTTAACCCAATAAGCAATGATATTAGTACAATAGAACTATTGTTAATAATCAGTGCAGTAATTTCGTGTATTATTGCATCTCTCCTTTGAGAAATTTCGTTCATCAGTGGTTTTTCTTTCTTATCAATATAAGTATAATTTTTTTTGAAGTACGTCCAAAGCACAACCACTCTGACAATATACACAGTCATTGCACCAAATTCTACCAAAATAATATTACAGTTAAATTTAATTAATATTATAGAAATGACAATGTTAAATATATTACCCAATCCTTGAGCAATAGATACCAAGTAGTTTTTTTGATCTGCGCTAAACAAGGCTTGATACTTTCCAATAAAATAAAATTCCGATACGCCACAGGCTCCAAGTAATATAATTAAACAAATTGTAGTTAAAACATCTACATCGTTACGCACAAATAATGGGTATATGAATGCAACTAAGAGCATGATAAGAGATGACAAGTTTCCTGCTTTTACAAACATTTTCCTCGTTGCATTAAAAATACCACTTAACTTTTTATAGTTTCGTTCAGCTAGTGGTTGATACATTACATATGTACTAGCACTTGCAATTCCTGCACCAGTAGTTTGAGCATACATTACAATCTGTTTTATCGTAGAAATCAGCCCATTAATTGATGAACCATAATTCTGAATTATGAGGGGTGGTAATATAAAACCGGTCACGATACTTACAATTTGTTGCAATAAGTTAAATATTAAATTTTTTAAAGTTTTTTTTGCTCTCATTTGTTCTTCACCTGTTATAAATTATTATTTCTCTTTATTCTCATTATTTCTTTGGTTATACACATATATACTTGTTTTTTGAATTATCTCTTTGTTTTTTTCTTTTAACTCTGATATTTTAATATTTTGAAAAAATAACATGATATAAGAAACAAACACAAATAAGCATAAAATGAAATTACTCGTTGATTGAAATCCCATTTGCTTTGCAAAAAAAATTGAAATTTTCGGAAATATACTAAGTATCAATAATATGATTGACCAAATTATCCATACAATAGAATCATCAATATTTAATTTATGTTTTCTTATTTTTCGTATAATATAAATGATTGTTAATATTGAAATAATTATAAAAAATAAATTTAATTGTAAATCCATAGTCAACTCCTCTTCTTATCAATATTTTATTTTCTTTTCCTAAATGGTTGTATAAAAAAGATAGAAATAATCATTCTGCACATATATTTAATAGTATGACCTACATTAAATGAAGATGTTCCTTGTTCTCTTTCACTCATTTCTACTTGAATTTCTTTTATTTTTTTCTTCTTTTTTAACATATACACTAACGTATCCGGTTCTGGGGGATTGTTCATGTCTAGTGCATATTCCTTTATAATATTTTTATTATATGCTCTCATTCCACTTGTTGGATCCGTAATCCTTTTCCCTGTAGTTAGAAATATACAAGCTGATATTACTCTACTTCCCAGCATTCTCAATGACCATGGTTTTTTTGCAGTTACAAATCTTGAGCCAATAGCTATATCTATTCCATTTTCAATTTCGTCAACTAAACATTCTATATATTTAGCACTATGTTGTCCGTCTCCATCGAATTGGATAGCAATATCATAATTTTTATCCATTGCATATTTAAGTCCTGTTTGAACTGCCCCCCAAAGGCCTAGGTTTACTAATCCGTTTATGCAATTATAATTGTTTTTTTTACATATTTCTAAAGTATTGTCTTTTGATGCATCGTTTATAATAACATAATCAACATCTTTAGCATTTTTTTCTAAATCTTTTACAACTTTTTCTATGTTTCCCGCTTCGTTGTAGGCTGGTATTATTAATAATACTTTAGGTTTCATCTTGTTTTCCCCCAACTCCTATTATTTCTTGTATTTGTTATTCTATATTAAAACTTTTTCTTTGTCAACCTTACAAAATAAGTTGTTTTTGTGTAATTTCTTATGATGTTTTTGTTTTTTTGAATATATCTTTATACCCTACTGCGATAATTGCCACTACTAATAATGCAAATGATAACGCCTTCCATAACCCACTATCAAGTAAAATAATCGCAAACATTCCCAATGTTGCACTTAATCCATATAATATTAGAACAGCTTGCTTTTGAGTATATCCTTTTGCCATTAATCTATGATGTAAATGTCCCTTATCTGGCTTAAATACAGCTTTTAATGACTTACCTTTGATTATTCTTCTAAAAATAGCAAATATTGTATCAAATATAGGTAATCCTAGTACTATTAGTGGCGCTATTAATACTAAAACCGTATATGTTTTTGCCACTCCTAAAATTGATATTACTGCTAAGCTGAATCCTAAAAAATTAGAACCTACATCTCCTACAAATGTTTTAGCTGGATTAAAGTTAAATGGCAAAAATCCAACTATTCCACCGGCAAGAGCTGTTATTAATATTATAGATAATATTGATGAACCATTTGTTGCAAATATTATTAATAGTGATATACAAGATATAAGTGAAATTCCTGAAGATAAGCCATCTAATCCATCTATTAAGTTTATTGCATTAGTTATACCTACTATCCATCCTATTGTAAGTATATATGAAAAAACGTTGTTTAAAATTATGTTTTTTTCCATAAATGGTACTGCTATCATGTCTATCTTTACACCACACACAGTTACAATTACTGCTGATAATATTTGTGCAAGTAATTTAACCCACGCTGGTATATTTTTCGAATCATCTATGAAACATGTTATTCCCAATATTATAATTCCTAGAAAAAATCCCATCAGTTTTATTCCATAGTTTTCTGTTCCTACTAAACTTATTGTTTTTTCTATGTTTAATATAAACAATAAATATAGAACCGAAAGTAGGAAACCGGATATTATTGCTAAACCACCTAATCTTGGAATTGGTTTATTGTGTATTTTACGTTCCCCTGGAAAATCTATTGCTCCAACCTTATGCGCAAGTCTCATAGTATAGGGTGTTATAACAAAGCTTGTAATAAATGCTAGCAAAAAAGCTATAGTAATATTTCCCCACATTTTCTATCGCCTCACTCTTTTATTATCTTTTACATTTTATATCATTGCATATTTTTTGTCAATTTATTTTCTCCTCTACACTTCATAAATTTCCCTATAAATCTCATAATCTCTTAATATTTTTCTTACATAGTTATTTGTTTCTTTAAATGGTATATTTTCTATATCAGTGCCATCTTTTTTTATTATTCCTTTTTGTATCCACTCTGTTACATTTCCTATTCCCGCATTATATGCTGCTAGCGCTATTCCAAGGTTTCCATCATATCTTTCTAGCAGTTCTGATAAGTATTTTATGCCAATTTTCACATTAATCTTCGGGTTATATAATTCTTCTTTTGAGTTTATTTTTTCATTTACTTTTTCTCCTGTTTCTATAGCTGTATTCTCCATTAATTGCATTAGTCCAATTGCATTACTTGTTGATGTTGCATCTTTTTTAAAATTGCTTTCTGCCTTAATAACTGCAAATACTAGTAATGGATCTACATTATATTCTGTTGCATATTCATAAACATATTCCGAATAATCTTTTACGTACATTTTTCTCAAAATAATTCTTTTTACATTAGCGACTTTTAGCACCACCACTAAAATTATAATTGTTAATGTGCAAATCAAAATTTTTTTCACTATTTTCACCTTTCGTATTATTTAAAGCTTCTTTTGCCTATTTTGCCTCATACCAATTGTTTGCTTCTGATATTTCTACTTTTAATGGTATGCTTAGTTTTGTAGCATTCTCCATACTTTCTTTTAAGACTTGCTTTACTTGTTCACTTTCCTCTTTTTTACATTCTACAATCAATTCATCATGTACTTGTAATATTAATTTTGCACTTAATTTTTCTTTTTCTATTCTGTCAAATAATTTTATCATTGCAATCTTCATAATATCTGCCGCTGTTCCTTGTATTGGTGTATTCATTGCTACTCTAGCGCCAAATTGTCTTACCATATAATTGTTTGATGATAATTCTGGAATTTCTCTTCTTCTATGGAATAGTGTTTCTACATATCCTCTTTTCTTTGCCTCCTCTACAATGTTATCCATAAAATTCTTAATTCCCATATACTTTTCTTTGTATTGCTCTATATATTGTTTTGCTTTTTTTCTTCCTATCCCTAACTGCTCTGCTAATCCAAAGTCACTTATTCCATAAACAATTCCAAAGTTTACAGCTTTTGCAGCACTTCTTTGTTCTTTTGTAACTTCTTCCATTGGTACATCAAATACCTTTGAAGCTACTTGTCTGTGTATATCTTCATCATTTTCAAATGCATTTATCATGTTTTCATCTTGAGATATGTGTGCTAACACTCTTAATTCTATTTGTGAATAGTCTGCATCTATATATATATATCCTTTTTCTGGTTTAAATGCTTTTCTAAGCTGTTTTCCTAATTCTATTCTTGTCGGAATGTTTTGTAGATTTGGTTCTGTACTGCTTATTCTTCCGGTTGCTGTTATTGTTTGATGAAAATATGAATGTATCCTTTTTGTCTTAGTATTTACATATGGAAGTAATCCTTCAACATAGGTTGAATTTAATTTCATTAATGTTCTATACTCTAATATTTTCTCTATAACAGGATGCTCTTTTTTTAATTTTTCTAAAACATCAACATCTGTTGAGTAACCGCTTTTTGTCTTTTTATATACAGGAAGCTTTAAATCTTCAAATAAAACCTTTCCCAATTGCTGTGTTGAGTTCACATTAAACTCTTGTCCACACATTTCATATATTTCTTTTTTTAACTCTCCTATTTTCGCTTTTAGTTCATTTCCAAACATAGTTAATTCATTTTCATCTAAATGAATTCCATTATATTGCATTTCTCCCAATACTTTAATTAATGGCATTTCTATATTATTAAATAATTCCCAGCAATTTATTTCTTTTAGTTTTTCTGTTATTTTTTCTATCAGTTTATTCAATAAGTAGGTCTCTATACCATTTTCATATTTAGTTGTATCATTAAGTTCTTGTGTTTCAAAAAGCGTAATTTGTTTATTTTGATTTTTATCTATGCCCATTTTTTCCAAATAGTCATTCATATCTATATTAAGATACTGATTTGCTAATATAGAAATATTGTATTTTGAATTTGTGGGATTTACTAAATATGCGGCAATTTCTATGTCGAATACCATATTTTTAAACATTATACCATTTTGTCTTAATATTACATAATCTTCTATTAAATTATGCCCATATTTTTCAATGTTTTCACTTTCAAATATCTTTTTTATCTGTTCCTCATTTGTTTTAGCATAGTATATTACATTTTTTTCGATATTATATATGCTTATGCTTATGATTTTTTTCTTAATTATGTCATTATCATTATTACTTTGCTCTTTACCTAAAGTATATATTATTTTTTTCTCAGTTTGCGCATACTCTTCTATTAAATTATAGTTTACTTCTTGTATTTCAAATAATTTTTCTATCTGAGACTCATTTTTTTCCGCTTTCAAGCCAAATCTTTCTATAAACCTATTAAACTTTAGTTCCTTAAAGATTTCTAAAACTTCATTTTTATTCCATTCTGTAATTTTATAATCTTCTAAGTTTTTTTCTATTGGAACTTGTGTATTAATGGTTCCCAATTCTTTAGATAAATATGCCAACTCCTTATTTTGTTCAATTTTTTCTCTAGTCTTTCCTTTTAATTCATCCTTGCCTTCTTCTATCTGCTTATATAGGTTTTCTATTGAACCATATTTTTTTATAAGTTCTAGTGCCGTCTTTTCCCCTATTCCTGGGACTCCTGGAATATTGTCCGAACTATCTCCCATTAGCCCTTTGACTTCTATTAGTTGTTTTGGCATTACGCCATATTTTTCTATAATATTTTGTTCTTTAAAATCTTCTGTCTCTGTCTTTCCTGCTTTTGTATGCGGAATTCTTATAGTTATATTATTGGTAGTTAATTGGAACGTGTCTCTGTCTCCTGATAATATTGTCACATGAATTCCTTGCTCTTCTCCATAATTTGCTAGCGTGCCCAAAACATCATCTGCTTCGTATCCTTCTTTTTCTATTATTGTTATGTTCATTGCTTTAAGAATTTTTTTTATTATTGGCATCTGTTCTGCAAGTTCATTTGGCATTCCCTTTCTTGTGGCTTTATAGCCTGCATAAAGCTTATGTCTTGCAGTTGGTGCTTTTAGGTCAAAAGTCACTACCATATATTCTGGTTTTAAATCATCTATTATTTTAAACATTATTGATAAAAATCCATATACAGCATTGGTATATCTTCCATCTGGAGTTGTAAGCATTTTCGAACCCATAATTCCGTAAAATGCTCTATTCATAATACTATTTCCGTCAATTAAAACTAATTCTTTCAAAACACGCCTCCTGCTTTTAATACATAGTTTTGTTTTCACTTTTATTTTGATAACTTTCAAATGTTTTTATTGTTTCTTCCCTATCCATTGCTATAATTTTTAATATGTCTTCTTTATTAGTGGTTTTGCTTTGCCCCTCCAAATATTCATAAATTAAATTATCTCTAAATCCTATTTTTTCTGCATCTTCCTTTGTGTTGCCATAATACACCATTTTTATGTTTGACCATATAATAGCAGACAAACACATTGGACATGGATAACAACTAGTATAAATTTCACATCCTGTTAAATCAAATGTACCCAAGTTTTTACAAGCATCTCTAATTGCTACTATTTCTGCATGTGCTGTTGGATCATTTTTTAATACTACTTGATTATTACCTTTACCAACTATTTCATTATTCTTTATAATAACAGCTCCAAATGGTCCACCATCATTTGTTAAAATATTTTGCTGTGCTAATTCATCAGCTATTTTCATGTATTTATTCATTCTTCAAGTCTCCTTTTTTGAAAATATTAAACCTTCCGTGTTCCTAATCAATTTTTATTAATTCATATTCTCTTGTTTCAAAACCCAATTCTGCTGCTACTATTGTATATATTCCATTTTGTCTTTCTATTATTATATTCAATTAAATCTGTTATTTCCTCGTCCGACATTAGTATTGTACTATACTAAAATAAAAATGGCAATAATAAGTTATTATTTTTTAATTCGATTGAATAATTATTATAATAAATTCTAATAATATTATTATGGAGGTATGTTATGAAAACTTTATATTACATTGTACTTACACTTGTAATAATTGGTGCATTAAATTGGCTTTTAATAGGTCTTTTCAGTTTCGATTTAGTTGCTGCACTTTTTGGGAGTATGAGTGCTTTTAGTAGAGTCATTTATACTTTAGTCGGCTTAAGCGGTATTATTTCATTTGGTTTATACTCAAAAATAAACGAATAATGCATTTTTTATAAGTGTGTATCTCTATTCTTCATTTTTTTAGAGCAGATAATTAATTATCTGCTCTAATCATACTAAATACCACAGCTTTCACAATGATGTTCTTTTAAATTACATTTTATCTTAATTTCTTCTTCTGATAATTTGCCTTCTTTTCTATAGTAATCTGCAATAGCTTCATGTATTGCTTCTTCAGCTAACACTGAGCAGTGTAGTTTTACAGGTGGTAGTCCATCTAATGCTTTTACAACGTCTCCATTTTTTAAAGCTAAAGCCTCTTCTATTGTTTTTCCATTTATCATTTCTGTTGGAATACTGCTTGTTGCTATTGCAGCTCCACATCCAAAGGTTTTAAATTTTGCATCTGTTATAATATTATTTTCTACTTTTATAAACATCTTCATTATATCTCCACATACTGGATTTCCAACTTCTCCAATTCCTGAAGCATTTTCTATTTTTCCAACATTTCTTGGGTTTGTATAATGCTCTATAACTTTCTCTGAATATTCCATCATTTATCCTCCTCTATAAATTTTTTAGTAATTTCTTCGAAGTGCGGGCGATTAAAATCGCTCCTACATTTTTCATAGATTACTTTATACTAACATAAATCTTTCCCATAATGGTGACATTTCTCTTAATCTAGTGACAATTTCCATCAAGTTTTCTATCAAATAATCTATTTCCTCTTTGGTATTATATTTACCTATTGATACTCTTAGAGAACCGTGTGCTATTTCATGTGGCAAACCTATTGCAAGCAATACATGTGATGGTTCAAGTGAACCTGATGTACAAGCGCTTCCACTTGATGCACATATTCCCTTTAAATCTAAATTCAAGAGAAGTCCTTCTCCTTCTATAAATCTAAAAGAAATATTACTATTACCAGGTAATCTTTTTTCCATATCTCCATTTATTTTTATATATGGTATTTTTTCTTCTACTTGTTTCACATAATAGTCTCTTAATTCTTTTATTTTTTTATTGTACTCATCTAAATTTTCATAAGCAAGTTCAATAGCTTTTCCTATTCCAACAATTCCTGCAACATTTTCTGTACCCGCTCTTTTGTTTCTTTCTTGATGTCCACCAGAAATAAATTTTTCAAAAGGTATACCTGTCTTTACATATAAAGCCCCAACTCCCTTTGGTCCATAAAATTTATGTCCTGATAAAGATAAACTGTCAATGTTTAGTTTTTGCACATCTATTTTTATACTTCCAACAGCTTGTACACTGTCAGTATGAAAATATATATTATTTTCCTTTGCAATTTTTCCTATTTCTTCTATTGGCTGAATTGTGCCAATTTCGTTATTCGCAAACATTATTGTTATCAAAATAGTAGTAGGTTTTATAGATTTCTTTAATTCTTCCAAATTAACTATTCCTTTTTCATCTACTGAAATATATGTTATTTCAAATCCTTCTTTTTCTAATTGTTTACAAGTTTCTAAAACTGCTGGATGTTCTATTTTTGAAGTTATTATATGATTTCCCCTTTTCTTATTTGCTTTTGCTATTCCCTTTATTGCTGTATTGTCACTTTCACTTCCTCCTGCTGTAAAATAAATCTCGTTAGCTTTACAATTTAAAACTTTAGCTATTTTTTCTCTTGAATCTTCAATTGCTTTTCTTGCTTCTCTCCCTAATTTATATATTGATGAAGGATTTCCATAGTTATCTTTTAAATATGGTAACATTTCTTTTAGTACCTCATCATCTAACTTTGTCGTTGCTGCATTATCAAAATATATATTTTTCATATTCTTCTTCCTTTCATACCGTTATAATAGGAATTATACAGCTCTTTTCCTACTATGTCAATAGGAATTAATAATAAAATAATAGAAGTCATGTTTTTGACTCCTACTTAATCAGATCTTCCAATGTTTTACTATCAATATATTCGTTTATTACATTGTCTAGCCCTTTCCAAAAAGAATATGTTTTACAATTCTTCTGTCTATTACATTTTCCGCCTTCTGTTAAACAATATATTGGTGTTAAATCTCCTTCAGTTGCTCTTAATATATCTCCTACTTTATATTCTTTTGGTTGTTTAGTTAATTTATATCCTCCTGTATTGCCTCTTGCAGTTTCTAAATAACCTGCTTTATTTAATAATGATATTATTTGTTCTAAATATTTATTTGAAATTTCTTGTCTTTCTGCTATATCTTTTAATGATATATATTTCCCATTACTATTCATTGCTAAGTCTATCATTACTCTTAAGGCATATCTTCCTTTTGTAGATATTTTCATGTCCTTTTTCCTCCATTGTTTATATATATTATTTTGGGGTTATTCCTCATATCTCACTTCATTCATATAATTAAATCCACTTATAAAATAATCATATGGGTAATCTCTCACTCTGCTTTCCATAACATCATTTATAGGTATAAGCGTATAATCTTTTAACACTACATATTTATATGTAAATGTTAATATTTCATCATAAAATTTAGTTAATAAATTAATTCTGACTGTAGTTGTAACAGTTTTATTTAAATTAGTATCAAAATAACTCATTATCTCGTAAAAGCCTTTATCAGTTTTAAGTATTCTTTCATTATATATTCTAATTACTTTCTCGCCTTCATAATTTCCACTAACTTTATCAACTGCTGGATATCTATCATTATTATACAATAATCTATACAAAATATTATCCTTTACATAAACATAGTTAGACATAAAATCATAATCAGTCTTTTTGCCAAGAAATTCAGTAGAATATTCCCATTTAAGATAATTATTAAGTTTATAATCTGCATTTAGAAACATATCATAACTATCTCTAACTTTATTATCCAAATTTTCATCATGTAATGTATATAATGTATCATTGTAATCAATAAATTTTATATCTGCTCCAGAGCTTGGCCTAATGTTCATAACTTTAATATTTTTATCTATGTCATAAACTTTTTTATATTCAAATTCTCCGCTGTCTAGTTTTTGAGGATTGAAAATATATATTGAATTATTACTTATGAAAGCATATTCGCTAAAATTTGTATTTTCATTTAATATTTCTCCACCTTTTAGTTTTAAATATTTTTTATCAGGGTTTGTTGCTAATATCTGTTCTATTATTGATTTAGGCTCACAAATAGTATGGTCATTTAATTCAGGTTTCTTATTTTTTATAGCAATAATAATTGCAAAGATAACAATTATCAATATAACAGATAATACAACATAAATAATCTTCCTACTTTTCATTTTACACCTATCTTTCAATATATCCATTTTAATGCACATATAATCAATTACACTTTTTTATATTATAATATACTTCGCAAAATAGGGCAACTCATTTTGCTAATTCTTCTTCCAGATTCTTTAAATCCACATTTTTTATAACATCTTAAAACTTAATACAGATTGGTCAATATTAATCCAATATCTTCTAAAGTAAGAATTTTCTTCTTTGATATAAATTAAATCTTTTTGTATTCCATAATTATTTTCTATGGTTTTATAAGAACCAACATTATTATCTTTACAAGTAATCATTACATCTTCCAAACCTAATTCTTTGCATTTTATTAATGCTAGATGAAGCATTATTGTTCCATACCCTTTATTTCTTTCACTTGGCCTTATTCCATAGCCAATGTGTCCACCATATAATTTTAAAAAAGCATTATCTATATTATGTCTAATTGATATATGTCCTAGAATTTTGTTTCCATCATTCATTAAGAAAAAAACTGTTGAAGGAACTCTACCTTCTTCCATATTTATTCCTTTATTTTCATTTTCTATTTTTATTAACCAATCCTTATAATCAATATTTTCATAATATCCTAATGGTGTAGCATTAATATCTATTTTTCTAAACTCTTTTATATAGTTTTTCCACTCTTGTTCTTCTTCAGCAGAAGGCTTTTTTAAGTATAATTTCATATTTTTCCTCCATTCTAATGGCTTTTTGATAAAATTCCAAGTCATCCCCCAGTTTTTCTTATAAATAATTTTTAACTTTCAAAGTAAAATGCTAATCTTGAATTATTTCTAATATATTTTTCCTCAAAATTATTATTTGTAAAATTTTTTATAGTGTTTCTCCAAAATTTTTGAGCTCTTTCATTTTTTAATAATGTACAAACTTCCCATTTTCCTTTATACACCTCAAACATTTTATTTGCCATAAATGTTCCTGCCCCTATTCTTCTATACTTGTTAAGAACAAAAAATTCGGCTACCTCATTCATATTTTCCTCATTAAATCTCTGTAAAACAAATCCTGCTAATTCATTGTTACATTTTAATATATATGGATGCCTATTTTCTTCCTGCCAATATCTTTCAACATATTTGCTCATTACATACAATCCAGAATCCAACATTTTAAATGTTGTAGTCTCATCTTCAAAGAAACTTAATTCATATGTATATAACTGCATTAAATTATATATTACATTCTTATCTTTCTCTTTAACTTCTATTAAATCAAACATCTTTCACTCTCTAATTATTTTTTTGTTACCCACTTTAATACTGCTACACACTCCACATGCCGTGTCTGCTTGTAAAAAACACCTTGGTTAGACTTGTGTGCTGATAAAAGACATCTAGTTATATAACTTATCATAAATAAAAGTAGCTAATTCAATAAATAATTCTTTATTGTCTATTAAATACTGAATATCCTCTAAAAACTTTTTATATTTTAAATCTTCAACATAGCTTTTATTAATCGCATATCCATTTTTTCCAAATTTTTTTATAGCAAATTTATATGATCTTTCAATAGATTCATTTTTATCAATTTCTGGATTCTTCTTTTTTCCATACGAAATTGAAGCAATCAGATATTGTTTCACCTCGACTTTTCTATCTGCAGAAGATAATATTTTTCCATATATATTTCTAGGTATATATTCTAATGAAGCTCTATGATCTTCAATTGTTTCTCTTATTGTTTTCATTTCCATGATGCTAAAAAATCCATTTAGATATTCATCCTCATAAGCTCTTTCTGCCGATAAAACTTCATGTCTATCTCTATCAATATGACTTGCAACATCATGAAAACATACGCAAGTGTATAAGATATCATAATTTATTTCATATCCATCAGCAAGTTCAAAAGCTCGTTTTAGAACATATTTAACATGTTCTGAATTATGTCCTCCATCGTTTAGCTCATATTCCGGTAAAATCTTTCCTTCAATATATTGTTTTAATTCATTATTCACTTTGTTAATTTTTCTATTGATTTTTATTTCGTCAAAATTCAAGTCATCTAAAAATCTATTAATTTCTTTCATTTTTGCCTCCAAAATACTTAACCAAGTAATATTTATCTAATTTAGGATTTTCTTTATTCTTTCTAATAAATTCAACCTCAAATCCACATTTTTTATAAAACTCTGGTGCCTGAAATCCATAAGTTGTTAGATTTATATTTTCAAAACCTTTTTCTTTAAAATACTCTTCGACAGTTTGCACAAGTTTACTTCCAATATGCTTATTACGATATTCATCTATTATAATCAAGTCACTAATATGAACTTCCTTATAATATGAATTTCCTGTTATTATTCCAACAAATTTTTCATCATCTTTAGCAATAAATGAAAAAGGTGTATAATTGCAAACAACCTTATTTTTTTCTGCAAATTTATTAAATTCATCATCTATTATTTTGTAAAATTCTTCATCCAAATTTTCCTTATATTCTATATTTAGCACTTCTACTTCATCTCCTTTTACTATTTCTTATTTTATATCACATTCTACTCGAATTCTCAAGCCATTTCGAAGTACTTTATTGAGTTTTCCATTTTCATCTCTTTCATAAGAAAAATATTTTCTTGTATTTATAAAATCAACAAGGACATTATTGCTATTTAAATCAATTTTATTATTTTGTATAACAACTTCATCAAGGACATCTTTTGGAACACTTAAATCAAATTCTCGCTTTAGTATAAACCTAATTAAATAAGGATCTATTACTCCATTCTCATCATATCCACCAACTATAACATAATCTACAATAGCATTAAAAATTTCTTGGTCAAAACCTTCCATTATATCTTTAGAAGCTAATAATTCTTTTACTTTCTTTAAACCATCTGAAATAGTTTTGTATAAGATGTAAATCCAGATGTTATTGATAATGGTCTATATGGTGGGTCAAAATATACAAAAGTATTTGTATCTATATATTTAACGCACTTTTTGTAATCTCCATATTCAAACACTACATTTTGCAATAGTTTAGATAAATTTCTTAAGTTTTTTGCATCACAAATTGTTGGATTTTTGTACTTTCCACATGGTACATTAAACTCTCCATTTTTGTTTACTCTATATAATCCATTAAAACATGTTCTATTTAAAAATATAAATTCTGAAGCTCTTTTTACATCTAAATTATCTTCGATTTTATATGAATTGTATTCACTTCTAATTTTATAAAAATATTCTTGCCTATTTTCCAATTCTATATTTAAGAATTCTTTTTCTTTCTCGTTTAGTTTTTCAATTAATGTTTCTACATCTTGTTTTATAACATTATAACAATTAATTAAATCCTTATTTATATCAAAAGCATAGGCTTCTTCAACATCATATTTTTGTAATATATCTATTAAAACTGCTCCACCACCGACAAATGGTTCGACATATTTTTTTATTGTTCCATTTTCTAATTCGAATGGGTAAAAGTTTGTTAATTGCGATATTAAACTTCCTTTTCCTCCTGCCCATTTTACAAAAGGTTTTATAACTTCCATTTTTCCTCCAAAATTCTGTTTACACTATATCACATTTTTCATTTATTAACAACAAAATCCATCTAGTTTTTTTTTAATTTTTTAGTCAAAAAAATAGAAGATTACTCTCCTATTTCTTTGATTTATTATTTATATAATTTATTTGATTCTTAATATCAAAAAATTGCGATAGTTCAATAAATTGCAAGTTATCGCTCTAATCATTTTTTATTTTCTTATTTTCAAATGCTAACA